>Ga0209810_1000508_pt1 | contig 84447 bp, 77 predicted proteins | sample Coa_R1_7_FD_187159 | JGI IMG/M metagenome (GOLD analysis project Ga0209810, IMG submission 187159) | Surface soil microbial communities from Centralia Pennsylvania, which are recovering from an underground coalmine fire - Coalmine... | ecosystem: Environmental > Terrestrial > Soil > Unclassified... | reverse complement strand
GACAGCGGACGCGTCACCACCTCCACAAACCCGACCAGCCGACCACGCAGACCGGCCGCCGGCACCTCGACTGCAACCGCCGCTTCCACCCGCACCTCCTCCAACGATGACCGCCAACACGGACACCCTTCGGCGCAGCCGAAGCGGACCCTCTACCGAGCTAACAAAGTCCTATTAGTCGATCTCGACCTCCGGCGGCCGTTTCTCCACCGCTTCTTCGGGTTGGACGGCCCCGGCGTCACCGAGGTCGTGCTCGGTCACGCGACGCTTGACGAGGCGCTCGCGCCGATCGCGATTAGCGATCCGCCGGCGCCTTACGTCGCAGGCACGAGCGGAAACGGTGGAAACGGCTACCAACGGCGTGTCGTCGGTGCTCTCGAGGTGCTCGCGGCAGGTCCTGTCCCGCCGGATCCGGGCGAGTTCGTGGCGACGCAGAGACTGTCGTCGCTCCTCGCCGAACTCCGCGAACGGACGTCCGTCGTGCTCATCGACGCGCCGCCGGCGCTCAACCTCGGCGACGCCTCCGCGCTCTCGACCAAGGTCGACGGGATCATCGTTGTCACGCGCATTCGCGTTGTCAGGCGGCACACGCTTAGCGAACTGAACCGCCAGTTGGCCACGATGCCGACGCCGGTGCTCGGTTTCGTCGCCACGGACGCCGAGGCAGACGTCGGATACGCCTACGGCTATTCGCGCAGCTACGACAGCTACGAACCGCGCGAAAGGCAGGCGCATATCGAGGTGCGGACGTGAAGTCGCAGCGAATCCTCGTTGCCGACACCGTCCGCACCTTCCGCGCAGGTGTCTGCAGCGTTCTTGCACGTGATGGCTTCGAGGTCGCCGAGGCAAGCACAGCCGATGAGCTCCTAGCGCTCGTAGTGCAGTGGACGCCTGATGTCGTGCTGCTCGACGACGACCTTCCGCCCCGCAGCGGCGTTGAGGTCGTGCAGGCCCTCCGGCGACATCCTCGCGTGCGCACAGTCGTTTGGAGCTTCGGCCGCGAGAGAGAACGGGTCCTCGCCGCTGTTCGCGCTGGCGCTCACGGCTATCTCGATAAGGAGGAGGTTTCGGCGGCCGGCTTGATCCGTGCGCTCCGCGCGGCGATCGGCGGGGAGGCGGTGCTTTCGCGTGACCTCGCGACCGTGCTCATCGAGGCGGTTCGCGATGTTGACAACGCGTCTGTTGCGCTTGATCGGCTGGGCTCGATTTCCGCACGCGAGAGACAAGTTCTTGAGTTGATCGCACGCGGTGCGTCTAACAAGCAGATCGCCGACACGCTGACGATCTCGCAATTCACGGTAAAGCGTCATGTGCAGAACATCCTCCACAAGCTGAAGGTTCCGTCGCGGCGGGAAGCCGCGCTCGTTTACGTCGCTGCCGTTGGCAAGAAAGAGGCGGCGACCACCGTCCCGGTGGTCGCATGACCGTGACGCTGAGGCAGCTGCTTGCTGGCGAATGGCCGCCGATGGCTCACGCAGTGCGCGGCCAAATAAGTGGTGGCGTGCGGCAAAGGAGGCAGCCGCGTGCCTGTGGCGCGGTCGCGACTGACATGTACTTCGTCCATGAATCGTCAACCGCCGGAAGGGGTCACATGGAGCAAGCGGGAGCCGTGAGATGAGAGCGTTGGTCACCGGGGGCGCCGGGTTCATCGGGTCGAATCTTGTTGAGCGGCTCTTGGAGGACGGCCATGACGTCCGAGTCCTCGATAACTTTTCGACGGGCCAACGCGGGAACCTTGACGGCCTCGACGTCGAGGTGGTTGAGGGGGAACTGCGGAGTTACGAGCGGGTTCATGCGGCAGTTCGCGGCGTCGAGGTCGTGTTCCACCTCGGGGCACTCGGATCTGTGCCGCGCTCGGTGCAGGATCCGTTGACGTCGACCGCGGTAAACGTCGAAGGAACGCTTAATGTCTTGCTCGCGTCACGCGATGAGGGGATCCGGCGCGTGGTTTTCTCATCCTCCTCGTCCGTTTACGGCAGTGGTGACGCGTACCCCCGTGGCGAAATGGCCGCCCCTGACCCCATATCGCCTTACGGTGTTTCGAAGCTCGCGGCGGAGCGTTACTGCATAAGCTTCAGCCGCGTCTACGGCCTTGAGACGGTTGTCTTACGTCTTTTCAACGTGTTCGGGCCGCGCCAGGATCCGAACTCGCAGTATGCGGCTGTGGTTCCGCGGTTCCTGACCGCAGCCGCGGCCGACCGCGAGATCACGATCTACGGCGACGGCCGACAGTCGCGCGACTTTACGTATGTCGCTGATGTAGTCAGCGCGACAGTCATCGCGGCGGACGTACCGGATGCGAACGGTCGCGTCTTCAACGTAGCCCCAGGGTCCCCTGTCACCGTGCTCGAGCTCGCTGCAGCGGTGGGGACCGTTCTAGAAAGGCGCGTTGTGGCGCGACACCTTCCGCCACGCGCCGGTGACATCCGAGATTCGTGGGCTGACACGCAGGCGCTTGAGACCGTCTTCGGTTTCCGGCCTGCCACGCCTCTCCTCGAAGCACTGCGCGAAACAGCGTTCCACCTTCGGCTCGACACTGAGCCCGCCGAGGTATGGGCCTGAAGACGCTGCCGCGGCTCCCAGCAGTTCGCGCGTACGCGTCGCAGTTTCGTCCGGTGCGAGGCTCTTCTCCGCTGCTGCCGAACGTCGCGGGAGCAGAGTCCGCCGGGTCGCACATGTGGCTGACGGCGACAATCAAGCTGCGACCTTCATGACTATCAGGTTGCCGGCGACTGTCCACGGCTCGGCCAGCCGCCTCTCGTCGTCTGCGGTGTCGTCGCAGCAGTTCCTTAGGCTAATCCTTGTCAGCGCAGTCTTTCTCGCGGCGGGAGCCGCCATCTCCCTCGCGACCTTGCCGACGCTCGTTGTGGTCCTCTCAATCGCTGTTTCCTTGGCCGCGTTCTTCGCACCGGTCGCTGTTGCTGTTCCCGCGACCGTCTGCGGAGCCGCAATTGTGCCGGTGTCGTTGGCGGAGCAACACGTGCGCGGGTTGCCCCTCGGCCGCACGCCATTAGGCGGGCACGGCTATTTCCTCTTATCGCTCCTATTCATCATCGCACTTCGGTGCGGCGGCCGAAGCCGCCCCGCAATACGGCTCTCGTTTGCGCACCGGGCAGTAGTTCTTTATTCCGTACTTTTACTGATTGAGGCGGTAACAGCGGTTGTTGGCGGCCACAACTACAGTGGAATGTGGGCGGCGCTTTACCGCCAGCTCAGCTACACAGCGGCATTCTGGATCGCTGTAACTGCGACTAAGGACGCTGTTCGCAGGGGCCGGGTTATCGGGCTATTCCGCGCCGTCGGTGCCACTAGCGCCTTCGTTTTTGCTAGTTGCCTCGTCTTCTGGATGAGCCAGCGTGGCTACGTACACGCCCCCAATGCGGTCGCGCGCTTGTTCACTGACGTGCGTACATACCTCGCGGGCGCAGGACGTGTCTCGTTCCCGTTCATCGATGATTCCCCCCCACACCGCCGCCGTCGCGTTCGTCCTCCTTGCCTCAATACCGACGCCGATACTTCTCGGCTCGGACATCCGTCGTGACCGACGCGTCGCAATAGCGCTGGCGCTCCTTGCCTGCGGCGCGGTTCTCGTCACGCAATCGAGAACAGGCCTACTTACGCTTGCAGCTGCCGCCGTACCGATGGCGCTTTCGATGGTTCGGGGCAGTCGTCGGGCGCGCGTGGTTCCGGTTATCGGCGCGTGTCTTGTGTTGGGAGTTGTCGGCTACCGGCATTTCCCTGCCGACCGAGCTCTCTCCGCCCACGCGGACACGCTTGTTGCGCGCGAAGCTATTTGGCGGCAGGCAGTCGTCGCCTTCGAGAATCATCCTGCGCTTGGCAACGGCTACCACTTCACGGCGAGCAACCCGTTCGTCGAGCCTGCCACACGCTTTGGTGCGCCTGTTGCGCGCAACGCGTCGGTCCACAACGAATACCTTGGCGTCTTAGCGGACGGCGGCGTTCTCGGCGCTGCGTTGTTCGCTGCCGTGCTCATCCTGTTCATTCGAACGGCGCGGCGCGCACGTCTCACCCGGCTCGTGCCTAACGCGGGTTCGGCGGCAGCAGGCTTCGTCGCCGCGATGTTCGTCTCGATGGCCAGTGGCGCTGATTTCGAAAGCGCCGTAGATGCCATCTACATCTGGCTCTTCCTCGGCGTGTTGACAGTTCTTGGTGAGCACGGAGCGTCGTCGTAGTGTGCGGGATTGCCGGCGTTGCCTGGTCCTCTCGTTCCGACCTTCGCGGCGATGTCATGCGGATGACGGCGGCTCTTGTCCACCGCGGCCCTGACGACAGCGGTGTGGCCGTATTTCCCGAGGACGGGGTTGCGCTCGGGATGCGGCGCCTCAGCATTGTTGATCTTGAGGGCGGACATCAGCCGATGTTCAACGAGGACGGAACCATCTGTGTTGTCTTCAATGGCGAGATCTACAACTTCCCTGATCTCCGCGCTCGGCTGGTCGCATCCGGCCACGAATTCCGCACAGACCACAGTGACACCGAAGTCTTGGTCCACGGGTATGAGCAATGGGGGCGGGAAATGTTCGCGCGGCTCAACGGGATGTTTGCTGTCGCGATCTGGGACCGTCGCGAAAAGGAGCTCGTGCTCGCACGGGACCCCTTTGGCGAGAAGCCGCTTTACATAACCCGACTTGCCGACGGCTACGCATTCGCGTCCGAACTGAAGGCGCTGCTTACGCTTCCCGACCTAGACCGCGTGGTCGACCCCGTTGGGGTCGAGCAGTTCTTGGTACTTAAGTTTACTGTCGCACCCCGATCGCTCCTTCGCGGTGTCTCGAAGCTGCCTGCGGCCCACGTCGGCGTTATCGGGAGCCGCGGTTTCAAAACGTTCGCGTACTGGGAGCCGACGGGCCGCTCGGCCGTTACGAGCGAGCGACGGGCGCTTGAGGAACTCGACCGCCTTCTGGATGAGTCGGTGCAAATGCGGATGGCAGCTGACGTTCCTGTCGGTGTGTTCCTAAGCGGGGGAGTCGATTCGTCGACGATCGCGTACTACATGAGACGTCACAGCGAACGCGTCGAGTCGTTCTCGATCGGCTTCGAGGAGTCTGCGTTCGACGAACGGCACCACGCCGAGCGGGTCGCCAGGCAGCTCGGCACACAGCATCACGCGGATGTCCTTTCGGAGAGGCAACTACTCGACATCATCGCTCGTGTTCCCGAAATCCTCGACGAGCCGATGGGCGACTCGTCGATTCTGCCGACTTACCTATTGAGTCGGTTCGCACGGCAGCATGTGAAGGTCTCGTTGGGCGGCGACGGTAGCGACGAGCTCTTCCTCGGCTACCGTGCATATCAGCCGCTGAAGGTCGCTTGGACGCTTGACAAGCTTCCGCGCCTTATGACGGCTACGGCGGCGGCTGCGGCGCGCCGCTTTCCTACGGACGCGCGGTCCCGTGGCTTAGCGTTTGCACGCCGCCTCGACTGGAGCCCCGTCGATCGCGTCATCGGTCACCTCCGCGGCCACCGGGAGTGGGTGACCACCCTCCTCGCCGAAGCGCTTCACGAGAGGCTCAACGGTGCAGTAACGGATGAACCCCGCCGCGCCGCCACCCGTGGCCTCGACGTCGACAGGGTCACCGCCGCCAATCTGAGCACGATCGCTTACGCCCGGCTCTACCTGCAGGAGGACATCCTCGTCAAGGTCGATCGCGCGAGCATGGCCACGTCGCTCGAGGTGAGGTCGCCGTTCCTCGATCCACGGATCGGACTATTTGCGCTGATGGTCCCGGAGCGGCTCCGGATGCGCGGACTCACGCGCAAGTACCTCCTTAGGAAGCTTATGCGCGGGCGGCTTCCGAACGAGATCCTGGACCGGCCCAAGATGGGCTTCGCGGTTCCCCTTGGCCTGTGGCTCCGGGGGACCCTCGCGCCACTCGTTCGCGACTACACTGCGCCGGGGCGTCTCCGCGACGGTGGGCTCTTTAACCCATCGTCTGTACAGCGCATCGTCACAGACCACCTTGCCGGGCGCGGGGACTATGCAAGCGAGGTTTGGGGTGTGCTCCAGCTTGAGATGTGGCGGGAGCGCTGGAGCATTCGCGTCTGATGCGCGTGCTCCACATCATCACGCGGAACGTTGGCGGAGGCGCAGAGCGTAACCTGGGGCATCACATCTCTTGGCAATGTTCGCGCGGCCACGAGGTGCACGTAGCGGTCGGATCGGAGACGAACGGCGCCACTTTGGGTGCCGGGACGCTGCACCTTGTCGCGTCGCTCCGGCGCACCGTCAGCCCGGCACGAGACGCGGTCGCGACTGCGCACCTTACATGGCTCATGCGTCGCCTCAAGTTTGACGTCGTGCACACGCACGAGTCAAAGGCAGGAGCGGTCGGTCGCGTCGCCGCGCGAATCTCCGGCGCCGTAGTCGCTCACACGGTGCACATGCCCTCGTTCGGGGACGGATACAGTCGTTGCGCCTCGATCGCGTTCCAAGCAGTTGAGCGCGGCCTCGGACGCTTCACCGACGTCCTTATCTTCGTCGGAGAGGAGGCTCGCCGACTTTACGCTGCGGCGGCCGTTGTTCCGCGCGGGCCGACGCTTACGATTCCGTCGCCAATTCCAATTGAGAGTTTCGCAAAGGCGCGCAGCGCCACAGGCGCAGAGCGCGCGGCTGCGCGAGCGCGGTTCGGACTCGATCAGACCAGACCTGTCCTTGCGATGATTGGGGCGTTAGAGCCGCGAAAGCGCCATCGCCTTGCCCTTGCCGCCCTCACCCCAAGATTGGCAGCGCGTGAGATGCAACTCGTCGTGGCCGGTGACGGTCCTCTGCGTGACGAGCTCCAGCAACTCGTGCGCAGATGCGGCGTCTCGGAGAGCGTGCGCTTTCTCGGCTGGACCGACCATGTTCCCGAACTTCTGCGCTGCGCTGACTGCGTGGTGCATACAGCTCAAGTTGAGGGTGTGCCGCAGGTCCTGATTCAGGCGCTTGCGGCTGGCGTCCCTGTCGTCGCGGCGGCAGCGACGGGCGTGAGAGAAGTCGACGCGCCTTCGATCGTTTTGGTTGACCACGACGCGCGCGACCTCGCTTCGACCGTTGAGTCGGTGCTCCGTGAGCCTCCGCCTGCCGTCGGCCTCGAGCTTCTCGCGCGATGGGAGCCAAAGGCGGTTGAGTGCGGGCTGACGCGTCTCGACGAAGCGCTTGCTGCGCTCGTCGCGGCGAGAAGTTCGCCGCGCCGCAATCTCGCTTTGCGCGACGCCTCATGCGGCTGACGCTATGTGTATGGTCGCTCGCTCCGGGTGGGGCGGAGCGGGTCATGGCGACGCTTGCCAACGCGTGGGTCGTGGGCGTCGAGGGGACATCTCTCGTCACCTTTACCGGGGCCGAGCAGGACCACTACCCGATCGACCCGCGGATCCACCGTTACGTCATCGGCGAAGTCAGGATGGACCGTCCATGGCTACTGCGGGCGTACCCACAAGTCGCCCGCCTCCGGCGCCTCCGCCGTGTGCTCCGAGATTCGAAGCCGGACGCGATCGTGAGCTTCATCGACAAGATGAATGTTCTCGCGATCGTTGCTAGCCTCGGTTTAGACATCCCGATCTACGTTTCGGAGCGAACGAACCCGCGTCGCCACGAAATCGGGCCTATGGCCAAGCTCCTTCGCTGGATCTTCTACCGATTGGCGACGGGCGTCGTAGTCCAGACGGAAGAGGTCGCCGAATGGGCAACGGGATTCTTGCCGCGCCACCGGGTGCACGTGATCCCGAACCCTGTTCTCCCGGTCGACGACACGGGAGCGCCAGAGATCCCGCTGCCGGCCGGCCCGTGCTTGGTCGCGCTCGGCCGACTGGTTACGCTGAAAGGCTTCCACCTCTTGATCGCTGCGTTTGCGCGCCTGGCGGATCAGTGTCCAAATTGGTCTCTCGTAATCGTCGGTGACGGCCCGGAGCGGCCTCGGCTCGCTGAGTTGGTAGTGCAGAGCGGGTTAGACGAGCGCGTGCGCCTCGTTGGCTCCGTCCGTACGCCGGCGTCAATTCTCACGCGGTGCGAGCTCTTCGTCCTAACGTCGACCTACGAGGGGTTTCCTAACGCGCTACTTGAAGCAATGGCCGCGGGTCTCCCTGCTGTGAGTTTCGACTGCCCAGTCGGCCCTAGTTCGATCATCCGCCACGGAATCGACGGCCTTCTCGTCCCGCCGGGGGACGTGGATGCCCTGGTGTGCGCGCTGAGAGAGCTGATGGTCGACCACGAGCGCCGCCGAACGATGGCGCGGCACGCCCGCTCGGTCACTGACCGGTTTTCGCTTTCGTCGGTTCTCACGATGTGGAGTCAGGTTCTCGACGGGAAAGGCGCTGTCGCGTGAGCGCACTTAGCCACGCGGTGGAGCTTCGGTCGCGTGCGGCACGGAAGCACGTGTATCGCGCGTTTGTCGTCGTTGCACTTGGCGCGCTGGTCGTGCGGGCGGGCTCCGTCGTGCGAGAGCTCGTCGTCGCGCGGCAATTCGGCGTGAGCGGCGGGATGGACGCGTTTGCAACCGCCTATGCAGTGCCTGCGTTCGCCGTTTCTGTTCTAGCGGGTTCACTATCGGCCGCCTTCCTGCCGGCGTACATACGTGTCCGGATCGCGGCCGGACCAGACGCTGGCGTACGACTCCTACGCGCGGTTCTGAGTTTCGTCCTCGCTGCGCTCGGGATTGCATCCGTCGGGATCATCGTCCTCGTTCCCCATCTTTTGCGATGGATTGCGCCTGGCTACTCACCGCACAAAGCGCACCTTGCCGCCAGTCTGTGCCTACTGATGCTCCCGTTGATCGTTTGCAGCGGCCTTGCGACAATCCTGGCGGCAGTTCTGAACGCTGAGCGCCGGTTCGGGGTCGCGGCGATCGTCCCGATCTTGTCACCTCTCCTTGTCGTCGCGTTTGTACTTTCGATCGGTGGAAGTGTGGGTGTTCGCTCTCTCGCGATAGGCTTCTCCGTCGGCGCCGCGGTAGAGCTCGCTGCTCTCGCGTTGGTCTGCCACCACCGGCGATGCGTTCCGCTGCCGGGGACAATTGTCAGCGTCGAAGGCCTGTCGGCCGTCGTGAAGCAGTGGCTTCCGGCGGCCGCCGGAGCCCTCATCACCAGCACGAGCCCAATCGTTGACCAGGCGATGGCCTCAACACTTGGCCCAGGCAGCGTCGCGGAGTTGACGTACGGCTCGCGGTTCGTGGTGCTATTTCTCAGTGTCGGCGCCCTTGCCGTGGGGACGGCGGTTCTCCCCTTCTTCTCCGAGGCCGTAGCGAGCCGCGACTTCCAACTCATTCGCGCGTCGATCGCCAGATATGCCGCCCTCATAGCTGTACTTACGATCCCGATCACGATCGTAGTCGCCACATTTTCGCGCCAGTTGACGGCGGCCACGTACCAACGCGGAGCCTTTACCGCCGCCGACGCGGCGGCCGTTGCGCACGTGCAGCGCCTTTTCATTTTGCAGCTCCCGTTCTATGTAATTGGAATCCTTCTTGTCCGTCTGATTGCCGCTCTTGCAGCCAACGGGTTTCTTATGATCGGCGCTCTCGTTAATGTGGTTGTTAACATCGGTGGCAACTTCCTCTTAATGAGCTACCTCGGCGTCGCGGGGATCGCGCTTGCGACGGCTTTGATGTATGCCGTTTCGGCCCTGTACCTCGCGCTCGTACTGCGCTGGCGGCTCCGTGTCAGCGAACGACGGTGCATGTCATTCGCTGCCGTATGAACGATCTGAACCTGAGGTTTTACGTTGACTTCATCGAGCGCGCCAGTCCTCGACGAGTCCTCGATTTCGGATGTGGGGATGCCACCTTGGTCGCCGCGCTGCGCGACCGCGGGATCGATGCATTTGGAGCGGACGTGTTCGCCCATGGGCTGGTGTCATTGCCGACCGCGCGAACTCTCGTTCGCTCGGGATTCGTGCGCGTAATTGAAAACGACGATAGGCTCCCGTTTGTGAATGCGAGCTTCGATCTGATCGTTTCGCACATGGTTTTTGAACATGTCGCTGATCTGCAGAAGGTAGCGCGCGAACTTGCGCGCGTCTTAGCTCCGGACGGCATGATGTACCACCAGTTCGCGACACGCGACCAATGGAGGGAAGGCCACGTCGGGGTGCCGTTTGCGCACCGCGTCCCCGAGACATTACGCGAGCCGTACCTCCGGGTTATGCACCGCGTTGGGCTTGGAACGCATCGCGAGACGAGCTCCTCTCGTGAGTGGGCCCGGCGGCAGGCGCTCTACCTTCGTGAGCACTGCTTCTACCGAACGCGGGCTGAGGTTCGCGCTCTTTTCGAGCCTGCGTTCGAAGTCCGCGAAGAGGAGAGCGATTATGTCCGGTACCGGGCGTCCGGGTTGGCTCGATGCGCTCTGCAGTATGGAGGGGGTGACCGTGTGGCTGAACTCCTCTTTCGGAGGGTCGGTCTCATCGCCTTTAGGATGACTCCGACCGCGCAGCCAGCTCGCGCGTAATGCGAGGGTCGAGCTTCTGACCAGTCTCCGACGCTCGTCGGCTCAAGTGCGCCTCCGTGTTTCGCTAGGTCAAGGCGTAGGTGAGAGCGCCCGACACAAAGCTCGGACCCGGTGACCGTCACGCGGCTCTTTCGGCGTAGCCGAGTGGGATATCGCTGTACGCCGGCGACGCCGCCTTCAGCGTGTCGTACCGCTGGTGGCATCGTGGTTAGACGTGAGAGAGGAGGCGCTCTTGCCTGCTCGGCTGCTCGAGTCGTTATCGTTTTTGTTGTAGGCGCATGAGACTGCGCGGGTGAGGCTTTCCGGGCATCTGGGTGACGGATAGGTTTGCGGGACGTCCGGGATCAGGGGCTTCCAACGAGCACAGAGGTCCGGGCAGGCCGTCGAATCACACTATGGGCTGCGAGCCCGCGAGTTGTAGTCGGCCGCCCCTGCGACTGGCCGGATGTGCTGCGAGCACGGATCCGTAGTTGTCGTGTTGCCACCTCGGCTCCGCCGTCTTGTGAGTGAGAGGAGGAGAGATGCGCTCTGTCGCGCTCGACGTTCATCGCGCTTTCTGCAAGGTCGCGATCGCCGAGGCGGGTGAGGTGCGGCTTGTCGGCCGCGTCAAGACGGAGCCGGAGGCGCTCGAGCTGTTTGCCCCGCAGCCTGGCCGCGACCGATCGGGTCGTCTTGGAGGCGACGGGGAACGAGCTGGCGATCGCGAGGGTCATCGGTCCGTACGTCGATCGTGTCCCGCTAACCAATCCGAAGCGCGGTGCGGGCGCTCACGCAGACCGCGAAGACGGATGAAATCGATGCGCGCATGTTGGCGCAGCTGCTTGCTCGCGGTTTCCTGCCCGAGGCGTGGATCGTCGACGAGCCGACCCGGATGCTATGCCGGCGGGTTGCCCGCCACGCTCAGCTCGCTCGGCCGCGCACACGCGAGAAGAATCAAGTACACGCGATCTTGATCCGTGACTTGAAGGGACGTTCGCCGGTGACCTACCTCTTTGCCGTCGTTGGCTGGCGGCGCAGACGCTTCCGGAGGATGAGCTCGAGACGGTCGCCGCTTGTCTGCGCAACATCGACTTCCTCGAGGGCGAGCTGGCGTTGCTCGACAAGACCCTAGCCGAGCCCGCTCGGCTCCCGGAGATGCGGCGGTTGATGACGCTCCCAGGCGTCAGCTTCGTGACCGCGGCGGCCTTGATGGCCGCGATCGGCGACGCCGCCCGCTTCCCGACCGCACGCCACCTCGTCGCCTACCTCGGCCTCAACCCGCGCGTGCGCCAGTCCGGCAACGAGCCCGCCCGCCACGGGCGGATCTCCAAGCAGGACCCCGGCGAGGCGCGGCATCTGCTCGTCGAGGCCGCTTGGCACGCTCCCGCACGACTGGGCCACTGCGGGCGCTTGCCGGGCGGGTCAAGGCGAAGCGGGCCGCCAACGTCTCCACCGTCGCCGTCGCCCGCAAGCTGGTCGTGATCGCCTGGCACAGGCTCAACCGCGGCGAGGACTATGCCTTCGCATGGCCCTCGCTCGTGCGCGAGAAGCTGCGCCGGGCGGAACTACTCAGCCGCGCCCAACGGCGCAAAGGCCACCGTGCCGCTGTCGGCGTTTTCGCCACCTCGGCCCAGAACCGGCTTGAACAGGAGCTCGTAGCGCAGGCCGAAAACCGCTACCAGCGCCTCGTCCGCGATTGGCAGCCGCAGATCAAACAGGGTGCGGGCGTGACACCGGGGCGCGCACCTTCAAAGCCCTCGAAGGGCAAAGCAGCGCGGCAGACTCCGTAAGCCCAAGCGGTCTGCGCTTCGCTCCGTCAATCACCCGCACCCACCGAAGGATCCCACCACGACGGCCGACCGTCCCGGTGACTTTCAGCCGTAGTGGTCGGGCATCTTGGCACCTGAGCGCGCTCCAGACAGTCGATGCGCGAACTGCCCTGCGAGCGGCCGGCGTCGGCTCCAGCCGCAACTCGCGCGGATCCTCTCCGGGACCTCGCGCGCAAAGTCGCCTGAACCCGGCGCGGCCGCACGGCGCACCTGTCACCGGGCGACCTCTTGATCAGCGGCGTTCGCAACACCCGTGATCAGGAGATTAGAGCGTCGCTTGCAGCATATACACGAGCGCCGACCAGACGCCCAAGCAGAACACGATCGCGACCGCGAACACGAGGTTCAGGTGCCGGTCGTCGCGGCGCCGGTACGAGTACACGTTGTCGCCAATCCTTTCGAGAGTCGCTTGCGGAACCGCTCGCATGGCCAGCCACCCCCGACGCGTTTCTTATGCCACCGGCGCCGGCTCGTGACAAGACTCGCGAGCCGACCCTCGGCGGAAAGTGCGCAGAAATACTGTCGCCCAACCGTGGCGCCCGTCCGGGGCTCCGCCTACCATCGGCGCCATCAACCGGCTGAACTATTCACCGCCCGCGGCCTTCGTCTTCCTGTTCGCCGCCCTCTGTGCGATCGGTGTCGCGATCGCGGCCTCGTACCTGCTGAAGTAACGGCGCGACAACATACGCCGGCGCCCCTCCGCCGTATGCTCAGACAACGGTGGAGACCTACACGTACCGGGTGCTCGACGACGCGACGGGGATCGTGCTCGACGCCGACTGGGAGCCGCCGCCGAAGGACGACTGGCGCGACGTCGGGCCGCTCGCCGAGGGCGACCTGATCCACGTCACCGGCGTCGACCGGGTCGTGGTCGACCCCGTCGAGCAGGGCGTCCGCGGCGGCGTCCTGCGCGTGACGACCAAGGAAGGGTTCGCCTACCGCGTGCTGCACGCGGCGCTCCGACGCCTGGCCACCACCGGCGAGGAGGAGGAGATCGACCCGTCGCGGTTCCACGGCCTCACCGTCGCCGACCTCGCCGCGATCGCCGACGAGGTGCGACGGAAGGAGCACCTCTCGGCGAAGATCGCCTGGCGCGAGGGCGGGACGCTCGTCCTCGAGCCGACCCTCCACGTCGAGTAGTGCCGACCCGGCGGCGGGTGATCGTCCACGGCGACGTGCAGGGCGTCGGGTTCCGCGTCTTCTTCGAGCGGGCGGCACGCACGCGCGGTGTCGCAGGGTGGGCGCGCAACCGTGCTGACGGAACGGTCGAGGCGGTGTTCGAGGGCGGGGAGGAGGCCGTCGAGTCGATGCTCCGGCTCGCCGGCGAAGGCCCCCGCGCCGCGCGCGTCACGCGCGTCGAGACGTTCCCGGAGGAACCCGAAGGGCCGCACGGCTTCCGCGTCCGCTGACCTGATCCGCCGGTCAACCGCCGGGTGGCACGTGAACGCGCGAGGCGTCAAGCTTGTGCGGCAACCAACGAGGGGAGGCAGGTCATGCGCATCCACCGTGCGCTGTTCCTCGCGGTCGCGACAGCCGCGGCTCTGGCCGTCGCAGTCGCCACACAAGCGGCGCCGCCGCCGTTCTCGCCGAACGTCTCCGTCTTCGCCTCGGGCCTGAACAACCCGCGCGGGCTCACGTTCGGACCCGACGGCAACCTCTACGTCGCCGAAGGCGGGCTCGGCGGCACGATGCGGACGTCGGAGGACGACTGCCAGCAGGTGCCGCCTCCGGTCGGCCCGTACAGCGGCGGGTACACGGCGCGCATCTCGCGCATCGACGCCCACGGCAACCGCACGACCGTCGCCGACGGGCTGCCGTCGAGCCAGACGAGCGCAGCGCTCGGAGGGCTCACGAGCGGGATCGCCGACGTCAAGTTCGTCGGCGGGAAGCTGTACGCGCTCGAGGCAGGCGCCGGCTGCTCACACGGTCTCGCGGGCACCGACAACTGGCTGATCCGCGTCAACGCCGACGGCTCGATCACGCCGGTTGCCGACCTGAGCGCGTTCATCAAGGCGCACCCGGTCGCGCATCCGAACCCGCCGGACTTCGAGCCGGACGGCACCTGGTACAGCATGGTCGCGGTCGGCGGCGACATCTACGCCGTCGAGCCGAACCACGGCGAGGTCGACCGGATCTCGACGGCGACCGGGGCGATCAGCCGCCTCGTCGACGTCTCCGCGACGTACGGCCACATCGTTCCGACGGCGATCGCCTACAAGCACAACTTCGTGCTCGGCAACCTCGACGACTTCCCGGTCGATCCCGGGGCGTCGCTGCTGCTGAAGGTGACGCCCAGCGGAGCGATCTCGACCTGGGCAACCGACTTCACGACCGTCCTCGGGCTCGCGTTCGGCACGCACGACCGCCTGTTCGTGCTCGAGTCGATGACGGCGCCCGGCAACCCGGGCCCGGACGAGCTCGGCACAGGTCGCGTCGTCGAGGTCAACACCGACACGGGAGCAAGGCGCGTGATCGCGACCGGGCTCTCGTTCCCGACGGCGATCACGGTCGGGCCCGACGGCGCGCTCTACGTGTCCAACCTCGGCTTCGCCGGACCGGGCGCGGGGCAGATCCTGCGGATTACGCCATAGCGCGGCGGGGCGGGGCCCGGCCGCCGGCCGGGCCCCGCCCGTACACTTCACCGCCCGTGGATCACCCAGCTGACACAAACGAGCTCGTCCTGGTCGCCGGAGCCGGCGGGTTCATCGGCGGGCACCTCGTCGCGGACCTGCGCGAGCGCGGCTTCGGCTCGATCAGGGCCGTCGACGTGAAGCCGCCCTCCGAATGGTTCCAGCGGTTCCCGGAGGTCGACAACAGGCAGCTCGACCTGCAGTCGCTCGAGAGCTGCCGCGACGCCGTCGCCGGCGCCCGCTACGTCTTCAACCTCGCGGCCGACATGGGCGGGATGGGGTTCATCGAGGCGAACAAGGCGCTCTGCATGCTGTCGGTGCTCATCAACACGCACCTCCTGCTCGCCTCGCGCGACGCGGGAGTCGAGCGCTTCTTCTTCTCCTCGTCCGCATGCATCTACCCGGTGCACCGGCAGGGGACGACCGAGGTGACCGGCTTGAAGGAGAGCGACGCGTACCCGGCGCAGCCGGAGGACGGCTACGGCTGGGAGAAGCTGTTCAGCGAGCGCATGTGCCGTCACTTCAGTGAGGACTTCGGCCTCGTCACGCGCGTCGCCCGCTACCACAACGTCTACGGACCGCACGGCACCTACGACGGCGGCCGGGAGAAGGCTCCCGCGGCGATCTGCCGCAAGGTCGCGCAGGCGGTGCTCTCCGGCTTGCACGAGATCGAGATCTGGGGCGACGGCGAGCAGCGCCGCAGCTTCATGTACATCGACGACTGCCTCGACGGGACGCAGCGGCTGATGTGGAGCGACGTCGACGAGCCGCTGAACATCGGCAGCGACGAGCTCGTCAGCATCAACGAGCTGGTCGACCTCGTCGAGGACATCGCCGGCGTGCGCCTAGAGCGTCGCTACCGGCTCGACGCCCCGCAGGGCGTGCGCGGCCGCAACAGCGACAACACGCTGATCCGCGGGCGGCTCGGCTGGGAGCCGGGCATCCGCCTCAGGGACGGCCTCGAGCAGACGTACCGCTGGGTCTACGACCAGCTCTCGGCGGGCCGCGACGCGGCCGCGCTCGCCTCGTAGAAGGTCACGGGCGCGCGAACAGCCGGTCGTACGCCGCCACGAGGCGCGGACCACCGACCCGGTCCCATGAGACTGCCTCGGCGAACCGGCGGGTTGCCGCGTCTCCCAGCGACCGGCGGAGATGCGGCATCTCGAGCAGGTCCTCCAGCGCGGTTGCGAGCGCCTGCGCGGACATGTCGCGCGCGTAGTGCACCGACTCGCGCGCGAGCGCTTCCGTCTGTGGCAGCCGGTGCGCGGCGACCGCAGCCCCGACGGACATGTACTCGCTGATCTTGATGAACGTCGAGTGTCGGTTGAACTCGGAGTCGATCTCGGGTGCCACGCACACGTCGGCGGCGCGCACGAGAGAGGCGATCAGCGCCCGGTCGGTGACGAATCCGAGCCACTCGAATGCCCGGTCGACGCCGAGGTCGCGGGCCCGTCGCTTTGCGGCCTCGAGACCCGACCCGTCGCCCGCGACGACGACGCGCAGCTGGCGGCGCCTGCGAAGGATCGCGACCGCGTCGACGAGGTGGTCGACGTTGTCTTGCTCGCCGATCGTGCCGACGTACGCGACCAGATCCGTGCCGTTTCGCCACCGCGCTTGCGGCGACGGCTCGGGCAGCGCGAACCCGTTCGGCACGACCTCTGAGTCCGCCCGCAGCAACCCCTCGCACAGAGCGCGGTTGCGGTAAGCGTCGTTCGCGAACACGACCAGGGAGGCGGCGGCGAAGCTCCATCGCTCCAGCGCGCGGAGCACGGGCATCGCGTAGCTCGTGACGCGGGTGCCGGGATGCTTCGCTGCCAACAGCAGCGGCGTCGTGTCGTGCTGGTCGAAGACGAAGTGGGGTGCTGACCGCTGGATCCGAGCGAGCGCTCTGCAGACGAAGAAGAGGTTGTCGGGCGGGTTGCCCGCGTGAACCGCGGCGACCGGTGCGCGCCTGCTCGACCGGATCACGGCGCCGAGCACCCGCGCGAGTGCCTGACCCTGCTCTCGCATCTGCCCGCCGACTCCGTCCCCCGCAGGCGGCTGCGCGAACAGTTGCAGACGGACGCGACCGTCGACCTGCGAGCGGACGCGCTCCGGTGTGTGACAGCCGCCGACCAAGGTCACGTCGTATCCCGCGGCAGCCAGCGTCTCTGCTTCCCGCCGCGGCCGGAGGTCGTGCTCGAGCGCGACGTTCTGGGTCACCACGACGACGTGTCTACTCATGGTCGCGACGCCAGAAGCTCGAGACCGGAGAGCAGGTCTGCGTACCTGTCGACCATCCCGCTGATCGAGAAGAGCGCTTGTTGCCGCACCCGCCCGGCTCGTCCGAGCTCGGCCGCGTGGGCGCGGTCACGCGCGAGACGAAGCAGCGCGTGTGCGAGCGCGTGCGGCTGGTCCGGGGGTATCACGTACCCGGTCGTCCCGTCGACCACGACCTCTGGCACGTCACCCACGCGAGTCGCGATCACCGGCCGAGATGCCGACATCGCCTCGAGCAGCGCGATCGGGAGCGCCTCGACGTCGCTCGTGAGACAGACGACGTCGGCCGCATGCATCACGTCGATCGCGTCCGAGCGAAACCCGGTCAGACGCACCGCGCCCCCGGACCGCTCGACTGCGGTTGCGGCCGCCGCGGCCTCGGGCCCGTCGCCGACCACGAGGCCTTTGATCGTCGGGTCGAGCGCATGTGCCGCCGTGACTTGCTCCACGAACGACGGCACCCGTTTCTCCCGCCGAAGATGCGCAACAAGGACCGCCAGGAACGCGTCGTCGCCGATCCCGAGCTCGGCGCGCACCACGTCGCGGTCGCGGACGACTGGGTCGTTCGGCACGCCGCTTCGGATCACGCGGATCGACTCGGGTCGGTATCCGACGCGCGCCAGGTGCTCCCGCTGGCTCTCGGCGACGGCGACGACGGCGGCTGCCCGCGGCCGGACCGGCCGAAGGAGGAGGCTCTGGTGCGGCCTCAGCGGCCGCATCCCGAGCGGGTCCGGGCCCAGATGCTCGGTGATCACGTGAGGTGCGCGCTGCCTTCGCGCGAGCACGTGTCCGACGATGTCGGCGCTGACGCTGCGGCTGATCACTGCCGTCGAGCCGGAGCCGGCTTCCCGCAACGCCCGCGCCAGCCCGACCGGGTCAGCCCGGCTCCGAAGCCCCGCGCATGCGATCTCGATCCCCTTCGCGCGCAGCTCGCCGAAGAGGCTGCCCTCTCCGTCGAGCGTCAGGATCTTCACGTCGAAGCCTCTCTCGGAGAGCGCGGGGGCCAGCGTCGCCCACTGGCGTTCGGCTCCGCCGGCCTCGAGGTTCGGGCAGACGAAGAGCAGACGTCCGCACCCGTCTGTCACCGCTGGGATCGCCGAGGGGCGACGCGCTCGTAGAAGCCGAGGATGCGTCGTGCGATCTCCGCGCGGCCGAAGGTGACGACTGCGTCGCATAGTCGCACGTCGTGGCGGGCCTCGGCCGCGTTCCGAACGGCGGTCGCGAGGGCGTCGGGATCACGCGGCACGACGGCGCATCCGGGCAAGCCGGCGATGAGGCCGGGAACGTCACCGACCGCGACCGACACGACCGGCGTGCCGCACGCAAGCGATTCCTTGACGGCGATGGGCGCGCCCTCGCGCATCGAGGTCAGCAACGTCGCGTCGGCCGCGTTCATCGCGAGCGCCACCTCGGTCCGGCTCAGCCCGTCGAGGCTGACGCCGAAGGTGTCCGGCCGACGCCGACGAAGGTGCGCGACCGTCGCGTCGAACACGTCTGCGCGCTTGTTCCCGACCTTCTTCCGCTCGCCGCGTGCTGCGGGAAACAGGACGCACAGGCCCTGCTCGGGCCAGCCGAGCGCGCGCCGCGCCGCGACCTGGTCGCGCGGCGTGAACAGGTCGAGGTCGACTGCGCACGGGATGATCGGCGCGTCGTCCAGTCCGAGGGCCGCGCGCACGACCGGTGCCACGGCGATCGCGTGCGTTCGCCGTGCGACGACTCGCGAGACGGTCCGCTGCCACGGGATCCAGACGTCGCTGCCGTGAAACGTCGTCACGGTTGTCGTCTGGAGCTGCGTGCAGGCGACCGCTCCCGAGAGCCCGTAGTGGGCGTGCACGATGTCGTAGTGCTCTTCCCGCAGCGCGCGACGGAGCCGCGGGACCGCCGCGACGTACTCGCGGTTTCGCGGTCGCGCGTCGAAGGCGAGGACGGCGATCTCGACGCCGAGACGGCGAAGGTCGTCCACCTGGTCGGCGACGAAGCAACCGAGCCAGGGCTCGGATGCCGTCGGATACATGTTGGTGAGCACGAGCACGCGCAACCGCCCGCCGCCGCCCGTCGAGAGCTGTCCGGCCGGGGGCAGCGCGCTGGCGGATGCGCTAGTGGCCGTCAGCTCTGCGCGCGCTCCACTGGCCGACCTTCCCGTTTCCGTCGCGCGATCGTTCCGCCGCTTCGATCATCCGGACGACGTCCAGCCCGAGCATGGGCGACGAGCGAGGTGTCGAGCCCGTCCGAATCGCGAGGCTGAAGTCCTCCATCTGAAGCGCGATCGGCTCGCTCGCGTCGATGTGGGGCGACACGATGTCGCCGGTCCGGTAGTTGAGGTATTCGCCGAACGACTGCGGGTCGCGCGGCATCACGCCGAAGTCGAACACCCGCACGGGCTCATTGCTTCCGTCGTCGTACACCACCATCTTCTTCGATCCGACGATCGTCGTGCGCCGCAGCTTGCTCGGGGCGAGCCACGACAGCTCCACATGCGCGATCGTTCCCGACTCGAACTCGCAGTTGATGAAGGCGACGTCTTCGGTCAACCGGTCGACGCAGGCGCGGCCCATGCTGGTGACGCGGCGCGGCCGCTCGCCCAGCCAGTAGAGCAGGATCGAGAAATCGTGAGGCCCGAGGTCCCAGATCACGCCGACGTCCGACTGGTGCAGGCCGAGGTTGACCCGCGACATCGAGACGAAATAGACCTCGCCGAGCTCGCCGCTTCGTATGAGGTCTCGGATCCGGTTGACGGGCGGGCTGTAGAGGAAGGTGTGTCCCGGCATGAGGACGAGCCCTCGCTCGTCGGCGGCGTGGACGAGCTCGGCCGCTGCGGCGAACGACGCTGCCAGCGGCTTCTCGACGAAGACGTGCTTGCCGGCCTCCAGCGCTCGCATCGCCAGGTCGTAGTGGGTGGAGACTGGCGTCACCACCGCCACCGCCTCGACAGCCGGGTCGGCGAGCATCTCGTCGAAGTCCTGCGTTCGCTGGACGCTGGGAAAGCGGCGGCCCAGCGTCGCAAGCGCAGACGCTCGTCTGTCGCACATCCACGCGACGTCGGCCACCTCGAGCTCGTTCAGCACGCGGACGAGGTTCGGGCCCCAGTAGCCGAGCCCGACGACGCCGACCTGCACGGGCTCCGGATCCGCGCCGTCCGCGAACGCATCGTCCGGGCCGAGCTGCTCCAGCAACGCCATCAGACCGTGGCTCCCTGCCGAAGCATCGCCCGAGGCGTACGCAGGATCAGCAGCAGATCGAGCGTCAGCGACCAGTCGCGGACGTACGCGACGTCCATCTCGAGCGCCTCCGGAAAGGTGGCGAGCGCCCGCGCCGTCACCTGCCAAAGGCCGGTGATCCCGGGGGGCACGAGGAAGCGCTGGAAGTGATGTGGCGCGAAGTACTCGGTCTCGTAGGCGAGGCAGGGTCGAGGGCCGACGAGGGACATCGAGCCCTGGAGGACGTTGAGCAGCTGCGGCACCTCGTCCAGGCTCAACCGCCGCAACCAGCGGCCGGTCGGGGTGACGACGTCCTGGCGGTCGAGCTTGTGCAGCTCCCCGGCGGGGGGGTCGCTGTCGCCTGTCATCGCGCTCCGTATGTATGCGCGGTGCGACGAGTCGCCTGCATCGACGACCATCGTCCGGAACTTGAGCATCCTGAACTCCCGCATGTCCTTGCCGAGGCGGGTCTGCCGATAGAAGACGGGGCCCGCGGTCTCGCGCGGGATGCGCCAGCTCGCCCAGACGAACAGGGGCACGGCGACCACCAGGCCGATCACGGCGAGCACGATGTCGATCACCCGCTTCACCCCGCGCGAGACCGCCGATCGTCGTCGGGGGGAGACGCTCAGCAGCGTCAGGTCCTCGACGCGAAGAAACCCCACGTGTGCTCCGACCAGCTCGAACATCCGCGGGACGATGTCGAGCTTGACGTCGAGGTCGGCGAGCGTCCTGAGCTGCGTCAGCGTGTCTCGGTCGCTCCGGGAGGAGAACGCGACGATCACGCGATCCGCCTCGTGCGATCGCACGATCGGCGCCAGCTCCTCGAGCGGTCCGAGGACCGTTAGGCCGGCAAGCTCACCGCGCAGCCGCTGCGGCGGATCGTCGACGAACCCCAGCGGCGTGATGCCGTACTCGGGATGACGCAGCAGCTTTGCCGCGATCAGCTGGCCGACGTCGCCCGCGCCGACGATGACCGCCGTCTGCGCCTTACCGCGGTGGCGGGGGGACTCGGCCCGTTCAGGCGTTTGCACAAGCGCGAGGTCCGCGCGGCCGTCGCGGTCCGCCGGCGCGACGGAGGTCATGCGCGCCGGCCCAATGCTCGCAATACCGCCGTGGCGCGTCTGCGCCCGGTCTCGGTTCGGTGTGGCGACGCCGCGCTCGCCGCGACGCGCGACGCGACTGCCCACGCCGCTGCGGCCAGGCTGCGCATGCTGTCTCCGGTCTCATAGGTGGCGACGAGGCCGAGCGGCGGCGTCGAGCAGCTCGCCAATACCCGGCGCGCCTCGGCGATCGCGGCACGTCGGGTCTCGTTCACCGCGCCCACGACGATCAGGGCGTCGACGCCGGCGGCAACCGGGAGGGCCCGGCTCCCGGAGGTAATGGGCGGCGCGTTCACGAGCAGCAGGTCGCAGCGCTTGCGGAGCTGAGCGATCGTTTGCGGCAGTCCGCGCGACAGGAGGAGCCTCGCGACGTCCGAGGGCCCGCCGGCCGCGCAGACCTCGAGCCTGGCGCGTTCGCTCGAGCCGTCGACGTTCGGCAGGTCGACCATGTGCGATGCGTACTCGGCGGCGAAAGCGGAGGTGGTGGCGGCGGCCTCGTCCAGGCCGAACAGGTGGTGGAGCGTCGTCCGACCCGGATCGAGGTCGAGCAGGATGACGCGCCGTCCGCAACTCGCGAGCGTGACGGCGAGGTTCGCCGCCGTCGTCGACTTCCCGGCGTCTTCTCGAACGCTCGTCACGGCGACCGAGCGAGCGCCCTGCCGCTCGCGGGCCGCCTCGAAGCCGGTCGCCGCGGCGGCGAACGCCTGGGCCGCCGCATCCTCCTGGTCGACGAGCGTCGGCAGCCGCCGACCCGAAGTCGTTTCGCGGTCGAACCGCGGCACGGTCCCGATGAGGGTCAGCCCGAGCGCGTCCCGCAGCTCCTCCACCGACCGGACGCGCGTGTCGAGCGAGTCGCGCAAGAAGGCGGCGCAGAGCCCTAGGGCCAGGCCGACCAGGAGACCGAGTGCGACGTTCCGCTTCGTCTTCGGCTGCACCTGCGACGCGTTGCCTGCAGGGTTGACGACCGTCGCGCTCGACGTCGTCGCCTGGACCGTTTGCAGCTCCTCGAGCTCGCGGGTGGTCGCTTGCAGGGACGCGTACAGCGCGGTGTGACGACGACCTGCCGCCACCATGGCGCTCAGCTTTCGCTGCGCGTCGCCGATGGCTTGAGCGACCGCCGCGCTGTCGAGTCTGCGCCGGTAGACGGTGAACTCGGTCGCGTAGATGTCGGCCAGACGTCGTGCGTACGCCGGGTCCGGATCCGAGACCGAGAACGTCAGCAGGTCGGCGTTCGCGTCTGCGGTAACCGTCGACCTCGCGTACAGCTCCGCGGCGGTGCGTCCGGGGAGCTTCGCCGCGGTCGCGGTCATCTGGAGGACTGTCGCGACCCGCGCGAGGCCCGCCTGGGTCGCGGCATAGCGATCGGGCGGCGACGGCGTGCCGGACGTCACGTTGAGCGCCGAGGCGGTCGGATTCTTCTCGCTGACGAGGACTTCCGCCGACGCCTGGTAGAGCCGTTGCTGGCCGTGCGACACGATGAGCGCGAGCAGGGGCGCAGTGATCAGCGCTGCGAGCACCAGCCAGCGCCGGCGCGCGACGACCTGAGACCACTCGCGCACGGCCGACTCCTCGCGTTGCGCCCCGCTCACAGCCTCAGTCGCCTGCACTTTTCACGAACTCAGCTGCGCAGCTTCTGGAGTGATCGGAACACGAACAGTTTCGCCCGATCCCGGCGCGGCGACAGGCCCGGCGGATGTGCGGCGATGCGGAGCTGCCGGAGCCGTCGGTTGACCCGGGAAACCCCTTCCACCTGCTCGGTGTGCGCGGTGAAGAAGGGGATCGAAAACGAGATCGAGATCCCGGCTTCGGTCTCGACCCAGTGCGGCACGAAAGACGGGAGATAGACGCCGACCCCCGGCTCGATCCGCGTCGTCACCGCCGACGCTTCCATCGCCTCGAAGTCGCACGGTTGCCCATCGATGTAGCGGTCGAGCTCGCGGTGCCGCGCCACGGGGTCGTCGTACAGCGTCGCGACGCTGACGTGCTTGACGCCCATGATCTGCAGGAGAAAGCTGTGCTCGACGTCGAAGTGCATCGGCGTCGTGGACGCCGGAGCCGAGATGAAGAGGTACCCGGCCCGCCGCGTCATGCCTCCTTCGCGGTCCGCCACGAGCTGTTGCACCTGGTCGAGACACTCGTTGATCAGCTCCGCGTACTCGCCGATCTGCTGGATGTCGCGCAGCGAGACCCTGATCCCGCTGTTCTCGATGTTCCTGATCGTCTCGGAGGGCTTGCCGCGGCCGACCTCCACGTAGCCGAACCCGGCGTTCGCGAGCGGCAGGTCACTCTGCTCCCGTCGCACCGAATGAGGTGGGAGACGGTCGGCCAGCTCGGCGATCGCGTCGAGTGTGAACAGCGGATGGTGCGCGAGGTTGTGGCGGACCGCGATCGACCGCCGCGCGAACGCCTGTCCGAAGCTCTCGCGGTCGATCTCGAGGAGCTCAGTCAGCTGCACGCGCGTCTCCTTCGGCCATCGGTTCGGAAGCCGAGTCGACCCGCTGAACGACCGCGCGTCCGCAAGAACCGTGCAGTGCCTCGTGGCACGGCACGGCAGCGCGCACCAGCAGGTCCGGACGCTTGCCGCAGCATCGGTCTCCCCTTCTCCCCTCTTTGCGGGGAGATCTAGCTCCTCGACCAACCCGAGTCAAGGAAGCGTTGCGCAACCTGAGCGCCGTGCGGTAGCGAACCGCGTGCCAGAGTGAGCGGGAGATGACTGTTGCGACCGGCGCACCGGCGCGGACCGTTGGCGACGCCTCGACCATCCGCCGAAGGGGCGCTGCCGGTGCGGCGCTGCTGACGGCGCGTGCCGCGGCTGCGCAGGTGGTCGCGTTCGGCGGGACCGTGGCGCTGACGCACCTACTCGCGCCCGCGTCACTCGGTGTCGTCGCGTTCGGGGCCACCATCGTCTCGATCGGGACCTTCTTCTCCGACGGCGGCGTCGGGGCGACGCTGATCCGCGGACGTACGGAGCCGACACTCACCGAGCTGCAGACGCTGCTCGGGTTTCAACTCGCGTTCGCGTTAGCCATCGCGGTCGTCGCCGCGCTTGTGGGGCTCGAGATGGGCACGACCGGGGCGGTTACCGCGGTCATGGTGTCGTCGCTCCCGCTCCTCGCGGTGCGAGCGCCGCACGCGATCGCTCTCGAGCGCGCACTCGACTACCGGGCGATCGCCTCGGTCGAGTTCGTCGAGTCGCTGGTTCAGTACGCCTGGGCGATCCCCACCGTCTGGGCTCTCGGCTGGGGCGTGTGGGGGCTCGCTACCGCGGCGCTCGTGCGCTGCGCAGCCGGCTCCGTCCTGATGTCGGCAGCGTCGCCGTTGCCGGCGCTGATGCGGCCGCGGATCCTGGCCGGCACGCTGCGGTCGATGCTGGGCTTCGGCCTCGGCGTCCAGGCCGTCGGGATCGCGGGCGTCGCACGCGCACAGGGGATCAACCTCCTTGTCGCCGCTGTCGGCGGGACAGGGTCCCTCGGCTTGTGGTCCCTCGCCACGCGCGTGCTGTTCGTCCCCTTCTGGCTCTTCCAGGCGCTGTGGCGGGTCTCATACCCGACGATGGCGCGCCTCCGGTCGCTGGGAGAGGACACAACCCAAACCGTCCAACGACTGGCAGAGATGACTGCGCTCGCGGCGAGCGCGATCCTGGCCCCGCTCGCGGCTTCCGCCTACACGCTCGTGCCGGGCGTGTTCGGATCGAGCTGGGGAGCTGCGGCGGCGCCTGTGATCTGGGCGAGCGCTGGCCTGGTCGTCTCCGCGCCGATCTCCGTCGCGGCTTCCGGCTACCTGTTCTCGGAAGGAGACGTGCGGAGCCCTCTGAAAGCGGCGACGCTCGGAGCGGCTGTCTTTCTCGCGCTCGCGGCGGGATTGGTCCCCCCGTTGGGAGTCGCGGGAGCCGGAGTCGCGTGGATGTTCGCCTCGCTCGCCGAGGCGGTGGTCTTCGCGTACGCGTTGCGCCGCCGCGCGCAGCTCGCCGTCGAGCGCTTCATCTGGGTCTCGGTCGTCCTCGCCGTCGCGTCGGCGCTCGGCGGTTGGGCGTTGCCGCACCCCGGTTCGAGCCGGCTTGCTCAGGGGCTGACGACTGCCGTCGCGACGCTTCTGCTCTACGCCGCGCTGAGCTTCGTCTTCAATCGCGCGACCGTCGTCGCGAGCGCGAATCGTCTACGCGCCCTGCGCTGACCGCGTGCCCTTCTGGCGCTCAGGCGCCTGCGCTCGGGACGAGCGGCCGCACACGGTCGCGCGCCTCGTTGATCACCCGACGGGCGAGCGGCCACGCCTTCGGCCGCCAGCTGGCCGCGGCCCGCGATGCCGCCGTGGCGCGAGGAGCCTCGAGACGGATTCGCAAGGCGCCCTCGGTGCGCCGGTTCTGGACAACCATGGTCGTCGTTCCTGCGCCCGCGTGGAGCTCGTGCGTCACGCCGTCCACAACGAGTCGCAGGGCTTCCGGTCGTCCAAAGATCCTCGGAACCTCCACGCGCACGACCGGCGCCGCCGGCCGTGGGATGCAGACGTCGCACGAGTAAAGCGTGACGGTTGCGGCGTTGCCGGCGAGCCGGACGTTCGCATTCGAGGCTGCGATCGAGGCGAGCGACTCCCAGCGGGCGCCGCCAAGGTCCGCCACACGCGCGACTGCGGCGTGGAAGGAGTCGAACCCTTCGCGAAGGTCGTCGTGGTGGCAATAGAGGATCAGCGGCTGGCCGAGAAACGCGCGGAACACGAGATCGTCGAGGTTCGCCGTCAGCGGATACCGAGGGAGGATCGGGATGCCGCCACCGGCGAGCTGTGCGGGGAGCCAGCCGCCGAGCCGCCACCGGCGATGGTCGTCGAATCCCTCCCACGGAAACGAGCCCGACGCCGTCAGGCCCCGGAAGCCCCACCGCGCTAGCGCTGCCAGCGTCTCCGGCCCGCAGGTTCCGTGCGGCGGGCACATGATGCGTTCGACGGCGACGTCCGTCCGCTCCTCGAATCGCCGCACGCGTGCCTCGGCGGAGCCGACGAGGCGATCGGCCTCGGCGGGACTGCGAGCGCGTTCCATCTCGTGGTGGAGGTGGTCGTTGCCGTGCACGACGAGCGAAAGGGCGGGGCGGTTCTCCCGGAAGAACCTCACGCCTCGGCGCGGCGGCAACACGAGATCGAGCGGAATCGCCGCAACCGCGACGTGGTACGCGTGTGCACGCGCGTCGGCGGCGAGCGCCGGAAAGCGCACGTACCCGTACGACGATGCGCGGACGTTCGCGTCGTCGAGCACGAAGCAGGCGGCAGTCGGATGAGGCTGACGACCCTCATCGCAGATCCGCTTCAAGAAGTGCGCGAGCGGCAGCAACGACCAGAAATGGCCCGCCCGAAGGTGGTCGCGTAGGAATGCCCCCGGCTCGAGCTCGCACGGCAGGGCGCTCGCGCGCTCCCGGTGCCGGCCGTTGCCGGTGCACGTCCAGATCGGCTTGCCGTCCGAGCAGGCGAGGACCACGTCCCCCCGATTCGCGCCGATTCCGGTCGGCTGGATGCCGCGGTGCTCGAGCAGCCGCTGTGCGTGCAGCGGCCGGTCGAGGAGGACGTTCCGCGACAGCTCCACCCGGAAGGACGTGCCGCGGCCGTGGGCGGGCTCGGGCGCCTCCAGAGCCAAGCAGGGGACGTCGAGCCGAGGCGGCGCCGTGCCGCCCGGGAACACGACGAGGCCGGCCGCGCCTTCGAGCTCGTGTGCGCCGACGAAGCGCACCGGATACGCCTCCTGCAGCGCGTCGAGCAGCTGCGCGTACGCTGTTCTCGCCTCATTCGGAAGCACTGCGATCGCCGTCGTCGCTCTCTGTTCGGACGCCGTTGCGATCACGCCGCTGCCCGCCTGCTCCCCCAGGCAGTCCATCGTAGCGCCGTCCCTCGGTGGGACTCAACCGCTCGCCGAGCGCATGCCGGTATCTCAACGGCAGCATCGCCCACTTTGAAAGACGGCTCCACTGATTCAAGATGACGCTGGGGAGAGGTTGGAATCGGCTCAGGTCAATCCGGCGTGGATGCGAGCGCGGGCGGCGCCGTCGGCGCTCGGCGCCCTCGCCTGGCTGGCCGCGACTGCGGCTGCCGCAGCGATCCTCGGTGCGATGGCCGGCAGGGGCGAGGCGAAGGCCGCGCTCGTGCCCGCGGCTGCCCTGCTCGCGATGTTCCTGGCGCGGTTCCCGGCCGCCGGATACGTCGCGCTCGCGTGGACCGTCGCGACGGCGATCGACCTGCTCGCCCTCCCGGAGATTCGCCTCTCCTCGTTCCGGTTCGGGTCGGCGGAGATTCTGCTGTGGCTGACGCTCGGCAGCCTCGCCTTCCTGCCGCGCGCCGAGCGGAGGGTGCTCGCGCGCCTGACGACGCAGCGTGAGAGCCTCGTGCTGGGCCTGTTCCTGATTGCCGTGATCGGCGGCGTGGCCGTCGGCGTCGAAAACGGTGCGACCCTGCACGCGGCGCTCTTCGACATGCGCAGCATGCTCTTCTACGCTGCGTTTTGGCCCGCCCTCGCCGCGCTGCGGTTTCGCCGCAACCTCACCTTCGGCCTCGTCTCGTTCGGGGTCGTCGCAGTCGTGATCCTTCAGATCGGCCAGGTGATCGTCGGGCCATCGACTCACCTGTTCCTGATCTACGCGTCGGACCTGTCGTCGACGCTGACAACGTCGGACGGCGGCGGCTTCCTGCGCGTCAGGCCGCCCGGACTCACGGCCGTGTACATCGTCGCGGCGTTCGCTGCGGCACGTGTGCTCTGGGGGCCGCGGCGCGGGCGTTGGCGCGGGTGGGCGCTGAGCGCCGTCACGCTGACCGGGATCGTCCTGAGCCTCAACCGCAACATGCTGCTCGGACTCGGGCTCGGCCTCTGCGTCGCGTTCGCCGTCGCGCCGCAGAAGCACCGCTTCGTCGTCGTCGCGGCCGTGGTGGGGACGCTACTCCTGTCGTTCTCGCTGCTCACGCAGGGGTCGTCGGTTGGGTCGAATCCAGTCGTTTCGCGGTACGCCAGCATCTCGAACTACGGCGCGCTGAAGACGCAGACGCTGGGCGACCGCTATTACGAGAACCACATCGCGCTGCAACGCATCCGCCACCATCCGATCGGCGGTCTCGGCTGGGGGCTCGACTACGGCGCGGTGCTCCTGAGCACCGACGACGGGGTGCCCGTGAGCACTCCACGCTCGTTCATGCACGAGCAGTACCTCTGGATCTGGATGCGCGCGGGGATCGTCGGTCTCTTGGCCCTGATCTCGACGCTCGTGCTCGGGGTCTGGAACGGTGCGCAGTGGTGCCGAGCCAGGGTGGGCGTCGGAGACGGCTGGCTCGGTGCGGGCGTCGTCGCAGCTCTCGTGGCCGTCGCTGCCAGCTCCAACGTCGCGATCTACCTCACGGCACCGGACTCCACGGTTCCACTCGTCGGCGTCCTCGCGCTCGCGGCGATCCTTCGTCGTGACCTCAGGCGTCAGTGACCGCAAACCCCTCGCTCGACGTCGTGACCGTCAACTTCCACAGCGCGGCGCTGTTGCCGACGACCGTCGACCTCGTCCGCAGGTTCGCCGGCTCTGCCGCGCGGCTGTTCGTCGTCGACAACTCGCCCGGCGACGGCGCCGCGGACACCGTTCGCGAGCTCGATCCGGACGCGACCGTCATCGGGAACACGCGCAACCGCGGGTACGCCGCCGCAGTCAACCAGGCGCTGGCCACAGGCGACGGCGAGCTCGTCCTGTTGCTCAATCCCGACGTGGAATCGGTTTCCGGAACCTTTGCGGACGTCGTCGCGGCGTTCGGCGACGCGACCGTCGGTGCCGCCGTCCCGCGCCTCGTCGACCCGGACGGGTCGCCGCGTCCGGCGTACATCCGCGAGCCGACCCCGTTCGACCTGATCTCGGAGGACCTCGCGCTTGCCGACCGTTTTCCGAATTGGCAACGACCGCAGCGATATCGCGCCGACGCGGCGGGCACCGCTCCGCGGCAGGTCGACGCCGCGACCGGGGCGTGCCTCTTCATTCGGCGCGCAGCGCTCGACGACGTCGGGCCGTTCGACGAGCGCTTCTTCGTCTACTACGAGGAGACAGACTGGCTCATCCGCGCGAAGCGGCGCGGCTGGCGGACGCTCGTCCTGCCCACCGTCGAGGCGGTGCACCGCTCGACGGCGAGCTCACCCGATGTCGCGCCGCGCCACGACCTTCTGCTTCTCGAGAGCCAGCATCGCTACGCGCGCAAGCACTTCGGCGCGGTGCGGGCACTCGCAATTCGGCTCGTGCTGATGGCAGTCGACGCGGCGCGCATCGTCCGCCACTCCGCGCGAGGGAGAGCGAATCGGCGACGGATGGCGCTCGACCGGATTCGCATCCACGTCACGACGCGCGGGCCACGCCCGTCCTGAGCGCTTGGACGTCTCGTACACGCGCTCGCTGGACAGCGTCGATCCGCGCGAGTGGCGCCGCCTCGCGGAACGCGCCGGACACGTCTTCGCGACGCGGGAATGGCTTCTCACGTGGTGGCGGCACTTCGCGAAGGGCGGCCGTCCGCTCGTCGCGCTCGCGCGAGCCGACGGCGACCTCCGCGTGATCGTGCCGATGTACGAGTGGTGGCGCCACGGGGTCCCCGTGCTGCGCTTCGTCGGCCACGGCGCGAGTGACCGTCTGGGCCCGATCTGCGGAGCACCCTCCGAACCGGAGACCGCCGCCGCATTGGAAGACTCGCTGCGAGCACTGCCGCTGAGGCGCTTCGTGCTGGTCGGCGAGCGGATCGCGGGCGAGCAGCGGTTCGGCGAGTTGACGGGTGCGCGCCTCCTCTACCGCGAAGCGAACCCGATCCTTCGGCTCAGCCACAGCTCGTGGGACGAGTTCTTGCGCGCCCGCAGCCGAAACTTCCGCGACCAGGTCGCCTCGTTTCCCAGGCGGCTGTCGCGACAGGGTGCGCTGTCCTACCGCCTCGCTTCGGATCCCGACCGGCTCGAGACGGACCTCGAGACGTTGTTCGACCTCCACCGGCAGCGGTGGACTGAGGCGACGTCGCCGTTCCTGCTGGCGGCCGCGTTCCACCGCGACTTCGCGGCGCAGGCGCAGCGCGAAGGCTGGTTGCGCTTGTGGTTCCTCGAGCTGGACGACCGGCCCGTCGCGGCGCTCTACGGCTTCCGCTTCGCGGGCGTCGAGGCGTTCTACCAGGCGGGCCGCGACCCCGCATACAGGTCAGTCGGATTCGTGCTTCTCTGCCATGCCCTTCGCGAGGCGGTGTCCGAGGGCGTGCAGTCGTTCTCCCTCCTGCGGGGCACGTCGATGTTCAAGGAGCGATTCGCGAACGGCGACGCCGGCGTCGAGACGTTCGCCCTGCACCGCGGCGTGGCGGGGCGGATCCTTCTCGCGGCCGCCACGGCGGCACGCGGGCGGTCGCTCGGCTTGCGGCGGGTCCTGGACCGGCTCTAGCTGCCGACGCGCTCGCTGACTGCGGCTCCGGTCGGCGGCGCCGCGGCGGGCATCCGCACCTCACCGCTCGCGAGCAGTTCGAGCACGCGCCCCGCTTCGCGCGGGTGGATCGGAAGAACGTGTGCCGCCCACCACCGCGCCGCGTCGGGTTTCGGCGAAGCATCTACGAACTCGCCCGCGTAGTCGTCTAGGGGCGGCGCATACAGGAAGTAGACGTTGATCCTGCGACGCACCAGCTCGAGCGCGACCGCGTCCCGATCCTCGACGAGGAGCGGGACGCGAAGTAACGGCAGCGGCGGATCCTCGCGTACCGCAGGCGCCGCCGAGTCCAGTTCTCGCAGGCGCAGTACGCCCGCGATCCGCTGCTCTCGATCCCGGTCCAGGTGACGGAGGTGCTGCACGGTTCTCCTGAGGAGGCTCGACCGCTGCCGCATTCGGTAGTCGGCGTAGCCGGTGTTCATCCAGGAGTCGAGGAACCCGTTTGGCCCGGTCGCGAGCGCCCGGGCGAGCTCATCCTCGCGCAGGGGAATCCGCCACGGCCGCTGTTCAACGGGGCGAAGCTCGCGCAGGGCGCGATCCACCAGCCGCCTCGCGTGGAGCGCATGCAGTGTCGTTCGGCCGGCCGTGCGAACAGCGCCGACGAGCTTGCGAGCGATCGGCGTCGGCAGCATCAGCTCGTCCCGCAGCCGGATGAGGTCGCTGCGGCGGATCCCGTCTCCGAGGCTCACGACGCCGCCGCGTCCGGCGATGTGCTTCGAGAGGCTAAAGACCGACAGGGTGCCGAAGCTGCCCACCGGCCGGCCGTCGAGGCCCGTCTCGAGCGCGTGCGCTGCATCCTCGATCAAGGGAATCCCGAACTCCTTGCATCTCGCACCGGCGTCGAATACGCGATCCGGGAACCCGTACGTGTTGCCCGTCATGACGGCGCCGAGGCGGGCCCACGTCGAATCGGCGACGGCATCGAGCTGCATGTTCCCGTCCTCGATCGACGTCGGCGCCATCACCGGCCGAAGCCCCGCGGCCAGCGCGCCGAAGAACACCGCATCGTCCTCGAGAGGAGACATCAAGATGCGCTCTCCGGGCGAGAGCAGGAGCCGAAACGCGAGGTAGATGCCGAAGCGTCCCGACGGCACGAATACGCAGTCGCGGCCCGTTCGGGCCGACATGATCGATTCGATCTCCCGCTCGAACCGTTCGCTCAACGCGCTCCCTCCCCGTAAATGAGGATGGCACCAGCTGTCGACGAGTGCAAGCAAGCACGAGACCCGGGCCGCTCCACAGAAGGAGCCAGCGCGATGTCCGGGCTTGGCCGGCGGACCGAGCGCGGGCTTCCCCAACCCCTCGCCCGCAGCCTGGCGACTGACGCCGGACCCCCAGGACGATGACGATCCGTGATCATCGCGGGATGCGGATCATGATCGTCTGCGACTTTTTCTTGAAGTACGGGTCGCAGCAGGCGCAGGCTTTCAGGAGGAGCGGGCACGACGTCGCGATCCTGCTTCGGTCTCACTCCTTCGAGTTCGGGGAGGTGGACGCCGAGCGAACCGAGATCCTCGGCCAGCTCAGGCGGGACGGCATACGCCTCTTCGTCGTGCCAGGCCGCGTCCGTTCGCTCGCCGCAGTTCCGGCACTCGCAGGAATCCGCAGGGACATTCGGCGCTGGTCGCCGCAGGTCGTGCACGTGCACGAGAACTACGACCCGCGTCTCGTCGCGCTCACGCGTGGCTACCGCACGGTGTTCACGGTGCACGACCCCGTGCAGCACCCGGGTTACACGCCGCTCACGCGGATGGAGGCCTGGACGTTCAACCGGTGGTTCCGCCGCGCCGAGCGATTCGTCGTCCACAGTGAAGCGCTCGCCGCCGAGCTGCCGCCGAGCGTGCGCCGACGGGCTGCTGTGATCCCGCACGGCGTTTCCCCACGTCCCAAGCCGCTGTCTCCGCCCGGCGAACCGAGCGTGCTCCTCTTCGGACGCCTCGTGCAGTACAAGGGCGTCGAGGTGCTCGCGGAAGCGATGCGCCACGTCTGGAGCGAGCGTCCGGATGCGAAGCTGACGGTCGCGGGCGAGGGGCCGGCGGCACGACTGGTTCCGGACGATCCGCGCGTGACGCTTCGTAGCGGCTACGTGCCGGAGCGTGAGGTCGAACACCTGCTCGCGGCCGCGGCGCTCGTGGTGCTTCCGTACACGCAGGCAAGCCAGAGCGGCGTGGGAGTCCTGGCGATCGCGTCAGGCGTCCCCGTGGTGGTGAGCGACGTCGGCGCGCTACCCGAACTCACGCACGACTCGTCGTACGTCGTGCGAGCCGGTGACGCACGAGCTCTCGCGGAGGCGATCGTTCGTCATCTCGATGACGACATCGCCACACGACGAGCGGTCTTGCAACACGCCGAGGCCAACTTTTCGTGGGGTCACGCTGCGAAGCTGACGACACAGCTGTACCGAGAGCTGCTGGGAGGCGGAAGAAGCAAGCCTCATCGGCAGCCTCTGACGTAAAACCACATTCCTCGATCAAGGGATCGTGCTAACGAGCGGCTGAGCGCGGGCCGAGTGACATCGGATACGCGAACTTGGAGGTATCCATGCCGCGCTACATGCCGCAGTATCTCGCGCTCGTGGTTGTCTTCTCGATCGGCCTCGGATCCGCAACAGCACTCTCGAAGCCGCCGTGCCACGCAGGGAGCCGGGACTGCCGAACGCCGACGTCCTCGACGAAGGCGACGACGACGACGCAATCGTCGACGACGGCTCCGACGACGACAGTCGGCACGACGACGACGTCGACCACGACTGCACCGGCCACGACGACCACGCCGATCACGACGACCGCGCCGACCACGACCACGACCACCACCGTGCCGACGCCTCCGTCGAGCTGGCCCGAGCTCGCCGCCGAGGGCTATCCATTCTGGTTGCCTACCGCGACCACCGTTCGTTTCGGGACCGGCTCCTCTTGGACGACGAAGGACCTGCCGGCGGGGAGCCATGTCTGCGCGCTCTCGCTCTTCGGCACGGACCCGGCTCCCGGCGTCACGAAGCAGTGCGACACGTCGTCGGCGAGCCAGGCGGCGGTGCTCTGGAAGGGCGACTACGAGACAGGCGACTTCTCTCAATGGTGGCTCCAGGAGTGGAGCCAGAACAACTCGCAGTCGTTCACGCCCTCACAGGTGGGGAACTCGGCCGCGACCATCGTCACCGCTCCGACCGCCCAGGGGAGCTACGCCGCGAAGTTCCAGCTACTCCCCAACACCGGGACGAGCTCCGTCGATCGCGCCGAGATCGTTGCGACCCAGCAAGAGGCCGGCGGCTACCCCGGCGAGGACTGGTACTACGGCTGGTGGACCGACTTTCCGGGCCCGAGCCAGCAGTGGTGGTCGAGGGGAGGTGACTGGAACGACTTCACCCAGTTCGGTTCGAACGACGGCTCGGGCGGATGGCTCACCTTCGGCGTCGACGACACCTCGGGCACACCCCAGATCTTCATGGACGCCCCGACCGGGCATTACGGGCTGGCGAACCTCCAGTACGACCACTGGTACCACTTCGTGCTGCACGTGAAGTGGTCAACCGATCCGTCGGTCGGGGCCTTCGAGCTCTGGCTCGACGGCAGCCAGGCGATCCCACTCACATCTGCGCAGACGTTGAAGAACACGACCGTGTCGAGCGGCCCGGCGCTGACGTCGCCGGGAGTCCACATCTCGGAGGGGATCTACCGCGCCGCGTCGCCGTTCACCAACACGGTGGTCCACGACGGCCTGTGCCGCGCAGCGACCTACGCCGCCGCGGCGGGCTGCTAGGACGCCTGGGAAGGGGTCGGCGGACCGGCCGGATCCAGCACCTGGGTCCGCGCCGGGACGCCGGCCACGACCTCGCCCGGCTGCACGTCCCGCGTCACCACTGCACCCGCGCCGACGAGTGCGTCGGCGCCGATCGTCAGTCCTCCGAGAATCACGGCGCCCGATCCGATCGATGCGCCGCGCTCTACCGTCGTCGGCAGCAGGTCCCACTCCGACGCGGTCAGCAACTCTCCGCCGGCAGCAGCGCGCGGATGCTTGTCGTTGACGAACGTGACGCCGTGGCCGACGAAGACCTCATCCTTGATCGTGACGCCGTCGCAGATGAACGTGTGGCTCTCGATCTTGCAGTTCGCGCCGATGACGGCACCGCGCTGAACCTCGACGAACGTCCCGATGCGCGTGTTGTCGCCGATCTTGCACCCGTAGAGGTTCGTGAAGGCGTGCACGACGACGTTCTCGCCGAACCCGACGTCGTCGATCAGCCGGTACGCCGCGTCATTGACCGGGCTGGCGGCCATCAGAAGTAGGACACGATCGCGTCGACGACGCGCTCGAGCTGCTCGCTCGTGATTCCCGCGAACATGGGAAGCGAGAGACACTCCCTGGAGATCGCCTCGGCAACGGCGAACGAGGCCGAAGCGTGCCCGAGGTGCCGGTACGCGTCAGCCAGATGCGGAGGCTCCGGGTAGTGCCGACCCGTCGCGATCCCCCGCGCGGCGAGGAACCGCGCGAGCTCCGCCGGCGCCGCCGTCCGGATCACGTAGAGGTGCCAGACCGGCTGGCTTCCCGCTGGAACGGGCGGTAGGACGAGGTCGCCGACACCCTCGAGCGCGTCGGTGTAGTAGACCGCAGCCACGCGCCGCTGCTTGTTCCACTCGTCCAGATGCGCAAGCTTTCGCTCGAGGACGAGCGCCTGAATCGCGTCGAGGCGAGCGGTGTACCCCTGGTAACGGTGGCGGTATTTCGCGACCTGTCCGTGCTCCCGCAGGGCGCGGACCCTGCGCGCGACCTCCGGGTCGTTCGTGGTCACGGCGCCGCCGTCGCCGAAACCGCCGAGATTTTTCCCGGGGTAGAAGCTGAACGCGGCCGTCACGAAGTCGCCGGGGCAGCGGCCCTCGCGCTGGGCGCCGTGCGCCTGGCACGCGTCTTCGACGATCGTGAGGCCGTGGCGCTCGGCGATCTCGAGCAGTCGATCCATGTCGGCGAGCTGACCGTAGAGGTGCACCGGCATCAGGAACCGCGTGCGCCGCGTCAACGCAGCCTCGACAGCGTCGGGATCGAGACAGTAGTCCGATGCGCCGACGTCAACGACGACGGGCACACCACCCGCCTGCGTTACCGACTCGAAGGTGGCGACGAACGTCTGGGCGGGGACGACGACCTCGTCCCCCGGTTCGATCCCGTGCGCGAGCAAGGCGAGGCGGAGGGCGTCGAGACCGCTCGCCACGCCGACGCAGTCGGCCGAATCGCAGTACCGCGCAAAGGCTTCCTCGAATCTGGCGACCGTCGGCCCGAGGACGAAGTCACCGGCATCGATCAGCTCGGCGATGTCCTCGAGCAGTTGCGCCTTGAGCGGCGCGTGCGTCGGCGAGAGGTCGTTGAACGGGACGCTGACCGTGCCGACTGCCATGGCCATACCGTAACGGCGGCCCGCCCAAGACGGGTACCTGGTTCCGCCGCTTCGCGGCGGAACCAGGTACCGGGCTCTAGCTCTCGTTCGCGGCGGAGGCGAGCGCCTCCTGGGCGAGCTGCAGGTGGTACTGCAGCATCGGGATGTCCTTCGACGCCTCGTCGCGGACCTCGTCGTTGCAGCCCATCTTGACCTCGTCCGTCGTCTCCTGGATGTCCTGGATGTGGTCTTGCACCTCGAGCTCGGAGTAGTCGTGGTCGAACGCCGTGCCGCTCAGCTCACCGACCTCCTCCAGCTCCCACTGCATGCTCGGAGTCGGCTCCGACGGAACGTCGATGCCGAGCTTGGCCGCGAGCTCGATCGCCGACTGCAGCGACTGCGTGTGGTCCTTGATCAGCGTCTGGGCGAGCTCGATCACCTTCGGGTTGTGCGTCTTCGTCAGCGCGAGCTTGCCGCCGTCGATCTCGAACCGGTCGCCGGAGATCGAGGTCTGCAGCCACGTCACGTCCTCGCCGCAGACCGAGTTGTCGCTCGACGAGCTCGAGGCCGAGCTCGAAGTGGTCGACGAGCTCGACGCGGTCTTCTGCTCGGTGCGGTTCCGGTCGCCGTGATGTCCGTCCTCGGCGCGCGCGAGCGTCGCGGCGCCGAGCGCCGCGGCCACGGCAAGGGCGAGCAGGGCAGGCACAAGCCGCCTTCTCACAGGTAGCTCCTTTCGTCAGGGTTCTCGGCCCGTTCCCCCACGGGCCTTCGGTAGGCGACGTTCGTTTCCCCGGTCGAACCGCCTAAACGCAGGGACTTCAAAAAAACAGCGAGAGGCTCCGGTGGCGGAGCCCCTCGCGTCGCCGAGCGAGGCAGGAAGGGGGAGAAGGAACCCACCTCGCCGAGTTCACCGCGGCGGTGACGATCCTCTCGCACGCGCCGGCCGGAGTAATGGGCCGGTCGGCCTACTCGTCCTGCGATCGTGCGCTCTTTGCGCCAGAAAGCGAAGGCGCAAATCACTCGGACGAGGGAGCGTGGCCAAGCGCTCCCGCGTCAATAACGAGATCAGTATGGAAGAGAAGAAGGAAACGAAGCCGCAGGTCGACTGGCGCGAGTCGTGGGGCCCCGCGTTCCAGCGCGTGCTGCTCTCGATCGCCGCGATCGACAAGTTCGCGGACGCGCCGCCGAAGCGCTGACGCGCGCCGCGCCTACGCCGCGCCGGCGTCGACGACCCGCAGCTGGCCGAGCCCGAGCACCTGCGGCTCCTCGCGGAACACGACCTCGAGGGCGTCGACACAGCGCTCGCAGAACTGCGTGCCTGCGTGCGCGCGGATCTCGTCGAGCGCGCGCGCGACGCTGCGGCCCTTGCGGTACGGCCGGTCGCTCGTGAGCGCGTCGAACGCGTCGGCGACGAGCACGATGCGCGCGGCGAGCGGGATCTCGCTGCCGCTGAGCCCCTGCGGGTAGCCCTGGCCGTCGATGCGCTCGTGGCTCGAGCGCGCGATGTCGAGCACGATCGGATGGAGCCCGATGTCGGAGAGGATCCGCTCCGAGATGAGCGGGTGCTGCTGGATCACCTTCCACTCGCGCTCGTCGAGCGGCCCGGGCTTCTGCAGGATCGCCTCCGGGATCCCGATCTTGCCGATGTCGTGCAGCAGCGCACCGACCTCGAGCGCGGCGAGCTCGTCGCCCGCGAACCCGAGCCGGCGGCCGATCGCGACCGCGACCTGCGCGACGCGCTCCGTGTGCCCGCCCGTATAGGTGTCCTTCGCCTCCATGCTGTGCGAGAGCGCCGCGATCGTCGCCAGGTGGCGCTTGTTCACCTCCTCGAGCAGGCCCTGCAGGTCGTGGTTCTTCTGCTCGAGCTGCGCGTTCATCTCGCGGATCTCCTCCACCGACTCGCGCGTGCGGCTCACGTACTGCCGCACCGACAGCGTCATCATCAGCGGCGGCAGGACGAACGCGAGCAGCCCGGTTACGCCCGTCTTCTCGTACGCCGTCACGTACGCGAGCGCGAGCGGGCCCGACACGACGTAGTACGGGACCATCCAGCGGAAGCGCTCGTTGAAGATCGCGACCGGACGCTGCTCCTCCGCCGTCGCCATCGCCAGCGAGAGCAGCCCGAGGTTGATCACGCAGTAGATCGCCGCCGCCAGCATCGACGCGGCAAGGTCGACGGCGACGTTCGAGCCGTGCGCGAGGTGGCCGCACGCCGCGCTCGAGACGCCGGCGCTGAGCGCGAAGGTGGCGGCGTTGAAGAGCGCTCGGTGCAGCTTCGCACCGAGCCTGAGCGTGCGGACGTAGAGGAGCGCGGCCGTGCAGACGGCGAAGACCATCGCCGGCCCCGGGCCGAGCAGGATGCCGACCGCGAGCAGCCCGGAGCCGGCGAAGCTGAGCGTTCCCTTCCCGTAGACGTCGACGACGGCGACGGCGAGGCAGAGCGTCAGGCCGAGGAAGCCGGCGAAGACGAGCGTGTGCTCGGTCGCGGCGTCGATCGTCTGCCGCGCGAACAGCGCGAGCAGCGCGGACGCCGCCGACGCGGCGAGCGCGATCAGCGCGGCGACGGCGCTTCCGTCGCCACTTCCTCTCCGGGTTGTGCTTGCGGCGGCCACCCCGCTACCACCCCGCTGCGTTCCAGTCGGCGGACGGATCGCCGCCGGTGCTGCTGTAGGCGGCGGCCGTCAGGCCGGGCGTGTTCCAGGCGGCTGCGTTCGTCCAGCCGGCTGTGGCCGTCCAGCCGGCGGTCGCGGTCCAGCCCGCGGTCGCGGTCCAGCCGGCTGTTGCGGTCCAGCCCGCGGTCGCCGTCCAGCCCGCCGTCGCGGTCCAACCCGCGGTGGCGGTCCAGCCTGCCGCGGCCGTCCACCCGGCGGTCGCCGTCCAGCCCGCCGTCGCGGTCCAGCCGGCGGTCGCCGTCCAGTCGACGGTCGAGCGCGTGCTGTCGGAGGCGGCCTTCGCGAGCTGCTTCTGCAGCGTCCACGCCTGCGAGGCGAGGTACCAGTCGTAGCTCGCGTCGCGGCGCACGCCGCCCGCGTCGACGGGCGAGAGCGTGCCGCCGGCGGCGAGCGCGTCCCACGTCTGCGCGGCGCGCTCCGCGTCGGCGGCGGCCGAGTCGTACTTCTTGAAGTTCATCCACGCGTTGGCCGCGTACTCGTACGCGACCGGCGCCCAGTCGGTCGAGGTGCTCGCGCCGAGCGCAGCCGCCGATTTCTCCCACGCCTGTGCAGCGGAATCCCACCTGCCGTAGCGCGCCCACGCGGAGGCCTCGCGGTCGTACGCGCCCGCGACCATCTGCGGCACGCCCGCCTGGACGAACTGCTGGGCGGCCTGGTCCCAGCCCTGCGCGATCCGGTCCCAGGCGCCGACCTGCGCGTAGTCCGCGGCCGCCTGCTCCCAGTCGCGCGATGCCTTCACCCAGTACCCGAGCGTCGGCCCCCAGGCCGCGCCCGCGAGCGCCCACGAGTCGCCGGCCTTCTGCCACGCGCCGGCGCTTTCGTTCTGGAGCGCGACCGACTCGAGCGTGCTCGCGCTCGCGAGCGCCGTCGAGTTCAGCTTCACGGTCGTGCTCCCGGTCAGGCCCTTGCCGCTCGACCACGGGATGCCCGCGTTCGCGTCCTTCAGCGAGCTGCTGAACGCGAGCGCGGCCGGGATGTTCAGGCCGCCGGCCGTGCTCCCGGCGACGGGGTACGCCGTCTGCATCAGCACGTACTTGATCTGGCCGGGCTTCCAGTCGGGGTGCGCCTGCGCGAGCAGAGCCGCCGCGCCCGCCACCTGCGGCGCGGCGAACGACGTGCCGTTCGCCATCAGGTACCCCGGCGCGAGGTGGTTCGCCGCCGGCGCCGCCTGGTCGAGGATCGTCCCCGGCGTCTCCGTCGAGACGACGTGGCGGCCGGGAGCGACGAGGTCCGGCTTCGTGAACCCGTCGAGCGTCGTGCCGTAGGAGGAAAAGGACGCGAGCGTGTCGTCGGCGGTCGAGAGCGTGTCGGCGGCGTCGGTCGCGCCGACCGTGATCACGAACGGGTCGTTGCCGGGCGCGAACTGCGCCGTGTTCGGGCCGCCGTTACCGGCCGACGTGACGACGACGATGTTCTTCGACCACAGAGCCTCGACGGCCTGGTCGAGCGCGCTCGTGTTGTACGAGCTCGCGACCGTCTCCGAGACGGACAGGTTGACGACCCTGATGTTGTCCGCCGAGGCGTTCGCGAGCACCCAGGCGAGCGCGTTCACGATGTCGCTCGTGTATACGCCGCCCTGGCTCGCGACGTTCAGCGCGTACACGGTCGCGCCCGGCGCGACGCCGACGTAGGCCCCGTCCGCGCTCTGCCCGGCGGCTACGCCGGCGACGAACGTGCCGTGGCCGTAGGTGTCCGCAACGTTGGTCTGCCCCGGCAGGCTCACCTGCACGAGACGGCTGCCGAGGTCCGGAGTCGGGTTGACCCCGCTGTCGACGACGGCAATGCCGACGCCCTGGCCGTTGACGCCGCTCGACCACGCGGACGGCGCGCCGTCGACCTGGTCGTACAGCGAGCCGAGCGCGGCGGTCGTCGCCGCCGTCGTGCCCGCGTCCTGGCCGGCGACGGGCGAGTCGAGCTGCACCGAGCTGACGCTGTCGAGCCCCGCGAGCTCGTCGATCCTCTTCACGTCGACGAGGCCGCTCGCGCCTCCGATCAGCGCCAGCGGCGTCACCTCGCTCGCGCCGACGGAGGCGAGCGCGCCCACGGGGTCGTTGCCCTGGACGAGGACGTGGACGAAGGTCTCGCCCGCCTGCGTCTCGGTCACGCCGGCCGGGACCTGGCCGGGGTCGGCATTGGCCGCGAGCGTGACCGCCGCGACGGCGGCCGTCAGCTTCGGGCTCGAGACGTCGGGCACCTGCGGCGCCGCGAGCGGCGCAGACGCCGGGGTGGTGGGCGGCGCGGGCGATGTCGGCTTCGGGTTCGGCGCGGGCTGCTTCGGCTTCGCCTGCCGGTGGTGCTTCGTCGGATGCCGGTGCGCCGGCGGTGCGTGGCGCTTCCCGTGCCCCGCGAGCGCCTGGCCCGGCAGGGCGAGAAGAAGGGCAGCCAGCAGCAGACAGGGGGACGTGCGCCGCATGTCCTCGTTGTGCGTGGCCGCCCGGGGCAGAGCGCCCCCCGGAAGGGGTATTTGCGACGACGGATACCTGCAACCGCCCGAAAAGAATTCACCGAGCCGGTGGCGCTTTCGTCCACCTCCCCCGCGAACCTTGGGCTTCGCCTCGCGGCGCCTCCTACAACTCCCGGGAGCGGCTTCGACCTACTCGCGCTCCGTGCTCGGTGCAGGCGCCAACCTAGAGGGCGTGACCGGACGGGACAAGAGGCCGCGCAAGATCGAGGCCGCTCTTTGCGCGAAGATCGAGGTTAGGGATGCCGCCGAGGCGGTGAGGAGAGGGGCGACACCTGGGTCGTGCCCCCGACACCGCAGGTGTCCGCACAGCTGGGTTGCGCGGGGAGCCGAGGCTTTCACCGGTCGAGCAGGCTCCCCGCGCGCCAAACCGGTGTCAGACACCGCCGGTGTCTGACACCTTGTGCGGTAGCGTTGGGGCGTGGCCGCGACGCTGCCGGCGGCGCTCCGGCTCGGGCCGGTGCACCTCGTGGTGCGCGACCTCGAACGCGCGGTCGCGTGGTACGAGGACGTGCTCGGGCTCCGCGTGCACGTGCGCGACGGCGGCTCTGCCGCGCTCGGCGACGGCGACCCGGTCGTCGTGCTCGAGGAGGACCCCGCCGCGGTCCCCGCCGGCCGTCACGCGGGGCTCTACCACTACGCGCTGCTCTACCCGAGCCGCGAGGCGCTCGCGCGCGCAGCGGTCCGCCTGATCTCGAAGCGGACGCCGATCCAGGGCGCATCCGACCACGCGACGCACGAGGCGATCTACCTCCCGGACGCCGACGGCAACGGGATCGAGCTCGCCGCCGACCGCCCGCGCGAACGGTGGCCGCGCGACCTCGGCTACGCCCGCGGCCCGCAGCCGCTCGACTTCGACTCGCTCCTCGCCACCGTCCGCGGCGAGGAGCCGCGCGCGCAGGTCGACGACGGGCTGCGTGTCGGCCACATGCATCTCCACGTCGGCGACGTCGACGAGGCGCTCGCGTTCTACCGCGACCTGATCGGCCTCGAGGAGCAGGCGAACCTCGGCACCGCCGCGTTCGTGTCGGCCGGCGGGTACCACCACCACCTGGCGTTCAACACGTGGAAGGGCCGCGGCGTCGGCCCGCCGCCGCCGCACGCCGTCGGCCTGCGCGAATGGACCGTCGTCCTGCCGACCGCCGAGGACGTCGACCAGTTGCGCGCGCGGCTCGAGGAGGCGGGCGTGGCCGTCGAGCCGCGCGGCCGCGGCTTCCTCGTGCGGGATCCATGGCAGACCGCGGTCGTGTTCGAGGCGGCCGGATGAGCCGGCCGCAGGGGCCGATCGAGCCGGCGCTCGCGTCGGAGCGGCCGATCGACCCGCACGTCCGGATCGGTCACGTGCACCTGCGCACGGCCGACATCGATCGCGTCCGCAACTTCTACGTCGGGATCATGGGCTTCGACGTGGTCTTCGAGGCGCGCGGCGTGCCCGGCTGGGGCACGACCGGCGACATCCTCTTCGTCTCCGCCGGCGGCTACCACCACCACCTCGGCTTCAACACGTGGAAGTCGGCGGGCGGTGCGCCGCAGCCGGACGGGGTGGCGGGGCTGCACCACGTCGCGCTCAACTTCTCGTCGCGCGAGCAGCTCGCGGAGACGGTCGGCCGGCTCGTCGACGCCGGCGTCCCACTGCGGCAGCTGACCGACCACGGCACGCACCTCGCCGTCTACCTCAGCGATCCGGACGGCAACGACCTCGAGCTCGCGTGGGACCGGCCGTGGGAGGAGTGGCCGTCGCGCTACGGCGCCGATGACGCGCCCGCGATCGACACGCCGCTCGAGCTCGACGAGCTCCTCTCCTACCGCTTGGGCGGCAGCGACCGAGCGTAGGCGACGCCGCGCTCCGCCCAGCTCCGGAGCTCGCCGTCGGAGGCGACGTGCTCGCCGTCGATGCGCAGCCAGCCGGCCATCTCGCGGCCGCGCATGACCATCGGGCGCGCCGGCGTCGCCGCGACGAGCTCGTCCGAGGCCCCCGGGTCGACGCGCACGAGCAGGCCGCCCTGGCCGCTCGCCGCGACGGCCATGTTCCCGTTGACGAGGAAGGCGAGCCCGCCGAACATCTTCTTCTCGGTCACGCCGGCCTCGTCGCCGACGATCGACCGGATTCGCGCGGCCAGCGCCTCGTCGTACGCCATCGCCGAGGACGCTACACCGTGCGATCGGCGCAGCGCGACCAGCCCTTCGGCCAGTGCCGCGGCGGCGTGGCAGTTGTTCGATGTGGCCATGGACTGGGGGGAGTCCAAGGGGGAGATCGCCCTGAGCGAGCGGCACCGCGCGATCCTGCGCGCGATCGGCCCTTCCGGCGCCACGGAAGCGCAGCTCGGCGCAGCCGCGCGGAGCCGCGAGCTCGACGACCTCACCCACTGCGGGCTGGCGGCGTACTGGCCCCTGCTCGGCGTGCGGCCGCGGGCAGACCTGGTCGGCGGCGCGCCCGGGACGTGGTGCCTCACGTACGCGGGTGCGACGGCCGTCGAGCTCCCGGCCCTCCGCCTCGCGTCGCCGGCATAGCCGGCGCCGGGACGGCCGACAGGCGTATGGTCCCGGGCATGAACCCGCTGAGAAGGGTGCTCGAGCTGACCGGGCTCAAGCCGAAGGAGCGGAAGAAGCGGCTGCCGCTCCTCGGCAGCTCCGTCAACCGGCTGAAGCGCCGCCGCTAGCGCGAACCGCGCTACGGGTGCACGTAGAACAGCCCGGCGGTGCCGAGGGCGAACACCGCGAGCGCGAGCAGCGAGTCCGGCCCGAGCCGGAACCGCGTTCGCACCGGGCGGACGATCACGCCGAAGCCGTAGATCGCCGTCAGCGCCATCCCGAGCGCGCCGAGCCACGCGTTGTCGTTGCCGGCGTGCGGGAGCACCGGCTCCTGCGCGATGAGGTCGGCGAGCAGGAAGAGGCACACCTGGAAGGCGTTGCCGCCGAAGATGTCGCCGATCGCGAGCGCGTTGTCGCCGAGGCGCACGGCCGCGATGCCGGAGCTGATCTCGGGCAGTGCCGTCGCCGCGGCGAGCACGGTCGCGCCGAAGATGACGCCGTTCACCCCGAGGTGGCTCGCGAGGGTGTTGCCGCTCGCCTCGAGCGCGACGCCTGCCACGAGCGTGACGGCGCACGCACCCGCGAACACCGCCGCCACGCGCGCCGTCGACGACCCCGCGTACGGATGCGGCTGCTCCGGGTGGGGGTCGCGCCGGCGGCGGCGGCCGGGCTCGCTCCCGGGCATGTCGACGTGCCAGCGCGGCGCCTTCCGCGCGCGGTTGATCACGTAGATCCCGACGACCCAGATGACGACGATCGCGACCGACGCGGGGCTGACGACGCCGCCGATCGCCGCTGACGGCTTCAGCAGCGACCCCATCCCGACGCAGGCGACGACCGTCGTCACGAGCAGCCCTTCGAGGACCGGTGAGAGCGCGCCGACGAGGTACGTGAGCGGGTAGCGCGGCCCCACGGCGAAGTCGCACACGAGCAGCACCATCGTCTGCACCGCGATCCCGCCGATCAGGTTCCCGGCCGCGAGCCCGAGGTTCCCCTGGGCCGCCGCCGAGATCGTGATCGCGAGCTCCGGCAGGCTGCCGGCGACCGCGAGCAGGAGCAGGCCGCCGAGCTCCTCGCCGAGCCCGAGGCGCGCGTCGAGCGCGTCGGTCGTCTTCGAGAGGAGGATGCCGGCCGCCCACGTCGCCGCCGCGCCCGCGGCGAAGACGAGCACGAGCAGCGGCGTCGAGAGACCGCTCACTCCGTACACGATCGGCCACCGGGCGGACGGAACGCGGGAATAGCGAGCCCCCGGACGGCGTTCTCCCCGAAATCGCGACTCAACTTTACAAAGTGAAGTAACGTTTCGGCGATGACGAAGCCCACGCTCGAGCTCGTCCTCAAGCGCAACTCGGTGGAGCGGCTGAAGCGGGAGAAGAGCCCGCTCGGGATGCTCGACGAGCTGCCGGCGCTGATCGCGGCCGGCTACGAGGAGGTGCCGGAGGAGGACATCGTCCGGCTGAAGTGGTGGGGGCTCTACCACGACAAGCCGAAGGTCGGGACGTTCATGCTGCGCGTGAAGATCCCGGGCGGGATCCTGCAGCCGGAGCAGCTGCGCGCGATCGGGGAGCTGTCGCTTCTCTACGGGCGCGGGGAGGCGGAGCTGACGACGCGGCAGAACGTCCAGCTCCACTACATCGAGCTGAAGGCGCTGCCGGAGGTGTTCGAGCGCTTGCATGCCGCCGGGCTGACGAGCGCCGGCGCGTGCGGGGACACGGTGCGGAACATCACGGGGTGTCCGGTGGCGGGGCTCGCGCAGGGCGAGCTGTTCGACGCGCGGCCGGTGGTCGAGGAGGCGGCGCGCTTCTTCTACGGCAACCCCGATTACTCGGACCTGCCGCGCAAGCACAAGATCGCGATCACCGCCTGCGCGGATGCGTGCGCTGCGCCGGAGATCAACTGCATCGCGCTCGTCGGCGCGCTCCACGACGGCGAGGAGGGATTCGGGGTGCTGGTCGGCGGCGGCCTCTCGTCGGTGCCGCGGATCGCGCGCGAGCTCGGTGTCTGGGTGCCGAAGGGGCAGGCCGTCGAGGTGCTGGCGGCGATCCTCGACGAGTGGCGCGAGGACCTGCGCTACCGCGTCTCGCGGGTGAAGGCGCGGCTGAAGTTCATGATCGACGACATCGGGCCCGAGGGCATGCGCGCCCGCGTCGAGGCGCGGCTCGGGCGCCGCTTCGACGACTTCTCCCTGCCGCCGCTGCCGCGTCCGTCGAACCACCTCGGCGTCCACGACGGCTGGGTCGGGGTGCCGGTGCACCTCGGGCTGATCTCGGGCGACCAGTTGGTCGCGCTCGCGGAGCTCGGCCACGAGGCGCGGATCACGCGCCAGCAGAACCTCGTGCTCGTCGGCGACGTCGACGTCGACGCGCTCGGGCGCATCGGGCTGCCGGTCGACGCCGGCGCGCTGCGCGGCGACGCGATCGCCTGCACCGGCGAGCCGCACTGCAACTTCTCGGTCACCGAGACGAAGACGCGCATGGGCGCGCTCGTGCAGCTGCTCGAGTCGCGGTTCGACGCGCGGCAGCTCGAGGGGCTGCGGCTGCATCTCGACGGCTGCCCGCACGCGTGCGCGCAGCACTGGGTCGGCGACATCGGCTTCCAGGGCACGACGGTGCGCGACCAGCAAGGGCGCCGGCAGCAGGCCTACGACGTCTACCTGCGCGGCGGTCTCGACCGGCCGGCGCAGATCGCGCGACCCCTGTTCCGCCGCGTCCCGAGCGAGGAGCTGGACGGCCTCGTGGTCGCCCTCGTCGGGGGCTGGGCCCGCGGCCGGAAGGAAGAGGAGAGCTTCCGCGTCTGGTGCGAACGGACGAGCGACGGCGAGCTCGCGCAGCTCGCGGGAAGGGAGATACGTGTCGGTAGAGCTGCTTGACGACCTCGAAGCGGGCGAGCTCTCGGTCGCGTTCGAGGGCGAGGAGCCGGACGCGCTCCTGGAGTGGGCGCTCGAGCGCTTCTCGCCGCGGATCGCGATCTCGACCGCGTTCCAGGCCGACGGCGCGGTGCTGCTGCACATGGCCTACGCCATCGACCCGGACGTGAAGCTCTTCAGCGTCGACACCGGGCGGCTGCCGCAGGAGACGTTCGAGCTCGTCGAGCAGATGCGCGAGCGCTACCCGCGCCTGAACCTCGACCTGCTCTCGCCGGACGCAGAGACCGTGCGCACCATGGTGCGCCGGCACGGCCCGAACCTCTTCTACCGCAGCGTCGAGAACCGCCTGCTCTGCTGCCAGGTGCGCAAGGTGCTGCCGCTGCAGCGCTACCTCGGCGGGCTCGACGCGTGGATCACCGGGCTGCGCCGCGACCAGTGGGCGACGCGGAGCGACATCCGCAAGGTCGAGATCGACCACGACCACGGCGCGATCGTCAAGCTCAACCCGCTGGCGGAGTGGACGGAGGACGAGGTGTGGGACTACGTGCGCGAGCACGACCTGCCCGTCAACCCGCTCTATGCAAAGGGGTTCACGTCGATCGGCTGCGCGCCGTGCACGCGCCCGACCGGCGCCGGCGAGAACCTGCGCGCCGGCCGCTGGTGGTGGGAGCAGGGCGCACCGAAGGAGTGCGGCATCCATTGCGCGATCGAAACGGGCGGCCTCGAGCACGAGCTGCGCGCGCTCGTCGGAGACGACCGGTGACGGGGCTGAGCGGGGAGGCGCGCGAGGTGGCGCTCGCCGAGACCCAGGCGGTGCTCGCGCTCGCGCGCGATGACGCGATGCGCGAGCGGCTCGGCGAGCTCGTGGCGGAGGTCGACGGCGGAGAGGTCGACGGCGACGCGGCCGACCTGCTCGAGCAGGTGCTGGAGCTCGGGCTGCAGACGGGCCGCGTCCGCGCCTACTACGGTCCGGGCGGCGAGCAGGCGGCGCTGAAGACGCTTCGGCGGCTGCCGCGCGGCCGCGCGCGCAGCGACAGCGCGCGCGCCGTGTCGGACGCGCTGGCGGCGCTCGCCGGGAAGACGCTCGAGCGCGTCGCGATCGCCGCCGTCGCGCCGGGCGCGTACACCGTCTCGATCCACGCGGACGGCCTGGAGACGTCGGTGCGCCTCGACGCCGTCGGAGCTCGAGTGGTGAGCGTGGGGGCGTGACGTACTACATGGTCTGCCTCGATCTGCGGGGGAAGCCGTGCCTCGTCGTCGGAGGCGGACGCGTCGCGACCGAGAAGGCGCGCGGGCTGGTCGACGCCGGCGCGGACGTCTCGGTGGTCGCGCCGGAGGTCGACGACGAGCTCGCGGGACTGCCGGTGCGCGTCGCGCGGCGGCGGTTCAGGCGCTCCGACGTCGTCCGGCGCTTCGTGGTGATCGCGGCGACGAGCGACAGGCTCGTCAACGCGGCGGTCTCGGAGGCCGCCGCCGAGCACGGCATCCCGTGCAACGTCGCGGACGATCCGGAGCTGTGCAGCTTCATCCTGCCCGCGATCGTGCGGCGTGACCCGATCCAGGTCGGCGTGTCGACGGGCGGCGCGTCGCCCGCGCTCGCGCAGCGGATCCGCGACGACATCGAGGACCTCCTCAGCCCTCGTCACGCCGAGATCGCCCGCATGCTGAAGGACCTGCGGCCCTGGGCGAAGCGCGAGCTCCCGACGTACGAGGAGCGGCGCGAGTTCTTCCAGCGGCTCGTCGCCGAGGCCTTGCCGTCGTGAGCGTCGCGATCGTCGGCGCAGGCCCCGGCGATCCGGGGCTGATCACGGTGCGCGGGCTCGAGCTCGTCCGCGCGTGCGAGATCCTCGTCTACGACCGGCTCGTCGCCGCCGAGGTGGTGGAGGAGGCAGCGCGTGCGGTGCGGATCGCGCGCGACGGGCTCGCCCAGGAGCGCGTCGACGAGCTGCTCGTCCGCCACGGGCGCCGGCGCCGGGTCGTGCGCCTGAAGGGCGGCGACCCGTTCGTGTTCGGGCGCGGGGGAGAGGAGGTCGCCGCGCTCGCGGCGGCGGGCGTGCCGTACGAGGTCGTCCCCGGGGTCTCGTCGCTGACGGCGGTGCCGGCGCTGGCGGGCATCCCGCTCACGCTGCGCGACGTCGCCGCCGAGGTCACGGCCGTCACCGGGACGAGCGCAGACGGCGGCGAACTCGACTACGAGCGCCTCGCGCGGACGCCGGGCACGCTCGTGGTCTTCATGGGGCACAAGCGCCTCGGGCGGATCGCGCAGGGGCTGATCCGGGCCGGCCGGAGCGCGGATGAGCCGGCCGCGGTCGTCTCGCGCGGTTCCCGGCCGGACGCCGAGGTGCGCATCGCGACGCTGGCGACGATCGCGTCGGCCGCGCGCGACCTGCCGCAGCCTGCGCTCGTCGTGGTCGGCGAGGTCGTCGCTCACGCAGGGTGTCTGACACCACTGGTGTCAGACACCCTGCGGTCGGAGCAGGCGCTGGAGCGCGCAGCCCGGGTGCGTCGACCACGGCCAGTCGAGAACGTCGGCGACAACACTCGCCGTCACCGCGTTGTACTCGACGTACGCGACTGTCGCGGCGAGATGCTCCTCGTCGGTGACAAGCCGGTCGGCGAACCTGGCTTCGAAGAGCGCGCCTCTCCGGCCGTGGCGCGCGTTGAAGGCCCGCGAGTGTGAGCCGTTCTGACACCTTTTGGTGTCAGACACCTTTCAGCGGGGGCAGTTCTCCAGGTGCTGCTCGGCGAGCCGGAGCAGCAGGGCGTGCAGCTCGCGGCGCTCGGCCTCGTCGAGCTGCGCGAGGAAGTCGTTCTCGATGCGCGCCGACAGGCGCCGCACCTTCTGCAGTGCCTTCCGGCCGGCGGGCGTCATGCGCACGACGTGGCGGCGGCGATCGGCGGGATCGCGCTTGCGCTCGATCAGGCCGTCGGCCTCGAGCTCGTCCAGCAGCCCGACGAGCTGCCCTTTGTCGTAGCCCAGCGAGTCGGCGATCGCGCCCTGCGTCTCGATCGACCCGCCGTCGAGCACGGCGAGGATCGCGTGGTGGTAGGGGTGGAGCCCGACCTCCTCGTACGCGTCGAACGACAGCTCCTTTGCCCGCATCCCGAGCCGCTTGAGCAGGAACAGCGACGACGCGACCAGCTCCTCGGGGAGTCGCCTCGTCACCGGCTCTGAGACAGCGGGCGTCATCGGGAAGAAGTGTAGCGCTCGGATCGTTCGTATCCTGTATTGTTGAGTAACACAACGATTCGGGAGGTCAAGTGCTGAACCTTACAACGACTCGGCGGCGGTGGGCGGCCCTCGCGCTGATCGTGACCGCGCAGTTCATGGTCATTCTCGACGTGGCCATCGTGAACGTCGCGCTGCCGTCGATCAAGGTCGATCTCCACTTCTCCGAGGCGAACCTGCAGTGGGTCGTCTCCGCGTACGCCATCTTCTTCGGCGGCACGCTCCTGCTCGGCGGCCGGTTGGCCGACCTGCTCGGGCGGCGGCGCCTGTTCGTCCCGGGGCTGCTCCTGTTCGCGGCGAGCTCGCTCCTCTGCGGTCTCGCGTGGTCGGAGGCGTCGCTGATCGGCTTCCGCGCGGTGCAGGGTCTCGGCGGCGCGCTGCTCGCGCCGGCGGCGCTCTCGCTGCTGATGACGAGCTTCGCGGAGGGGCGCGAGCGCAACCTCGCGCTCGGGATCTACGGGGCCGCTTCGGGCAGCGGCGCGGCCGCCGGCGTGCTGCTCGGCGGCGTGCTGACGAGCTACCTGACGTGGTCGTGGATCTTCTTCGTCAACGTCCCCGTCGGCGTGGCGGCGGCGCTGCTCGCGCCGGTGCTGCTCGGCGAGAGCCGGCCCGACCTGGGGCACCGCCACTTCGACGTGCGCGGCGCCGTGACGGTGACCGGCGGGTTGATGCTGCTCGTCTACGCGCTCACGCGTGCGACCAGCGACGGCTGGACGGCGACGGCGACGCTGGCGTCGCTGGCGGCCGCGGTCGCGCTGCTCGCGGCGTTCGTGCTGGCGGAGGCGCGGTCGCCGTGGCCGCTCCTGCCGCTGCGCCTGTTCCGTGGGCGCACGGTCGCGGCCGCGAACGCGTCGATGGCGATCATCGGCGCCGTCGCGTTCTCCGAGTTCTTCATTCTGACGCTCTACCTGCAGGACGTTCTCGGCTACAGCGCGATGCAGAGCGGCGTCGCGTTCGTCGGCTTCGCCGGCACGGTCGTCGTGATCTCGAACGTCGCGCAGGCGATCGTCGGCCGCGTCGGCGCGCGGGCGACGCTCACCGCGGGGCTGCTGATCTCGGCGCTGTCCGTCGCGCTGCTTGTCCCGCTGCCGGTCGAGGGGCACTACTTCTGGGATCTGTTCCCGGCGTTCGTGCTCGGCGGCGCGGGGATGGGGCTCTCGTTCGTTCCGGTGACGATCGCCGGTCTCACCGGCGTCGACCGCGCCGACGCCGGCGTCGCGTCGGGGCTCATCAACACGAGCCGTCAGATCGGCGGCGCGATCGGAATCGCAGCGGCGAGCGCGATCGCCGCCGCGGCGACGAACGGCAGCGGGATCGCCGCGACCGACCACGGCTTCCGCGTCGCGCTCGTCGTCCTGGCCGGGCTGCTCGTCGTCGGCGCGGCGGTCGCGGTGACGTTCGTACGGACGGCGCCCGTCGCGCGGCCGGCGGCGCAGCCCGAGCCCGAGGGCGTCCTCCTGCAGGAGGCGGCCTAAGCGCCTAACGCGGCACCCAGAGCGCCACGTGCGTGGGAGCGACGGCTGCGGACGCGGTCGCCACGAGGTCGGCCTGCACCGACTCGGGGTCGATCGCGTTCCGCAGCCGTAGCGCGAACGCTTCGGCGATCGTGTCCGCGTCGTAGCGCGCGCGGTTGAACCGCCGGTCGACCGTCTGCTGGACGCGGCGGCGGAGCGGGTTGAAGAGCGCCGCGGCCGCGAGGGTGGCCGCCGCGACGCCGACGGGAGACGAGAACGGCAGCACGCGCGTCGTCAGCAGAACGAGGCCGAGGAACACCGCCACGAGCGATCCCGTCACGACCGCGTACGAGATCGTGCGGCTGATGAGCCGGTCGATGTCGTAGAGGCGGTACTTGAGGACGCCGATGCCGACGCTCACCGGCAGGGCGGCAATCGCGAGCGTGCCGGCGCCGGCGACGACGCCGAGGATGCCGTGACGTCCCGACAGCGCGACGGTGACCAGGCCGCCGATGCTTGCGACCACGGCGCCGCCGATCAGCAGCTTCAGCTGCTGGCGCCGCTCGCCGCGCGCGGACCGGAGCGTCGGCCACTCGCGCGTGAGCCACGCGAGGAGCATCACGCCGAAACTCGTGAAGAAGGCGTCCTGCACGACCGACCACACGCGTCCGAGCTCCGTGCTGGGAGAGTCGATCTCGGCCAGGTCGCCGCCCGGCGTCAGCCGCACGTCGTGCTCCACGACCGCGCGCACCACGATGGCGAGGGCACCGCTCACCCAAAGAACTCCGATGCCGACGAATGCCCACAGCACCCAACGCCACCGTCCCGCCGGCAGGTGCCCGGTGGGGAAGAGCTGGATCGCGATCCCGAACAGGACGATCGCGGGCGCCCAGCTCGGCTGGAGGACGACCGCGAGCGAGCCGAGCGGCAGGCCGTGGTGGTAGCGGTAGATGGCGAGGGCGTACTGCGTCGCGACGGAGTCGATCTCGGCGAAGACGCCGGCCAGGAGGATCGTCCAGCCGATGGGATTCTCGGGGCGCTTCGCCGCGACGAGCAGGCCGATCGGCGCGAACAGGAGCGTGAGCGGGTTCCACAGGTACAAGCCGATGCTCTCGCCGCTCAGGTGGGCGAGCGGGAGACCGCAGACGAGGATCAGGATCGTCGCCGCTCCGAGAGCGACTGCGGTCCGCGGGTTGGCGAGACGGGTCCTCATTCGCGTCGCAACCAGACGCTCGAATGGGCCGGCGCCACCGCCTTGTCGACGATCCGCATCAGGTCCGACTGCACGAGCTCGAGCTCCACCGCGTCGCGCAGGCGGCGCGAGAACGCGGCCACCATCTGCTCGGCGTCGTAGCGCGCCCGGTTGAAGCGGCGGGCGACGACGTGCTGCACGCGGCGCCGCAGCGGGTTGAAGACCGCGGCGGCGGCGAGCGTCGAGGCGGCGACGCCGACCGGCGACGAGAAGGGGAGGACATCGGTGGTGAGCACGACGATCCCGAGGAAGACGCCGGCGACCGTGGCCGTGACGATCGCGTAGGAGACCGTGCGGCTGATCAGGCGATCGATGTCGTAGAGGCCGTGCTTGACGATTGCCACGCCGAAGGCGGTCGCCACCGCAACGCCGAAGCCGAAGACGATCGGCACGTCCCACAGGTGATCCGCGAGCGGAACGCCGGCGAACACGAGCAGCGTGAGCGCCAGGATCGCGCCGATCGTGAGCGCGGCGGCGTAGGCAACCGCTTTCACCTGACGCCGCTCCTCGATCGACGACGTGTGTCGCCCGCGCCTCACGAGCGTCGCGATTGCGAGCGCAATCAGCACGAGCCCCAGCGTGTAGATCACCGTGCTCGGGGTCGAGAGCGTGTGCGCGAGCCCCGCGACGCCGGTGGGGCTCGTTACGCTCGGGAGGTCGGGCGAGACGCTGATCGGCGTCGGGTCCAGACACGTCAGCGCGGCCTGCGCCGCGGCCGTGGCGACCGCACCGCGCGCCAGCCAGATCGACCGCCGCGAGGGCAGACGCCCCGTCGGGAACAGGAGGAACGCGAAGAGCGCGAGCCCCGTTGGGAAGACGAGCGCATAGGACCAGTTGTAGAACCAGGCGGCCCACCGCGCTCCCGGCAATCCGTCGACGATCACGCTCCGTGCGTAGTAGAGCGCCGCAAGCGCCGGGAGCGGCATCAGCACGCCGATGAGCAGGTAGATCCACGCGATCCGGTTCCCGGGCCGGCGCGCGACGACCACGGCGCCGAGCAGCGAGAACGAGACACCGAGCACGATTCCGGCCGGCTGCGCCTCGTCCAGGGAGTGGATCTTCGTCCGGTCGAGGACGTCGAGCACGCCGGCGGCGCACGCAGACGCGAGCGCGATCCCGCACAGCGGCCACGCCAGTCTCGCCCTCACGAGGCGCCCCTGGTCCAGACGCCGACGCGCGCCGGCTCGACGGCGTCGAGCACGGTGGTGGCGAGCTCGCTCGCGACCGTCTCCGGGTCGAGGGCGTCGCGCACGCGCCGCGAGAACGCCGCGACGATTCGCTCGGCGTCGTAGCGGGTTCGGTTGAACCGGCGATCGACGAGCCTCTGCACGCGGATGCGGAGCGGGTTGAAGAGGCTGGCGGCCGCCAAGGTCGACGCGGCGACGCCGACGGGGGACGAGAACGGGAGGACGTCGGTCGTAAGCGCGACGATGCCGAGGAAGACCGCGGCCACGGTCGCCGTCACGACGGCGTACGAGAGCGTGCGGCTGATCAGCCGGTCGATCTCGTACAGGCGGTACTTCAGGATCGCGACGCCGACTGCGACGGGGAGTGCGGCGATTCCCACGACGGCGACGTCGCCGACGATGCGTGAGGTGAGAGAGGTTCCGTCCCCTTCCGAGACCAACGCGACGGACGACGCGACGCAGATCGCGGCTCCGGCGATCAGCCACTTCAGTTGCGCGCGCTCGTCGCCGCTCGACACCCGCCAGCGCCGCGCCTGGTGCACGACGAAGCCGATCCAGAAGAAGAGGAAGAGCGGTGCCACGACCCAGGAGAAGCCGGCAACGGTCCCGACGTCGACGTTCGGCGCGGCTCCACGGACGTTGACGACGACGCTCCGGCCGAACGAATGAACGGCGACGGCGCCGAACTGCACCGTGCTGAACGCGATCGCAAAGACCGTGTACGCCCGAAGAGCGCGTCGCCACCGCCCCGACGGCGCGGTCCCGTTCGGGAACAGCAGGATCGCGGGCAGCGCGATCACGAAGGGCACGATCGTCACGCCGGTTCGGTACGCCAGCGCGAGCGACCCCAGCGCCAAGCTGCCGCCGTGTCTGCGGAAGTCGAGCACGAGATAGAGCCGAGCCGCAGTGTCGAGCAGGCCGAGGACCGCCGTGGCGCCGAGGAGCCAGCCGATGCCGTTCCGCGGCTGTTGGCGGAGCACGATCAGGGCAATCGCCGCGAGAGCGACGAGCGTCACGACCGTCAGCCCGTCGTCGGACGGCCACGGGTCGCGCGTCGCCCACGTCAAGACGCCGACGGCCGCCACGAGCGCGACGACCACCACCGCCAGGAGGTGCCGCAGGGTCACGCTCCCGCGGCCTTCCGGCCGATCTGCCGCAGCGCGGGCTACGTGCGGCCCCGCTTCCGGAAGGGGGACATCGCGGTGTGCACACCCGACTTGAAGGTGGCGTTGTGGCGGACGTTGCCGACCCGCGACCACTGCCGCCGGCGCTCGACGCACACCACCGTCGACGTCGGCTCGGCCTCGACGCCGAAGCGGCGGCCGAGGGCGCGCATCGTCTCGAGCCAGAACGCGTCTTCCTTCCGGTGCCCGCCGAGCGTCAGGCCGAGCTCGGTGATCGGGTCCTGCGCCCGCATCAGCACCTGCGCCTGTGCGGTCGTCGCGCCGCCGTCGGCGTACGCGCTGAACGTGATCCAGCCCGCGAACATGTGCCCCTGCGGCGTCATGAACGTGAACGACTCGTCGTCGGCGTAGATCACGAAGACGCCCGTCGACAGCTTCAGCCCACCGCCGACGGACACCCCGACGAGGGCGACTTCGCCCGGCGCGATCCCCGTCAGCGGCGCGTGGAAGTCGTTGCCCTTCGGCCAGAACGTCGGGAACTCCTCCTTCCACACCGCGACTGCCTGCTGCGGGGTCACCGCCGGCCCGAGCGGGATCCTGTACGTCTTCTGCCACATCCGTCCGAAGCCCTGGATCGGCGAGAGGACCTTCTTCCCCCCGACGGTGTCGAGCGCGCCCTCCGGCACGTGCGACGCTGCGAGGTGGGTGACGGGCGTCGCCCAGTTCCCCCTGTCGCGTGGCTGCTGGTCTTCCATCGCTCCTCCAATCGTCTCAGCGCGCGACGGCGGCGATGGCCGCCGCCTCGTCGTCGTAGATCGCGATCGCCTCGTCGAGCCGGGTCAGCTCGAAGATCTGGCGGTAGTGCTCGTTCAGGCCGCACGCGAGCAGCCGCTGCTTCAGCCGGTTCGCGCGCACGAGCAGCGTCACGAGCAACCCGATCCCGCCCGAGTTCATGTACTCGAGGCGCGAGAAGTCGAGCAGCACGTTGCGGGCGCCTGCTTCGGTCGCCGAGCCGTACGCCTCCATCAGCGCGTCCTCCGACGCCGCCGTCACGTCGCCGCGAACCTCGATCACGCTCGTCGCGCCGTCAACGGGACGCACCGCCATCGATACCGCCTCCTGTGTCATGCCGTCACCTTTCGTCGTCGAGGATGGTCATGAAGTCCGACAGCCGCGTGATCCGGAAGATCTCGCGGTAGTGATCGGTCAGGCCACGGGCCTGCACCTCGCGTCGCGACTTCCTGGCTTCGGCCAGCAGGCCGACGATGAGGGCGATGCCGGTCGAGTTGATGTAGTCGACGCCGCCGAAGTCCAGGACCAGCACCGGCGTGTCGCCCGTCTCCCGGTACGCGCGCAGCAGCTCGGGCTCCGCGCCGCCGCTCACGTCCCCCGCCAGCTCCAGCACGGCGGCGTTCCCTTCGCGGCGCGCCGCGACGCCGAACTCAGTCGCTCTCATCGCCCCCTCCTTCGAGCCGCAGCACGAGCTCGATCGTGTGGCGGTCGCCGTCGCTCGACTCGTGGACGTCGTCGACCATGTTCCGGATCAGGAAGAGGCCCCAGCCGCGCGGCTTCTGCAGCCCGTCGAGCTTCGCCTCCAGGTCCGGCGTCTCCGGCTCGGGCAGCGCGCCACCGCCGTGGTCGCTGATCGCGACCGTCAGCACGCCGCCGCCCGCCCGCACCCGCACGTCGACGGCGAGCGCGGGATCGAGCGCGTTGCCGTGCTCGATGGCGTTCATCGCCGCTTCCGAGACCGCCGTCTTGAGCCGCTCGAGCTGCCGTTCGGGGAGCTCGAGCGGCGCGGCCGCCTCGGCGACCCGCTCCATCGCCAGCCGCTCGTTCCCCTGCTCGCTCCGCACCGAGAACGACACGTCGAGCGAGTCGGCGGTCGCCCTCGCCGTCCGCTGGATCGCGACGAGCGTGATGTCGTCTTCCTGGTCCGCGTCCGGCCCCGTGAAGCGGCCGAGCTCCGTGAGCACCCGGTCGATCACCTCGCCGCGGCCCGCGCGCGTACCGACGACATCCTGCAGGCGCTCGAAACCGAACATCTCCTTGTCGCGGTGCGCCTCTGCGACGCCGTCGGAATGGAGCAGCATCGTCTGCCCCGCCTCTAGCACCGCCTCCGCCTCCTCGTACGTCACGCCGGGAAGGAGCCCGAGCGGCATGCCGGTCGCGCGCAACTCGACCGTTCCGGCGGCGGTGCGGACGTACGGGAGGTTGTGGCCCGCGTTGGCGAAGCGGAAGCGCCCCGACGCCGGGTCGATCACGCCGTACAGGCAGGTGACGAACATCTTCGGCGGCATGTCGGGGCACATCAGGTCGTTGACGCGCTCGAGCACGCGCCCCGGCGAGACGATTCGGCCGGCGGACGCGCGCAGCACGCTCCGCGTCGCGGCCATCATCATGGCGGCGGGAACGCCCTTGTCGGTCACGTCCCCGATCACGACGCCGACGCGCCCCTCGGGCAGCTCGATGAAGTCGTAGAAGTCGCCGCCGACCTCGCGCGCGGGGCGGTAGTACGCGGAGACCTGCCACCCCGGCAGGTCCGGCAGCTCCTTCGGCAGGAAGTTCTGCTGGATCAGGGTGGCGACGCGCAGCTCCTGCTCGATCCGCTCGCGCGAGCGCGCCTCGGCCTCCTGTCGCCGCACGAGCTGCGCCACCTGCAGCCCCGGCGCCGCTTGCGCGGCGAGCCCGTCGAGCAGCCGCTTGTCGTCGGTCGAGTACTGCTGGCCCGAGAGCCGCTCGCCCAGGTTGAGGATCCCGACGAGCGTGCCGCCGCTGACGAGCGGCACCACCAGGGCGACCCCGGCCTCGCGCAGGGCGGCGACGGCCGGCGAGTCCAGCTCGAGCCTGTCGACCTCGACGGCTCCGCCGGTCGTCTGGAGGTAGGCGATCAGCGGGTCGTTCGGCGCGATCTCGACAGACGGGACCGCGACGGCCGGCTGCTCGCGTGCGGCGCCCAGCGGCACGTCGACGATCCGAGGCTCGGCCCGCCGCCGCACGACCCTGCGCCACGTCTGCGCGATCGCCGCCATCTTCACTTCTTGTACGGCGCCTCCGTCACGGGAGCGTTACGAGGCCCGAGTCTCCCGCATCCGCGGTTACGCTCGCGGGGATGGCACTCACGGTGCGCCTGCTCGGGCCGCCGCTCGTCGACGTCGACGGCCGCCCGCTGGCGGTCGACACACGGAAGGCGATCGCGCTGCTCGCGTACCTCGCGGTCGAGAACCACGCCGTCCGGCGCGACACGCTCGCCGCGCGGCTCTGGCCGAACGGCGACTCGACCCGCGCGCGCGCCGCGCTGCGGCGCACGCTTTCGGCGCTCAGGGCGGGGCTCGACGACGGCCGGCTCGACCTGGCCGGAGACGCGGTCACGTTGCGCACGGCCGGGATCGACCTCGACGTGACGCGCTTCCGCTCGCTCGCCGCGTCCGGCTCGCTCGACGACCTGCGCGCGGCGGTGCGTCTCCACCGCGGGCCGTTCCTGGACGGCTTCGGCCTGCGCGACGCGCCCGACTTCGACGACTGGCAGCAGCTCGTCGGAGACGAGCTCCGGCGTGAGCTCGCGGCGGCGCTCGAGCGGCTCGCCGACGCCGAGGCGGCGGCCGGCCTCGCGCCGGCCGCGATCGCGGCTGCGCGCCGGCGCCTCGCGCTCGACCCGCTGCACGAGCCGGCACACCGCCGCCTGATGGAGCTGTACGCCGCCGCAGGCGACCGAGCGGCGGCGCTGGCGCAGTACCGCGAGTGCGTGCGCCAGCTCCACCGCGAGCTCGGCGTCGCGCCACTGGAGGAGACGACCGCGCTCTACCGCGCGATCCGCGAGGGAACGTCGGCGCCGCCGCCTCCTGCACCCGCGCCGGGAGCGGCGGCGCCGGCGGCGTTGCCGCTCGTCGGCCGCACCGGCGAGCTGCGCGAGCTCCTCGACGCGCTCCGCTCCGCCGACCGCGACGGCCGCGTCGCGGTCGTCGAGGGCGAGGCCGGCATAGGCAAGACCCGCCTCGTCGACGAGCTCGTCGCCGCAGCGCGCGGCGCCGGTGGGGCGACGGCGACCGCGCGGTGCTTCGAGGACGAGTCCGGCCTCACCTACGGCGCCGTCGCCGATCTTCTCCGGTCGGCGCTGCGCGGGCGCGCGGACGCGCCGCCGCTGCCTGCGGAGGCAGCCGCCGAAGCGGCGCGCCTCCTCCCGGAGCTCGGGCCGCCCGCGGCGGAGCCGCTCGACGGCCCAGGCGCCCAGGCGCGGTTCTTCGAGGGCGTGCTGACGGCGCTGCTCTCGGCCGCGACCGGAGGGCCGCTCGTCGCGGTCGTGGACGACGTGCACTGGCTCGATGCCGCGTCGGCGAACCTGCTCGCGTACGCCGCCCGCCGGCTGCGCGGCCGCCCGCTGCTGCTCGTGCTCACGCGCCGAAGCGACGCCCCGAGCCGGCTCCAGCCGCCCGAGCCGCTCACGATCCGCCTTGGGCGGCTCGGCCCGAGCGAGGTCGCCGCGCTCGCCGCGGCGGCCGGCGCGCCCGCCGAGCTCGCCGACCGGCTCCACGCCGAGACCGGCGGCCTGCCGTTTCTCGTCGCCGAGTACCTCCAGTCGCCGCCGGGCGCGAGCGGAGACTGGCCGCTGCCGGTGGGCGTCCGCGAGCTGCTCGAGGCGCGGCTCGCGGCCGCGAGCGAGGTCGCGGCGCAGGTCGCGTCCGCCGCGGCGGTGCTCGGGCGCCCGTTCGACCTCGACCTCGTGCGTGCGGTGAGCGGGCGCACCGACGACGAGGTCGTCGCCGCGCTCGAGGAGCTGACGGCACGCGGGATCCTCGCCGAGGGCGACGGCGCGCGCTACGACTTCCGCCACGACCAGGCGCGCCGCGTGGCATACGAGATGACGAGCGCCGGGCGGCGGCGGCTGCTGCACCGCCGCGCGGCCGAGGCGGTCGCGGCGTCCGCACGCGGCGCGGCGGCCGCTGCGCTCGTCGCGCAGCATTTCCGGCTCGCCGGCCGCGACGCCGACGCCGCCGACTGGTTCCGCCGCGCCGGCGACGAGGCGCGTGCGCTGTACGCGAACGAGGACGCGCTCGCGTCCTACCGCGAGGCGCTGCTGCTCGGGCACGCCGACGCGGTCGCGCTGCACGTCGCGATCGGCGACCTCGAGACGCTCGCCGGCGCCTACGGCGCCGCGCTGGCGAGTTACGAGACGGCCGCGGCGAACGCGTCGGCGCAGGAGCTCGCGGCGATCGAGCATCGGATCGGCGGCGTCCACCACCGCCGCGGCGAGTGGGAGCTCGCGGAGGCGTCCTTCGAGGTGGCGGCGGCGACGCTGCGGGAGGCCGCGGCGGCCGAGCGCGCGCGCCTGGCGGCCGACCGGAGCCTGAACGCGCACCGGCGGGGGCGCGACGGCGAGGCGCAGGCGCGCGCGGAGGAGTCGCTCCGGCTGGCCGCGTCCGCCGGCGACCGGCGCGCGCTCGCGCAGGCGCACAACCTGCTCGGCATCCTCGCGCTCGACGGCGGCCGCGCCGACGAGGCGCGGCGGCAGCTCGAGCAGAGCCTCGCGTTCGCGGGCCCCGACGACGCCGCGCGGGCGGCGGCGCTCAACAACCTGGCGCTCGTGCAGCGCGCGACCGGTGACCTCGTCGGCGCGGTCGCGTCGACGGAGGAGGCGCTCGCGCTCGCCGCGCGCGTCGGCGACCGGCATCGCCGCGCGGCGCTGCTCAACAACGCCGCCGACCTGATGCACGCCGCGGGTCGGCGTGACGCGTCGATGGCGTACCTCAAGGAAGCGGTGTCGCTGTTCGCGCAGGTCGACGAGCCGCGCTCGCCGGAGCCGGAGATCTGGAAGCTTCGAGAATGGTGAGCGTGCGGTGCATCGACGAGTGGATCCCGCTCTCCGACGGGTGCAGGCTTGCGGCGCGCATCTGGCTCCCGGAAGAGCTCGACGAGCCGGTCCCGGCGCTCCTCGAGTACCTGCCCTACCGCCTCCGCGACTGGACGGCGGCGCGCGACCTGGAGCGCCACCCCCTGTACGCCGCGGCGGGCTACGGGTCGGTGCGCGTCGACATGCGCGGAAGCGGAAACTCCGACGGCGTCCTGCACGACGAGTACCTGCCGCGCGAGCAGGAGGACGCCGTGGAGGCGATCCGGTGGCTCGCCTCGCGCGACTGGTGCAGCGGCGCCGTCGGGATGTTCGGGATCTCGTGGGGCGGGTTCAACAGCCTCCAGGTCGCCGCGCGCCGGCCGCCGGAGCTGAAGGCGATCGTCACCGTCTGCTCGACCGACGACCGCTACGGCGACGACGTCCACTACATCGGCGGCTGCGTGATGGGGCTCGACATGCCGGCGTGGGCGGCGACCATGTTCGCGTTCAACGCGCGCCCTCCCGACCCCGCGGTGGTCGGCGAGCGGTGGCGCGAGCTCTGGCTCGAGCGGCTGGAGCAGAACCGGCCGTTCGCGGAGCACTGGCTCGCGCACCAGCGGCGTGACGCGTACTGGCGGCAGGGCTCCGTGTGCGAGGACTTCGGCGCGATCGAGGCCGCCGTCTACGCCGTCGGCGGCTTTGCCGATCCGTACCGGAACGCGGTGCTCCGGCTGCTCGAGGGCCTGAGCGCGCCGCGCAAAGGACTGATCGGGCCGTGGCCGCACCGCTACCCCGACCAGCCGTACGGCCCGGGCCCGCAGATCGACTTCGTCGGCGAGACGCTGCGGTGGTGGGACCACTGGCTGAAGGGCGCGAACACCGGGATCATGGACGAGCCGATGCTCCGGGTCTGGATGCAGGACTCGGTGCCGCCGCGGACGCACTACCGGACGCGGCCGGGGCGGTGGGTGGCCGAGGAGCGGTGGCCGTCGCCCCGCCTGACCACGCGCCGGCTCGCGCTCGGCCGCGGCACGCTCGGAAGCGGCGCCGCGCGCGCGACGCTGTCGCACCGCGGCCCGCAGACGCTCGGCCTCGACGGCGGCCGCTTCTTCCCGATCGGGAACGCGAGCGACCTGCCGCCCGACCAGCGCGTCGACGACGCGCTCTCGCTGTGCTTCGACTCCGAGCCGCTCGACGCGCCGCTCGAGATCCTCGGCTTCCCCGAAGCCGTGCTGCGCGTCGCCGCCGACCGGCCGCGCGCCCTCGTCGCCGTGCGCCTCTGCGACGTCGACGCGACCGGCGCGTCGACGCTCGTCACGCGGGGGCTGCTCAACCTCACGCACCGCGAGAGCCACGCCGAGCCGTCGCCGCTCGAGCCGGGTCGCGCGGTGACGGTGCGCGTCCGCATGAGCGCGGTCGCGCACTCCTTCGCCGCCGGCCGCCGCATCAGGCTCGCCGTGTCGTCGACCTACTGGCCGTGGGCGTGGCCCTCCCCGGAGCCGGTCACGCTATCGCTCGACACCGGCCAGAGCTTCCTCGAGCTGCCGGTGCGCCCGCCGAGCGACGCCGACTCGAACCTCCGGCCGCTCGGCGACCGCGACGACGCCGCCTCTGACCCGGGCGGCGAAGGCCAGCGCGTCGTCCGCCGCGACGTCGCCACCGGCCGTGTCGAGCTCCTCGTCGACCCGGGCTACGGCGCCGACGCGCTCTCGTTCGCCGACGGCTGGCAGTACGCGGAGCACGCGCGCGACGAGTACGCGATCGTCGAGGGCGACCCGCTCTCGGCCGAGGCACGCTCGTTCTGGACGATCTCCCTCGGCCGGGAAGGCTGGCGCGTGCGCGTCGAGACGCGCAGCGCGCTGCGCTGCGACGCGGGCTCGTTCGCGCTCGAGAACGAGCTCGAGGCGTTCGAGGGCGAGGAGCGCGTGTTCTCACGCACCTGGGCCGCGCGGATCCCGCGCGACCTCGTCTGACCGGCGCGGCCGCGCGAGCTCGCGCTCGATCCGCTCGGCGGCCGCGCGGAGGTGGGGGAGCACCACGCGGCGCCGTGCGTCGTCGAGCCGCGGCGTCGGCCCGCTCACCGACACCATCGCGACGAGCCGCCCGGCGGCGTGGACGCCGACGGAGATCGACGTGAGCCCCTCCTCGAGCTCGTCGGCCGCGATGCTCACGCCCTCGGCGCGAATCGTCCGCAGCGCCTCGCGCAGCTCGTCGAGGTCGACGATCGTGCGCGAGGCGAACCGCTCGAGCGGAAGCTGCAGCGCCGCCTCGAGGTCGCCGTCGCCGAGCCCGGCGAGGAAGAGCTTGCCGACCGAGCTCGCGTGCTCGGGGTACCAGCGTCCGATGTAGGTCGAGGGGCGGATCAGCCGCTGGGGGTCGACCTGCGCGACGACGTCGAGCTGGCCGCCGGGCAGGACGACGGTCAGCGTCACCGTCTCCTCGACCTCGTCCACGAGCTTCTCGAGCGGCGGCATGGCGATCGCCGTCAGGACGCGCGCCTCCTCGGTGACGCCGGCCAGTCGCAGGAGCCCGAGCCCGAGCACGTAGCCGCCGCCGTTCGGCAGCCGTTGCAGGAACCCCTCGTGCTCGAGCGTGCGGATGAGCCGCACGGCGGTCGCCCACGGGAGCTCGGCGCGGCGCGCGAGAACGGACGCGCTCGCCCCCGCAGGCTCGGCCGCCGCCGCGCGCAGCACCGACGCCGCTCGTTGCACCGACTGGTTCAGCTTCGTCATCCCTCGCACCTGCGCCTTGACTCCGGCGTCGAACCTTGGTTGAGTCTTCCACGTTTCGGACAGCAACGTTCGCTTGGTGAACAGGCACGTGAGCGCTGGCCGCCCCCGGCGTTCGCCGGCCGGAGGGAGGAGACAGAGATGAGCGACGAACCGCGCGTCGTGGACGAGACGGAAGCGTCCGGCCTCACGCGGGATCAGCTGCTGCGTCGGGCCGCCGTCGGAGGTGCCGCCGTCCTCGCGGGCGGGTCGCTCGCCGAGGCGGCGCGCGGGGCGGCGGCGAAGGGCGCCGTCAAGCGCGGCGGGACGCTCCGCCTCGCGATCCAGGGAGGGTCGAGCGCCGAGGTGATCGACGCGCAGAACTCCGTCCTCGACCCGGACGCGGCGCGTCTCGCGGCCACGTTCGAGGGCCTGATGGCGTACGACTCGAACTACAACCTCGTGCCCGCGCTCGCGACCGAGTTCACCAGCAAGGACGCGCGCACGTGGACGATCCGGCTGCGAAAGGGCGTCGAGTTCCACAACGGCAAGACGATGACCGCCGACGACGTCGTCTGGTCGATCCGCCGGATGCTCGACAAGAGCCTGAGCCTGTACGCGACCGCGCAGCTCACGGGGCTGCGGCCGCAGAACGTGCGCAAGGTCGACAAGTGGACGGTCCGGCTGAAGCTCGACTCGCCGAACTCGGTGCTGCCCGACGCGTTTGGCCAGTACTTCATGAACATCGTCCCGATCGGGTACAAGAACTCGAAGCAGGGCGGGAAGCAGATCGGCACCGGCCCGTTCATGCTCCAGAGCTTCACGCCCGGCAACCGCTCGACGTTCAAGCGCTTCCCGCACTACTGGCGCACGGGGCAGCCGTACCTCGACGGCCTCGTGATCCTCGACATCAACGACGACGTGGCGCGCGTCAACGCCCTGCTCGGCAACCAGGTCGACGCGATCACGGCGATGCCGTTCGCCCAGGTTGCGGCGGCGAAGTCGCGGGGGTTCAACATCCTGAACAGCGCCGGAGGCGGCTGGGTGCCGATCTGCATGGCCGTCGACCAGCCGCCGTTCAACGACGTGCGCGTCCGCCAGGCGTTCAGGCTGATCGTCGACCGGCCGCAGATGGTGCAGCAGGCGTTCTCGGGCTACGGCCGCGTGGGGAACGACATCTACTCGCCGCTCGACCCGTGCTACGACAAGGCGCTGCCCCAGCGGCACCAGGACATCGCGAAGGCGATGTCGCTGCTGAAGGCGGCGGGCCAGTCGAACCTGACCGTCAACCTGCCGACCACGAACGGCCGCGCCGGCCAGGTGGAGTGCGCGCAGGTGTTCGCGCAGCAGGCGAAGAAGGCGGGCGTGACCGTGAACGTCCAGGTGCTCGACGGCACGACCTTCTACGGCAACCAGTACCTCAAGTACACCTTCTCGACGGACTACTGGGGCACCCGCAACTACCTCAACCAGGTGGCCGCGGGCAGCCTGCCCAACGCGCCGTACAACGAGACGCACTGGAAGGACCCGCAGTTCATCAGCCTCTACAACCAGGCGCTGCGGACGGTCGACAAGAACAAGCGGTGCCAGATCATCCACGAGATGCAGAAGCTCGAGTACGACAACGGCGGCTACATCGTCTGGGGCTTCTACAACCTCGTGGACGCGTACAGCACGAAGATCGTGGGACTGCACCCGAGCAAGGGCACGCTGCCGCTCGGCGGCTACCCGTTCCGGACGCTCTCGTTCAAGTGAGCGACGGCGGCGGCCCGCAGCGTCGATCCGGCGCTTCGGGCCGCCGCGGTCTCGGCCGCCGCCGCCTCGGCGGCATCCGCGGGTTCGTCGTGCGGCGCGTCCTGCTCGGGCTGCTCACGCTGGTCGTCGTCTCGATCGTCATCTTCGCGGCCACGCAGGCGCTCCCTGGCGACGCCGCCCGCGCGATCCTCGGGCGGAACGCGACGCCCGACAGCCTCCGGGCGCTCCGCCACCAGCTCGGCCTGAACAAGCCCGTGCTCACGCAGTACGCGGACTGGCTCAAGGGCCTGCTGACGCTGAACCCGGGGACGTCGGTCGCGGCGGGCCAGCCGGTGACGACCGTGATCGGCTCGGCCCTCCTCAACTCGGCGTTCCTGATGCTCTGCGCGGCGATCGTCGCGATCCCGCTCGCGCTCGTCATCGGCGCGTGGTCGGCGATCCGGCGAGACCGCCGAGTGGACGTGGCCTCGTCGCTCGTGCTGCTCGTGTTCGCGGCGCTGCCGGAGTTCGTCGTCGGGATCGCGCTCGTGCTGCTCTTCGGGACCGTCGTCTTCCAGTGGCTCCCGCCGACGGCGCTGATCCCGCCGAGCTCGCACCCGTGGCACTACCTGCGCGAGCTGATCATGCCGGTGGTCACGCTCGCGATCGCCGTCGTCCCGTACATCGCCCGCTTCATGCGCGCGTCGCTGATCGAGGTGCTGGAGAGCGACTACGTCGAGATGGCGCGGCTCAAGGGGCTGCCCGAGCGGACCGTCGTTCTCAGGCACGCGATCCCGAACGCGATCGTGCCGAGCATCCAGGCGATCGCGCTCACGCTCGCGTATCTCGCCGGCGGGATCGTCGCAGTCGAGTTCGTCTTCAGCTACCCGGGGATCGGCGCGAAGCTCGTCGACGCGGTGTCGAACCGCGACATGCCGGTTGCGCAGACGATCTCGCTGCTGATCGCTGCCGTCTACGTCGTCGTCAACCTCATCGCCGATGTGCTCACCATCCTCGTCAGCCCCCGTGTTAGGACGGCGCTCTGATGTCGACGGCCGTCGCCGCCGAAGAGAGCATCACCGCTGCGCCGAGCCGCAGGTTCGGGCCCGTCACGCGGATGCTGCAGCGCGCGCTGCGGCTGCGGCGCACGCAGATCGGCCTCCTCTTCTTCGTGCTGCTCCTCGGCGTCGCGTTCATCGGGCCGTACTTCGCGCCCGCGTCGCCGACGGAGTTCACGGGCGTGCCGTCGTCGGCCCACTCGACCGCGTCCGCGTTCGGGACGGACGACCTCGGCCGCGACGTGCTCTCGCGCTTCCTCTGGGGCGGCCGCTCGGTCTTCGCGCTGACGACGATCGCGACGGGTCTCGGGCTCGCGCTCGGGATCGGCGTCGGCCTCGTCGCGGCCTACTCGCGGAGCCGCCTCGACGACGTGCTGATGCGGACGATGGACGTGATCCTCTCGTTCCCGCAGATCATCCTCACGCTGGTCGCCGTCGCGACGGTCGGCCCGAAGCTCTGGCTCGTCGTGCTCACGGTCGCGATCACGACGATGCCGCGCGTCGCGCGCGTCGTCCGCGGCGCCGCGCTCGAGATCGTCGAGCGCGACTTCATCCGTGCGGCGGAGGCGTTCGGCGAGTCGCGGACGAGGATCCTCCTCGGCGACGTGCTGCCGAACATCACGAGCCCGCTGCTCGTCGAGGCGACGCTCCGCTACACGTACACCGTCGCGCTGATCAGCGCCCTCTCGTTCCTCGGCTTCGGCCTGCAGCCGCCGCGCGCGGACTGGGGCCTGATGATCAACGAGAACCGGCTCGGCATCCTCACGTCTCCTTGGGGCGTCGCGCTGCCGGTGCTCGCGATCGGCGTGCTGACGATCTCGACCGGGCTGATCGGCGACGGCCTCTCGCGCGCCGTGGCCGGCATCGACCGCGGGGCGGGCGAGTGAGCCGCCGGGAGCGGGAGTGAGCGAGCCCGCGGCCGTCGTCTCCGACCTCCGCGTCGAACTGGTCTCGACGGGGGAGGACGTGGTCGACGAGATCACGTTCCAGCTCGCGCCGGGCGAGGTGCTGGGCCTGGTCGGCGAGTCGGGCTCGGGCAAGACGACGGTGGGGCTCGCGCTGCTCGGCTACGCCCGGCGCGGAGTCCGCATCAGCGGCGGCAGCGTCCGCGTCGCCGGCAACGACCTCCTCGCGATGCCGGCGGCGGAGCTGCGCGCGTTGCGCGGGCGCGTCGTCTCGTACGTGCCGCAGGACCCGTCGGCCGCGCTCAACCCGAACCTGCGCATCGGCCTGCAGCTCGAGGAGACGCTGCAGGCGCACGAGATCGGGCGGACCGCGGAGGCGCGGCGCGAGCGCATCGAGGAGATGCTCACCGAGGTGAGGCTCCCCTCGGACGCGTCGTTCCTGACGCGGTACCCGCACCAGCTCTCGGGCGGCCAGCAGCAGCGTGTCGCGCTCGCCATGGCGTTCGCGTGCCGCCCGCGCGTGATCGTGCTCGACGAGCCGACGACGGGGCTCGACGTGACGACGCAGGCGCACGTCCTGCGCACCGTCCGCGACCTGTGCGACGCGCACTCGGTCGCCGCGCTCTACGTCAGCCACGATCTCGCCGTCGTCGCCGACCTCGCGCACCGCGTCGCCCTGATGTACGCGGGGCGGCTGGTCGAGATCGGCCCGAAGCGCACCTTCTTCCTCGGCTCCGCCCACCCGTACGCGCGGCGGCTGATCGAGGCGATTCCGGAGCTCTCCGGCGAGCACGCCCTCGTCGGCATTCCGGGCAGCGCGCCGCGGCCGGGGCACCGCCCGCGCGGCTGCTTCTTCGCGCCGCGCTGCGAGTACGCCGAGCCGCACTGCACCGAGGCGGGGTTCCCGCCGACCGTCGAGGTCGCAGCCGGGCACGAGGTCCGGTGCTACCGGTGGCAGCAGGTGCTGGCCGACGCACGCGGCGAGCGGCCGCCCGCCGCCGCCCGCCTCCCCAAGCCGTCGGACGCGCTGCTCGAGGCGCGCGACGTCGACGCCTACTACGGCCACCGCCAGGTGCTCTTCGGCGTGGGCGTGCGCGTGCAGCCGGGCGAGTGCGTTGCGCTCGTCGGCGAGTCGGGCTCTGGGAAGACGACGCTCGCGCGCTGCATCGCCGGGCTGCACCGCCACTTCGACGGCGAGCTCCTGCTGGAGGGGCAGCCGCTCGCGGCCGCGGCGCGCGCGCGCAGCCGCAGCACGCGCCGCCAGATCCAGTACGTCTTCCAGAGCCCGTACGCGTCGCTGAACCCGCGCAAGACGATCGGGCAGATCGTGGCCCAGCCGCTGCGGATCTTCGAGGGCCTGCGCGGCCGTGAGGCCGCCGCCCGCGCCGCCGACGCGCTCGACCGCGTCGCGCTCGGCAGGTCGGTCGTCGACCGCTACCCGGACCAGCTCTCCGGCGGGGAGCGGCAGCGCGTCGCGATCGCGCGCGCGATCGTCACCACGCCGAAGGTGCTGATCTGCGACGAGGTGACGTCGGCGCTCGACGTGTCGGTGCAGGCGGCGATCGTCGAGCTGATCGAGCAGCTCCGCCGCGACCTCGGCCTCGGCCTGCTGTTCGTGACCCACAACCTGGCGTTGATCAGCACGATCGCAGACGCCGTCGTCGTCATGCAGGAGGGGCGGATTGTCGAGAGCGGCGACGTGCGCAGCGTGCTCGACACGCCGCAGGAGCCGTACACGCGCGAGCTGCTCGCAGACACGCCCACGGTCGAGGCCGCCGTGTAACGTAGGCGCGCCGGCTCGGCGCGCCGCGTTTGAACAGGATCACGCTCCCCCTCTACGGCCTCACGTTCCTGAGCGGAGTCGTGTGGCTCGCGATCGTCCCGCTCACGCCGAGCTACACGCGGCTGCTCTCGCTGTCGAAGGTCGAGGTCGGCATGGTCCTCGCCTCCGCCGGGCTGACGACGCTCGCGATGTCGTTCCCGATCGGCGTCCTCGCCGACCGCGTCGGCACGAAGACGCTGACTGTCGGCTCGGGGATCGTCGTCGCCCTGAGCTGCGTCGGGCAAGGGCTCGCGCCCGACTTCGCGACGCTGCTCGTCTCCCGCGCCGCGTTCGGCGTCGCGCTCGGGACGATCTGGACGGCGGGGATCGCGTGGATCTCCGACGCGAGCACCGACTACGAGCGCTCGTCCGCGCTCGGGCTTCCGACGACCGTCTCCGGACTCGGGATCATGGTCGGCCCGGGGTTCGCTGGGCTTTCCGCCGGCGCGTTCGGCGTTCGCGCGCCGTTCCTCGTGCTGGCCGTGGCCGCGCTCGTGACGACGGCCGCGCTCGCACGCGCGCCGAGGCTCGAGACGACGTACCGGACGGAGTCGATCGCCGCGACGCTGCGCGGGGCCCGCCGGAACCGCTTCGTCGTCGCGAGCTGCGCCGTGATGGTGCTGGTGGGCCTGGTCAACGGCGGAATCAACCTCCTCGCGCCGCTCGAGCTCGGCCGGCGGGGGTTCTCGGCAGGTGAGACCGGCATCGTCTTCTCCGCAGCCTCCGCGATCTTCGTGGTCGTCAGCGCGAAGGTGACGCGCTACGGCGGCCGGGTGGTCTCGACGCGCGTTGCCGGCGGCGCGGCGCTCCTCTACGCGCTCACGCTCCTGATCGTGGTGACGAGCGGCGCCGGCGCCGCGATCGTCGTCTTCCTCCTCGCCCGGGCGCCGTTCTGGTCGACGCTCTCGACGCTCTCGTACCCGCTCGGCGCGGCCGGCGCGCACGACGAGGACCTCGGCCGCGGCGTCGTGATGGGGCTGCTCAACCTCGTCTGGGGCGCCGCGAGCTCGGTCGGCCCGCTCGCCGCCGGCGGGCTCGCGCAGGGCGTGGGGGAGCGCTGGGTTTGGGTTGCGTTGTGCGCGTGCTGTCTCGCGGTGGCCGCGTTCCTGCTCGGCGAGCCGCGCCGGCCGCGCCTCGCGCCGGGGACCGAGCCGTCCGTCGTGCGACCCTAGACCGGCTCGAACGCAGGCGCACGGCGCTCGCCCGTGAGGACGTTCGCCAGGACTGCCGCGATCACGAGGCTCCCGCCCCCGACGGTGGCCGCGCCGGGCCGCTCCCCGAACGCGAGCCAGACCCACAGCGGCGCCAGCGGCAGCTCGAGCGTGCTCACGAGCGCGGTGCGTGCGGCGTGCACGTGGCGCGACCCGAGCGTGTAGAGGACGAGCCCGAGCCCGAAGCTGGTGACGCCGAAGAGCGCGATCAGGCCCAGGTCGTGCGCCGAGACCGCCAGCGTCGGTGCGAACGGCAGCGCGACGAGCGCGCCGATCCACGCCGACGCGGCCGCCGCGGAGACCATCGAGATGTCTCGGCGCCTGCGCGAGATCACCGTGAACGTCGCCAGCCCGAGCGTCATCAGCAGCGCGAGCGCGTCGCCGGTGAGCCCGTGGAGACGCGGCGTCGCGCCGACGGTCACCGCGACGCCGACGAGTGCGACGACGCCCGCCGCGAGCGTCCGCCTCGAGGCGGGATCGCGAAAGAGCAGCCACGCCAGCGCAGCGGCGACGAACGGCGCGGTCGCGTAGATGACGGCGACGTTCGCGACCGACGTGTGACGCAACGCGGCGAGGAAGCAGATCATGCTCAGGCCGTTGACGACGGCGCCGATCCACCCGCTCGCGCGCAGCGCGCGGAAGCTCGCGAGCGCGGCCCGCGGGCTGGTCGCGCCGAGGTAGCAGGCGATGAACAGCCCGCCGAACACGTTCCGCCACACGAGGAGCGGCCACAACCCGACGGGGATGAGCCGGGTGAAGTAGCCCGCGGTGCTCCACGCGACGGCGCCCGCGGCGACGAGTGCGACGCCGAGGCGGCTGTCGCGAGCGTCGGTCACGGCGCGGCCGGCACCACGCCGAGCCGGTGCAGCAGCGCCTCGCCCGGCGCGAGCAGGCGGACGGCCCGCGGCGTGGGCAGGCGCTCCAGCCCGCCCGCGGCTTCGAGCCGCGCGAGGAGCGCGGCGCCGAGGGCTCCGGCGAGGTGCGGCCGGCGCTCGCTCCAGTCGAGGCACGCCCGCGCCAAGGGCCGCCGCGCGCGCCGCAGCGCCGCGACGTCGACGCCGATCCGCTCGAACGCCCGCTCGCCGCCCGGAGTCGGCGCGAAGTCCTGCTCGGGACCGAGGAGGTGGCCGCGCTCGACGAGCGCGTCGGTGACCGCGACGCCGAGACGCCCCGCCAGGTGGTCGTAGCAGGTGCGCGCGGCGTGCAGCGCGCCGTTGCGCGTCGCCTGCTTCAGCCCCGAGGGCGGCGCGGCGGGCGCGAGGGTCCCGAGGAGCTCGAGCGCCTCCGCCACGTCCGGGCCGCGAAGCCTGAACCGGTGATGCCGGCCGTCGCGACCGTCGACGACGAGCCCGCCTGCGAGCAGCAGCCGTAGGTGCTCGGACGCGGTCGAGGGTGCGACGCCCGCGGCCGCGGCGAGGTCGCCGACGCTCCACGAGCGGCCGTCGAACAGCGCGTCCAGCATCGCGGCGCGCGCCGGCGACGCGATCAGCCTGCCGACTGCGGCGAGGTCGACGTTCGCTTCCATGGCACGACTCTAGATCGGCGACCGTTCGCCCCGGACCGACGCGTCGTCGGCTCAGGCGCCGACGGGGAGCGGCTCGCTGCGGCCGGCGTTCGCGATGCGGAGCTCGTCCGAGAAGACGAATCCGGGCTCGGAGCTGTAGCTGAGGAGCGCGATCAGGCGCTGCCGCGGCCCGCGGACGGGGGCAACGCGGTGGACGGAGCGGAGGCCGCGGAACACGACGAGAGTCCCCGGCTCGGCGCTCACGCTGACGACGCGGTCGGAGGTGCCGTCGAGGACGGCGGCGACCTCGTCGTAGCTCTCGTCGTCGTCGCCGCGGATCAGCGGAACGTACTCGAACTCGCCGCCCTCTTCGGGCCGCTGGAGCATCAGCGAGACGACGTACTCGTTGCTGTCGAAGTGCCAGGCGTGCTCGTGACCGTCGTCCATCGCGAGCACGATCACGGAGACCATCGGGTCGGCGCACGGGTACACCGGCTCTTGCAGGACCTCGGCGAGGAACGGCGGCAGCGACGGCGACTCGTACAGCGCGCGCAGCGGCGAGTCGGCGCGGAACAGGTCGTACACGAGCACGCCCTCGACGCATCGCCCGCTGCTCCGCAGCGGATCGTCCTCCGGGATCGACGCGTCGAGCGCGACGCTGCGCGGGTACAGGCGCTGCGGCGTCTCGCGCAGGTGGACGCGCGGGCGCAACGCGTTCACCTCCTCGACGATCGCCTCGACCGCATCCGGCCGCGCGAAGCCCGGCAGCAGGAAGATCCCCGTCTCGTCGAGCTGCCGGCGCGCCTCCGCGACCAGGCGCCGTCCGGCGTCCGACTCGAGCGCGTCGATCGGGTAGCGGGCGACGTCGATCACGCGGGCTGCGTCCATGCGCGGCCGCTTACCACGGCGCGCGCGACGGTGTCAAGGCCTGCGCGAGCGCTCGAGCGTCGACCAGAAGTCGTCGCCCGTGTCGATGTAGCGTCGCGCGCCGGCCGGGTGGTCCCACTTCTGGATGCGACCGGTCGCGAGCGCGCGGGCCACGACGCGCCGCCGCCGCTGGCTCTCGCGGATCGTGCCGTCGAGCGCGTCGAGGTTCCACCGCGCGTCGGCCTCGGCTGCGAGGTCCGGCGACTCGAGCGTCTCGCGTTCCGCGGGGTCGGCCTCGACGTCGTAGACGACGTCTCCCTCGCCGTGCGCCCGGACGAGCTTCAGCGGCCCGCGCACGAGCGTCACCTGCGGCGCGCGCACGCCCTCGGCGAGATACTCGACCGGGACGTCGCGCCTCGGCGGCCGGTCGCCGAGGAGGCTGCGCTCGCCGCCTTCGCCGCCGCCGAGCGCGACGAGCGTGGGGGCGAGGTCGAGCAGCGACACCGGCTCGGCGACGCGGCCCGTGCCCGCGCCGCGCACGATCAGCGGCACGCGGATCGAGCCCTCGAACGGCGCCATCTTGTACCAGAGGCCACGCTCGCCGAGCATGTCGCCGTGGTCGGAGGTGAAGACCACGATGTCGTCCTCGTCGAGCGCCTCGAGGATCGCGCCGACGTGGTCGTCGACGAGCGAGATCGCACCGTAGTAGCCGCGGCGCGCGCGCAGGACCTGCTCGGGCGGGACCTCGCGCTCGCCCACCATCGCGCGCAGGCGGCGCGTGATCGCGTCGTCGGCCGGCTCGGGGTCGTGAGGCGCGTCGATTGCGACGCCGTCGTAGCGGTTCCAGTGCTCGGCCGTGACCTCGTAGGGGTCGTGCGGGTGCGTGAACGAGACCGTGAGCAGCAGCGGCCGCGGGTCGTCGGCCGCGAGGGCGTCGAGCGCGCGCTCGACGACCTCGGTGTCGTACTCGAGCTGCAGCGTCGAGCGCACCGGCCCCGCGCGCAGGACGCTCGACAGGTCGTGGTACCACGGCAGGCGCTCGTCGTCGGCGAGCTCCCAGTCGGGGATCCAGTCGAAGCCGGCCGGGTAGACGTCCGTCATCGGACGCTCCTCGAAGCCGTGGAGCTGGTCGGGGCCGATGAAGTGCATCTTCCCGACGAGGACCGTGCGGTAGCCGAGCGCGCGCAGGTGGTGGGCGAACGTCGGCACGCCGGCGGGCAGCTCGCCCGCGTTGTCGTACGCGCCGGTCTCCGACGGCAGCAGGCCCGTCATCAGCGAAGCGCGTGACGGGACGCACAGCGGCGAGGCGCACAGCGCGCGCTCGAACACGAGCCCGTCTTCGGCGAGCCGCTGCAGGTTCGGCGCGCGCACGACGCGGTTGCCGTAGGCGGGCAGGGCGGAGGCCGACAGCTGGTCGGCCAGCACGAGGACGATCCGGGGGCGGCGCTGGATGGGCCGTAAGCTAGCCGCCGATGAGCACGCTACCCGGCGGCACCGTCACCTTCGTCTTCACGGACATCGAGGGCTCGACGAAGCTGCTGCAGCAGCTCGGTGACGCGTTCGCGGAGGTCGCGCGCGACCATCGCCGGATCGTGCGCGAGGCGTTCGGCGCGCACGGCGGCACCGAGATCGACACCCAGGGCGACTCGTTCTTCTTCTCCTTTCCGCGGGCGCGCGACGCGGTGTCGGCGGCCGTCGACGCGCAGCGGGCGCTGCGTGACCACCCGTGGCCGGAGGGCGCGGAGGTGCGGGTCCGGATGGGGCTCCACACGGGCGAGCCGCAGGTCGGGGAGGAGGGCTACCTCGGCCTCGACGTCGTGCGTGCCGCGCGCATCTCGGCGGCCGGCCACGGCGGGCAGATCCTCGTCTCCGAGACGACCCGCGCGCTGCTCGGGAACCAGCTCCCGGACGGCGCGGCGGTGCACTACCTCGGGGAGCAGCACCTGAAGGACATCCAGCACGAGCACCTCTACGAGATCTCGGTCGACGGCGCTCCCGCGGGCGCGAAGCCGCTGAAGACGGCGCCGCCGCCGCGGCCCGCGGAGGAGCGGCTCGAGGCGCGGATCAACGCGTTCGTCGAGCAGCAGCTCGAGCGGGCGTTCAGCGGCGTCGAGGCGCGCCCGGACGACAAGGCGCCGATGAAGCTCGCGGCCGGAGGGCTCGGGATCGCGCTCCTGTCCCTCCTGGCGGTCGCGATCGCGGTTGTCGTCATCGTGCTGGTCGTCCGGTTCGTCTTCTGACCCGGGAAAACGGAAGGGCCGGGGAGCCCCGGCCCTTGCCGATTCCGATCGCTCGCGGGCGGCGAGCGCTCCGAGTCACGTCCTCGCTCAGAGACGTATGTCGCTTCGCATCCTCTTCTATAGGCGTCGTCTGCGGGCGTTCAAGGGCGGAGCGTGTGACACGCTCTCGGCGTGCAGCCGACCGACCTCGTGGCGCTCCTGCGCGAGCTCGTGGAGCTCGAGTCGCCGACGGGCGACACGCGTGCGCTGAGCGAGCGGCTCGGAGCGGAGCTGGCGGCCCTGGGAGCGGAGGTGGAGCGGGTGGCCGACCACCTCTACGCGCAGCTCGGCGGTAGCGGGCCGCCGCTCGTGCTCCTCGGCCACCTCGACACGGTGTGGCCGCGGGGGACGCTCCAGGCGATGCCGTGGCGCATCGAGGACGGACGGGCGTACGGGCCCGGCGCGTACGACATGAAAGGCGGGCTCGTCGTGCTGCTCGAGGCGGTCCGTCGTGCGCACACCACGCATCCGCTGCGCGTGGTCGTCACCGCCGACGAGGAGATCGGCAGCCCCACCGCGCGCGAGCTCCTCGCCCGCGCGGCCGACGGCGCCGCGGCCGCGTTCGTGTGCGAGCCGCCGACCTCGGCGGGCCACCTGAAGACGGCGCGCAAGGGCCTCGGTCGCTTCCGAATCGCCGTGACGGGCCGCGCGGCGCACGCTGCCGAGGCCGGCGGCGGCGCGAGCGCGATCGAGGCGCTCGCGCACCTCGTCCTGCGCTTGCACGCGCTCACGATCCCGCACGCGGGGTGGCCGTCAACGTCGGCGTCGTCTCCGGCGGCACGCGGGAGAACGTCGTCGCGGCCGAGGCGACCGCCCTCGTCGACGTCCGCGTCGCCACGGTCGCGGACCGCGAGCCCGTCGAGGCCGGGCTGCGCTCGCTCGAGACCGGCGTGCGTGGAACCTCGGTGGAGGTCGACGGCGGGTGGACGCGGCCACCGCTCGAGCGGTCGGCGGGCGCCGCGGCGCTGTTCGAACGGGCGCGCGAGCACGGACGCGCACTCGGGCTCGAGCTCGCGGAGGCGTCAGTCGGCGGCGGCTCGGACGGGAACCTCGTCGGTGCGCTGGGCGTGCCGGTCCTCGACGGTCTCGGCGCCGAGGGCGGCGGCGCGCACGCCGCGCCGAGCACGTGCTCGTCGACTCGCTCGCGGTGCGTGCCGAGCTGCTCGCGCGGATCTTGCGCGAGCCGGGAATCTGACCGTATCGTCGGCCCGTCGTGGCGGCTGCCGACGTCGTCGAGCGTGCGGACGAAGAGGGCCTCCGCCTCGTCCGCTTCCTGTGGTGCGGCAACGACGGCACCGTCCGCGCGAAGGCGTCCGGGCGCCACGGGCTGGAGGGGCGGCTCGAGGCGGGCATCGGCCTGACCGTGGCGATGCAGGCGATGAGCTCGCTCGACCAGCTCCAGCCGGTCGACGACATGGGGCCCGTCGGCGAGGTTCGGCTCGTGCCGGACCCGGAGACGTTCCGTGTGCTGCCCTTCGCGCCGCGCACGGGAGCCGTCCTCACCGACCACGTGCAGCTCGACGGCGGGCCGGCGCCGGTCTGCCAGCGCACCTTCCTCAAGCGGATGGAGGCGCGGCTCGCGCAGCGCAGTCTCGTGCTGCGCGTCGCCTTCGAGAACGAGTTCTCGCTCGCGACGCGCGTCGACGGCGCCTACGTCCCTGTCGACTCCGCGCTCTGCTTCTCGACGATCGGGATGACGGCTGCCCAGGACTACGTCGACGAGCTGGCCGCCGCGCTCGACGCGCTAGGCATCCCGCTCGAGCAGTACTACGCCGAGCTCGGCCACGGCCAGCAGGAGATCTCGACGCCGCACGCGCCGGCGCTGCGGGCGGCCGACGAGCAGGTCTACGTCCGCGAGGCGATTCGCGGCGTCGCCTCGCGGCGCGGCCTGGTCGCGTCGCTCGCGCCGAAGCCGTGGCCGGACAACGCCGGCAACGGCGCGCACGTCCACTTCTCGCTCTGGGAGGGCGACCGCAACCGCTTCTACGACGGCTCGCGCGCAGATGGCCTCTCCGAGCTCGCGCGGCAGTTCGTCGCCGGCGTGCTCGCGCACCTGCCCGGGCTCTGCGGCCTGGCTGCGCCGAGCTTCAACTCGTACCACCGGATCGTGCCGCAGTACTGGGCGGGAGCGTTCACGTGCTGGGGCTACGACAACCGCGAGGCGCCCGTGCGCGTCGCGTCGAGCTTCCGCGGCGCCGAGGAGGCGTCGACGAACGCCGAGCTGAAGGCGTGCGACGCGAGCTGCAACCCGTACCTGGCGATCGGCGGGCTCCTCGCCGCGGGGCTCGACGGAATCGAGCGCGGGCTCGTCCCGCCGGAGCCGGTGCAGGTCGACCCGGCCACCATCCCGGAGGACGAACGTGCACGGCGCGGAATCGTGCGGCTTCCCGCGACGCAGGCGGAGGCGCTCGACGCGCTCGCCGCCGACGAGCTGCTCGTCGGCGCGCTGGGGCCGGTGCTCGCAGACTCGTACCTCGCCGTCCGCCGTTCCGAGTGGGCGGCCTACTCAGCCGGAGACGCGGCATTCGAGCAGCAGGGTCACTTCGAGAAGTACTAGAGCGGATTCCGCTCGTCGACCATCACGCGCACGGCGTGCTGCGCGCGCCGCCGGCGACGCTCGACGAGTTTCGCGGCCTCTTCTCCGAGAGCCCCGACCCGCGCCAGTGGCCGCACATCGCGACCGGCGTGACGTACCGCCGTGCGATCGGCGTCCTCGCGGAGTTCCTCGGCTGCGAGCCCGACGAGCGCGCGGTGTACGAGCGACGCCTTGCGACCGATCCGGACGAGTACGGGTCGGCGTTCCTGCGCGCCACGAACACGGAGCTGCTGCTCGTCGACGACGGCTACCCGCCGGCGGACGTCGGGACGACGTGGGGCGAGCTGGGGGAGCTCGGCGGGTGCCGCGCGCTGCCCGTGCTCCGGCTCGAGATCCGAGGCGAGCGCGCGGCCGCGGAGGCGGCGAGCGCGCGCGAGCGCGGCTACGTCGCGCTGAAGACGATCGCGGCGTACCGCGGCGGGCTCGACCGCGTCTCGGGCCCGGTCGTCGCGGCGCTGGAGGCGAACGAGGCGACGGGGGCGCCGCTTCCCGTGCAGGTCCACTGCGGCTTCGGCGACTCCGACCTGTGGCTCGCGCGCGCCGACCCGAGCCACCTGAAGCCGCTGGTCGAGCGCTTCTCGGAGACGCGCTTCGTGCTGCTGCACTGTTACCCGTTCGTCCGCGAGGCGGGCTGGCTCGCGCACGTGTACGGCAACGTGTTCTTCGACCTCTCGCTCACGATCCCGCACGTCTCGCGTCCGGTCGCGGCGCTCGAGGAGGCGCTCGAGCTCGCGCCGGTCTCGAAGCTGCTGTACGCCTCCGACGCGGCCCGCACGCCGGAGCTGTACTTCCTCGCCGCGCGCTGGTGGCGGGACGCGCTGGCGCAGGTCCTCGACGACGAGGAGGACGCGCGCCGGATCCTGCGCGCGAACGCGCTCGCCGTGTACGGCTTCCCCTCGTCCGAGTGAGCGGACGGAGGGCCGCGGGGCCGATACACCCCGGGTCCTTCGAAAAGGAGCTCGAATGAAGCTCAGGTACGTCCTGATCATGCTCGTCGCCTTCGCCGGCTTCGGTGCGTCGATGGCGCTCGCCGACGACGGCCACGGGAAAGACCACCCCGGCAACGGCGACTGCAAGCACAGCGTCGTCTTCGGCACCGTCTCGGCGCCTCAGACGTTCACGGTCAGCGTCATGAAGGCGAACGACCGCAGCGGCCTGAAGGCCGGCCAGTCCGTCACGCTTTCGCTCGGCACCCAGGGTGAGCAGGTCCGGATCGTCGCGGAGGGCTGCGTCGGGACGGACGGCACGCTGACGGTCCACGAGGCCGAGTTGCACGTGCGGAGCGCGGAGAACCACCAGGGCTACGACGGCACGACGACCGCGACGACCACGTCGGACAGCACCACGACGACCGGGAACATGTGACCGAGCCAACCGGTACCAGGTACCTGTTCAGGTACCTGGTACCGGCACGGACGCCTATTCGCGGAACGCCGCCCGTGTCTGACACCTTTTAGGTGTCAGACACCTCGTCGCGGACGCACGGACGCCTATTCGGGGAACGGCGCCCAGCCGAGCTTCGCGAGGCTCGAGAGGTCGTTCGCCTGGACGCCGGCGCTCGAGACGGTGTAGAGCGCGCGGCCGACGACGACCGAGCGGTCGATCTGCGGAGGCTGCGCGTTCGCCGCGCCGTGCACGATGCGTCCGAGCTCGCGGATCCCGGCGCGCGACACGTGCATCGCGACCGCCTGCTGCCCGAACGGGACGACGACGAGCCCGGTCGGGGGCCAGTACAGGAACGCGTGGTGGTCGGACTCGGCCGCCGACCACCCCTGCCCGAGCTTCGCCTCGGCGAGGCGCTTCGGATGCGCGAGGTCGGACACGTCGAAGAGCGAGACCTGCGTGCCCGAGGGCTCGTTCGTCTGCGCGTCGACGTTCTGCCCGATCCCGAGCAGGAGGCTGTCCGAGATCGGATGCAGGTACGACGAGTAGCCGGGCAGGTCGAGCTCCCCGAGCACCCGCGGGGCCGCCGGGTCGTGCAGGTCGAGCGTGTACAGGGGATCGACCTGCCTGAACGTGACGACGTAGCCGGTGTCGCCGAGCATCCGGACCGCGTAGACGCGATCGCCCTTGCCGAGGCCGCCGACTTGTCCGACCTGAACGAGCTTCCCGTCGCGCAGGCTGAGCGTCGTCAGGAACGAGTCGCCCGCGGGCCCCGCGCCCTCCCACGCCGGCATCTGCGTGCTGACGACGCGCAGCACGCCCTGGTACTCCGAGAGCGACCACTGGTCGAGGAGGTAGCCGGGGACGCTCCCGCTGCCGAGGTACCTCGTCTTCTCCGGGCTCGAGATGTCGAAGGCGTGGATCTGCGTCGCGGACGCCGGCTGCGCGATCGCCGGCGCCGCGGCGAGCGGCCGAACCGCCCAGCTCTCGGTCGCGACGTAGAGGCTCGTCGGCGAGGCGTAGACGATGCGACCGTCGGTCATCACGGCCGTCGAGTCGACGGGTGCAAGGCTCTTCGCCAAGTCGATCGTCGTGACCGTGAGCATCCCGAGCCCCGCGAACTTCGCCGGCCGCCAGACGTCGCGGCACTGCACCAGCGGGCGCGGAGCGCGCTTCCCGACCCGGTACGTGGGAAGCCATGCGGTCACCCGCGACGACGAGACGACCGCCCGGTTCCGCGCCTGCGCGGCAGCCGGGGTCGGGACGCCCGGCGTGGACGGCGTCACGTACGGCAGTGCGACCGGCAGCGACGTCGACGACACGAGCCGGACGGTGCTGCCGACCATTCGTGCAGCGACGTAGGCGCCGCCGATCGACGCCGTCTGCACGATCCGGAGCGCATGCGGGTTCGAGACGTCGACCTCGGTCAGCGTGGTCTTCGACGGGACCGGCGCGATCATCGCCGCCGGCGCTCCCGCGAGCGGCGGCAGCCAGAAGCCGCTGCGCGAGAGCACGAGCAGGTGGTCGCCGGCGAGCAGCAGGTCACGGCTCCAGCCCGGGTCGAGCTTCAGCGTGTCGAGCAGCTTCGGGCGGCCGCTCGAGACGTCGACGGACTCGAGCTGGCCGTTCTCGACCGCGAACAGCGTGGAGCCGTTCGTCTTCACGAGATCCGGCTCGTCGACGCCGGGCTCCTGCACGTTGGTGCCGGAGAACTGCTGGCCCTGCGCGGCGCCCGGTGCGCTCGTCGCCGGCACCGGCGCGCCCGGCGTGGCGGCGCCGACCGCCACGGGCCGGCCGATCCCGTAGGGCGTCACGAATCGCTGCGCCTGCGACCTGGCGTAGCCGAGGAGGGCGCCGCACGACCGGAACCCGACGAGTCGCTGCGGCGTCGACGCGGCCGGCGCCTGCGCGGTCAGGGCCGCCAGCGCGGCCAGCACCACGAGGCTTGCGAGCGCTGCTCGAGCGCGGAAGGTCATCTCCCTTGGTATACGCCCCCGGACCGGCCTTTGTCACGCTGCAGGCCGACGGCCGGGCGCCGGGCGCTCCACACTCCGGGTTCCCGGCATAGAGTGGGGCCGGTCGATGGTCATCTGGTGGCTCATCAAGCGGTTCCGCCGCTGGCGCGAGCAGCGTCGCGCGGCGCAGGCCCCGGAGCCGGCGAAGCCGGCTCGACGTCCGCGCGCTCCGCGGCGGACGAGCTCCGGGACGCCGATCGACCCTGACGCGGCGATCAGCGTCCGCGGCCTGCGCAAGAGCTACGGCGAGTACGAGGCCGTCCGCTCGATCGACTTCGACGTGCAGCGCGGCGAGATCGTCGCGTTCCTGGGGCCGAACGGCGCCGGCAAGACGACCACCGTCGAGATGCTCGAGGGCTACCGCGCTCGCTCGGCCGGCGAGGTGCAGGTGCTCGGCGTCGATCCCGAGGTTGGCGGCCGCGGCTGGCGCGACTCGATCGGCGTCGTGCTGCAGGAGTCGGAGCCGGAGCCGTACCTGACGGCGCGCCAGTGCCTCGAGCTCTACGGCGGCTACTACTCGAGGCCGCGCTCGGTCGACGAGACGCTTGCGCTCGTCGGGCTGGAGGGGAAGGCGGGCGCGCTGGCGCGGACGCTCTCGGGGGGGCAGCGGCGGCGCCTCGACGTCGCCCTCGCGCTGATCGGCGACCCGGAGCTCGTCTTCCTCGACGAGCCGACGACGGGGTTCGATCCGTCGGCGCGCCGTACGGCGTGGCACGTCGTCGCGGGGCTGCGCGAGCTCGGGAAGACGATCTTCCTCACGACGCACTACATGGACGAGGCCGAGTTCCTCGCCGACCGGATCATCGTGCTCGCGGACGGCGAGATCGTCGCCGAGGGAACGCCGAGCACGCTCGGCGGCCGCGACCGCGCCGGCGCCAGGATCACGTTCACGCTGCCCGGCGGCGTCGCGACCGAGCGGCTCCCGGAGCCGTTCGCGGCCGCGGCGCGGGCGAACGGCGCGCTCGTCGCAGTCACGTCGACGACCCCGCTCGACGACCTGCGCGCGCTGACGCTCTGGGCGGCCGAGGCGCGCGTCGACCTGCCCGACCTCGAGGTGCGGCGGCAGACGCTCGAGGACATCTACCTCGAGCTGACAGGAGCGACCGCGGAGTGAGCGCGACCGCCGTCGACTCCGGCGCTAAGCCGCGCGGGTCCGGTGCCGACTGGCGGCTCGTCCTGCACCAGGCGCGCTACGAGCTGATCAGCTTCTGGTGCAACCCGCAGAGCCGCTTCTTCACGCTCGTCTTCCCGATCATCTTCCTCGTCATCTTCTCGGCCGTGATCCACGGCACGACGACCACGCCCAGCGGGGCCAAGATCAAGATCTCCGTCTACTACGTGCCGGGGATCGCGACGCTCGCGATCATGGCGGCGTCGTTCGTCAACCTCGCGGTGTCGATCGTGACGCAGCGCGAGAACGGCATCCTGAAGCGGCGTCGCGCGACGCCGGTTCCGTCCTGGGTGCTGATCGCTGGCCGCGCGGCCGTCGCGGTGCTCGTCGCGCTCGTGATGGTGACGGCAATCATCGTCATCGGCCGGCTCGCGTTCGGGGTGCCCGTGCCCGGCTCTCGCCTTCCCGGAGTCGCGCTCGCCAGCGTTCTCGGCGCTTTGACGTTCTGCTGCCTCGCGTTCGCGCTCTCGGCGTTCATCGGGACGGCCGACGCCGCGCAGCCGGTCCTCCAGTTCGTGACGCTGCCGCTCTACTTCATCTCGGGCGTCTTCATCCCGGACGCGAACAACCCGCGGTGGCTGCGCGACGTCGCGAACGTCTTCCCGGTGCGGCACCTCGCGCAGGCGGAGCTGCGCGCGTTCGACCCGGGCGCGACGGCGCCCGGAATTGCCTGGGGGCACCTCCTGGTGCTCGCGATCTGGGGCGTAGGCTCCCTGGTCGTCGCGCTGCGGTTCTTCCGCTGGGCGCCGCGCTGAACGAGAGCGCACGGTGACCCTCCTCGCGGAGGTCGTGCGCGCGTCGCAGGGCGTGGCCGCCACGAGCTCCCGCTCGGCGAAGGTGAAGATCCTGGCGGGGCTCCTGCGCGGGCTCGACCGCGCCGAGGTGCCCGTCGTCGCCGCGCTGCTCTCGGGCCTCCCGCGCCAGGGGCGGGTCGGCGTCGGGTACGCCTCCGTCTACGGCCGCGCGGGCGCGGGCGGAGGCGGGGCACCACTCACCGTCGCCGACCTCGACCGTGCGCTGGACGCGATCCACGCGACGACGGGGAGCGGCTCGTCCGACGCACGGGGCCGGCTGCTCGACGACCTGCTCGGACGCGCGTCGGACGCCGAGCACGAGTTCATCCGGCGTCTGCTCACGGGCGAGCTCCGCCAGGGCGCGCTCGCCGGGCTCATGGTCGACGCCGTCGCGCACGCGGCTCGGGTCCCCGCCGCGCTCGTGCGCAGGGCGCTGATGCTCTCGGGCGACCTTCCACAGACCGCGGCGATCGCGCTGCGGGAGGGCGAGGACGGGCTGCGCGCGGTCGGGCTCGAGCTCTTCCGGCCGGTCCTGCCGATGCTCGCGTCCACGGCAGCCTCGGTCGCCGAGGCAGTCGCGGACTTCGGCGTCGCGTCGGTCGAGTGGAAGCTGGACGGCATCCGCGTCCAGGTCCACCGGCGGGGCGACGAAGTGCGCATCTACACGCGCAACCTCAACGACATCACGGCGGCGCTGCCCGGGATCGCCTCGACGATACGTGCACTGCCGGTGCGGCAGGTCGTGCTGGACGGGGAAGCCGCGGAGGCTCGGCCGGAGGGCATCGTCACGTTCCTCTTCGACGTGCTGCACGTCGACGGCGACGATCTGCTCGACGTGCCGCTGCGCGAGCGCGCCGAACGGCTGGAGCAGATCGCGCCGGCGCTGAAGATCCCCGGTGCGATCACCGCGAACGCGGACGAGGCGGAGCGCGTGCTCGACGACGCGCTGCGCGCCGGCCACGAGGGAGTGGTGGTGAAGGATGCCGCGTCGCCCTACGCCGCGGGGCGGCGCGGCAAGGCGTGGCGCAAGGTCAAGCCGGTGCGAACGTACGACCTCGTCGTGCTCGGCGCCGAGTGGGGGCACGGCCGCCGCAGCGGGTCGCTGTCGAACCTCCACCTCGGTGCACGTGACCCGGCGGGCGGCGGGTTCGTGATGGTCGGGAAGACGTTCAAGGGGATGACGGACGAGCTGCTCGCGTGGCAGACGAGGGAGCTCCTCGAGCGCGAGGTCGAGCGTCGCGGCATCGCCGTGCTGGTGCGGCCCGAGCTCGTCGTCGAGGTCGCGCTCGACGGCGTGCAGGCGTCGACGCGCTATCCCGGCGGCGTCGCGCTGCGGTTCGCGCGCGTCAAGCGCTACCGGCCCGACAAGGACGCCGCGGAGGCCGACACGATCGCCGACCTCCGCGCGCTCCTATCTCCCGAAGGTGTCTGGAACTGAACTCGTAATGGAGGGACCCGCCGCCTGAGCGCGAATCGGTGGGTATGAGAGGCTCACCGAAATCAGGTAAGCGGCGGCCGCCGAGCGGGCCGAGGCGGCCGCCGTGGGAGTTGGACGAG
>Ga0209810_1000507_pt1 | contig 84460 bp, 95 predicted proteins | sample Coa_R1_7_FD_187159 | JGI IMG/M metagenome (GOLD analysis project Ga0209810, IMG submission 187159) | Surface soil microbial communities from Centralia Pennsylvania, which are recovering from an underground coalmine fire - Coalmine... | ecosystem: Environmental > Terrestrial > Soil > Unclassified... | reverse complement strand
TCGAGAACACGAAGCTCTCGCAGCTCGGCCGCGCCCGCAAGGTGGTCGTCGACAAGGACTCGACGACGATCATCGACGGCGCCGGCGACTCCGAGGCGATCAAGGCGCGCATCAAGCAGCTGAAGTCCGAGATCGAGAACACCGACTCCGACTTCGACCGCGAGAAGCTCCAGGAGCGGCTCGCGAAGCTGTCGGGCGGCGTCGCGGTGGTCAAGGTCGGCGCGGCCACCGAGACCGAGATGAAGGAGACGAAGCACCGCGTCGAGGACGCGCTGCAGGCCGCGCGTGCCGCCCTCGAGGAGGGCGTCGTGCCGGGCGGCGGCGTCGCGCTCCTGAACGCGGCGGACGCGGTCAAGGACGACCTGCTCTCGAAGCTCGACGGCGACGAGCGGACGGGCGCGCAGATCATCATCCGCGCGCTCGAGGAGCCGATCCGGCAGCTCGCGACGAACGCGGGCCTCGAGGGCTCCGTGACCGTCCAGCAGGTGCGCTCGGCGAAGCCGGGCGAGGGCCTGAACGTCGACACCGGCGCGGTCGAGGACCTGGTGAAGGCCGGGATCACCGACCCGACGATGGTCACCCGGTCGGCGCTCCAGAACGCGGCGTCGATCGCGAAGAACATCCTGACCACCGAGGCGATCGTCGCCGAGGCACCGGAGAAGCAGACCGCGGGCGCCGGCGCCGGCATGCCCGACATGGGCGGGATGATGTAGCTCGATTCCGCCTCGCGGAATCGCTGATACGCGAACGGGGCGGCCGATCGGCCGCCCCGTTTCGCAAGGGATGGGGGAGGGTGTTGTGCGTCAGGTATCGGACGCGCTCACCCGCCGAGAATCCCTTGAACGAGGGAAAATCAGAAGCCGTAGCGCTGCTCGCGCCACGGGTCCGCGTCGTTGTGGTAGCCGTAGCGCTCCCAGAAGCCGGGCTTGTCGACCGCAGACAGCTCGATCCCGCGCAGCCACTTCGCGCTCTTCCAGAAGTACTTGCCCGGTACGACGAGGCGCAGCGGATACCCGTGCTCCGGCGGCAGCACCTCGCCGTCTCCGTGCGTCGCGAGGAGCGCGTCGTCGTGCTCGAGGAACGCGAGCGGGACGTTCGCCGTGAACCCGCTTTCCGCGTGCGCGATCGCGAACCTCGCGCTCGGCTTCGGCTTCGCGAGCTTCGCGAGCTCCCGCCAGTGGACGCCCGCGAAGCTGGTGTCGAACTTCGACCACCGCGTGACGCAGTGGATGTCCTGCACGTTCGACGTGCGCGGGAGCTCGCCGAACTGCTTCCAGGTGAGCTCGACCGGCTCGTCGACGTCGCCGAAGACGCGGAAGCTCCACGTCGAGAGGTCGCCGTAGTCGGGGACCGATCCGGCGTGCAGCACCGGCCACTTCTCGGTCAGGTGCTGGCCGGGCGGGAGCCGGGCGGGGTCGTAGCCGGCGTCGCGAGCCTTCTGCTCGGCCTTCGACCGGAACACGCTGTCTAGTCTAGGGACCGATGGCAACGGTCACGCCCGCGGCGGCGCGCCGGCCACGCGCGTACGTGCGCGTGCAGGGGCCGGACGCCGTCTCCTACCTGAACAGGATGCTGACGAACGACGTGCCCGCCTCCGGGTCGTGCGACGCGCTGCTGCTCACGCCGAAGGCCCGCGTGATCGCGCCGGTGCTCGTCTGGCGGCGCGGCGAAGACGACGTGCTCCTGCTGACGGAGCCGGAGCTCGGAGAGACGCTCCGCTCGCAGCTCCTGCGGATGCGCTTCGCGTCCCGGTGCGAGATCGAGCCCGAGGACCACACGTCGTCGATCGTGTTCGGCGACGCCGACGGGATCCCGAACCGCGACTACGGCCGCGAGGCCGTCGAGATGCTCGACGTCGACCTCGCTGCGACGCTCGGCGACGACGACCTCGAGCGTCTGCGGATCGAGGCGGCCACGCCCCGGTTCGGCCGCGAGCTCGACGACCGCGTGCTGCCCGCGGAGGCCGGGCTCGACGAGCGGGCGATCTCGTTCACCAAGGGATGCTTCCCGGGGCAAGAGCCGGTCGCCCGCCAGCGCTACCGCGGCAAGGTCAACCGGCGGCTGCGCGTGCTCGAGGTGGTGGGCGCGCCGCCCGCTGAGACGCCGGTCGTGCACGCAGGCCGTGAGGTCGGCCGCGTCACGAGCGCAGTCGACGGTCGCGCGCTCGCGTACGTGCGCGTCGAGGTCCCGGACGACGCCGAGCTCGAGGTCGGCGGCGCCCCGGCGCGGCTACACTGGCCGACCGAGCGCCCGTAGCTCAGGGGATAGAGCGCTGCCCTGCGGAGGCAGAGGTCGCATGTTCGAATCATGCCGGGCGCATGGCTTGTTTAAGCCAAATCTTGGAGTCGCAGGAGCCACAACGTCGTGAATTAGTGCTGTGTCCTCTGCCTGTGCAGAGGCTGCGACCTGCATCGAGAGCCGCACGTGAACGCGAGGCGAAGCTCTACTGGGATTGGCTGACCCCTCAGCAAGAGGTGTGGGCGCTGCGCAAGATGGGTTTCTTCGAGATGGGTAGTCGATCGCGAAGCAGCCGTTCGATCTGACGCTGGCCGCTTGTGGCAAGGCTTAGTCCTCGTCAGATCCGAGACCTCGCGAACTGCATTCTTGGTGATGCCGACGAGACCGGACACGGATTCCAATATCGGACGCACGCGGAACTCGGCGCGTTCTTCGACTTCACGGGTTCAGAGAAACGACCAGAGGACGATCTTGGCAGCCGTCCCACGCGGGCGATCAACTGGTTGAGCGCTGCGAATCGAGCGAGGGACCAAGGGGCAAGCGGGCTTCCGATAGATATCGAGCGGGTCCTTCGGGCACTCCTCGACCGGCGGGAGTTTGAGTCGGCCGATTCTCAGGCGTTGGGCGTAGCCCGTGCCAACGAAATTCTCGGTGGAGTGGGAGTTCGAGTAGCCATCGTCGGCGAGGGGGCCGTTGAGCTTCGGGCTGCTCGAAGCGGATCGCGCCAGGCGGTTCTAGAGACGCAGATCCACACAGTCTTCGAGACCTCGATTCGAGATTCGGATCTGGATGCAGCCCGCATCCACTACGCCAAGGCGCGGCGGCACTTGGAAGCGGAGGAGCCGGACTACGAGAATTCCGCCAAGGAGTCGGTTTCAAGCGTTGAAGCGCTGGCAGTTGCTATGACCGGTGAACGTGACCTTCCGGCAGCAATTCGGAGGGCAACCCAGGCCGGACTGATCCCTCGTCCTCTCGACGAACTGATCGTCAAGTTGTATGCCTACCGAGGTAACGAACCAGGGGTTGGCCACGGGCAAGCCGAGGCCCCGGAAGTCAGTCGCGAGGATGCTGAATTCGTCTTTAACCTTGCTGGATCGGTAGGGAGCTATCTGCGGCAGAAGTTGGAGCGCTCTTGATGGCCCGCGTCCATCCCAACGCTCTGGTACGTAAGGCCTGTCACGCCGGAAGTCGCGGGTTCGAGTCCCGTCGCTCCCGTTAGGCCTATCTCCACGTGGCAGGTTCTTTTCTTGGCAGTGTTCAGCTTTCTCTGAAACCGACGAGCTTCGGCAAGAATGGCAAGTCGAAGCTCGTGCCGCGCCCGCTACTCCTGTTCAACCACCCAGTCCAGCCACTCTCGAATGAGTGTGAGCACGAGCGTTCTCGCCTCATCCTCACGCATCGGGCTTGGCGGCGGGTCGTTGCGCTGATGGCCGTGCCGGGCTTGCTCACCAACAGCATCGGGGCTATTCGCCGTCCACGTGAACAGGTTCGCTTCTTCTCTGCTGATCCATCCGCGCTCGTACATTTGTCCGCCCACCGATGCTCGAACGATTTCGAATGCGTGATAGAGGTCGCTCCATCGAACCCCACGCTGTCCGAAAACTCGTAATGCCCGAGCAACCGCCTCGTTCGTCTGCGCAACACGAATCCAGTCGTGCGGAGGCAACTACGCGACCCGCTGAACCGCGCCAACTTCGACAGGTGCCAGGTCTGCACCCGTGATCGTCGCAGCACCTAAGGCTTCTCGAAGCAAGGTGGCCGCTCGAAGACGAACCTCGTTTTCGTCAACCATCTCCTCGAAAGCTTCTGCCCGAATGAAGTGCTGGCCACCTCGTCGAACGACCCTAATCTGGCCGTCGCCGAAGAGCCGTTCGAGTGCTTGTAAGTCACTCTCAGCGCCGTTTAGTTCGACCCACCACCCTGCCTCGCCCGGATCGATTGTTCGGCCAGCGGTGTGAAGCATCACCTCGTGAGGCAAGACGCTGTCCCCCAACAGCCTCCCAAGCTCACTCCTACCTTGAGTCGCACGAGCCGCCGCCGTTTCCGGCGGCAGATACTCATCTGCGATGGCCATCGCAGTTCCGCTGACCCAAACCGTCAGGGAATGCCTGTGGCCGCGTTCGTTCGTCAGAATCCAACCCCACCCAACGGCGTCACGTCCGCTCCACGGCGCGTCGTAAGGCCCGCCCGAGATCTGCCACGGCACCTCTTGAACTTATCGCCACGTCGTAACGTCAGCCAAGGGCGCAATTAGGGTCTTGGGTATGCCCGCTTCTGCGCCACCCGAAGGTGTCGTTCGGAATCACGCGGCGTTCATCTGGTCTGTGGCCGACCTCCTGCGCGGTGACTACAAGCAGTCGGAGTACGGGCGCGTGATCTTGCCGATGGTCGTCTTACGGCGGCTCGACTGTGTGCTCGAACCGACGAAGGGCGAGGTGCTTGCTCGCTACGAGTCGCTCAAACACACGGGCATCGACAACCTCGCTCCGGTGCTCGAAGCAGTTGCGGGCCAGCAGTTCTACAACGTCTCGAAGCTCGACCTCCCGAAGTTGCTTGACGATCCTGGCCAGATCGTGGGGAACTTCATGGGCTACATCCATGGGTTCTCTCCCGGCGCGCGTGAGGTGCTCGACCGCTTCGACTTCGCTGCTCAGATCGAGAGACTTGACCGTTCGAAGTTGCTCTACAAGGTCGTCGCCAGGTTCTGCGAGATCGACCTCCATCCCGAGAACGTCTCGAACTTGGAGATGGGTTACCTCTACGAGGAACTCATCAGACGCTTCTCCGAACTCTCCAACGAGACGGCTGGAGAGCATTTCACTCCGCGAGAGGTGATCCGGCTCATGGTCAACCTCCTCTTCATCGAGGACGACGACCTGCTCTCGAAGCCCGGCGTCGTCAAGACGCTCTACGACCCCGCGTGCGGTACGGGAGGGATGCTTTCCATCGCGGAAGAACATCTTCGTGCCCTGAACCCCGTTGCTCGACTCGAAGTGTTCGGCCAGGAGTTGAACGCCGAGACGTACGCCGTCGCTCGCTCCGACATGATGCTCAAGGGCCAGGACTCCTCTCACATCCACTTCGGAAACTCGTTTACCGAGGACGGTGAGACGATCCGTAAGTTCGACTACATGCTGGCCAACCCGCCGTTCGGGGTGGACTGGAAGAAGGTTTCGAGCGAGATCAAGCGCGAACACGAGGTTCTCGCCTTTCAGGGGCGATTCGGTGCTGGTCTACCGTCCATCAGCGACGGCTCGCTTCTCTTCCTCCAGCACATGCTCTCCAAGATGAGACCACCCGACGAGGGCGGTTCTCGGGTCGCAATCGTCTTCAGCGCATCACCGTTGTTCACGGGAGTTGCTGGTTCCGGGCCAAGCGAGATCCGTCGATGGATCATTGAGAGCGACCTGCTAGAAGCCGTGGTCGCGTTGCCCGACCAGCTTTTTTACAACACTCCGATTGGGACATTCGTCTGGATTCTGAGTAATAGGAAGCGCCTCGAGCGGAGAGGCCTTGTCCAGCTACTTGACGCCCGCGACCTCTGGGTCAAAGCGCCGCGAAAGCTTGGCGACAAGAAGAAGCAGATCGACTCTGCTCAGGTCGAGGAGATAACGCGCGTCTACGGGGCGTTTGAGGAAAGCGAACGGGTGCGGATCAAAGCGAACGAGACTTTCGGCTTTCTGCGAGTAACGGTGGATCGCTCGCTACGTGTTCGGTGGGTGGTGAACGAAGACACGCTAGAAGTCATCGCGGTGACGAAGAAACTCGTGCTCAACTCCTCGCCAGACGTGGCGACAGTCCTTGCTCGTCTGAGAAGACTCGCAGGTGCCGCGTGGGGGGATCGAGCAGAGGCCATGGACGCTGTATCTCAAGCATTCGACGGAGCGGCTGAGCGCCGGATCATCTCGATCATTGTCGACGCACTCGCGCAACGCGACCCCGCAGCGGTTGCGTTGGTGAAGTCATCAGGAGCGCGTAGCCATGACCCTGAGCTACGGGACTACGAGGAAGCGCCGATGCCCCTGCAGAAGGTCGAACGCTTCGAAGCGGATCCGAGCAGTCGAATCGCCTCGCCCTCCTACCGAGCCGCAGTGAGCAGCTACATCGCGGAGAATGTGACCCCTTTCGAGGCGGACTGCTGGTACGACGAAGAGAGCGTGCGGTTGGGATACACGATCTCTTTCGAGACTGAGTTCTTTCGCCCCACGAAGCCTCCGGATCTCGAGAATGCCCGCCACGAGGTAGCCGAGCTTCTTGAAGCGTTGCGGGAGATCGGCTCTAGCTAATGGTCTGCGAGCTTCGCGGGTTAGGCAAGAGCACGCTCCCTGACCACTGGCAGGTGCTCCCCATTCGAGCAATGGTCAAGCAGGTCAAGACACCTGTTCTTGTAACCCCTGGTCGCGAGTACCCGATCATCGGCGTTCGGTGGTACGGGGCCGGTGCTTACGTCAAGGATGTAGTAACTGAGACAACCACCGAGGCCTCACACCTATACAAGCTGAGTTCCGGCCAACTGGTCTACAACCGGCTGTTCGCCTGGAAGGGTTCATTCGCGCTCCTTGGCGAGGAGCATGAAGGTGCCTACGCGTCGGGTGAATTTCCCACCTTCGTCGCGAGAGAAGGTTTTGATGTCCGCTTCGTGTACTTCTACCTGCTTCAGGAAGGCCTCTGGGAATGGATTGCGGCAGAGTCAACAGGTGCGACTGCGAACAGCAGGAACCGGTGGCAAGAAGTCCGTCTTAGGTCTCTCGTCATCCCGTCCCCGCCTCACAGAGAGCAGCAGGCCATAGCAGATTTTCTAACGCGCGAGGTGGATCGGATCATGAACCAACTTCGCCTTATGGGTGCTCCGTTGACACCTGAGGAAGGATCGCTTGCGCACGCGCTGCTTCGGGAGCGGTACGCGGTGGTTCGAGCCGCTGTCACCGGGGCGTATCCGCTCGGAGACCACCCGTGAGGGCGAACGAGCGAGCGTTCGAAGAGGCGATTGAGTCTTCGCTGGTCGGGCAGGGGGGCTATGCGGTCGTCAGTCCAACCTCATTCGACATCGGCCTCGGGATCGATCCGACCGCTGTTTTCGACTTCTTACGTTCGACGCAGCAAGAGGGACTCACCGAACTCGAGAGCAGGTATGGGAACGCGAACTTCGACCGTGGGTTCCTCAACCGGCTGGCGTCGGAGATTGATGAACGCGGCACGCTCGACGTGCTTCGACACGGGGTCGAGGATCGCGGGGTGCGGTTCAGGGTCGCCTTCTTCAAGCCTGCCCATCGCCTGACACTCGAGCTTCAACAGCGATACGAGGCTAACCAACTCGCAATCGTGCGGCAGCTTGCGTATGGGCAAGGAGACAACACGCTCGATCTCTGCCTGTTCTTGAACGGGATCCCTGTTGCGACAGCGGAGTTGAAGAATCCGTTGACGAACCAGACCGTCGAGCATGCGAAGGAGCAGTACCGGCGAGATCGTGACCCTGACAACGTGACGCTGGGGCGGCGAGCCTTGGTTCACTTCGCCGTTGACCCCGAAGAAGTCGCGATGACGACGAAGCTCGCGGGGGCGAAGACTGAGTTCCTGCCCTTCAACCTCGGAGACGGTGGCGGCAAGGGCAATCCGCCGAACCCGGACGGCTACAGGACGAGCTATCTGTGGGAGCGGGTCTGGCAGCGAGACAATTGGCTTGATCTGCTCGCACGGTTCCTACACGTGGTAATGCCCAAAGAAGGATCTAAGGCGGAGCGGCGGCGTCAGGCGGTGACGATCTTCCCGCGCTTCCATCAGTGGGATGCTGTGTTGAAGCTCGAAGCCGACGCCCGAGCGAACGCGTCAGGCAGCAGCTACCTGGTGCAGCACTCGGCTGGTTCTGGGAAGTCCAACACCATTGCGTGGCTCGCGCATCGGCTATCGAGCCTTCATGACGCCGACGACCTGAAGGTGTTCGACAAGGTGGTCGTGATCACTGATCGCGTGGTGCTTGACCGGCAGCTTCAGGAGACGATCTTCCAGTTCGAGCACGTCTGGGGAGTCGTTGAGAAAATCGATAAGGACTCGCAGCAGCTAGCCGAGGCGTTGGCGGGGGAGCAGGCGCGGATCATCATCACGACCCTTCAGAAGTTTCCGTTCGTGCTCGGCAAGATCGGAGACCTACCCAAGCGCACCTACGCCGTCATCGTGGACGAGGCGCACTCCTCGATGACAGGAGAGAGCGCGAAGGAAATGAAGGCTGTTCTCGCTGGAGGGGATGAGGAGAAGCTTCTCGCGCGGGCCGAGGCTGAAGACGCTGCCGAAGAGGCCGCTCACGGAGATGGCGAGGACTTCCTGATGGACTCGCTTGCCAAGTCTGCGGCGGCACGTGGTCGGCAGGCAAACATGAGCTTCTTCGCGTTCACCGCGACTCCGAAGGGCAGAACGTTGGAGATCTTCGGGACGCTCAACGCGGTAACGGGGAAGAAGGAGCCGTTCCACCTGTACCGGATGCGTCAGGCCATCGAGGAAGGCTTCATCCTGGACGTGCTCGCCAACTACACCACTTACAACACCTACTTCCGGATCGAAAAGGCGATCAACGATGACCCCGAGTACGAGCAGGCGAAGGCTCGCTCTGCTATCGCTCGGTTCCTCACCCTGCATCCGCACAACCTGGCGCAGAAGGCCGAGATTATCGTGGAGCACTTCCGCCAGCATACGGCTCAGAAGATTGGTGGCAAGGCGAAGGCGATGGTTGTTACGTCGAGCCGCCTGCACGCTGTCCGTTACAAGCAAGCAATCGACCGCTACATCAGGTCGCAGGGTTACGACGACATCCACGCGCTCGTCGCGTTCTCAGGCACGGTGATCGACACCGGCGGCGAGTTCACAGAATCGAACATGAACGGCTTTCCGGAATCGCAGACGGCGCGTGAGTTTGGAGAGGGCGACTATCAGGTGCTGGTCGTAGCTGAGAAGTTCCAGACGGGCTATGACCAGCCGCTGCTGCACACGATGTTCGTGGACAAGTCGCTCAAAGGCCTCTATGCGGTGCAGACGCTTTCGCGGCTCAACCGCACACATCCCGAGAAGGTAGACACCTTCGTCCTCGACTTCCGAAACGAGATCGAGGACATTCAGGACGCCTTTAAGCCCTACTACGAAGCGACGGCGGCGATCCCGACTGATCCCAATCTTCTCTACGACACGCGCCGAGATCTCTATGCCTTCGACGTGCTGCGAGATGACGAGGTGGAACCTGCGGTACGTCTCATCGCTTCACTCGGCAACGAGCGCGACCATCCGAAGCTGTACGCGCTCCTCGACCCCGCTGTCGAGCGGTTCAAAGATCTGCCTGAAAAAACGCAGGACGAGTTCCGGGGAGCGCTCCAGCGGTTCACCCACGTCTACTCGTTCCTCTCGCAGGTCGTCTGCTTCACGGATACAAGCCTGGAGCGCGACTACCTCTATGCCCGCGCGCTCGGCCTGATGCTCCCTGGGCACAGCGAAGGCAAGCTCGATCTCGGCCAAGAAGTGGAGCTAACCCACCTGCGGCTTGAGAAGACCTTCGAGGGATCGGCGGCCTTGGAGCACGGCGAGCCGGACATCACCACGATCTTCGACGGGCGAGGCGGCAGGAACGACCCACAGCCGGAGCACCTGTCCCAGATCGTCGCGCTGATCAACGAACGCTTCGGCATGCAACTAACCGAAGCAGACCAACTCCTTTTCGACCAGTTCGAGCAGTCCTGGGTCGAAGACGACACCTTGGCGACACAGGCGCAGCAGAACGATCTCGGCAACTTCCGGCTCGCGTTCGACCGCGAGTTCATGAAGACCATCGTCACGCGGATGGACGCCAACAACGAGATCTTCAAAAAGATTCTGGACGACGCCGACGTACGCGACTTTTTGGCCGACGTATACGTCAGGAAGGTGTACCACCGCCTTCGCGAAGAGGCGGCATAGGAGGTTGGTGTCAGCCGCAGGAACATCGATCAGGCTTTTTCTGGCGGACGGCGTGCCGGACGGTCTCTGGGTCGTGGAGAAGTCGAATTGGACGGGAGTGGGTCTGGTCATCCCTCGCTCGATCTACACGCGGGTGCGTTCGAGGCGAGACGAACTGTTGCGTGCAGGGGCGTACGTGCTTCTTGGCCCATCGGAAACGAACCCTGATCGCGAACGTATCTACATCGGTGAGGCAGAGGTGCTACGAAGCCGGATCGATTCGCACTTCGCGAACAAGGACTTCTGGACGCGCATCGTCGCCTTCACCACCAAGGACGGGAGCCTGAACAAGGCGCACGTCAAGTACTTGGAAGCGCGACTTGTCCGACTCGCCCACGACGCAGATCGGGTCGAGGTGGAAAACGGCAACGCCCCGCAACCGCCTGCGCTCTCCGAGCCAGAGGTCGCTGATACAGACGCATTCCTCCGCAATATGCTTCTCATCTACCCAGTCCTCGGCCTACAGGCATTCGAAAGACCTTCGGTAACAACGTCTGCCGCGCCGCTGCTCTATCTCCACGGCCCTGATGCCGCCGCGACAGGCAAGGAATCGGCAGATGGGTTCGTCGTGCTCGCGGGCGCTGCTGTGAGACCGACCACCTCGTCATCAATGCACAAGTTCATGGCGGATGTGCGACAGAGTCTGATCGAGGAAGGCGTCATCCACACCACCTCAGATGGGCTCCAGTTCGCCCGCGACTACGTCTTCAAGTCGCCATCCACAGCAGCGGCAGTCGTGCTTGGCCGCAACGCGAACGGTCGCATAGAGTGGAAGGACGCCCACGGCAAGACGCTCAAGGAAATCCAAACGGAAGCTGTGGCAAAATCTGATGCCCTCGTGATTGGTTCGAGGGCAGGAAGCGCTATGACTCGCGCGACCGTGACGCGACGCGCGCGGCAGCAGTTCGCTTCTTCAGCGCCGACTCGGATCACGTCGCCGTGGCGATCTACTTCGACCCGCTGCAGTAGACGGCGAAGGAGCAACGGTCGATGTCGGGGGGAGCGAACGCTCCCCCCGATTACTGCGTTCACGACGCTTCCGCGTCCTCGACCACCAGCGTCCATGCACCATCGTCTGTAACCGAGATGAGGCGGTAAGAGAGCGGTAGCTCGCACAGCCGTTCTTGCAGCACGTGTTGCGGATCGTGCTCGTGGTACGGAACGTGCACAACCTGGTAACGCCAGGAGATAAGGGTCATTCTGCGCCTCCTCCCTCATCTGACGGTGGAGCGGCTTGCACGGTTCTCCACGTTTCGCCGCGCGCGATCTGACCGATAGTTGCGGTTGTGACTCCGTATTGAAGTGCGAGCCTGCGGTAAGGCGTCTTCTTGAAGGCAACTTCGTACTTGATCGTGCTGACTTTGTCCGGGTCGAGCTTCTTCTTGCCTAGTCGACCCTTTGCTGCCGCATCCCTCATGTTGTCCTTGGCGGTGCCAAAGAAAAGGTGCGATGGGTTGAAGCAGGCGGGTTCGTCGCAGGTGTGCAGGACGTACAAGCTGCTTTCGGGATCGAAGTTAAGGAAAGCGGTCGCGGCGAGGCGGTGAACGTACTCGCTCTTCCCGTCGTAGCGGATGTAGCCGTATCCGTTTCCTATCAGCGTTCCCGTCCATAGCCAGCAGCCGGTGGCTGCGTCCATGACGCGGTTAGCGAGTAGTCGAGCGATGGCCTTCTCCTGGCCGTCGAGGGTGGAACTCATGATGCTCCTTACGGTTTCCGGCGAGCGTTATTGCTCTGCCATCTATTAAGGAGCTAGGAGAAGAAAGAAAGCATGTACTGCTTCTGCTTCGTATATCGCGATCTTCCGGGAACGAAGCGATTTCAGAGGCGGGCGGCTATCGATCCATCGCGCTTAGGGGAGGTAATGTCGTCCTACCCCCTCCCGCTGCTCAGGACGACCAACTAGTCCGACCGAAGCTACGAAGTCCGAATTTGTACATCTTCATGTTAGGAATCAGGCGCTGCGGCGATCCTGGCGGCCACTTCGCCCCCTGAGCGCAGCCTCCGACGCACTCGCCTCACGTGGATCACGTAAGCGTGGAGCGCGACGATCAAGAGCAGGAAGACGAGGCTCGCGCAGAGCAGGCGTGCTCGATCCCGTTCGTCGCACCCGATCAGGAAGACGCCTTCGCCTCTCTTGCGTATGGCTTAAGCAGCCGAGATGATCGCGGCGCACCGATAGGGAAGACACTTGCGAGCCACCGACGCTTGAAAAGGAGAGACGAGATGCCGACCGTGATCGCTTACCACGACGTAAAAGACACCCAGCACTGGCTTGCGTCACCGAAGCGCGAGGAGGTTTTCGGGCCGCTCGGCGTGACGAACATTCGCACGTTCGTGAACCCGGACGATCCCACGAAGGCGGGGGTGCTGATGGACATTCCGGACATGGACGCGGTGATGCAGTTCATGCAGACGCCGGAGGCTGCCGATGCGATGGCCTACGACGGCGTTGTCCCTGAGTCTCTCGTGATCCTGGTCGAGCAAGGAGGTTGACTTGATGGGGCCGCCGCGACCGAAACGACGCGTGAACGTCCCAAAGTGATGGCCCGGGCGGACGCGGAAGCGCCTCCCACCCTCACCGGAAGGCGTAGCTGCACAAGCTCGATTCCGTCACGCTTCTGCACGCCGTGCTCGTGAGCGTGCAATGGAGACACGGATTCAGTCCAATCTGTGACTAAAGCGGCGATTCCCGTCCTTAGCCGCTTCAGGCGTAAGGGACGCTGGCGCAGTCGAGAAGCTCGATTCTCGGGCCGCGCTCGCGCAGGCGTCGCGCTCACGATCAGGTACGAGCTCCTCGCCGTGGGCTGCTCGTGAGACGATTGCTCCGTCGATGCCGTTCGCGAAGATCGAGGGACTGAGGCTGTACTACGAGCGGGCCGGTAGCGGCGAACTGGAACTGCTCTTCGTTCCGGGCTGGTCGTGCGACCGGCGGGCGTTCAAGCCGCAGTTCGACTACTTCGCGCGAGCCCACACCGTGACGGCGGTTGACCCGCGCGGCTTTGGGAAGAGCGACCGTCCCGACAGTGGCTACCACATCCGCGATTTCGCCGACGATCTCGCTCGCTTCTGCGAACAGGTTGGAATCGTGAAGCCAGTCGTCGTGGGCCATAGCCTCGGCGGGGGAATCGCCGTCGAACTTGGCGCGCGCTACCCGTCGCTGCCCCGCGCTCTCGTGCTCGTCGACCCAAACCCAATCGACCTGCTGCCCGAGACGGTCAAGTTCTTCGAGGCGGCTGCGGATCAACTCGACGGTCCCTGCGGGGAAGAGGTGCGTCGGCTCTGGACCGAGGACATGGGCGCACGCGATCCCGAGCTCGCCCGTTGGATCAGCGACCACATGTGCGCCACGCCGCTGCCCGTCGCGGCTGCAGTCATCCGCAATCTCTCCGACTGGAACGGCGTCGGCGCGCTCCAACTCTGCGACACCCCGACGTTGTTGTTGAGTCGAGTTCGTGGAGCAGCAGAAGTCATCAGACTGCTCGCGATCAAGCCAGACCTCGAAGTAGGAATGATCGTCGGAGCGGGCCACTTCATCCAGCTCGAGGTGCCCGAGCAAGTAAACGTCATGATCGAACGCTTCCTCGATCTCGGCGTCTAGCTCTGTCACGGTCCGGCCCAAGCGTCGGATCGAGTCACTCCGCCCATCGCCAGGATCGGGAACGCGAACGGCGGTTCTCGCGCCGCCATGCGGGGGTCGTTCCTCAACACCTGGCGCAGGCGAGTGTCGCTGTCTCTACGGGACAGGACCACGCGAGAGCGCCTGGGGGACTGTACTTACGCTTGTGTCGGTTGAATCGCCGCGAGCCGCTCGCGGATGCGGTGAACCTGCGCGCGCGCTTTCTTGCGTTCGTATCGGTCGAGTGCCTCATGCAGGAGGTCGGTCGCATCTTCACGTCGGCCGGCGAGCTCGAGCACGTCGGCGAGTGCAGTGAGTGTGTCGCCGTGCTCGGCGAAACTGTCAGATTCGGCGGTGAGGCTGACTGCCTCTTGAGCGAGCCGGTGGGCTGCCTCTACGTCGGCGCGGCGGGCTAGAACAATGGCGCGGGTGGTGAGGGAGCGGGCGTGGGTGATGAAATCGTCGACGGAGGTCATCGCTGCGGCCTCGATCGCGATCCTTTCGGCCTCGGTGTCTAATCCTTGCTGGCAGAGCGCCTCAGCCAGGTAGCAGCCAACGCTCGAGCGGAACGCATGCTCGCCGAAGCTCGCGAGGGTCTCATAGCTCTCGCGGGCGACGGCTTCGGCCGCGACAGGATCGCTCGCCGCGAGCTCGACCCGGGCTTCAATCATGCCGGAGGCGGCCTCGGCCGGTTCGGTTGCGTCGGCGCGCGCGTCATCCTCGGCGTTGGTTCGCCGGTCGAGCCGAGAATCGTCGAGGCGGGGCGTGACGCCTGCACCTCCGCGTCGTCGCCGCGTGCGCCCCTACGACCGAGTCCAGCTCCGCTTACGGGGCCCTGGCCGTTGTCAGGACGAGGATTCGACGAGCCGGCACTATCGGTCGAGCCCGCGGATCCGTCGGCGCTGCTGCGAGCCAGACTGGCTGACTGTCTGGACGCAGGTCGGGCAGATCGAGTGCGATGTGCTCAGGCGCGCGTCGATCGCGTCCAGCGCTCCGGCCGGCGCAAAGAACCATGCTTCCTCGAGCCGAACACGGCCGCACCAGGCGCAGCGGGGGATCAATTCGCCGCGATTGAACGCTGCCCAGATTGCCGCGAAGAGGCCGGTGCTGTTCTCGGATTCCCAGGCCGCAGCCATCGTCCCTACAGCCCCGCCTCCGTCTGTGCTCGCCCGTTGGCTTGCCGGGGAAGGAGGAGGAGATGGCTCTGCACGACCGCGTCGGCGAGGTCGGCGAGCTTTCTCCCGCTGTGTTGTGAGTGGTCGCGCAGCATCTTGAACGCGTCGTCCTCATCGATCGCGTTGCGCGCCATCAGAATCCCTTTTGCCTGCTCGATCCGTGCGCGTCGGCCGAAGGCGCCCTGCAGGTTGTGGTACTCCGCGAACCGTTGCAGGGTGATGTCAATCGCGCTCGCCAGCTCGCCGGGGTCGTCGTGGATGATGTAGGCGAAGATCCCCCGCTTGGCGGCCTCGTGGATGTAGCCCGGATCGCTCGCATTGAGGAGCGCGATCACCGGGCAGGAGGCCTCGCGTACGATCTCTCCGATCAGCTCGAGCGCATGCTCAGAGGAGAGACCGAGACCGACCAGCGCAACATCGGGCTGCTCGCGTGCGGTCGAGGCGGCGACCTCGCTGACGTAGATCTCGCGCGCGACGACGTCGTGGCCGAGACCTCCCACCACCTGCGCCAGCACCGCGAGGCGGTCTCGCTTCTCGTTCGCGATCAGCACACGCAGACGGCGTGGCGGATCGGCAGCCGTCGCGATCGACGACGCCTTGCTCTCCTCAGATGCCGTGTACACGAGGCCCTCCGATCAGCAGTCAAACGCCACGCCGCCGCCGGCGGCGCCCCCTTGACCGTTCTGCTACGGAAAAGGCCTTCGCCAGGCCACGCTTTACGACCTGACAGTCCACACGGTGCCTACGGCTTTAGGCGCCAGCGCAGATTTTACCACCCCTGGAAGCCACGACTCCCGCGCGCAACTCCTTCGAGCGACGCTTAGGGCGCTGAAATCTTGCTCCTTGGGTTGGATCGTCGAGTAGGGTGGGTGTGCGCGTAGACCTGGCGCGGAAGCCGCCGAGGCTCCACCTGCTCCTCTCTCCGACTTGCTTGCTGGCCTGAGCGCATCGGGCGAACCCGCTCCTTGGGTGTCGCCGCCGCAAGGACACGAGGAGGACCAGCCATGAAAGCCACGCTCTTGCATCAAGCCGGCAACATCAAAGAAGGGGCGACCGTCGAGCTCGGCGGCAAGACCGGCACCAACCACGAACGCGGCCCCGACGATCTCGGCGGCGCAAGCACGACTTCGGCGCCCGTCTATGCCATCACAGACAAGGACGGCCAGACCGAGAACGTCGACACCCGCGACCTGGCGATCGTCCGCTGACGAAGAAGGCGGCCTGGCGCTCGCGCGCACGGAACGCCTCGTTGCAGAAGCGCACGAGCGAGCTGGAGGATTGCACTCGGTGAACGAGCAGTTCTCGCACTGCGCGATCGATGTCGTTGCGGCGTCCACCACGCGATCTGGGTTCGCGGGTAACTGGATCGCTGATCGCCGTCGGCTCGTCGGCCTCTGCTTCATTCTCGTTGCGTATGCCTTCACCCAGGCGGGCTTTTGGCCCTTGCAGTTGATGGCCGCGACCGCCGCGAGTCCCACGACGCCGCAGAGCCGGCTGTACGACGTGTGGCTCGACCTGCGGCTAGTGGCCGTCTTCTATCCAAAGACGACGGCGAAGTCGCTGCCGGGGAATCTGCGTAGGGTTGCCCGCCAGCTGAATCAGCCGCCGATCCCGATCTTCTTCGGAGAGCACCCGAGCGATGCGTTGCGCTTCCCCACGACTGCCGTCGTGATCAAACGCCATCCGCCGAAGCGGACGCTGGTCTTGTACGCCCGCGCTGGCCCCGTCGTATGGTCGCTCGTCGACGATCCGACGGGCCACGTGACGCTTTCTCGCCTTGGCCCTCGGTAGGTGCAGGCCTACGGATCGATTCGACCAGGCGGCGGCAGCGCGCGCCCGTTCCGCGGCGACGGGCACAACCGGGGTTGCTGGTACGGTGATCCGGGTAAGCTTCAACAGTCTGAGGCGAGCGTCGAAGCATCTCGGCGCCGACCACCGACGTGCGGGGCAAAGCACATTGCCCCGCGACATCCGCCCAAAAGCAGTTCGGGCTGGCTGACTCTCGCGGTCACAAGAGAACCGCGTCACGAGTTCCGCAACCCGAGGTGACGGATGGCGACGGTTAATACGGATGTTCTGCGCAGCGGGCTTGCTTGGGGACTGCGGCGCACGGCGACGACGCCTCCTGGCAAGGAGCTGGCGAGCTGCAGCGATGACGAGTTGATGGCCGCGATGGCCACGGGTGAGGAGGCCGCTCTCGGTGAGCTGTACGACCGTTTTGCTCGGGTTGCGTACGGGCTGGCGTTGCGGATCGTTTGCGATCGCAGCCTTGCCGAGGACGTCGTCCAGGAAGCGTTCTTGTCGGTGTGGCGGGCTGCCGGGAGCTTCGACAGCCGCCGAGGAGCGGCGCGAAGTTGGCTGCTGATGCTCGTTCACCGACGCGCGGTCGACGTCGTCCAGCGCAACCACCGGCATCGCGTACGAGATGCCAGCGAAGGCGCGCGCACGTCGGGGCAGAACGGCTGCTCGGCTTCCGAGGTTGCGGAGCTTAACGCTGAGCGGCGGACTGTGCAGGCCGCACTCGCGTCGCTTTCGACCAAGCAGCGCAGTGTGCTGGAGCTCGCCTATTACGGCGGCTACACCCAACAGGAGATTGCTGCCCGCCTCGGACTTCCGCTTGGGACAGTCAAAAGCCAGACCTCGGAGGCGCTTCGGCGACTCCGCAACATCCTGGCCGCGGCCGGCCAGTAACAGCGGGCGATCGCGCAAAACTCCGGCCAAGGCAGCCGTGGATCGAGTCGGCACGCTGCTTTGGACGACGTGCGGCGCGGTCGATGGAATCGGCTTCGAACCGGATCGAGGGGCGCGGCGAATACAGCCTGCGGACGGCGTACGACCGTTAGTTCGAGTCCTTCGAGCCGCCGCGGAAATGGGGGGTTCTATGTCCGGTCTTCCTCGCTTGGAGGAGCTCGACACCGACGGCGCCGTTCGCGAAGCGGCTGAGAAGGTCGACGGGGACACGCGCGCATCGTTTCTGCGCAAGGCCGGCGTCGGCGCCGGTGCACTCGTCGGAGGTAGCGCGTTCTTCGGGGTGCTGCCGTCGATCGCGAGCGCCGGTGTCGCCAAGAGCGACGTGGCGATTCTCAACTTCGCGCTCACGCTGGAGTACTTGGAGGCCGCCTTCTACAACGAAGCGGTCAGCAAGGGCAAGTTCGCCGGCAAGGTCGGCAGCTTCGCGTCGATCGTCGCCCGCCACGAGAACGCACACGTCGCGTTCCTCAAGGGCGCGCTCGGCAGCGCCGCGGTGAAGAAGCCGAACTTCGACTTCAAGGGCACGACCACCGACATGGCGAAGTTCCAGGCAACAGCACAGGTGCTTGAGGACACCGGCGTCGCCGCCTACCTCGGCCAGGTCGGCAACATCAAGTCGAAGAAGATCCTCGGTGCGGCCGGCTCGATCCTGCCGGTCGAGGCACGCCACGCCGGCTGGATCCGCGACCTGAACGACAAGTCCGGAGCGCCGAGCGCGTTCCAGGGCGGCAAGTCGAAGGCGCAGATCCTCGCAGCGGTCAAGGGCACCGGCTTCATCATCTAGCGGCTGCGGCCACCGGGTCGGGGCGAGCCACATGGGCCGCCCCGACCCTCATCCGAACGAGAAATGAGGAGAAGAGATGCCAGGATTCATTGGACTGCCGGAGCTGCTGCTGCTCGGCCTTGTCGTGCTTGTGATCTTCGGCCCGAAGCGGCTGCCGGAGATGGGCCGCTCGATGGGCCGCGGCCTGCGCGAGTTCAAGGACTCGGTCAGCGGCGAGCATAAGCACGAACTCGACCAGCAGGTCGTCCCGGCCGAGGAGCCGGAGGGCGAAATCGTTGCCGTCGTAACCAGCGACCATCTTCCGCTGGCGGTCGAGCGGCCGCTTGCCAGCGTCGCTGCCGAGCGCGAGAGGGTTGCATAGCCGATGCGGCTGCCGCGGCGCCTCGGCCACGCAGAGACCGCGGAGCTCGTCGACCACCTCGGCGAGCTCCGCGCGCGGCTGATCGTGATCCTGGTCGCGCTCGCGGCCGGCTTCGCGGTCGCCTACGGCTTCCACCACCAACTACTCGAGTGGCTCAACCAACCGCTTCCGGCCGGGCGGCGCAAGCCTGTGACCTTCGGTGTCACCGAGCCGTTCATGACCTCGCTCAAGGTCAGCATCTACGCCGGCTTCGCGCTCTCGCTCCCGGTCATCCTCTGGCAGCTCTGGGCCTACCTCGCGCCCGCCTTCCGGAAGGGCACCGAACGTGCGCTCGTAGGCTTCGTCGCCTTCGCGAGCCTGCTGTTCGCCGTCGGGGTCGGCTTCGGCTACGTCGTGGCGCTGCCGGCCGCCGTACACTTCCTGACCAACTACGACGCCCAGAGCTACAACATCCAAATCCGCGCCGCCAGCTACTACTCCTTCGCCCTCCTCTCGCTGCTCGCGGTGGGCCTCGTGTTCGAACTGCCGATCTTCGTGCTCGCACTCGTCCGGCTCGGCATCACCACCGCAGCGAAGCTGCGCCGCAACCGCAGGATCGGCTACGCCGCAATGGCCGCCCTTGCCGTCGCCCTGCCCGGCGTCGACCCGGTAACCACCGCCTTCGAGATGGTGCCGCTGATGCTGCTGTTCGAAGCCTCGATCTGGCTCTCGGTCGTCTTCGAGCGCCGCTGGCAGGCGCGCTCGCTGCTCGACCTGAACCCCGCCACACCTGTGATCGGCCAATGAGATGGCCGGCGGCGGTACGCACGACCGCCTCGCCGCCTACGCTCTAGACGCGCTCGAACACCACGAGCGAAACGACGTCGAACGACATCTCGCAGCGTGCCGGCGCTGCCGCCGCAGGCTGGCACAACTCTCGCTCACGGCGGCAGCCCTCGCGCTCACGATCGCGCCGGCCCAGCCGCCACCCGCGCTCCGGGAACGCATCCTCACAGCCGCCCGGCAGCAGCCGCAGGAGACGACAAAGCGCGTATCGCCGTCGCTGAACCCTCTGCGGCTGCGACCGCTCACCCTTGGCCTAGCCGCAGCGGTTGCCGTTCTCGTCGCAACCAGCTCGCACCGTCTGCTCGACAGGAGCCCTGGCCTCTCCCCAGCTGCACAAGCACAGGCATTCCTCGCCCGCAACGACACCAAGCAGATACCGCTGCAGGGGGCCAACGGATTGCTCGCGGTCAGCCCCCGCGGCGACGCACTCCTGATCGTGCACCGGCTCCCGCGCGCACCTCGCGGCCGCACCTACGAGATCTGGGTTGCCCATGACAACCGACCGCTGCCAGCCGGCCTCTTCGCCGGCGGCGACCAGACCTCCACCGTCAAACTGACCCGCCCGCTAACAGAAGGCTCAGTAGTCGCGGTCTCAATCGAGCGCGCCGGCGGCTCAGCGACGCCGCACGGCCATCTGGTGTTCGCCGCCACCACTTGACCTGTCCCCCGATCGAAGCATCAACCGGGCCTGGTTGCACGAGGTCGCACCGAGGTCGCACCGCCATGCAAAACGCGGCGATCCACGGCGACGGGGACGGTCCGGCTAACGGATGTCAGAGGGCTCTGTCCTGAGCGCTGAGAACGATCGGGCCTCATCGACGAGAGGAGGTCTGTGGTGCTGTACGCGGCGATCGACATCCATAAGCAGGTGTTTCAGGCGGCTGTGCTCGATCCCGATTCCGGCGATCTGGTCGAGGAGCGATTCGCGGCCGATCGGGAGAGCCTGATCGGCTGGGCCGGGCAGTGGCGCGGTCGCGTCGAGGCGGTCGCGATCGAGGCCACAACCGGCTGGCGTTGGGCCTGGCGCGAGCTTGTTGCGCAAAGCTTCGATGTTCGGCTCGCCGAGTCGGTGGCACCGTGACGAACTCGATCGCGTATCCGTCCACCTCCTCGTGCCAGGACTCGACCGGCCCGTAATCGTCGTGCTTGGCGTTCTGCTTGGACACTTTCGGCATCTATCCTGCGCGACTAGGGGAAGTAACGTCGTCGTTACCCCTTCCACTGCCCGGAACACCAATTAGTCCATCCGGAGCGACGGCGTCCAATCCTGCGCCTCCTCATGGTATCCCGGGCGCAGCGGCGATTTTGGCTGCGCGCTGCTCAGGCACAAGTACGCGCGGCTACCCAACCGGCCGCTCTCGTCGCCGCGACCTATAACGGTTTGGCAGCGATTGCCTTACCACTGGCAATAGAGTCACTGTTCCTCAAGCAAGCGTGACTCTTTCAGTACTGGAAGAGTCCTCACGGCGTTCGTGCCCCTTGATGTTCAAAAGGGGCATCGCCCGCTCCGCGAGATGCGGACTTGAAGCGGGTGGCCGGCGGCGACCGCCCGCTCCATCAGCTGGCAGTAACGAGCGCTTGGTATGCCTCGATTTCGCCGTCGGTGAACTCGTAGCCAAAGTATGCGACGCGCGGCTGGGTTGTTTCGACGACTGCTCCTGTCGCGTCCATGACCCAGGAGTGGGGCCTCCAGACGCCGTCTTCTGACAGTGCGTACCCCGTACAGTATTTGCCGCCGCCGTCGCGCGAACGGATCAAAGCCTCGATGTCTTGCCTGGTCAGAAGATCAGCATCGAGCCGACGTGGAGGCTTCCGTGACGAAGGCCGGTGACTATTTTGTTTTGTGTATTCCTGGTCGTCTGGTGGCTCAGGAAGGTCTTCGGTTGCCTTCCTGCTGCGAGGTTCGGGTTCTAAATAGCTGCTATTCATTTTCGACCTCAGAGACGGTCAGATCGACGGTGCGCAGGAAGAGCCATTCGATCCGTGGCTCGTCGTCGTGGGCCAGTTCGTTGAGGCGGTCGCACATGGGGCACTCGCACTCACACGTGGCGGCGTGCGCCCACAGTTCCTTCTTCAGAACGTTTCCCCGTAGTTCCCAGCGGGCGATGCGGGCGTAGAGAGCCATGCACCTTCCGTTGATGTACGCGATGGTGTCCTCCTAGAGGTAGAGGTGCCTGCGAAGCTCGTCGATCTTGCTTGCGGTGGATGAGCGCAGCAGGTTCACGATGCGATGGTGCAAGGGCGGAAGCTGCGCGTCGTGATAGTCACTCAAGGGGCCGCCACAGAACGAGCAGAACGCTGGTGGATCGGCTCTGTAAATCTGCCTGTACATCGTGGTGCCGAAGCCTGCGTTCCAGCGAGTTCCGCAGCGCAGACACGTTCTCTGAGGCGGCGGCCGGTGCTTCACCTAAGCCTCCGCCACATTGGCGGGAAGCTAGCGTCGAGCTTGGCAGCCCGATCCCGCTTCGCTTGAAGTGCCTCTTCGACTTCGTGGATGAGAAGTAGGAGTTGGCCGAGCGACGAAGCCACGAGCGGGTTGAAGTTGCCATGCCCGGTTCGTTCCTTAGTGGCGTACCAGCGCGGGCTGCTGTCGGCGAAGCGTTCGCAAAATACGCGCCAGCCCTGAGCCACACTCGTGATTTCAGGCCGCGCTTTGGCAGATGCCAAACTCAACGAGTCGCCGACGAAAGCGCGGGGATTGCGTGCTCCTTCGCCGGGTCGTATAGCTGATGGGCGGAGATTGGCGGTGGCGCGACGGCCGGAAGAGGTTCCGTGTGGTAGTGCAGGCTCGGGCTGTAGCTGTAGACGTAGCGCGGGGCGAACAGGTTCCTGATCCACGAAACGACGATGCAGAGGATCAACAGCTTGATCGGGAGGACGACGAAGACATAGAGCAGGACGAGCAGGATCACGAGTGCAGCCACCGGTTGGTGTGCCTCCTTCGGTAGAGATTGCTGACGGTGTTACTGAGCGGAGGCCTTCGGCCCTTTGCGCCGCGTCCGTGGCGAGTCACCGCTCTTGCGCCTTTCGGCTGCGATCCGTTCCTCCACACGGAGGAACCGCTCGCGGTCAGAAAGCTCCGCTCCAAGCAACTCGACGAATGTCGCCTCGCGAAGCCGTTCCGCGCTTACTTCGAACACCTCGGCGATTCGTTCAAGACTGGCAGGGCTGGTATCGCGCTTCTCGTTGACGAGCAGCGACACCGCTTGTGGGCTGAGCGCGAACAGCCGTGCTGCTTCGGCGAGACTTAGCTCATGCAGCCCTAGCAACCGGCGGATGTTCTCACCCATAGGAAGTTCCGAAGGCGAGGTTGTCGCCCTAAACGGTGTCGATCCCACCCGCAACTGCCTCACCCCGTGCCTGCGGCACCAGCCGACAAGCGCCTTCCGGGCTGCCCGTTTGCGCCCTGGAGTGGCTCCTTCGGAAAAGACAATCGTCCGCTCCGCTCCCTCGCCGAGAATCCAGCCCGTCGAAGACTGATCCCAATCGATCGGCTCAGACTCCGGTTCGACGTCCTCAACGAGGACGATGTGATGAACCTTCTGCTCGTCGGTGCGGCTCCGCATCAGCGGCGACACCTTCGCCTTGCCGTTGACGACGACGAACTTGTGCAGTGGGTAGTTGAGGCTCGTGTGGCTTCTCGACATCGGTAGAGTTATTATACCACACGAGTACGTATATGTCAACTAACAGCCTTGGGACAGGAAGCGTCCGCTTCACGGGTTCTGGACGAGTTAGGTCTGCTATCGCCCCTCCAAACCCGGGACTCCCGATGTCGTCCTACCCTCACCCCGTACTCAGGTTGACCACTGAGTCGGCCGGGAGCTACAACCTCCGGATTCATACATTCCGGATAAATGAAATCGAGCTAAGCGGCGATCCTGGGGCGGTTCCCTCTCATCGTTGTCGCCGCACCTTTCTGCTGTGGGTCACGTACTCCGATAGCCGTACGATCAGGAACAGGAACACGAACTCAAGGATGCTCGCCGGGCGAGTTCCCTTTCTGTCCGTTCTTTACGGCGCCGCTGAACGAGCGGCCGTCTGCGTCGCGTCGAGGGTGTAGATGTGAGTCACGCTCGCGCGCGTTGGAGCGGCGCGTCAACCGCAGCAGCGTTACGGCCCGGCTCGGACGCAAGCGCGTCGACACAGGGCCCGCAGATCAGCTGCTTGCCCTGGCGTTTGATCGCATCGAGTCCTCCGTCGGAGACGTAGACGTCGTGTCCACAGTGCGCGCGCCTGATCTGGCGCTCGTTCTGCGGCCGCGTTCCGACTCTAGGCGCTGCGTAGGTGTTGTGATCGAGCACGATTGTCGGTGGAGCGTCTCCGGGAAGATGAAGCGGGATCGTCGGGACGCCGCCGGGTGCGTGTTCGCTCTCCCAATCGGGGTGCGCGTCGACCCACTCGGCCATGTCCGGGTCGTGGTTTCTGCGTGGGATCGACGATGGCCCGTACAGGACGCGGCCGCTCTCGGCGTTCGTGATGATCGCTCGTGGGTCGAGAATCGTCGTCTCGTCAACGACGCTGACCGCAGGCCAGCACGCGCCGGACAGGCAAACGACGGCGAGATCGCCGCGCAGCCGAAGCACGCCACGATCTGGGCGCGCGAACGATGGGTACTTCACGATCCAGCTTCCAGCACCTATGTAAGCAGCGGCGTGCATCGCGGTTCAGAGACTCCGACGCGATCTCGATCGGTCGCTGGTCACCTAGGGTCGGCGGGCCCGGTGGCGTGGTCGGCTGCCGCCCGCTCGGTCAGCAGCGAAGCTTGTCGCAGTCGCCGTGGGCATATATTTGGTATCGGCTTGAGTTTGCTCGAGCTTGAGCGGCGAACTGATCAACTGAGGCAAGCCGTCTGAAATTCTCTCTCCCCTGGTCGTCGTTTGTTGTACGCATGATAGTGTTGTACGCATGATTCCAGCTTGAGGTGAGCGACGATTGCGCCACTAGGAAATAGCGGTCACTTGACATAGGTGGCGAGTCCGGCGTCTCCCTCGTTTGGGTGACTCCGCCGAGGCGTCGGTTCCGTACAGCTGTCTGTACATCGCTGTTGCAAAACCGGCACTCCATTTCCTGCCACATCGGAGACAGGTTCTCTGCGGCGGTGGGCGATACTTCATCGGATGGCCTCCCGCCACATAGGCGGAAAGCTTGGATCGAGCTTCTTCGCGAGTTCACGCTTGGCCTGAACTGCTTCCTCGACTTCATCGATCTGAAGGAGAAGGCCAACTAGGGCCTTAGCTACCAGCGGGCCGAACTGCCCATGGCCACAGTGCTGGTTCATTGCGTAGTAGCGTGAGCCACCGTCTGCAAATGACTCCCGGACGATCCGCCACCGTGGTGGTATTGATGTAGGCACTACTGTCTTAGTCGCTTGAAGTGTCCTTTCGTGCTGTAGGTCGGCGGACAGGTGTGGTCGGTTTGACCGAGGCTAGAGGCGCGATGAGTCCCGAAGTGTGGACGCTTGCCGAGGCAGGCCTGTCGCGCGATGACACAGCGGTGTTTGGTTACTGACGACGACGCTTGGTGGATTGCTGGATGGTTTGATCAGAACGGCGAAGTGCCCACTCCGGAGGGAACTCGGCCAACTCTGCTCTGGCTGCTGCCTCTTGAAGGATCGCTTCGATCTTTTCCGCGAACGCATCGGGGCTAAGTGGATCAGCGGCGAACCCCTCTTGTCGGATCGCGGGAGGTTCCTTTGTGGGAGTAACCTTTCTCTTTTGTTCCAACTCCCGCATACGTTCTTCTAGGTCTTGCTCGTGCTCCTCTACTAATTCGTGGGGGCGGCGTTGCAGTTCCTCTTTGCCAATGTAACCCGGGTTAGGAGATGTAGTACGAACCTCGGGGGTTATAGTACGAACACCTATATCTGTATTCATCTCTTTATTTTCTAGTTTGTCTATATAGGTATTAGGACTAACTAAATAAGTATCTATAGAGGTATCTTGTAGTTCGTACCTATTGGACTCCGTAGCCGTTTGCTTAGGTGCGTAGCTACCGGCTCGGGCCTGTCTTGGCTCTCGATGCTTTGTCTTCACCGCAGGCAGAGACAGGTAAGTCCGGAACCTCGTCTCGAGCTTGTTCTTGCCCTTCTCGGTCAGGTAGTTGAACGTCTTCCTGCCGCGCTTCTCGGTGTACGCATACCCCGCGTCCCTTAGCTGGCGCAGCATGTCGAAGAGTGTCTGACGTGGCAGTCCCGTAGCTTCTAGTAGCTCGCTCGTCGTCTTACCGTCCATAATCCGTAGCAGTTCGTACCTATCGACTTCCACGCCTCGCATCGCTGCCTCATTTCTCAATGTTCTTTCTCCGATGTCCTCACATGCGCCGATCTCCGTAGCAGCGCATGTGAGCCGGAGGGAGTATTTGGGCCAACCCTCTATTTTACCACAGTGAGCGGGAAAAGTCAACAATGCGGTCTGCTATTTCCACCTACTATGCTCGCTCGCGGGCGGCATAGCCCGAATGTGAGCATCACGACGTTTTGCGCTTACGCCTGCCGTTGGTGCTCAAAGCCTTATTTGTTGAACCCGGGCGACGGCCACGCCTTTTTACCTCAGTTCCCTTACTTAAAAACTGCTGAGCTTCTTCCTCGGAGATGTCGAGGCGCACCGGATTTTGTTGCGGGTCAGGGGGCGTCAACGTCAACGTCCACACCTTCCCTTCGTCAATCTGTGCTCCCGACAGATCCGACACCACCGTCTCAATAACCTGCCGTGCCATGACGCCTCCTCTGTGTCGGGTGATAGGTTTCGACCATTCACTCTACCGCGAGTCAAATAGTATATCAATGGGTCTTGACAAATGCACGCGCGCGTGATAGGCTATAGGGGCGTGCTTGAATGGGGCGCGTTAACAATCTAGAGCAGCATCTTCGAGCGGCGGATTACCCGCCCACCAACCTGGTCGAAGCGCCAAGGTGGGAAAAATGATGCGGCCCTACATGGGCAACTAACGCTTCAGCGGCTTTCGTCCGCTCGGAGATGCGGAAAGGAAGTCGCAATGAAATGTATGGAATTCCGCCTAGCCAGTCCCCTGGCGATGAGTTGGCATCAGTGCGGCGGCAACCCGTGCGCCGCACCGACGTTAAGGAGTACTTACATGAAGGAGGTGACATCCAATGACGCCCCTTGAGGCAGTGAAGGTCAAGGCGCTCGGCCGTTTAGGTGTGGGTGCCACCGACATCAGCAGGCTCTTAGGCATCCCGACGTGGACTGTTCGAGATGCGGTCAACGGAAAGACCTGGAAACGTTATGAGCACGCGGCAGACGTCACCGTGAAAGTCGGCGAGCGACATGCCGCCGAAGAGATAAGAACCGCAAAGGCCAGACAGATCGCGGAGTTGTCAGCGTGGGATGTCAATTACGCGCTACGCAAAGACGCAGAGGCACGAGCTCTGCATGCCGAGCAGTAAGAACGAAATACCGCAATTAATCTAACAATCGACTATTGCATCCAGAGCGGCGGTTCAACCGTCCACCAACCTGGTCTGTGGAAGCGCCAAGGTGGTAAAGCGATGCGGCTCGTAATGAGCAACTAACGCTTCCCGATGGACGTCCGTCCCTCTGGATGCAGAAAGGATGGACAGGATGTCCAAAGACACGACGTTTCGACTAGGAAGTCCCATGGCGGTGATCCGCCATGGGTAAGACGGCAATTCCGTACGTTGTTGACGCCGTCGATGAGTTCGTTCGCACGAAGGCACCGAGAGAGAAGAAGACACAGGCCGCCTACATCAGCGTTCTGCGAGGCAAGGAAAGAGGAACACGCAAGCCTCTCGGTCTTCCGTTCGCCGTCTACTTCTCCAACCGCAGGTTTGACTCGATCACGCCCGATGAGGTCGTCTCCTGGTTCGGGCAGCGCGTCGAAGGCGGAGCACAGACGACGAAGCACCGCATCTCGAAGACCACCCGAGAGTTCCTCAACTGGTCTTCTCGGCGCGGCTACACGACCGCTCAGGTCGCCGAGGCGCTTGACCCGTACCGGCCCGGGAAGAGCACCCGGCCCAACATCGATTGGCCGGATGTGTACCGCCTCATTTCAGCCATCCCCGAGGATCGTTACCGGTTCGCAGTGCGATGGCTGTTCTACACCGGGTGTCGCGTCAGCGAAGCCATCGCAGCACGCCAGCGGGATGTGATCTGGCATGCCGACGTCGCGATGTTCGAATGGACGATCCCAGACTCGAAAACAGACGAGGCTCGCCACGTTTGGCTCCCAGATGAGCTAGCGACCGCTTTGCGGGCCACGCGGGAGATGAACAAGCCGAAGCCCGACTGGCCAATCCTGTGGGACTGCGAGGGCCGTGGCTTTGCTCGGGTTGAGAGTCCCGCAGCACCGATCAGCAACAGAACGATCAACGGCGTCCTACGGCGTGCCGCCGACCAGATCGGCCTGATGATCGACGTGACCGCCCACGTGGCCAAACACAGCTACTGCACCAACTGGGTCAAGGAGTTCAAGCGGGACGAATACGCGATGGAGAAGCTCTCCCGCCAGGTCGGAACATCCGTCGCGAACCTCCGCAAGACCTACGTCAAGTACAACCTCACGCCCGACGAGTGGGCGCAGATCAAGCGGTTCGGCAGCCCTCCTGTGGCTGATACAGGATGAGGTCGCATGTTCGAATCATGCCGGGCGCATGGCGGGACGGACGCGTAGCACCTCTGGTGTCTGACACCGCTGGTGTCAGACACCGTTTCGGGTCGCGCGTCGGCAGGCGGAGCATTGTACGTTCGCGCGGCCCTCTGTCATGCTCGCCCCGTCCAGCGCAACGGAGGAGGGCGTCGTGGCTCAGACAGAGGAGATGAAACCGCAGCTTCCGGTCGGGCTCATCACCGGCTTCAAGAACTTCCTGATGCAGGGCGACATCATCGTGATCGCGGTCGGTCTCGTGATCGCGCTCGCGTTCAGCACGCTCATCAAGGCGTTCACCGACAACATCATCACGCCGCTCGTCAACGCCGCCGGCAGCGGCGGCACGACCGGGCTCGGCTTCCACGCGAACGGCCAGCTCGTCAACATCGGCGCGTTCATCTCGGCGATCATCTACTTCATCATCTTCATGGCGGTGATCTACTTCGCGATCGTCGTCCCGTACCGCGCCTATCAGCGCCGCCGCGGCGTGACGGTCTTCGGCGACCCGGCTCCCGCGAAGAGCTGCCCCGCGTGCCTGTCCGAGGACCTGCCGCTCGGGGCGACGAAGTGCCGTTACTGCGGCAGCAGCATCTGAGGGTCGCTGGACGAGTCGGCGTTCCAGCAGCTCTACGGCCGGTGGAGGCCGCTGACACCGCCGAAGGTGCGCGACCTCCTTGCCGGCGGTGGGTTCCGGTGGTGGATCGCCGGCGGGTGGGCCGTCGAGCTCGCCGGTGGAGCGTCGCGCGCCCACGGTGACACCGACGTCGTCGTCCTCTTCGACGAGCTCGATGCCGTGCGCGCGCATCTCCACGATCACCATCTGTGGGAGGCGCACGACGGGTCGCTGCGCCCGCTCCTCGAGGGCGAGGAGCTGCGGCCCGAGCGCGAGCAGCTCTGGGTGCGACGCGACGCCGCGTCGCCGTGGCTCGCCGACCTGCTGCTGACACGGAGCGACGCCGGCCGCTGGCTGTTCAAGCGCGACCATCGGATCTCGCTTCCGCTCGACGCCCTCGGAAGCACGAGGGACGGCATCGCCTACCTGCGGCCAGAGGTCGTGCTGCTCCACAAGGCGCACCGTGTGCGACCGAAGGACGACGAGGACTTCGCGTCGCTGCTCCCGCTCCTCGACGCGAGCGCACGCACGTGGCTCGAAGAGGCGCTCGCGCTCGTACAGCCCGACCACGCGTGGCGCGCGCTACTGCGCTAGCGACCGAGAGCGGCTGACGCCGCGGCTACAGCGACGTCTGCGTCGACCGGACGACGTCCTCGCCGAGCGCGTGCAGCACGTCGGCGCGGTCGAGCAGCCGCCGGATCTGGTCGGACGTGCAGCGGTTCGTCACGTACCGGTCCTGGAGGATGTCCTGGAGCGGCCGCCCGCGGTGGTGCTCGCGGATCACGTACTGCGCCATCCGCTCCTCGGTCTGCGACCGCGACCCGAGGAACGAGAAGGCGCCCTTGATCGCGTCGACCAGACCCATCCCGCGGCCGATTGTATAGTCGCCCTGTGAAGGCTCCCGCGCGGGCCGGGCGCTTTGCGGAGCGCGTCGTCGAGGGTCTCGACGACGGTGGGAGCCCCGAGCGCGTGGTGATCTGGATCGAGCGCCGCGCGGGCGCGGTGTGGGCGATCGGCCGCCAGGTGAACCCGCAGCACCGCGAGTCGGAAGCGCCGCGGCCCGACGACTACGTCTGGCAGGGCTACGACCTCGACGAGTGCCTCGAGGAGGCGAATGCGGTGCTCGAGGACGACGCGGTCGTCTCGGAAGCCGACGGCAGCGCAGCAAAGGTGCGGCCGTTCCACCGCGACGAGCTCCTCGCTCCGCTCGAGAGGTACTTCTTCGGCCGCTAGGCCGCCGGCCAGTTCAGATTCGCGTCGGGAATCGGGTCGCCGTGCGGGTCGTGCGTCGGGAAGCCGAGCGCGCGGTCGATCCGCGCCTCCAGCTCCTCGGAGATGACGTGCTCGAGGCGGTCCGCCTCGGCGTGCACGTCGTCGACGTGGACTCCGAGCGTCTCCGCCAGGTACAGCTCGAGCAGGCGGTGGTGCCGGATCACCTCGAGCGCGACCTTCTCGCCCGCCTCCGTCAGGTGCGCGCCGCCGTAGGGCTCGTGCGTCAGGAGGTCGAGCGCAGCGAGCTTCTTCACCATCGACGACGCCGACGCGGGAGATACGCCGAGGTCCTTCGCGACGGCGCCGATCGTCACGCGGCCCTGCGCCGCCTGCAGCTTGTACACCGACTTGAGGTAGTCCTGGATCGACTCGCTGAGCACGAGGAGCAGGGTAACCTCGCCCGGGTGCGCGTTCGCGTCGGCCACTCCGCTGACCCCGACGACGCGTTCATGGTCTGGGCGCTCGAGGCCGGCGTGGTCGACATGCGCGGGCTCGAGCTCGAGCCCGTTGCAGCGGACATCGAGTCGCTGAACCAATGGGCGCTCGAGGGACGTCTCGAGGTGACGGCGCTGTCGGCCGGCGCGTACGCGGCGGTCGTGGACCGCTACCTGCTGCTCAGACACGGCGCGTCGTTCGGCGACGGCTACGGCCCGGTCGTCGTGGGCCGCGACGAGGTCGACCTGCGCTCGGTCGAGATCGTGACCCCGGGCGCGCTGACGACCGCGAAGCGGGTGCTGCACCTCGCGCTCGGCGAGGCGATCCGCACGCGCGACGTGCCGTTCGACCAGGTGCTCGACGAGGTCGCCTCCGGGCGCGCCGATGCCGGCCTCGTGATCCACGAGGGGCAGCTCACCTATCGCGAGGCCGGCCTCGTCAAGCTGCTCGACCTGGGTGCGTGGTGGGCCGACCGCGCCGGTCTGCCGCTGCCTCTCGGTCTCGTCGCGATCCGCCGCGACGTCGACCAGCGCGCCGACGTGTCGGCCGTGCTCCGAGACGCGATCGTCGCCGGCCTGGACAACCGCGACGAGGCGCTTCGCTACGCCGCCCGGTTCGGGCGCGGAATCGACGCCGAGACCGCGGACCGGTTCGTCTCGATGTACGTGAACGACCTCACGCTCGACATGGGCGAGCGCGGCCGCGCCGCAGTCACTCGTCTCGTCGGAAGGGACGTCGAATTCGCGCCGTGATCCTCAGCGCCGTGCGGACGCCCGTCGGCCGTTACGGCGGCGGCCTCGCCGGCATCCGGCCGGACGACCTCGCAGCGCTCGTCGTCGCCGAGGCGGTCGCCCGCTCCGGAGCTCCGCCGGAGCGGATCGAAGACGTGTGGCTCGGCTGCGCGAACCAGGCAGGCGAGGACAACCGGAACGTCGCCCGCATGGCGGTCCTCCTGGCCGGGCTGCCGGAGAGCGTCGCCGGCGTGACCGTCAACCGTCTCTGTGCGTCGGGGCTGGCCGCGATCGTCGGCGCATGCCACGCGGTGATCGCGGGCGACGGCGACCTGTTCGTCGCCGGCGGCGTCGAGTCGATGTCGCGTGCGCCGCTCGTGACGGCGAAGCCGGCGCAGCCGTTCCCGCGCGGCGACCGCGTGCTCTACGACAGCACGCTCGGGTGGCGGTTCCCGAACCCGCGGCTTGAGGCGAGGTTCCCGCTCGAATCGATGGGCGAGACGGGCGAGAACGTGGCCGAGCGGTGGGAGATCTCGCGCGAGGAGCAGGACGCGTTCGCGCTGCGCTCGCAGGAGCGCTGGGCCGCCGCGCAGGCGGCTGGTCGGTTCGACGACGAGCTCGTCGCCGTCGGCGACGTGACGCGCGACGAGCATCCGCGGCCGGACACCTCGCTGGAGAAGCTCGCGGCGCTGAAGCCTGCCTTCCGCGCGAACGGGACCGTCACCGCCGGCAACTCGTCGGGCCTCAACGACGGCGCTGCCGCCGTCGTGGTCGCGTCGGAGGAGCTCGCGCGCGACCTCGGCGTCGAGCCGCTCGGGGCCTTCGTCGCGTCCGCCGTCGCGGGCGTCGACCCGCGCGTCATGGGAATCGGGCCCGTGCCCGCCGTACGGAAGCTGCTCGAGCGCACCGGCCTCGAGGTCCCCGACGTCGATCTCGTCGAGCTGAACGAGGCGTTCGCGTCGCAGTCGATCGCCGTCGCGCGCGAGCTCGGCATCGACGGGGAGAGGCTCAACGTGAACGGAGGCGCGATCGCGATCGGCCACCCGCTCGGGATGAGCGGCGCGCGGCTTACCGTGTCGCTCCTGCACGAGCTGCGCCGCCGCGAAGCGCGACGTGGCATCGCGACGATGTGCGTCGGCGTCGGGCAGGGGCAGGCCGTGCTCTACGAGCGGACCTGACCTATAGTGAGCTCGTTGATTGTGCGCCGGGCACCTCGGCTCACCGGTCTGATCGCAGTCGCCGTGGCGGCGCTCGCCGCGGCCGGGGGCAGCCTCGAGGCGACGCACGGCGCAGGAGTGGTGCGTCTCACTGACCGTCAGGTGTCCGACAGCGGCGGGGCGCGCGGCGCCGTCGGCACGATGGAGATCGTGCGCGTCGAGCTGTTCGGCAGCGGGTCGAGGTCGAGGCCGATCGGCCACGGTGTCGTGGCGTGCGTCCACGTTGGCGGTGCCGAGCGGAGCTGCACCGGCAGCTACGTCCTGCCGCGCGGCACGATCGAGACCGCAGGCGTGCTGGAGTCGCGACTCCTCTACACACAGGCCGTCGTCGGCGGCACGGGCTTCTACGAGAGCGCGCGCGGGAGCCTGACGGTGACGGCCACCGCGCTGAAGCCGCGGCGGGAGCTCCTCCTCTTCCGGTTGACGGGCTGATGGAGGCAGCGCGCGCGCTGCGGCCCGTCATCCTGGTCTGCGACGACGAGCTCCCCCTCAGGGAGCTGATCAAGGCCGCGCTCGGCGACGGGTTCGACTGCATCGAGGCCGCGGACGCCGCCCAGGCCGAGGCACTGCTCGAGCACACCCGCGTCGACGCCGTCGTCCTCGACGTGATGCTGCCGGGGAAGAGCGGGCTCGAGCTCCTCGCCGAGCTCCGCAGCCGCCCCGCGTCGGCGTCGACGCCGGTGGTCGTCGTGTCCGCGTGGCAGGCGGACGCCGACCGGCGCGCCGCTGCGGACGCGGGCGCGGACGCCTTCGTCGGCAAGCCGTTCGACCCCGACGAGCTGGTGCGTGTCGTTGAGTCGGTCACGCGCACGTAGCGTCGTCGTCCGCGTCATCCTCGTGACGGCGCTCGGCGCCGTCGCCACCGGCGCCACGCTCGGCCTGCTGTACGCGGCCAACGTCCGGCTGCGCGACGCCAACGCCGGCAACGCGCAGGCGGCGCGCATCAGCGTCGCGGCGTTCGAGCTGCGCGCGACCGTCCGCGACCTGGCGGACGCGCTGCGCGGCGTCGTCACCCTGAACGACCGCGCCGCACGGGTCCGCTGGGAGCGCACGGCGCACACCTGGACGGGCGCGGCGACGCGCCTCGAGCAGGCGGCTGCCGGCGACCCCGCGGCGGTCGGCCGCGCGTCCCGGCTGCGCGGCGAGATCTCGTCGTACATCACCGACTACGCGGACCCCGTCGTCGCGATCGCCCAGGTCTCGCCGGCGGCGGCGCGGTCCTCGGACGCGAACGCGGAGGGTGCGACGCGGCTGGCGCAGATCACGGCGGACTCCGACGCGCTCGCGCGGGTCGCCGCGTCGCGCGCAGCGCAGCGAACGGCGGACGCCGACCACTTCGCACACCAGGCGCGCGTCGGCGCGCTGGTCGCGCTCGCCCTCACGCCCGTCCTCCTCGTGCTGCTCGGCCTCTGGCTGGGACGGCTGATCGCGCGGCCGCTGCGCGACGCCGTGCGCGCTGCGTCCTCGGTCGCCTCCGGCGACTTCTCGATCCGCCTCTCCACGAGGCGCCACGACGAGTTCGGCGCGCTCGCGGAGGCGTTCAACACGATGACCGAGTCGCTGGCGCGAACGCAGGAGGCGCTGCGGGAGCGCGCGGAGACGCTCGAGCGGTCGGAGAAGAACAAGTCGGAGCTGATCAGCATGGTCTCGCACGAGATCCGGACCCCGCTCGCGAGCATCCTCGGGTTCAGCCGCCTGCTGCTCGAACGCGAGGTCCCGGACGGGGAGCGCCGCAAGTACCTCCGGATCATCGACTCCGAGGCGACGCGGCTGTCGTCGCTCGTCGGCGACTTCCTCGACGCGCAGCTGCTGGAGGAGGGGCGGTTCGCGCTGCGCCTCGAGCGAATCGACCTCGGCGGGCTCGTCGTCGATCACGCCGAGCGCGTCGTCGCGCACGCGGGGACGCATCGCCTCGCGGTCGAGGTCGAGGAGCCGCTTCCCGTCGACGCCGACCGGCTGCGCGTGGCTCAGGTGGTCGACAACCTGCTCTCGAACGCGGTCAAGTACTCGGACGCGGGGACGACGGTGACGGTCGGCGCCCGTGCGGAGGACGGCAGGGCGCGCGTGTGGGTGGAGGACGAGGGGCCGGGCGTACGCGAGGAGCACCGCGCGCAGCTCTTCCGCCCCTTCTACCGCGGCGAGGCTCACGCGGCCGGCATCCCCGGCACCGGGCTCGGGCTCGCCGTGTCGCAGCGGATCGTCGAGGCGCACGAGGGCGAGATCGGCTTCGAGCCGCTCCCCGACGGCGCGCGCTTCTGGTTCGAGCTGCCGCTCAGGCGGAGGGAGCTAATCTCCGGCTGAATGGCGACCGCGACGACCGAGCACGGGCTCTTCGTCGGCGGCGAGGCGGTCGAGCCCGCCTCGGGCGAGGTCCGGGAGCTGCGGGAGCCTGCCACCGGCGAGCCGCTCGCGCGGGCGGCGATGGCGGGGGAGGCGGACGTGGACGCGGCGGTCGCCGCGGCGCGCGCTGCGCTCGACGGCGCCTGGGGGAAGACGCCGGCCACCGAGCGGTCGCGCCTCCTGCACGCGCTCGCCGACGCGATCGCCGCGAATCGGAAGGAGCTCGCGGAGCTCGAGGCGCGCAACGTCGGCAAGGCGATCTCGTCGGTCAAGGCCGAGCTCGCGGGCGCGACCGAGAACTTCCGCTACTACGCGACGACCGTCGCGTCGATCTCCGGCCGGTCCGCTCCCGTGGGCGGCTCGCTCCTCTTCTACTCGCTGAAGGAGCCGGTCGGCGTCGCCGGGCAGATCGTGCCGTGGAACTACCCGCTGCTGATGGCGACGTGGAAGCTCGCCCCGGCGCTCGCGGCCGGCTGCACCGTCGTCCTCAAGCCGGACCCACAGACGCCGCTCTCGGTGCTGCGCATCGCCGAGCTCGCGACGGAGGTCGGGTTCCCGCCGGGCGTGATCAACATCATCCCCGGCGACGGCCCGACGACCGGCGCGTACCTCGTGCGCCATCCCGGCGTCGACAAGGTCGCGTTCACCGGGTCGACGAAGACGGGCGGCGAGATCATGCGGCTCTGCTCGGACCCGATCAAGCGCGTGACGCTCGAGCTCGGCGGCAAGAGCCCGAATCTCGTGTTCGCCGACGCCGACCTCGCCGACGCGATCCCGTCGAGCGTCTGGGCGATCTACTACTCCGCCGGCCAGTCGTGCGAGGCGCGTTCGCGGCTGCTCGTCGAGCGTCCGCTGTACGACGACGTCGTGGCCCGGGTCACCGAGCTGTCGGAGCGCGTGCGGGTGGGCGACCCGCTCGACTCCGACACGCAGATGGGCTCGCTCATCTCGACCGCGCACCGCGAGAAGGTCCACGGCTTCGTCGAGAGCGCGCGCGAGGAGGGCGCCGAGGTCACGACGGGCGGTGCGGTCGACGACGGGCCGGGCGCGTTCTACCCGCCGACCGTGATCGCGAAGGCGGGCAGCCGGATGCTTGCCGCGCAGGAGGAGATCTTCGGCCCGGTCGTCACCGTGATCCCGTTCGAGGACGAGGCCGACGCGATCCGGATCGCCAACGACGTCAAGTACGGCCTGATGGCGACCGTGTGGACCGGTGACCCGGGGAAGGGGCACCGCATCGCGTCGAAGATCAAGTCCGGAACGGTCGGCATCAACATGCCCTACACGGCGTTCCCCGGGATCCCGTTCGGCGGCTACAAGCAGTCCGGGTTCGGGCGGGAGCTCGCGCTCGAGACGCTCGACCTCTACCTCGAGACGAAGTCGGTCGTCACCTACACCGGCACGCGGCCGACGAACCCGTTCGGGCTCTGACCGTCCACGGCGCGCGCTACCGGTGGGCGGTCCTCGCGGCGGGGACGTTCGCGCAGACGACGTACTCCGCGATCTGGTACGGGATCGCCGTGACTGCGCCGGCGCTCCGGCGCGAGTACGGGCTGTCGCTCGCGCAGACCGGCCTGCTCATCTCGATGTCGTCGCTCGGGTCGCTCGTCAGCCTCCTGCCGTGGGGCGCCGCGACCGATCGCGTCGGCGAGCGCGCGGTCCTCGTCGCCGGCCTCGCGGTCTGCGGCGGCGGTCTCGTCGGCGCCGGCTTCGTCCACTCGTTCACCAACCTGTCGGTCCTCCTGCTCGTCGCCGGAGCCGCCGGCGCCGGCGTGCAGTCGGCGAGCGGGCGGGCGGTGATGCACTGGTTTCCGGCCCGCCAGCGGGGGCTTGCGCTCGGCGTGCGGCAGACGGCGATCCCCGTCTCCGGCTTCCTCGTCTCGCTCGGGCTGCCTCCCATCGAGCGTGCCGGCGGCATCACGTGGGCGTTCGCGGCGATGGGCATCGCCTGCCTCGCCGGGGCGGCCGCGGGTGCGGCCGTGGTGCGCGAGGCGCCGGGGGCCGCGCCGCAGTCGGCCACGCCGTCGAGCCCGCTGCGCGACCGGCGGCTGTGGACGCTCTCCGTCGGCAGCGCGCTCGTGATCGCTCCGCAGCTCTGCGTCGTGGGCTTCGCCGTCGTCTTCCTCCACGACCGGCGCGGCCTCTCGACGAGCTCGGCCGCGGCGGTCCTCGCGGTCATGCAGCTCTTCGCGATCGGCGGGCGCGTCGCGGCCGGGCGCTGGTCGGACATGCTTCGCAGCCGGCTCGTCCCGTTCCGGCGGATCGCCCTCGCCGCGGCGGCGCTCGTCGCGGCGACCGGATTGCTCGTGTCGGCACCGCTCGCGGCGCTCGTGCCGGTGCTCGTCGTCGGCGGCGTCGCCGCGATGAGCTGGAACAGCCTGTCCTTCGCTGCTGCGGCCGAGCTCGCCGGCCATGAGCGGAGCGGCGTCGCGATCGGCCTGCAGCAGACGATGCTGAGCCTGCCGTCCGCCGTCTATCCGGCCGCATTCGGCGCGTTCGTGAGCGCGACCTCGTGGGGTGTCGCGTTCGTCGCCGTCGCGGCGTTTCCCCTGGTCGGGTGGCGCGTGCTGCGAGCATTGCCCGGATGATCGTCGAGCGCCTCGACGCGATCTACGCGATCGCGCAGCACCGCGCGGCGTACTCGGCGGAGGAAGATGCGGCGCACGAGCTCGCAGCGAGCTGGATGCGCGAGGCGGGTCTCGAGGTCTTCCGCGACGGCGCCGGCAACCTCTTCGGCCGCCGCGGCGCCGGCCGGGTCTGGACCGGCTCCCACCTCGACAGCGTTCCGTCCGCCGGCCGGTTCGACGGAGCCCTCGGTGTCGTCGCCGGCATCGAGGCGGCGCGCCGGCTGCCCGACCGTGAGCTCTCCGTGGTCGCGTTCCGCGCCGAGGAGACGGGGCCGATGGGCAGCCGCCGGATCGAGGAGCGGCCCGACGCCTACCTCGAGGTGCACATCGAGCAGGGGCCGGTGCTGGAGAGCCTCGGCGAGCCGTTAGGCGTCGTCACCGCGATCGCAGGACAGGCTCGCGGCTCGCGCGTCTTCGAGGGCCGGGCCGACCACGCCGGGACGACGCCGATGGAAGCGCGCGCGGACGCGCTCGTCGAGGCCGCGCGGTTCGTCCTGCACGTGCGCGAGTCGGCCGAGGCCGGGACGGTGGCGACGGTCGGGCACCTCGAGGTGGAGCCGAACGCCGTCAACGTGGTGCCGGCGCGGGTGACGGTGTCCGTCGACGCGCGGTCGGCGGACGCGACGCTGCTGGACGCGCTGGTGGAGCGGATCGGCTTCGACGTGGCGTGGCGATGCGACCCCGTCGCGCTGGGGGATGCCTTCGCGGCCGTGCTTTCCGACGCGCCGCGACTGGTCTCCGGAGCAGGCCACGACGCGATGTTCGTGCCGAACGCGTCGATGCTGTTCGTGCGCTCGCTGAACGGCGGTGTCTCGCACCACCCGGACGAGCTCTCGAGCCCGGAGGACCTCACGCTCGCCGTCGACGCGCTCACGGCCGCGCTCGATAGGCTCACTCGATGAGCGAGACGCGCGAGGTCATGTCCTGGGACGACCTCGGAGCGGGCGCCCGGTGGCTCGCCGAGGCGGTCGCCGGCGACGACTACCGGCCGGACATCATCCTCGGGATCGCGCGCGGCGGGCTGCTCGTCGCCGGAGCCGTCGGCTACGCGCTCGGCGTCAAGAACACGTTCACGATGAACGTCGAGTTCTACACCGGTGTCGACGAGCGGCTCGACGTGCCGATGATCCTGCCGCCCGTCCCCGACCTGGTCGACTTCGCCGAGATGCGCGTGCTCGTCGCCGACGACGTCGCGGATACGGGGGCCACGCTCAGCCTCGTGCACGAGTTCTGCGCCGGCAAGGTGGCCGAGGTGCGGTCGGCCGTGCTGTACCAGAAGTCGCGCTCGGTGATCGACTGCGAGTACGTCTGGCGGCGCACCGACCGCTGGATCACGTTCCCGTGGAGCGCCCAGGAGCCCGTCCTGCAGGGTCTTCCCGCGGAAGCCTAGTGAACGCCGCGAAGGTCGGATACATTCGACCTTCCCCCCGGTCAAACGGCTCGCAAGGAGAGGAACAACGTGAGGAACAGGAAGCTCGCGCTCGGCGCGCTCGTGCTGGCGGCCGCGGCGGCTGCCGCCGTGCTCGCGCTGGGCACGCCGGCCGGCAGCGCACGGTCGACGGGCGCCTTCAAGGTCGCCTGGATCTACGTCGGCCCGCACAACGACGGCGGCTGGTCGCAGGCGCACGACAACGGCCGCCAGTACGTCGTGAGCCACCTCGGCTCCAAGGTGCAGACGACGTACAAGGAGAACATCGCCGTCGGCGCCCAGTTCGCGCAGACGGTCGCGAGCCTGGCGGCACAGGGCTACAAGCTCATCTTCGCCACCTCGTACGGCTACGTCACGCCGCAGCTCGCGCAGCGGTACCCGAACGTCGACTTCGAGCAGGCGACGGGTACGTACGTCGGCAAGAACGTCTCGGAGTACTTCGGCGCCGCGGAGGACACGGTCTACCTGTCCGGGATCGCGGCGGGCGCGGCGGCGAAGTGCAACACGATCGGCTACGTCGTCGCGTTCCCGATCCCGGAGGTGATTCGCCACGCGAACGCGTTCGCGCTCGGTGCTCAGCTCGCGCACCCGGGCATCAAGGTGAAGCTCGACTGGACGAACTCGTGGTTCGACCCGGCCAAGGAGAAGAAGGCGGCGCAGAGCCTCCACGGCTCCGGGGCCTGCGTGCTCGGCCAGAACGTCGACTCGCCGGCGACCGGCCAGTACGCCGAGTCCGTGCACGTCCCGTGGGTCGGTTACGACTCCGACGCGTCGAAGTTCGCGCCGAAGTCGTGGCTGACGGCATCCGTCTACAACTGGGGCCCGTACTACCTGAAGCGGGTCGAGGCGGCGATGAACGGCACCTGGAAGCCCGGCTTCTACTACGGCACGGTCAAGGACGGCTTCACGAAGCTCGCGCCGTACGGGCCCGACGTGTCGGCGAAGACGAAGGCGATGATCACCGCGAAGTGGAACGCGCTCAAAGCCAACCGCGGGGCCGAGTTCACGGGGCCGCTGTACGACCAGAGCGGCAAGCTGCGCATCCCGAAGGGGAAGAAGATGACGGTGCAGCAGCTCTACTCGATGAACTGGCTCGTGAAGGGCGTGATCGGGAGCCCGAAGGGCTAGCACCCGACCGAGGCAGGGGCGCGCGGGCGCCCCTGCCTCTACTCTCGGCGCGGTGAGACTGACCGTCGAACGGAGGCTCGAGCAGCCGCGGTGGCTCGCGCTGGCCGTCCCCGCCTGCTCGATCGCGTTCGCGCTCCTAGTCGCCGCGCTCGTGCTGGTCGTGACGGGGCACAACCCGATCACGAGCTACCGGCAGCTCTTCGACGCTGCGTTCCTCTCCGACGGCTCGCTCGACCAGACGCTGATCTCGGCGACGCCGCTCGCGTTCACCGGGCTCGCGGCAGCGGCCGCGTTCCGCATGCGCGTCTTCAACATCGGGGGCGAGGGGCAGCTCTACTTGGGCGCGATCACGGCGGCCGGCGTCGGCCTCTACCTCGGCGGGCGCGGCGGCGCGTCGCCGCCGGTGATCGCGGCGATGGTGATCGCCGGCTGCGCCGGCGGCGCCGCGTGGGCGGCGATCCCCGGCGTCCTGCGCGCCTTCTTCGGGACGAGCGAGATCCTCAGCTCGCTGATGCTCAACTACGTCGCCGGCTACCTGCTCACGTACCTGATCTTCCAGAGCGAGTCGTACTGGCGGCAGACGAAGGGCTTCAACGCGAGCGTGTTCCCGACGGGGAAGCCGCTGCCGGCGAACGCCGTGTGGCCGCCCTGGACGATCCACGCCCAGGGCGGAATCGGCGTCCCGCTCGGCGCCGGCGTCGCGCTGCTCGCGGCGGTCGTGATCTGGGTGCTGTACCGGCGCACGCGCTTCGGGTTCGAGGTGCAGGTGCTCGGCGACTCCGTCGGCGCGGCCCGGTACGCCGGCGTGCGCACGCGGCGGAAGGTGCTGGCGGTGATGGCGGTCTCGGGGGCGCTCGCCGGCCTCGGCGGCGCCAGCCAGGTCGGCGACTTCGCGCACGCGCTCGACGGCGACCCGAACGGCCTCCAGAAGCAGGCGTACGGCTACTCGGGGATCGTCGTCGCCGCGCTCGCCCGCTACAACCCGTTCGCGGTGCTGCTGATCGCGTTCCTGATCGGCGGCCTCGACAACGCCGGGAACACGCTGCAGGGCGCGAACTTCCCGTCGGGCCTCGTCGGCGTGATCCAGGGGATCATCCTCTTCTCGGCGCTCGGCGGCGAGCTGCTCGTTCGCCACCGGCCGCGCGTCGTGCGCAGGGCGAGCGTGGCGCAGGCGACCCCGTTGCCCGGAGCGACGCAATGAACAACTCGCTCGTCATCACGCTGATCGCGAGCGGCGTCGCGTACGGCACGCCCCTCCTCTACGGCGCGCTCGGCGAGCTGCTCGCCGAGCGCTCGGGCGTCCTCAACCTCGGCGTGGAAGGGATGATGCTCGTCGGCGCCGTGATGGCGTTCTGGACGCAGCAGCGGCTGCACGCGGGCGCTGCGGCGACGCTCGTGGCGGCGGTGATCGTCGCCGCGTTCAGCGGGGCGGTGATGGCGGCGATCCACGCGTTCCTCGTGATCTCGCTCCGCGCGAGCCAGATCGTGTCGGGGCTCGCGCTGACGATCTTCGCCGGCGCGGCCGGGCTCTCGTCGTACCTCGGGAGCGACCTCAACCTCGCCGGGGTCCCCGCGCGCCAGATCTTCCACCCGTTCTTCCCGGCGAGCATGCAGAACTGGCCGATCGTGGGCCCGATCGTGTTCGGCCAGAACCCGCTCGTCTACGCGTCGTGGGTGTGCGTCGTGGGGGTCGCGTACTACCTGTCGCGCACGCGACCGGGTCTCAGCGTCCGCGCGGTCGGCGAGGCGCCGGGCGCCGCCGACGCGATGGGGATCGACGTCGTCCGCTACCGGTACGTCCACACCATCGTCGGTGGCGCGTTCGCCGGCGTCGCGGGGTCGATGTTCACGCTCGCGCTCACGCCGCAATGGGTGAGCGGCATCACCGGCGGCGCCGGCTGGATCGCGATCGCGCTCGTGATCTTCGCGTTCTGGCGGCCGGAGCTCTGCCTCGTCGGCGCCTACTTCTTCGGCGCGCTGCAGGCGCTCGCGCCCGAGCTGCAGGCGCGGAACATCAGCCTCGGCCCGACCGAGCTCTGGACCAACTCGACGCCGTACGTGGCGACCGTCGTCGTGCTGGTGCTGGTCTCCTGGCGGGGCGCCGCGCGGCGGCTCGGTGCGCCGGCCTCGCTCGGCATACCGTACGTGCGGGAGGACGCGTGACGGGCGCCGCGCCCGCGGTCGAGCTCGTCGGCATCACGAAGCGCTTCCCCGGCGTCGTCGCGAACGACGGCGTCGACTTCGAGGCGGCGGCCGGCGAGGTGCACGCGCTCCTCGGCGAGAACGGCGCGGGCAAGTCGACGCTCTCGCACATCATGAGCGGCCTGTACCGGCCCGACGAGGGCGAGATCCGCCTGCACGGGGAGCGGATGGACTTCCACTCGCCGCGCGACGCGATCGACGCCGGCGTCTGCATGGTGCACCAGCACTTCCGGCTGGTCGACCGCTTCACCGTCGCCGAGAACCTGATCCTCGGAGACCGCCGCGGCGCCGGCCGCCGTTTCCGGCTCGACCCGGGAGCGGTCGAAGAGCAGGTGCGCCGGCTCGGCGAGCGCTACCGGCTCCCCGTCGACCCGCGCGCGCGCATCTGGCAGCTGTCGGTGGGCGAGCGGCAGCGGGTCGAGATCCTGAAGGCGCTCTACGAGGAGGCGAAGGTGCTCATCCTCGACGAGCCGACCGCGGTGCTGACGCCCGACGAGGCGACCACGCTCTTCGAGACGCTCCGCGACATCGCGGCGGACGGGCGCACGGTGATCTTCATCTCGCACAAGATGCGCGAGGTCAAGGCGGTCTCGGACCGCGTCACCGTTCTGCGCGCCGGCCAAGTCGTGTCGACCGCGCGCACGGCCGAGATGAGCCCGCGCGAGCTCGCCGCGCTGATGGTCGGCCGCGAGCTGCGCACGGTGCAGCGGCGACGGACGGGCGCCGCGGCGGGCGACGGTGCGCCCGTGTTGGAGGTCGCGGAGGTCGACGCGCCGAGCTACCGCGCGGCGACCTCGCTCGAGGACGTGAGCCTCGAGGTCGGCGCGGGCGAGATCGTCGCGGTCGCCGGCGTCGCCGGCAACGGGCAGCGGGAGCTCGCCGAGGTCATCGCCGGCCTCCGCCGCCGCACCGCCGGGACCGTGCGCGTCGCCGGCCGGTCGCTCCGGAACGGCGACCCGCGCGCCGCCTACCGCGCCGGCGTCGGCTATGTCCCCGAGGACCGTCTGGGCACCGGCGTCGCCCCGAACCTGCCGTTGTCGATGAACATCGAGCTGAAGTCCTACCGCGACGGCTCGCTCGGCCCTTTCCTGCGCCTCGCCCGGATGCGGCGGCGGGCGGAGGCGGCGATCGAGCGGTACGCGATCAAGGCGCCTGGGCCGGACGCCGAGGCGGACACGCTCTCCGGCGGCAACATCCAGAAGGTCGTGCTCGCGCGCGAGTTCGGCGGCAACCTGAAGGTGCTGATCGCCGCCTCGCCGACGCGCGGCCTCGACGTGAGCGCGGTCGAGACGGTGCACCAGCACCTCTGCGACGCGGCGGAGCGCGGCGTCGGCGTGCTCCTGATCAGCGAGGACCTCGACGAGATCCTCGCGCTCGCGGACCGGATCCTCGTCATGTACGAGGGCCGCCTCACGCCCGTGCAGAACCGCGACGACGTCCACGAGATCGCCGTCCTGATGGCGGGCGGCGCCGTCGACGAGCCGCGCGTCGCCGTCCCGTGAGGTTCACGGCCTGGGTGCCCGGCCGCGTGAACCTGATCGGCGAGCACACGGACTACAGCGGCGGCCTCGCCTTCCCGGTCGCCATCCAGTTCGACCTCGCGCTCGACGTCCTCGGCGAGGGCGACGGGCTCGACCTCGTCTCCGAGCAGTTCGGTCCGGCTGTGGAAGGGTGGGGGCTACGCCGACGCGGTCGCCGCCGAGCTCGCCTCGCTCGGGCGCCCGCGCGTCGGTCTACGGGGCATGCCGGCGCGCCAGCACCGCGCGGTCGGTGCGCCGCTCGGCGTGCTCGACCAGGCTGCGTCGTTCCTCTGCCGCGAGGGTCACGCGCTGCTCCTCGACTGCGGGACGCTCGCGCATCGGCTCGTGCTGGAGCTCGCCGATGCGCCGGCGAGCTGCTGCTCGCGAGCCACGCGAGCCTGCGCGACGACTACGAGGTCTCGACGCCGGAGCTCGACGCGGGCGCGTTCGGCGCGCGCCTCGTCGGCGGCGGCTTCGGCGGGTCGATCCTTGCGCTCGTCGACGCCTCGCGCGCGGAGGCAGTCGCCGGGGTGCTCGGCGGGATCGTCGCCCGCGCCTCTCACGGCGCGGGGATCGGGTGCGCGGCGGGCGGCGGCGAGGGTCGTACTGGAGTCCGACAGGCGTCAGACGAGCGTCGGACTCACGTCTGACGACACCGCCCCTCGCGGCGAAGAGGACGCGGCCGAAGCGCCACGGCGAGATGCAGGGGATGTTGCACTCCCGTCACGAAGGCGTGACGGTCCAGATTTGACCGCGGCGGTTTCGCTACAGCGCCCGGAGGGAGATCGGCTGCGCGCCCTCCCAGAGCGTCAGCCGGCCGAGCTCCTTCAGCTGCTCGCCGCCCTCGACCACGGTGGCGAAGTGGTTCGCCCACAGGTGACCGGCCTTGGACGCGAAGCTGCAGTAGCCGTAGGGAAGTAGCAGCTCGGTCTCCGACTGGCCGCCGGGGTACAGCGCGAGCTCGCCGGGATGCGGGTACGACGTCGCGTTCTCGGGGCCGATCCCGAAGTCGCGGTCGCCCCACGGGATCCAGTTCGACTCGCCGCTCCAGCGGCAGTGGATGATGCGGTCCTCGAGCGGGAGCGACGCCCTGAACGCCGCCACGGTCTTGGGCGCGAGCTCCTCCTCCCACCGCGCGACGAAGCGCATGCCCGCGGCGACGATCTCCAGCACGCGCGGGACCCTACCTGCGCTCCGTCGCGAGACGAAGCCCGAGGGCGACGAGCACGAGGCCGGTCACGAGGTCCAGCACACGGCGCACACGCGGGACGAGCAGCAGCGACCCGGTGCGCGCGACGAGCAGCAGCCACGCGAGCGTGAGCGCCGCGAACACGACGCCGTGCAGCGCGAGCGCGGCGAACGACGCGCCGAACTGCGGCAGCAGGCTCGTGAAGAAAACCGGCATCTTCGGGTTCCCGAGGTTGCTCAGCAGGCCCTGCCGATAGGGCGACCCCGGCCGCGGACTGCGCGCGCGGCGCTCGCGATGCAGGAGCATCGACGCGCCGAGCCACGCCAGGTACGCCGCGCCGGCAAGCCGCAGCGCGACGAACGCCGGGTGCGACGCTACGAGCAGCGCTGCGATCCCGGCCGCCGTGGCGAGCGCCCAGACGAGCTGACCCGTTACCACGCCGGCCGCGGTCGCGGCGCCTCCGCCCCGCGCCGTGTTGCGGAGGGTGAGCGCGAAGTCGGGCCCAGGCGCCACGACGACGACGGCCGCGACGGCGAGGAACGCGATCACCGGATCACGAGCGCGATCGCGACGATCGCGGCGGCCGCGATTCCCAGGATCGGCCAGACGTTCAGCCCGCGATGGCGCAGGTTGAAGTAGTGGCGCACGAGCGCGCCGACCGCCATCAGCGCGACGAGGATGATCCAGCCGTTCGCGTGCCCGTACGTGAACGGGAAGTGGTTCGAGAGCATCGCGAACAGCACGGGTAGCGTCAGGTAGTTGTTGTGCACGGACCGCGTCTTCCCCGCGGCGTTCCAGCGCGGGTCGGGCTCGCGCCCCGCCTCCTTCGCCCGCACGAGTTTCCAGTGGTTCGGGATGATCACGAAGAAGACGTTGCCGACCATCATCGTCCCGATCATCGCCCCGACCTGCAGGTACGCCGCGCGCGCCGCGAACAGCTCCCACGCGCCCCACGCCGAGAGGCAGACGAACCCGAACACGAGCACCGCGAGCGTGCCTTCGTCGTTCGCGAACGCCCGGCAGAGCCCGTCGTAGACGAGCCACGCCACGACGAGCCCGGCGACGGAGAGCGCGATCGCCTCCCACGGCGCCAGGTTCCGCACCGTCGGGTCGATGAGGTACGACGACGCGTGCGAGTAGTACACCGCGATGAAGAGGCCGAACCCGGAGAGCCACGTCGTGTACGCCTCCCACTTGAACCAGTAGAGGGGATCCGGCAGCCTCGCCGGTGCGACGCGGAACTTCTCGATGCGGTAGAAGCCGCCGCCGTGGATCTCCCACGCCTCGCCGCCCACGCCGCGGCGCGCGTCGGCCGGATCCTTCGGCGGCTCGAGGTGGTTGTCGAGCGCGATGAAGTAGAACGACGAGCCGATCCAGGCGATCGCCGCCGTCACGTGCAGCCACCGGAAGAGCAGGTTGGCCCACCCCCACCAGTAGTCGGAGAGCGCTACGACGTGCGCCATCGGCTGATCGCTATCTGCACCAGCTCGTCCACGCCGGTCGCGAGCTCCTCCTCGCGTGTCCGCTGCAGCCGCGCACGCAGCTCCGGCACGATTTCGCGCCGCGGCCGGCCGTTCACGAAGACGACAAAGCGGAAGCCGAACGTGCGCTCGTACTCGGCGTTCAGCCGCGCGAGCTCCTCGAGCACGCGCGGGTCGTCGTCCGTTCCCTGCTCGCGGCGCGAGCGCTCGGAGCGCGCGGCGGCGCCGATCGCGGGATGCGCGTCGAGGATCTCCTTCTTCTCGTCGTCCGGCAGCGCACGTGCGAGCTCGCGCGCGCGCGCGAGGGGGTTCTCCGTCGCCGCGAGCCGCTCGACGAAGCGCGTACGGCCCTCGAACAGCTCCGCGAGCTCGTCGACTGTCAGCTTCCGCGGTAGGTCGCGCACGCGTACGACGAGACGAGGAGCGGGACGTGATAGTGCCCGTCGTCGAGCTCGAGCTCCAGCTCGACGCGCTTGAAGAACGGCGACGGGGGGTGGAACACGATCCGGTACGTGCCCGGGTCCGCGTCGGCGAGGTCGTGGATGCGGCCGTCGCCGTCCGTGATGCCCTCGCCGGCGAGCGTGCCGTCCGGTCGGAGGAGCTCGACGTGCACGCCCGCCGCGGGGGCCCCCCGCTCGGTGTCGAGGACGTGGGTCGAGACAGTCGTCATTCGCGCCAGAGTCTCGCAGCCTGCACGCGATGCTCGCGCGCGATCTCCTCCTCCCGCGCGTGGACGAGCGCCCCGCCGCGCACGACGTCGCGCCCGTCGACGATCAGCCGGTCGACGCGGTGTGGCCCGCTGACGACGAGCGCGCAGACGAGGTCGTCCGCGCCGCCGAGCTCGAGGCCGTCCGTCCGCCAGACCGCGAGGTCGGCGCGCTTCCCCGGCGCGAGCCGGCCGAGGTCGTCGCGGCGCAGGACGTCGGCGCCGCCGCGGGTCGCCAGGCGCAGCGCGTCGCGCGCCGTCAGCGCCGCCGGGCCGTCCCGGCCGCGCGCGACGAGCAGCGCGCTCTTCACCTCGTGGAAGAGGTCGCTGCGCTCGTTGGACGCGCTGCCGTCCACGCCGAGCCCGACCCGGACGCCCGCGTCGAGCATCGGCCGCACCGGCGCCACGCCGGCGCCGAGCCGCAGGTTGGAGGTCGGGCAGTGCGCGACGCCGACGCCCGCGGCGCCGAACCGGGCCACGTCGACCGCGGAGAGGTGGACGCAGTGCGCGCACCAGACGTCGTCGGCGAGCCAGCCGACGCGCTCCAGGTACTCCACCGGGGTGCAGCCGTACAGCTCGCGGCAGTACGCCTCCTCCTCGACCGTCTCCGCGAGGTGCGTGTGCAGCTGCAGGCCGAGGCGCCGCGCGAGGTCCGCCGACTCCTCCATCAGCCGCGTCGTCACCGAGAACGGCGAGCACGGCGCGACCGCGACCTGCACGAGCGCCCCGTCGGCGAGCGCGTGCAGGCGCTCCGTGTCGGCGAGGATGTCGTCGAGGTCCTCGACGAGCGAGTCGGGAGGCAGCCCGCCGTCGGACTCGCCGAGGTCCATCGACCCGCGGGAGGCGACGAGGCGCAGACCGAGCTCCTGCGCGGCCTTCACCTCCGCCTCGACGAGCCCCGACACGCCGCGCGGGAAGACGTAGTGGTGGTCGAAGACGGTCGTGCATCCCGACAACGCCAGCTCGGCGAGCCCGCAGCGGGCGGCCGCGTACTCCATCTCGTCGTCGATGCGCGCCCAGCGTGGGTAGAGCGCCTTCAGCCACGTGAAGAGGTCGGCCTGCTGCGCGCGGGCCCGAGTCAGCGTCTGGTACAGGTGGTGATGGGTGTTGACGAGGCCCGGCGTGACAACGGCGCCGCCCAGGTCCTCGGCACCTTCCGGCGCGTCGCCCGCTCCCACCTCCGCCACCAGCCCGTTCTCGATCCGGATCCAGCCGCGGCGGTGCTCCGTCCCGGCGTCGTCCATCGTGACGAGCCAGGCCTTTCCGAGGATCACGCCTCGAGCCCCACCAGCTCGAACCGGTCGACGTCGACGAGCCCCCGGTCGGTCAGCTTGAGCGACGGGATCACCGAGAGCGCGAGGAACGAGAGGTGCTGGAACGGCGCCTCGAGCGTGCATCCCAGCTCGCGCGCCGCTGCGGCCAGCGCGTGCGACCGCTCCACCACCTCTTCGAGCGGCGCGTCGGAGAGGAGGCCCGCCACCGGCAGCGGCAGCTCGGCGAGCACCTCCGCGCCGTCGACGACGACGATGCCGCCGCCGCGGTTCGCGAGCCGGCGCACGGCAGCCGCCATCGAGGCGTCGTTCATCCCCACGACGACGACGTTGTGCGCGTCGTGCGCGACGGTCGACGCGATCGCGCCGCGCTCGAGGCCGAACCCGCGCACGAGCCCGAGCCCGACGCGCCCTGTCCCGAGGTGGCGCTCGACGACGGCGATCTTGGCGAGATCGTGCTCCGGGTCGGCGACGGCCTCGCCCGCGCGCGTCGGCGGAGAGGCCGTCAGCGCGTCCGTCACGATCTGGCCCGGGATCACCCCGATCACGTGGGCGCTCCCGCCGCCGAACGGGATGCGGAACATCTCGGGCCCGAACGCGCCGATGCGGACGGTGTGCCGGACCCAGTCCGGCACCGTCGCCCGCGGGAACTCGGCCACCGGCGCGCCGTTCTTCAGCACGGTCTCCGGCACGAAGCGCTCCAGGTCGGGAAGCAGCAGCAGGTCGGCGCGGTAGCCCGGTGCGATCGCGCCCAGGCCCTGCAGGCCGTGCCACAGCGCCGGGTTGAGCGTCGCGCAGACGACCGCGTCCTCGGGCGGGATCCCCCACGCCACGGCCTCGCGGACGATCGAGTTGACGTGCCCCTCGGCCGCGATGTGCTCCGGCTCCCGGTCGTCGGTGCAGAACGCGATCCTCCCGGGGCCGTACTCCGCGAGGAGCGGCAGCAGCGCGTGCAGGTTGCGGGCCGCGGTCGCCTCGCGGATCAGCAGCCACATCCCTGCGCGCAGCCGCTCCCGGCCCTCCTCCCCCGTGTACGCCTCGTGGTCCGAGCCGATGCCGGCCGCCGCGTACGCGTTCAGCGCGCGACCGAGCACTCCCGGCGCGTGGCCGTCGACGTGGCGCGCGAGCCGCAGCTTGGCGAGCTCGGTCTCGGCGCCGCCGATGACGCCGGGGAAGTTCATCATCTCGGCCAGCCCGATCACGCGGCGCCGCCGGAGCAGCGCGTCGAGGTCGCCCGGCGTGAGGTCTCGGCGGGGCGACTCGAAGCCCGAGGCGGGAACGCACGACGACGCCATGAAGTAGACGTCGAGCGGGATGTCCGCGCAGACGTCGATCAGCCAGTGGACGCCGTCGGTGCCGAGCACGTTGGCGATCTCGTGCGGATCCGCGACGACGGCCGTCGTCCCGAAGGGGAGCACGAGCCGCGCGAACTCGTCGACGAGGAGCTTCGACGACTCGAGGTGCATGTGGGCGTCGATGAATCCCGGGACGACGAAGCGGCCGCCCGCGTCGAGGACCTCCCGCCCGTCGTAGTCGCCGAGGCCCGCGACGTGGCCGTCGACGATCGCGACGCTCGTGTCCAGCCACTCGCGCGTGAAGACCGAGAGCACCCTGCCGCCGCGGACGACCAGATCCGCCGGCTCGTCGCCGCGGGCGACGGCGAGCCGCTTCGCAAGGGGTGCGTCCATGCTTCGAGAACCGTACCCTTCGACCCCGTGGACGTCCTAACGCCGACGAGCCTCGACGAGGCGCTGCAGCTGAAGGCGGCGCACCCGGACGCGCTGCCGATCCAGGGCGGCACGGACGTGATGGTGGCGCTGAACTTCGACCGCGCGCGACCGCAGACCGTGCTCAACCTGAACGAGGTGCGCGAGCTGCGCGGATTCTCGCGCGAGAACGGCGTGCTGCGGCTCGGCGCCGGCCTCACCTACTCCGAGATCGAGCACGGCGAGCTCCGCGACCTCGTGCCGGCGCTCGCGGAGGCATCGCGCACGGTCGGGTCGCCGCAGATCCGCAACCGCGGCACGGTCGGCGGGAACCTCGGCACGGCCTCGCCCGCCGGCGACGCGATCCCCCCGCTCGTCGTCGAGCGGGCGGAGGTGGAGTGCGCGTCGGTGCGCGGCACGCGGCGCATGCCCGTCGCCGAGTTCGTCACGGGCGTGAAGCGCAACGCGCTCGAGCCGGACGAGCTGATCACGGCGGTCCACGTCGAGCCCTCGCACGCGCCGCAGACGTTCATGAAGATCGGCCCGCGCAACGCGATGGTCATCGCCGTGGTGTCGCTGGCGGTGTGGGCGGGTGACGAGCTGCGCGCGTGCTTCGGCTCGGCCTCTCCCCGTCCCACGCTCGTGACGGCCGCCCGCGACGACGCGGCGTCGTTCGCCGAGCGCGTCGCCGAGGCCGCGGCGCCGATCGACGACGTCCGCGGGACCGAGCGGTACCGCCGGCACGCGCTGCGCGTGCTCACGGAGCGAGCGCTGAAGCGGGTGCTCGTGTGAGGGTCGCCCTTCGCGTCAACGGCGAGGAGCACCAGGCCGACTGCTGGGAGGGCGAGTCGCTGCTCTTCGCGCTGCGCGAGAAGCTCGGGTTCCCCGGGTCGAAGAACGCGTGCGAGCAGGGCGAGTGCGGGTCGTGCTCGGTGCTGCTCGACGGGACGCTCGTGTGCGCCTGCCTCGTGCTCGCGGCGCAGGCGGACGGGCACGACGTCACGACGGTCGAGGGTCTCGCCGCCGAGGGGGAGCTCCACCCCGTCCAGCGGGCGTTCGTCGACGCGGGCGCCGTGCAGTGCGGGTTCTGCACGCCGGGTCTCGTCGTCGCGGCCGCCGACCTGCTGCGGCGGACGCCCGACCCGAGCGACGACGAGATCCGCGAGGCGCTCTCCGGCAACCTCTGTCGCTGCACCGGCTACGCGAAGATCTTCGACGCCGTGCGCGCCGCCGCACGCGCATGACGCAGACGGTGCGGCAGCTCCAGGTCGGCCGCGTGGGCGAGCTCGTCCTGCGGCCGGACGCACCGCCGAAGGTGAAGGGCGAGTTCGCGTACGCGAGCGACCTCGTCGTGCCGGGGATGCTGTGGGGCCACACGCTGCGGAGCCCGTGGGCGCATGCGCGGATCCTCGAGATCGACGTGGCGGAGGCGGTCGCGATGCCGGGGGTGCACGCCGTCCTGACGCACGAGGACGTGCCGGGCCAGAAGACGTACGGGCTCGAGTTCCCCGACCAGCCGGTGCTCGCGATCGACCGCGTCCTCTACTACGGCGAGCCTGTCGCGCTCGTCGCCGCCGAGCATCCGGAGCAGGCGCGCCGCGCCGCGGCCCGCATTCGCGTCGAGTACGAGCCGCTCGAGCCGGTCGCCGACATGGAGCGCGCGCTCGAGAGTCCCGACCTGCATCCGGAGAAGCCGACGCGCGGCCATGGATACCTCGAGGACGAACGGCCGAACGTCGTGCGCCACATGGTCATCCGCCACGGCGACGCCGACGCGCAAGGCGACGTCGCCGTCAGCGGCTACTACGAGGTGGGGATCCAGGACCAGGCGTTTCTCGGCCCGGAGTCCGGGCTCGCGGTGCCCGACGGCGAGGGCGGTGTCGACATCTACGTCGCGACGCAGTGGCTGCACGTCGACCGCGCTCAGGTCGCGCCGTGCCTCGGCCTCCCGTTCGAGCAGGTGCGGATCCATCTGGCCGGGGTGGGCGGCGCCTTCGGCGGTCGCGAGGACCTGTCGATGCAGATCCACGGCGCGCTGCTCGCGCTGCACACGAACCGGCCCGTGAAGATCGTCTACAACCGAGAGGAGTCGTTCACCGGCCACGTGCACCGGCACCCGGCGCGCATCTGGTGCGAGCACCGGGCGACGCGCGACGGGAGGCTGGTCAACGTCCGGTTCCGCATCCTGCTCGACGGCGGCGCCTACGCGTCGTCCTCGACCGCCGTCACGTCGAACGCGGCGTCGTTCGCGGCGGGACCGTACCACGTCCCGAACGCGCGCATCGAGTCGACGTCCGTGTACACGAACAACCCGCCCTGCGGCGCGATGCGCGGCTTCGGCGCCGTCCAGACGTGCTTCGCTGCGGAGGCGCAGATGGACAAGCTCGCGGCGGCCCTCGGCATCGACCCGGTCGAGCTGCGCCTGCTGAACGCGCTGAAGCGCGGCGACACGCTGCCGACGGGCCAGGTGATCACCGGCTCGATGCCGGTCGCCGAGTGCATCCGCGCCGCGGCTGCGCTCGAGCCGCCCGCGCCGGAAGCGCTCCCGCGCGACGTGATCCGGCTCCCGGGCGGCGCCGGCAACACGACGAACGGCGAGGGCGTCCGCCGCGGCGTCGGGTTCGCCGTCGGGTTCAAGAACATCGCGTACTCGGAGGGGTTCGACGACTACTGCGCCGCGCGCGTGCGCCTCTCGCCCGACGGGTGGGCCGAGGTCCACTGTGCCTCGGCGGAGGTCGGCCAGGGCGTGACGGGCGTGATCCTGCAGGTCGCGCGCACGGAGCTCGGCATCGAGGACGTGCGGCTCGCACCGGGCCAGACGGCGACGGTCGAGTCGTCCGGCTCGGCCTCGGCGTCGCGGATGACGTGGATGGCGGCGGGTGCGGTGCGGGACGCGTGCCGCGCCGCGCTCGAGGAGCAGGCGCGGCGGCCGGGCGAAGAGGTCGACGTCGAGCGGATCTACCGGCACCCGCGGACGACGCCGCTCGACCCCGAGACCGGGCAGGTGACGGGCGAGCGCGCTCACGTCGCCTTCGCCACGTGCGCAATGAAGGTGGTCGCCGAGGTGGACGTCGACCTCGGCCTCACGCGCGTCGTCTGGATCGGCGCGGCGCAGGACGTCGGCACGGCGGTCAACCCGCAGCAGGTCGAGGGCCAGATCGAAGGGGGCACGGCCCAGGGGCTCGGGCTCGCGCTGATGGAGGAGATCCAGACGCGCGACGGGCTGATCGCGAACGCGAGCTTCACCGACTACCTGATCCCGACGGCGCTCGACATGCCGCCGGTCGAGTCCGTGCTGATCGAGGACCCCGAGCCCGACGCGCCGTACGGGGTGAAGGGCGTCGGCGAGCCGCCGACGGTTGTCTCGACCGCCGCGATCGTGGCGGCGCTGCGGGACGCGACTGGACGCGAGCTCACCCGCGTCCCGGTCCGCCCCGACGACATCTGCCTGGTGTCAGACACCGAGGGTGTCTGACACCAGCTCTACGCCACCAGCGTCCCCGGCTCGACCTCGCCGTCGGGGCGCAGCAGGCGCGGCCCGGCGTGAGAGCGCGCCGCCAGCACGATCGCCTCGTCGTCGTCGACCGAGACGACGACGAGCGTGCCTTCGAGGCCGTCCTTGGCGTACTCGCCCGGCTCCATCTGCGCACGCCGCGTGCCGCGCCCGCCGAGGTCGACCTCGACGAGGTACGACGGCGCGCGCGACCCGGGATGGTCCGAGACCGAGACGACGCGACCCACGAGCAGCTCCACCGCGGGCCAACCTAACGCACGAGCGACAGCCCCGCGCCGAGGCCGAGCAGCACGATCCCGGCGGCGCGCGCGGGCGAGATGCCGATCTGCTCGACCCCGAAGAGGCCGAAGCGGTCGATCACCGCTCCCATCACGAGCTGGCCGGCGATCAGGATCCCGATCACCGCCGTCGCGCCGATGCGCGGCTGCGCAAACGTGATCGCCGTGACGACGGTGAACCCCATGAGGCCGCCGATCCACATCCACGGCGGCGTGCCCCCGACGTGGCGCAGGCCGCCGATCCCGCCCGCGCGCACCGCGAGCAGCACGAGCACCGACACCGTGAGCTGGATCGCCGTCGAGAACGCGAGCGCCTCGAGCACGCCGACCCGCCCGCCGAAGCGGCCATGACCGCGACCTGGATGGACCCCGCCAGCCCGCCGGCGACCGCGAGCGCGACGGCGAGCCCGCTCAAGCCGCGTTCGGGTCGCCCTGCCACAGGTGGAACTCGATCCCCTCGGTGTCCTTGCACACGGCGAACCACCCGTGCGTCGGGACCGGCTGCTTGTCGTTCGCCGTCCCGCCGAGCTCGCGCACCTTCGCGATCGACGCGTCGATGTCGTCGGTGTCGAAGTAGACGTTCATCTTCCCGGGCGTCTCCGCGGGGTAGATGGCGCCCCCTGGCCCTCGCCGAGGTCGAACATCCGGTAGTCGAACCCTTCCATGGCGCTTGCGCCGACGTTCCAGCCGAAGAGGCCGTTCCAGAACGCGGACGCACGGTCGGCGTCGGAGGCGAGGAGCTCGAAATGAACGATCCTTCCTGGCACGTTAGGCTCCTTTCGGTGATCAGGGCACTCGTACTCTACGAGGGCGAGGTCGATCCGCAGCGCTATGCGGAGCACGTTCCGGTCGCCCGTCGCGTGCCGGGGGCGACGTTCCGCCACGGGCCGGTCTTCGGGTCACCGGTCGGCGAGCCCGCGCACCGCTACTACGCCGAGTTCGAGTGGCCGGACCGCGCCGCGTTCGACGAGGCGATGGCGTCCGCCGAGTGGCGCGAGTCGGGCAAGGACGCGATGGCGATGGGCGTCCGCTTCACCGTCGAGCTCGCGGAGCTCGACGAGCGCAGCTAGCCGAAGCCGGGCCGCCGCTTCTCGCGCACCGCGGCGATTCCCTCGTGGACGTCGGGGCCCGTCATGTCGAGGAACTCGAGGGCGAGCGACGCGTCGAACGCCGGCCCCGCGAGGCGCAGCCAGTTGTTGAGCGCGAGCTTCGTGTGCCGGATCGCGGCTTGGGCGCCGTCGGCGAGGCGGACGGCGATCTCGAGCGCCTTCGCCTCGAGCTGATCGGCCGGTACGCACAGCGACACGAGCCCGATCCGCTCGGCCTCGGCCCCGTCGAGCGGCTCGCAGAGGAGCAGGTGGTACTTCGCCTTCGCGAGGCCGCAGAGGAGCGGCCACACGATCACCGCGTGGTCGCCCGCGGCGACGCCGAGCTTCGTGTGCCCGTCGACGATCCGCGCGTCGGGCGCGGCGATCGAGACGTCGGCGAGGAGCCCGACCGCGAGGCCCGCGCCGACCGCGGGCCCCGCCATCGCCGAGACGATCGGCTTCGGGCAGTCGACGACGTTGTAGACGAGGTCGCGCGCCTCGTGGAACACGCGCATCCGGGTCGCCGCGTCGCTCGCGATGTCACGCACGAGGTCGAGGTCGCCGCCGGAGCTGAACGCGCCGTCGGCGCCGCGCACGAGGACGGTGCGCGTCTCGTCGTCGGCTCCGATCGTCTTCCAGACCTCCGCGAGCTCACGGTGCATCGTGGCGCTGACGGCGTTCAGCCGTCCCTCGGCGCGGAGCGTGAGGCGCAGGACGCGCGGCGCCGGGCGGTCGAGCTCGAGCGAGGGAAACGCCGCGTAGCGGTCCACCCGCCGGATTATCGTTGCCGCGATGGCCGTAGTCGAAGTCGCACGTGACGGCGGAGTCCTCACGATCACGCTCAACCGCCCGGACGTCCTGAACGCGCTCAACGCCGAGGTACACCGCGGCCTCTACGACGCGCTGCGGCACGCGCAGGCCGACGAGTCGGTGCGCGCAGTCGTCATCACAGGTGCGGGCCGCGGGTTCTGCGTCGGCCAGGACCTGCAGGAGTTCGCCTCGGGAGCCGGCGACGTCGCCGACAACCTCCGCACGAACTACCACAGGAACGTGCTCGCGATCCGCGCGCTCGAGAAGCCGGTGATCGCGGCCGTCAACGGCCCGGCCGCGGGCGCCGGCATGTCGCTCGCGCTGGCCTGCGACGTGCGTATCGCCGCCCGCTCCGCGAGCTTCGTCCCGGCGTTCGTCAAGATCGGCCTCGTCCCCGACTCGGGCGGCACCTGGCTCGTGCGCCGCGTCCTCGGCACCGCACGCGCCTTCGAGTGGCTGACGACGGGCCGCCGCCTCGGCGCCGACGAGGCGCGCGACTGGGGCGTCGTGTCGGAGGTCGTCGCCGACGAGGAGTTCGCGGATCGGACGCACGAGGTCGCTGCGCTGTTCGCCGCGATGCCGACGCGCGCGGTCTGGCAGACGAAGCGGCTGCTCGACCGGGCGGAGACGACGACCTTCGAGCAGCAGCTCGAGCTCGAGGCCGCGACGCAGTCGGAGCTGACGCGCACTCCGGACTTCGCCGAGGGCGTGGCGGCGTTCCTCGGCAAGCGCGATCCGCAGTTCACCGGCGCCGACGTGGCGCGCAACCATCCCGTCACGCTCCGGAACGACGACGACCGGAGACGGTGGCGCCTGACGACGCTGCTGCGACTCGCTCTCGCGATCCCGCACGTGTACCTCGTCGAGTACTGGGGGCTCGTGGCGGCGCTCGTCGCCGTCGCCAACTGGTTCATCCTGCTCGCACGCGGCAGCACGCCGGACGCGGTGCACGAATGGCTCGCCCGTTACGTGCGCTACGTGACGCACGTCAACGCGTACGTCTACCTGGCCGCCGATCCCTATCCGCGCTTCCGCGGCTGGGAGGGCACCTATCCGGTCGACCTCCGCGTCGACCCGCCGCGCGTGCAGCGCCGGTGGACGATCGCGATCCGGATCGTGCTCGCGATCCCGGCGCTCGTCTTCGCCTACGTCCTCGGGACGGTGATGGCCGTGGTCGGGATCCTGTCGTGGGTCGTCGCGTTGGCGGTCGCGCGTGTCCCCCGCGGGTTCCAGAGCCTGATCGCCTACTGCCTGCGCTACCAGGCGCAGACGCTCGCCTACGTGTTCCTCCTCACCGACCGGTACCCGGCGCTCGCCGAGGCGCCGCTCCCCGCGGGCAGTCCGGGACCGCCGGCCGCGCAGGCTTCCTAGACCCGCCCCGGTGCCGCGAGCCAGAGCGCCGCAAGCGCGGCCGCGAGCGACGCCGGCACGAGCACGGCGCCGAAGCGCGAGTAGACGCGGGCGGACGGACGCGCGCCGAGGCCGCGCGCGACGCGCAGCCAGAGGAACGCGGACAGCGAACCGGTGACGGCGAGGTTCGGGCCGAGGTTGAGCCCGAGGAGCAGCGCGCGAGCATGCGCGGGCGGGTGCGGAGTCAGGAGGACGGCGGCGGGGAGGTTGTTCACGCAGAGCGCCGCGACCGCGCCGCCAACGGCGGTCCCCACGCGCCCGAGGTGCCCGAGGAGCGCCGCCGGCCCCGACCAGGCGCGGCCCAGCGTGCCGAGCGCGACCGCGACGACGAAGAGGCCGCCGAGGACGCGCAGGTCGACCGCCGCCGCGAGCCGTGTCCAGGCGACGCGCCGCGCCGCGCCGGCCGCGACCCCGGTCGCGAGCACGGGCAGCGCGGGGTTCGCGAGCACGAGCACGAGCACCGTGGCCGCGGCGACCGCCGCGAGGCCGATGCCGACGTGCAGCCGGACGCCGTTCGCTCGCGTCGTCGGGGCGCTGCCGAGCTCGGCGCGGAAGACGACTGTGAGGATCACGGCGGTGACGACCGTCGAGGCGGTTGCGGCCGCCCACATGCGCGTGAGGAACTCGGCGCCCGAGACCTGCTCTCCGTGCAGGGCGATCAGGTTCGTCAGGTTCGACCCGGGGAGGAAGAGCGACGCCGCGTTCGACATGAACACGGCGCCGTAGAGGAACGGAGTCTCGTCGACGCCGCGCGCCCGCGCGAGGTGGAGCAGCACGGGCGTCAGGAAGAACACCGAGGTGTCGAGGTTCAGGACCGCCGTGACGGCGGCGACGAGCGCGAGGGCGAGGGCGTACAGCCTCCGCGTCCCGCCGGGCGCGCGCGCCAGCGCTCCGCCGGCCGCCGCGAAGAGGCCGTCTTCCTCGGCGACGACCCCGACGAGGAGCAGCCCCGCGACGAGCACGAACGCCGGCCACACCTGGCCGGCCGCATGCCACGCACCGGCCACGCGGGCAGCCTAGTGCTAGATCGTCTTGAACTGCTCGAACGGCTGGCGGCAGCTCGTGCACCAGCGGATGGAGCGGCACGGCGTCGGGCCGAAGATGTTCTCGAGGCGCGTCTTCGTGGAGCCGCAGTACGGACAGCGGAACGCCTTCGACTGGAGCTGGACGAGCGTCGGCGCGCCCGCAGCGCGCGGCGCGGGCGGCGCGAATCCCGCCTCGCGCAGCTTCTCGCGCCCAGCCGGAGAGATGCGGTCGGTCGACCAGGAATCGTCGGTCACGACCGCGACCTCCGGCTCCCCTCCCAGCTCCGACACCTTCTCCTCGAGCGCACGGCGCATCGCCTCCAGCGCCGGGCAGCCGAGAAACGTCGGCGTGAGCTCGACGCGGACCCGCGCGCCGTCGACCCGCACGTCGCGCACCACTCCCAGGTCGACGAGCGAGATCACCGGGATCTCGGGGTCCGGGATCTCTTCGAGCGCCGCCCAGACCGCCTCCGCCGTCACCACTGCGCCCCCGGCGCCGACCGCCGGACCTCCGTCATCTCCTCCCACAGCTCGCCCAGCGCCGGCATGTGACTTCCGCGCTCCGCGGCGTCCACGAGCTCGAGCCCGACGCGGCGGGCGAGCTCCGGCCGGAGCTCCGCGCGGAGCACGCCGAGGGCGTACGGCCACAGCTCCTGCAGCGCCTCCTGGAAGCGCGGCTCTTCGCGGAGGCGCGCCGCCCACATCTCCGCGTGCATGCGGTGGTAGGTCTCCTCGCGGTCGATCTTCGCTGCGAGCCCCGCGACCTCGCCGTCGTCATCGGACTTGAGCGCGTCGATCCGCACGCGGTCGGCCTCCTCGTAGAGGTAGCGGCGCGCGATCGTCCGTGCCCAGTCGAGCAGGTGGAGCTCGACGAGCGGGGCGCACCGATACTCCTCCGGCCGGCGGTCGAACGCGAGCGCGTCGGCGTCGGTGCCGAGCCCGCGCGCCGCCAGCTCGTAGAGCGCCCGGGCGTGCCCGATCTCGTTCTGTGCGATCGACGAGAACGCGACGTCCTCCTCGAGCGTCGGCGCTATCCCTGTCCATTCCGAGTCGCGCCAGCCGAGGATCAGCTCGTCGTCAGCCAGCTCGAGAATCCGCTGTTCCCGCTCGTTCACGCGCAATGCGCAAGCGCTCCTTGATCGAGTAGCCGTCGACGCGGCGATACTTGAGGTCGAACTCGTCCGCCCAGTCCGTCACCTGGTGGACCGCGTCGCGCGGCACGAGCCACAGCGCAGCGCTCTCGCCGCGCCGCCCGTACTGCTCGCGCGCCCAGGCGTCGGCGAACGCCGCGTCGGGCGCGACGATCGAGCCGGCGTGCTGGAACGGCTGCCCCTTCTTCTCCTGCCGAAAGACCTCGAAGACCGGCATTCTCACGCGGCGAGGACCACGTCGCGCACCCACCGCTCCTGCTCGAGGAAGCGCCGGCGGAACGCGAGCCGGTCCTGCGACCGCGGGCCGTGGCCCGTCACGACCGCGCGGAGCTCGTCCCAGTCGGGCTCCGTGTACTTCCACACGCCGTCGTCGCCGCGGCGCAGCTTCGTGTCCGGCACCGTCAGGCCGAGCTCCCCGATCTGGGGGACGTAGCCCTCGAGGAACTGCTGCCGCGCCTCCTCGTTGCCCTGCGACTTGATGCGCCAGACGAACATCGGGTCGTCGTCGCGCGGGATCGGGTTGCCGTGGAACTGCATCAGCGGCCCCCACCAGCGATCGAGCGCCTCCTGCACGAGCTCGCGCTGCGCGTCCGTGCCCGTGACCATGGCGAGGACCACGTCGCGGCCGTGGAGGATGTGGAACGACTCCTCCCAGCAGATCTTCTTCATGATCCGCGCGTACGGCGCGTACGAGCACTTGAGGAGCGCCTTCTGGCTGATGATCGCCGCGGCGTCGACGAGCCACGCGATCACGCCGACATCGCCCCAGGTCTTCGTCGGGTAGTGGAACACGTTGTGGAACTTCGCCCTGCCCGAGACGAGGTCCGCGAGCGACGCCTCCCGCGGCTTCCCGAGGTCCTCGACCACGCGGTAGATGAGCTGCGCGTGACCGACCTCGTCCTGCACCTTCGCTGTCAGCGCCAGCTTGCGCTGGAGCGTCGGCGCCTTGAGGATCCACTCGCGCTCCGGCAGCACGCCCATGAGCTCCGAGTTGCCGTGCATCTCGATGAACTTGACGAGCTTCTGCCGGTACTCGTCCGGCATCCAGTCACCCGCCTCGACCTGCCCGCCCTCCTGGACATAGGCGAGAAACTCCTGCGTGCGCGCGTCCACGTGTCCCTCCCTACCTACCGATCGTTAGTCTCCATCATAGATGTCCGCGAGACGCGAGGAGCTGACCCGGATCGCCGCGAGACTGTTCGCGGAGCGCGGCTACCAGGGCACGTCCCTCGCCGACCTGGCGGACGAGCTCGGCGTGCAGAAGCCGTCGCTGTACCACCACATCGCGTCCAAGGAGGACCTGCTCTGGGAGGTCGCGTGGAGCGGGGCGGAGGCGTTCCACGCCGCGCTCGACGGCATTCCGGCCGACGCGCGCGCGAGCGAGCGCATCCGGCTCGCCCTCCGCGCGCACCTCGCGGTCGTGTCGGCGCAGCTCGACGTCGCGACCGTGTTCGTCCGCGAGTGGCGGCACCTGGGCGGGGAGCGGCGCGATCGGTTCGTCGCCGAGCGGCGCCGCTACGAGGAGCGCGTGCGCGACCTCTTCCGCGACGGCGTCGAGGGAAGCGAGCTGCGAACGGATCTCGACGTCGCGACGGCGGCGCTCCTCTTCCTGTCGGCTGCGAACTGGGCGTACGCGTGGCTGCGCCCGGGGGCGGACACGGACGAGCTCGCGGACCGTCTCTACGGCGTCCTGCTCGACGGCATGCGCGGCTACGCGACGCCCTAGTGCGGCCCCTCCAAAGACGTTCTCCGGCTCCTGCGCGCGGGCACGATCGGGGCGGTCCGGCGTGGCATGCTCGTGAGCGTGCGGCGGGCGCTCCTCATCGTCAACCCGTTCTCGACGCAGGTGAGCGACGAGCGCATCGGCGAGGTCGAGCGCGCGCTGGGCGAGCGCGTCGCCGTCGAGACACGGTTCACGCAGCACCCCGGCCATGCGACGGAGCTGGCGGCTGCGGCGGCGACGGACGCGCTCGACGCGATCGTGGTGTTCTCGGGCGACGGCACGTACAACGAGGCGCTGAACGGCGCCGACGGCGCGCTGCCGTTCGGCTTCCTTCCCGGCGGCGGGACGAGCGTGCTGCCGCGGGCGCTCGGCCTGCCGCGCGATCCCGTCCGGGCGGCGCGCGCCGTCGGTGCCGCGCTGGCGGAGGGGCGCACGCGCCGGATCTCGCTCGGAGCCGTGAACTCCCGCCGCTTCAGCTTCTCGGCCGGCCTCGGCTTCGACGGCGAGGCGGTGCGGCGGCTCAACGAGCTCGGGCGCGCCCCGGGCGGTGCCCGTCCGGGCGACGCCGCGTTCGTCCGCATGATCGTGAAGATGCTGCTCGAGCGGCGCGGGCGCTGGGACCCCGTGCTGGAGATCGCCGGCGTCGGCCGCGCGGCGTTCGTGCTCGTCGCCAACTGCGATCCCTACTCGTACGCCGGGTCGCTGCCGATTCGCGTCACGCCCGCAGCGCGCTTCGAGGACGGGCTCGCCTTCGCCGCGCCCGAACGCGTGCGCGCTCGCGACGTCCCGAGGCTGGTCGGGGCGATCTTCAGCGGCCGCGGCTACGGCCCCGAGGTCCTCTCCGGATTCGATCTCGACCGGATCGAGGTTCACTGCGACCGGCCGCTGCCGCTGCAGTCGGACGGCGAGGACCTCGGCGACGTCGCGCATGCGGTCTTCGAGGCGCGCCGCGATGCGGTCTCCGTGCTGGTCTAGGGGCGGGTAGCCTGCCCGGCGCATGGCGACGGACGCGCGCACCGACGTTCGATTCGAGGGGCTCGCCGACGCCGACCTGCTCGAGCTGCACCGCCGGATGGTGCTGTTGCGGACCTACGACGAGCGCTCGCTCGTCTACCACCGGCAGGGGCGGATCGGGACCTACGCGATCTTCTGGAACCACGAGGCGATCCAGGCGGGCGCGACGTTCGCGCTGACCGACGACGACTGGATCTTCCCCTCCTACCGCGAGTCGGCGATCGGCCTCGTGCGCGGGATGCCGCCGCAGATCGTGCTGCAGTGGTGGCGCGGCCATCCGTCCGGCTGGTGGAACCCGCTCGACTGGAACGTGGCGTCGATCTGCGTCCCGATCGGGACGCACGTGCCGCACGCCGCGGGGCTCGCGTGGGGTAAGAAGCTGCGCGGCGAGGACGTGGTCGCGATGTGCTTCTTCGGCGACGGCGCGACGAGCGAGGGGTCGTTCCACGAGGGGATCAACCTGGCGGCGGTGATGGGCGCGCCCGCCGTGTTTGTCTGCAACAACAACCAGTGGGCGATCTCGACCCCGCTGGAGGCGCAGACGCGTGCAGAGTCGCTCGCCGACAAGGCGGTCGGGTACGGGATCCCCGGTGTGACGGTGGACGGCCTCGACGTGCTGGCGGTGTACGGCGCTGCGCGTGAGGCGGTGGAGCGCGCACGCGCCGGCGGCGGCCCGTCGCTCGTCGAGTGCGTGCACTACCGCGCCGCGCCGCACGCGACCGCGGACGACCCGCGCGCGTACATCGACCCGGAGCGGGTCGAGCAGGAGCGCGCGAACGAGTGCGTCGGCCGGTTCGAGCGGCTGCTGAAGGAGGCGGGCGTGCTGAGCGAGGAGCGGGCGGAGGCGGTGCGGAAGGAGGCCGAGGAGCTGATGCGGGCCGGGATCGCCGCGGCGGAGGCCGAGCCTCCGCCCGATCCGGAGCTGCTGTTCGCGCACGCGTACGCGAGGCCGCCGAGGAACCTCCGCGATGGCTGAGCTCACGCTCGTCGAGGCCGTCAACGACGCGCTGCACGCGGAGCTCGCGCGCGACCCGAACGTGCTCGTGATGGGCGAGGACGTCGGTCGTGCGGGCGGCGTCTTCCGGGCGACGGCGGGGCTGCGCGACCGCTTCGGGCCGGACCGGTGCATCGACACGCCGCTCGCCGAGGCCGGGATGCTGGGAGGGGCGGTCGGCCTCTGCATGGCGGGCTGGCGGCCGGTGGTCGAGATGCAGTACGACGCCTTCTCGTACCCGTGCCTCGACCAGCTGATCACGCACGTCGGCCGCTACCGCTGGCGCTCGGGAGGGAAGATGGAGTTCCCGATCACGATCCGGATGCCCTACGGCGGCGGTGTGCGCGCGCCGGAGCTGCACGACGACTCCCCCGAGGCGTACTACGTGCACACGCCCGGGATCAAGGTCGCCATCCCGTCGACGCCGGCCGACGCTAAGGGGTTGCTCGCGGCGGCGATCCGCGATCCCGATCCGGTCGTGGTCTTCGAGCCGAAGCTCGTCTACCGGACCGCGCGCGGCGAGGTGCCGGACCGCGACCACCTCGTCCCGCTCGGCCGAGCGCGCCTCGCGCGCGAGGGGAGCGACGTGACGCTGCTCGCCTACGGCGCCATGGTGCCGGTGTGCGAGCGCGCCGCAGACGCGGTCGACGCCTCGTGCGAGATCGTCGACCTGCGCTCGCTGCGCCCGCTCGACGAGCAGGCGATCCTCGGCTCGGTCGCGAAGACCGGCCGCGTCGTGATCGTGCACGAGGCGCCGCGCACGGCCGGGTTCGGGGCCGAGCTCGCCGCGTTGATCGCGGAGAAGGCGATCTTCGACCTGCAGGGACCCGTGCTGCGGGTCACCGGCTACGACGTCCCGTACCCGTACTGGCAGATCGAGGACGCCTACATGCCGTCCGTCGAGCGCGTCGCACGCGCCGTACGATCGCTCTTCTGAGCGAGCGTCTTCGCCTCTGGCTCGAGCGCGACCGACGGGGCGCCGGCTATCACCTCCGGGACGCGGCGACCGGCGAGCTCGTGACGTGGGAGGACCCGCGCGTCCGGGTCGTTCCCGTCGCCGGAGTGTCGTTCCGCCCGGACGCGGTCGCCGACGCGTCGTTCGACCCGGGCGCGCGGCTCTCGCTCGTGCGCGAGCCCGACAACGAGCACGACCCGAACGCGGTCGGCATCTGGAACGAGGAGCGGACGCTGCAGGCCGGCTACGTGCCGCGCGACGTCGCGGCCGAGCTGGCAGGCGACGAGCAGGCGGTGTCGCTGTGGCGCGTCGGCGCCGAGGGGCTGCGCGTGCTGATCGTCCCGGCGGGGAGCTGGGTCGGTCGGCCCCGCAGGTAGCCTCCGGCTCCGTGGCGTACGAGTTCAAGCTGCCCGATCTCGGCGAGGGGCTGACCGAGGGTGAGATCGCACGCTGGCTCGTCGCCGAGGGCGAAGAGGTCGCCGAGGACGCGCCGCTCGTCGAGATCTCGACGGACAAGACGACCGTCGAGATCCCGTCGCCGGCGGCCGGCGTCGTGTCGAGGATCCTGGTCGCGGAGGGAGAGGTCGTCCCGGTGGGGACCGTGCTCGTCGTGATCGGGGACGGCAGCGGTCCGGCCGAGGCGCCGCCCGCGCGCGTCCAGGCGACGCCGCTCGTGCGGCGAGTCGCGCAGGAGCTCGGCGTCGACCTGGCTTCGGTGACGCCGACGGGTGCCGGTGGCCGCGTCACGGAGGACGACGTTCGCGCCGTCGCGACGGCGGCGGGCTCGTCGGGGACGGCGGAGGGGCGGCGCGAGAAGGTGCGCGGCGTCCGCCGCCGGATCGTCGAGCACCTCGCTCGCGCACACCGGGAGATTCCCGCGGTCACGTACGTCGAGGAGTGCGACTTCTCGAACGTCGACCTCGCGCTTCTGCTGCCGACGGTGCTGCGCGCGACGGCGGAGTCGCTCCGCGAGTTCCCCGAGCTGAACGCGCGCCTCGAAGGCGACGAGATCGTCTACCTCGACCGCTACGACCTCGGCGTCGCCGTGCAGACCGACGCCGGGCTCGTCGTCCCCGTCGTTCGCGACTGCGACAACCGAAGCGTCGAGGAGCTCCGCGCCGCCGTCGACGCGCTCGCGGAGAAGGCGCGCGCCGGGACGCTCGCGCCGGAGGAGCTGCGCGGGTCGACGTTCACCGTCACGAGCGCCGGCAAGCTCGCCGGGCTCTTCGTGACGCCGCTAATCAACCACCCGGAGGTCGGCATCCTCGGCGTGCACCGCGTCGGGCCGCGGCCGGTCGTGCGCGACGGCGAGATCGTCGTCCGCGAGATGGGCAACATCAGCGTCACCTTCGACCACCGCGTCGTCGACGGCGCCCGCGCGGCCCAGTTCGCGCTCGCGGTGATAGGCCGCCTCGAGGCGCCGAAGGGCTGAACCCGACGGCGCGCCGGGACGGGTACCAGGTACCTGCTCGGGTACCTGGTACCTGCTTAGGGACGACGACGCCTCAGACGAGCAGCTCGGCGGCTTCGCCGCGGACCGTGCTCGGCAGGTGAGCGTCGAGGAGCCGCTCGATCTTGGGGGCGCTCGCCCGGCCGTCGATGCGCGCGACCGCCTTGCGGCCGACGACGAGGACCAGCGCCGGCACGTCCTTGATCGCGAGCTTCTCGGCGAGGTCGCCGCGCTGGTCGACGTCGACCTGGATGACGCGCAGCCGCGCCCGCTCCTTGCGCGCGATGTGCGCGACGAGGCTTTCCATCCGGCGCGCAGGCCCCGAGCGCGAGGACGTGAAGAAGATCAACAGAGGGCGCGCGTCACCGGTCATCGAGAGTCTCCCAACGGTTAGGACTACAGGGGGTTCCGCGACGTTCTGCCCAGCCGCGCGCCGTGTGTAACCTCGCGGCGTGGGCGGCTGGTACCCGATCGGCATCCTTGCGGGGCTCGGCGCCGCGATCGGCGTTGCCTGCACAGGCGCGCTCCGCCGCGCAGTCGCCGGAGCCGTGACTGCGATCGTCGTCGGCCTCGTGATCGGCTTCGCCTTCGGCGACTGGGACGACGCCGTGGCCGGCGGCGTCGGCGCTGCGTGCGGCGCGCTCGGTGCGGCGCCGCTCGTCAGTGGCACGCTCCGTCGCGGCGGGACGCGCGGCGGCACCGCGACGCTGCTCGCGCTCGCCTCGCTCGTCGGCGCGGCGCTCGCCTTCGTGCCCGTCCTCGGGTATCTCGAGGCCGCCGCCGTCCCGGTGCTCGGCGCGCGGCTGCGGCGCCGGGCTCCCGAACGGCACGCGGGCCTGCGCTCCCTTGCCAAGGACTGAGGACGCGAAGCCCAAGCCGGTCGTCCTCGTCGTCATCGACGGCCTGACCCCGTCGATGTTCGAAGCGGCGGACACGCGCGCGCTTCGCTTCCTCGCCGAGCACGGCGAGTACCGGCGCGCGGCGTCGACGTTCCCGTCGCTGACGCCGGTGTGCCTGGCGTCGATCGCGACGGGCGCGCATCCCGACCGCCACCACATCCCGCATCTCGTCTGGTGGCATCGCGGCGAGCAGCGCATCGTCGAGTACGGCTCGTCCTTCGGCGCGCTGCGGGCCGCCGGGCTCGCGCGCGCGCTCCGCGACACGATCGTCGACCTGAACGCGCGGCACCTGTCGCGCGACGTCGAGACGATCTACGAGACGCTCGAGGACGCCGGCCTGACGACGGCCGCGATCAACATCACGTGCTACCGCGGGCGGACGCGTCACCTGCCGACCATCCCGGGCGCACCGGCCGTCAACGGCCCGAAGCGGTTCTTCTTCTACTCCCTCTACTCGAGCGACCGCACGGGCGCGCCGATCGCCGTCCGGAACCGCGCGCTCGGCTCGATCGACGCGTACGCGGCGTGGGTCGGACGCTGGCTCGTCACGCGCGACGGCTTCGACCTGCTCGTCTACTACCTGCCGGACTACGACTACGCGTCCCACGCGTCCGGCCCCGACGCCGCACACGACGCGCTCGAGCGCAGCGACGGCGCGATCGCCGCGCTGATGGACGCGGCCGGCGGCCCCGACGCGTTCCTCGACCGGTACGCGGTCATCGTCTGCGCCGACCACGGTCAGTCGAAGGTGGAGCGCGTGGCGCGTCTCGACGTCGGCGGCGACCTCGTGACCTCGTCGAACCGCGCGGCGATGGTCTACACGGACGAGCCCGTCCGCGTTGCCGAGCTGCTCGACGCCGAGCCGGCCGCGGGCGTCGTGCTCTACCGCGACGGCGACCGCGTGGTGGCGCGACGCGACGGCGACGAGGACGACGCGCTGCTCGACGCCGTGCCCGATGGGCGCCGCCGCGCCGCCGCCGCGCTGGCGAACCCGAACGCGGGCGAGGTGCTCGTCTCGGCCGCGCCGGGCTGGGAGTTCCTCGACCTCGCGGGCCGGCACCATCTCGGCGGCGGCAGCCACGGGTCGCTCGAGGCGGCCGACTCGGAGGTGCCGATGCTCAGCGTCGGGCTCGGTGCTCCGCCGGTGTCGATCGTCGACGTGAAGGCGGCCGTCAGCAGGCACTTCGCGGTTTCCGCCCCGCCGCGCGAGGAAATGACGGCGTCGCCATGAGGGGCCGGCGTGCGGTGGATCTGCTCTCGCTTCCGGTGCGTCTGCGCGGAATCGAGCTCGGACGTGTGGTCGACGCGCTCGTCGACCCGGGCACGGGACGGATCGTGGGCTTCGAGGTCGTCTGCGGCGACGAGGGCAAGCGGTTCCTGCCGTTCGCCGTCGCCGAGCTCCGGCCGCACGAGATCGTGCTGACGTCGGCGCTGACGCTGATCGACGAGCGCGACCTCGACTTCTACCGCAGCCGGTCGCGGCGCCTCGCCGACCTCGGCTTCGTCGATCCCTGGGTCGACGAGGACGGACTGGTCCACGAGGCCCTCAGCGCCGCGTAGTCCGTCTAGTACCTTCCCCGCCGTGTCCGCTCTCGGCGCCCGGACGGCGCACGCGCTCCGCAGCCCGCACAACTGGATCGAGCTCGCGAAGTTCGGCGTCGTCGGCGCGAGCGGGTACGTCATCAACCTCGCGGTGTACACGGCGCTGCTCGGGATCGGGGCGCACATGGCCGCGATCGTCTCGTTCGTCGTCTCCGCCGCGAGCAACTACTGGTGGAACCGGCACTGGACGTTCGCGCACCAGAAGGGCCACTTCGCCTATCAGGGCGCCCGCTTCTTCGCCGTCGCGCTGGGCGCGCTGGGAGTCAACCAGCTGTGGCTGCTCGTCTTCCTCGACTGGCTCGGATGGGGCAAGGTCGTGTCGCAGGCGGTCGCGATCGTGCTCGTCACGCCGCTCAACTTCATCGGGAACAAGCTCTGGTCGTTCAGGCGCTGAGGGCCGCGGCCGTCGCAGCGCTCGCGCTGGCTCTCGCGCCGGTGGCGCTCGCGGGCACGACCGGCTCCGGCGGCACGTCGACCGGCTTCACGACGACTGTTCCCACGACGCAGCCGAAGGCCTTCCTGCAGCAGTCCGAGGTGATCCAGCGGTTCCTCGCGGACCCGAAGGTGCGCGACTGGCTGAAGCGCTACCCGAAGAGCCCGACGGTCGACGCGACGTACTCGCCCGACTCGCAGTCGTGGACGGTCGACGTATTCTCGGGCCGCGCGGGCGAGATCGCCACCGGCACCGTCGACGACGCGACGGGCGCGGTGACCGAGGCGTGGACGGGACCTCAGGTCGCGTGGCGGATGGCGCGCGGGTACAAGGGCGCGTTCGGCGGCACGAAGATCAACAGCCCGGCGCTGTGGCTCGGGCTCTGCGCGATCTTCCTCGCCGGGCTCGTGGACTGGCGGCGCCTCCGGTCGATGCGGAACGTCGACCTGGTGGCGCTCGTGTCGCTCACCGTCTCCCTCTGGTTCTTCAACCACGGGAACGTGTTCGCCGCGATGCCGCTCGCGTACCCGCCGCTCGTCTGGCTGCTCGCGCGCTGCGTCTGGATCGCGCGCGCCGACCGTCCACCCAGCGGCCGGGTGGTGTGGCCGGTCTGGGCCCTCGCCGCGGCGACGGTGTTCCTCGCCGGCTTCCGCGTCGGGCTCAACATCCGGAGCTCGAACGTCATCGACGTCGGCTACTCCGGCGTCATCGGTGCCGACCGGATCTGGAACGGCGTGAGCCCGTACGGCCACTTCCCGCAGGAGATGATCGGGACGACGCAGCTGCCGAAGTGCGGCCCCGCCGACAGCTCCGGCGAGGTGCGCGACCGCGTGCAGACGAACGGCGTCTGCGAGACGTCCAACCCGCTCGGCGACACGTACGGCCCCGTCGCGTACCTCGCCTACGTCCCGGGCTACCTGATCTTCGGGTGGAGCCACAAGTGGGACAAGCTCCCGGCCGTCCACTTCACGTCGATCGTCTTCGACCTGCTCGCCGCGGTCGGGCTCGCGCTCGTCGGCCGTCGCCTCGGCGGGCCGCGAGTCGGCGCCGCGGCCGCCTTCGCGTGGGTGGCGTGGCCGTTCACCCAGTACGCGTCGATGTCCAACACGAACGACTCGATCGGCCCGGCGCTCCTCGTCTTCGGGCTGCTCGCGCTGACGAGCGACCTGGGTCGCGGCGCGTTCGTCGCGCTGTCGGGGTGGACGAAGTTCGCGTCGCTGCTCGTGCTGCCGCTGTGGAGCGGCTACCCCGCCGCGCGCCGACCGCGGCACGTGGCCCTGACCGTCCTCGGGTTCCTGCTCGCCACGGCGATCGTGTTCTTCGTGCTCTTCTTCGAGCCGTCACCGTGGCACGCGGCCGTCGTCTTCTTCGACCGAACCGTTCGCTTCCAGTTCGGCCGCGACTCGCCGTTCTCGATCTGGGACTGGGGCCAGTACCACGCGAAGGGGCTGCCGAACCTGCGCGTCGTGCAGCGCATCCTGCAGGTCGCGCTCGTCGTCGGGTCGCTCGCGCTCTTCTGGGTGCCGCGACGGCGCTCGCCGCTCCGCCTCGCCGCGCTGACCGCGGCGGTGCTGATCGGCTTCGAGCTCGTCCTGACGCACTGGTTCTATCTCTACCTGCCGTGGTTCTTCCCCTTCGTCGTGCTCGCGCTGGTCGCCCCGCTTCCGGGGACGGTGCGTGAGCCGCCGGCCGTACCCGTGGGCTGAGGCGATCGCGGCAGCCGGGGTCTTCCTCGGCTGCTTCGGGCTCGTGCACGTCTGGTTCTGGGCGCACGGCCAGCTCGTCGACTGGCCGACGTACCAGTCCTACGGCAAGGCGATCGACGCAGGGCAGCTCCCGTACCGGGACTTCCACCCGGAGTACCCCCCGGGCGCGCTGCCGATGTTCGTCGCGCCGACCGCGTTCTCCGACTACGCCACGGCCTTCGCGTGGCTCATGGCCGCCTGCGGAGTCGCGCTCGTCGGCGTCCTTGCGTTCCTCCGGCGCGAGGCGGCGTTCTACGCGGCGCTCGCACCGGTCCTCGTCGGCTCGCTGATCCTGTCCCGGTTCGACCTCTGGCCCGCGCTGCTGCTCGTCGCCGCGCTGGCCGCGCTCGCCGCCGACCGGCACCGTCTCGGCTGGGCGCTGCTGGGGGCGGCGGTGGCGGCGAAGCTGTGGCCGATCGTGGTCGTGCCGGTCGCCCTCGTGTGGTCGCTCCGGCGCGGCCGCGGGTGGAGCGTGCTTGCGGGGGCGATCGTGATCGTGCTCGCGTTCGGTCCCTTCGCGATCCTCGCGCCGCACGGACTGTGGCACAGCATCCGCGGCCAGGCCTCGCGGCCGCTCCAGGTGGAGAGCCTGGGCGCGGCGCTGCTCACCACGTTCGGCCATCCGCACGTCGTCTCCACGCACGGTTCGCAGAACATCACCGGCCACGGTGGAGTGGCCGCCGCGCTCAGCACGATCGGCGCGGCCGCCGTGGTAGCGGCCTGGGTCGGCTTCGCCCGCGGCGAGCGCTCGAGCCGCGACCGTCTCCTCCGCTACTCGGCGGCGGCCGTCGCCGCGTTCGTCGCGTTCGACAAGGTGCTGTCGCCGCAGTACCTGCTCTGGCTGATCCCGCTCGTCCCGCTCGTGCGTGGGGCGCGCGGCGTCGCCGCGACGGCGACGCTGACGGTTGCGTGCGTCCTGACGCAGGTGTGGTTTCCGCAGCGCTACTGGCACTACGTCTACGGGTTCCACCTCGCGTGGGTCGTGCTCCTGCGCGACCTCGTCCTCGTCGTGCTGTTCGCGCTCCTGCTGGCGCCGGCCCCGCGCAGGCCGTGAACCCGGTACCAGGTACCGCGCCGGCGCAGCGTCAGACGTCGACGGCGACGCGGACGGCCGAGCACGACGTCGCGCGTCCGTCGCCGTTCGCGTCGACGAGCACGCCCTCGATCCGGACGTCGCGCGTGGCGGGCTCGAGGCGCAGCGGCATCCCGGTCACGAAGCGCTTGATCGCGTTCTGCTCGTCGCTGCCGATCACCGAGTCGTGCGGCCCGGTCATGCCGGCGTCCGTGATCGCCGCCGTGCCGCCGGCGAGCACCCGCGCGTCGTTCGTCTGCACGTGCGTGTGCGTCCCGATCACCGCGGTGACGCGTCCGTCGAGATAGCGCGCCAGCGCGACCTTCTCGCTCGTCGCCTCGGCGTGGAAATCGACGACGACGACAGGCGTCGCGCGCCGCGCCTCCGCGACCAGGCGGTCGGCCGCGACGAACGCGCTCTCGAACGGGTCGAGCGAGAACGACCCGAGCAGGTTCACGACGGCGACGCCGCCGCGCACGACCAGGCCGCGGCCCGGCGTCTGCGGCGACATGTTCGCCGGCCGCAGGACGCGGTCCGAGGTCGAAAGGTACGGAGCGAAGTCGGGCTGCCCCCACACCCAGTTCCCGAGCGTCACGACGTCGGCGCCGCTCGCGAGCAGCCGCTCCGCCAGCTTCGCCGTGATGCCGCGGCCGGCGGCCGCGTTCTCGCCGTTGACGACGCAGAAGTCCACGGCGAGCTCGGCGCGGAGCGACGGCAGCCGTGTCTCCACCGCCTTGCGCCCGGGTGCGCCGAACACGTCGGCGACGAAGAGGATGCGGATCGGCGAAAGCCTTTCTAGTCGAGGCCGAGCGTGGCCGAGGGGTGAACCTCGATCACGACGTGGTTCCCCGAGTCGTTCGTGTACCGCGCGAGCGCCTCGCGCTCCGCGTGCGAGAAGTCGACGACCGAGCCGAGTCGCGTGCCCGCGGCCGTCAGCGGCGAGCCGACGACGAGAGCCGGATCGACGGCGACGTGCGAGACGGATACGACGAGCGAGGGCGCGCCGACCGGCTGGATGTCGATCCGCGAGCCGAGCTTCCTGCCTCCGATCACGACGTCGGAGATCGCGAGCACGCTCCCGTCTACAGGCGAGTAGACGTCCGTCCCCGCCGGCGCGCCGACGTCGAGCGCCGAGGTCGCCGGGCCCTCGCCGCCGGGAAGCTGGTACCACCGCGGGCCGCTCGACGAGCTGCCGAAGATCGCCCGGATGAGCCGGCGCAGGGCGCCGGCGTTCGCCTGCGTGCCGAGCGGGGAGAGCGCGAGCGCGCCCTCGGTGCCGCCCTGGTACCCGATCGCCGTGAGCCGCGACTGGCTCACGGGGAGCTGCAGGTGCAGCGCACCGATGCGGGCGACGACCTCCGGTGCCGGCGGGCCCGCCGGCAGGAGCCGCGCCGCGCTCGCCGGCACCGGCGCCTGCAGCGGCCGGCCCGACCCGCCGAAGGCGGACAGGAGCAGCATGACGAGCGCGACGACGGCTACCGCGATCAGCACGGCGAGACGGCGCAGGCGCCGTTCGCGCTCCAGGTGCCGGCGGTGCAGGGTGCGCGCACGCCGCCGGTCTCGCACCGGGGGCGACATGGCGGGCACCGTAGCGGACGCCTCCGCCCCTTTCAACCGACCGAACGCCCGCGGGTCGAGTGCCAGCGCGCCGTCGAACCAGTCGCCGTTCGACCATCTAGCATCGAGCGTGTGAGCGCCGTCGGCCGCCCGCCGCGGATCCGTGTCCCACGCTGGGTGCAGCTGGTCGGGCTGCCGCTGCTGCTGCTGTTCGCGTGGGCGTTCGCGACGGCGGTTATTCACGTCGTCTTCCTGTTCGTGGTCGCCGGCCTCGTGGCGCTGCTGCTCGACCCGCTCACGCGCACGCTGCAGCGGATCCGGCTGCCGCGCGGCGTCTCAGTGGCTGTCGTGTACCTCATGTTCGCGGCGGCCCTCGGGCTGATCGTGTTCGCCGTCGCCACCGCGGTCGTCTCGGAGACGAAGACGGCGGCGAACCGGTTCAACGCCTACTTCACGCATCCTCATGCCGGCTCCGGACGGACGTCCGCGTGGCTCGACGTCGACCGCCTCCAGCACTGGCTGAACACGCACCATCTGAGGTCGGTGCGGATCGAGAAGCAGGGGCACAAGCTCGTGCGCCAGATCCAGCAGCGCAATGTCGGCAAGTACACCCACAAGATCGTCACGTTCGTCGAGGGCGCGGCGATCTCCATCGGCAAGACGCTGTTCAGCGTCGTGCTGCTGATCGTGATCTCGATCTACATGCTGCTCGACATGCAGCGGCTCGGGCGGGTGATCGACCGTCGGTTCCCGCCGCGACCGGGCGAGATGTCGCTGCTGCGCTCGATGGAGCACGCGCTCGCGTCGTACGTGCGGGGCCAGATCGCGCTCAGCCTGATCATCGGCACGAGCGCCGGCTTCGGGCTGTGGCTGCTCGCGGTCGTCGGGCTGCTGCCGCACGCGCAGCAGTACGCGCTCCTGTTCGGAGCCTGGGTCGCGGTGACCGAGATCATCCCGTATCTCGGGCCGTGGCTCGGGGCCATCCCGCCGTTCATCTACGCGCTCGTCGTCCACCCGATCTCGGCGCTGTGGGTGGCGCTCCTGTTCCTCGGCATCCACCAGATCGAGGGGCACGTCGTCGTGCCGAACGTGATGGGGAGCGCGCTTCGGCTCCACCCGCTGCTCGTCATCTTCGGCCTCGCCGCGGGCGCGGAGCTCTACGGCCTGCCCGGCGCGCTGATCGCGCTGCCGCTCCTCGCCGTCGGCCGCGCGCTCTGGGAGTTCTTCGCCCACCGCGTCACGCTCGAGCCGTGGGGGCGCGAGGCGCCGGTGGAGGTGCCGCCGGTGGAGCCGCTCGCCGAGCCGGCGGCTGTCGAGCACCGCTGACGGTGCGCGCGGCTGTGCGACCATTGCGACCGTGAGCGTGTTTCCGGTGACGCGGCTTCGCCGCCTGCGGCGGACGGCGGCGCTGCGCGGGCTCGTCCGCGAGACGACGCTCTCGCTCAACGACCTCGTGATGCCGCTCTTCGTCGCTCCGGAGCCGCTCCCGAACGAGCGGCTGCCGGGCCTCCAGAGACACACGGTCGAGTCGGTCGTCCGAGAGGTCGAGGACCTCGTCCGGCTCGGGGTCGGCTCCGTGATCCTGTTCGGGATCCCCGAGGAGAAGGACGAGGAGGGATCGGGCGCGTGGATCGAGGACGGCATCGTGCAGCGCGCTCTCCGGGCGCTCCGCCCGCGGTTCCCGGAGCTCCTGCTGATGACGGACGTCTGCCTGTGCGAGTACACCTCGCACGGTCATTGCGGCGTCCTCGGCGCAGACGGAGCCGTCGACAACGACGCCTCGCTCGAGCTGCTCGCCCGCACCGCCGTCTCGCACGTCGAGGCGGGCTCCGACGTCGTCTGCCCGAGCGACATGATGGACGGACGCGTCGGCGCGATCCGCGAAGCGCTCCCGCACACGCCGATCGTCGCCTACTCGGCGAAGTACGCCTCCGCGTTCTACGGCCCCTTCCGCGACGCCGCCGGCTCCACGCCCGCGTTCGGCGACCGGCGCGGCTACCAGATGGACCCCGGGAACGTGCGCGAAGCGCTCCGCGAGTGCGAGCAGGACGTCGCCGAGGGGGCCGACGTGCTGATGGTCAAGCCGGCGCTGCCGTACCTCGACGTCGTGCGCGCGGCCCGCGACCTGTTCGACCTTCCGATCGGCGCGTACAACGTCAGCGGCGAGTACGCGATGGTGAAGGCGGCCGCCGCGGCCGGCGACGTCGACGAGCGCGCGGCCGTCCTGGAGACGCTGACGGCGATCCGCCGCGCCGGCGCCGACCTCGTCTTCACGTACTGGGCGAGGGAATTCGCCAGTTGGCTGTAACTCGCTCCGAGAGCTGGAGCCGGGCGCTGCGCGTCATCCCGGGCGGGGTCAACTCGCCGGTGCGCGCGATGCGCGCGGTCGGACTCGACGAGCCGTTCTTCGTCGCGCGAGGCGACGGCGCCTACGTCGAGACCGCCGACGGCCGGCGGCTCGTCGACTGGGTGCAGTCGTGGGGGCCGCTGATCTTCGGACACGCGGACGCGGAGACGGTCGACGCGGTGCGCGAGGCGGCGCTCGACGGCACGAGCTTCGGCGCACCGACGGAGCGGGAGCTCGAGCTCGCCGAGGAGATCGCGGCGGCGGTCCCCTCGGTCGAGCGCGTGCGGCTCGTCTCGTCGGGCACCGAGGCGGCGATGTCGGCGCTGCGGCTCGCCCGCGCGTTCACCCGGCGTGACCGCGTGATCACGTTCGCCGGCTGCTACCACGGCCACGCCGACGCCTTCCTCGCGAGCGCCGGGTCCGGGCTCGCCACCCTCGGCATCGCCGCCTCGCCGGGCGTCCCGACCGGCGTCGTCGAGGACACGGTCGTCTGCGACTACAACGACGTCGACGGCGTTGCGGCAGCCGTCGAGCGCTACGGCGAGGGCCTCGCGGCGATCTTCGTGGAGCCGGTCGCCGGGAACATGGGCTGCGTGCCGCCGCTTCCGGGATTCCTCGAGGCGCTGCGGGCGCTCTGCGACGCGTCGGGCGCGCTGCTCGTGTTCGACGAGGTGGTCACCGGCTTCCGCGTCGCGCGCGGGGGCGCGCAGGAGCGCTTCGGCGTCACGCCGGATCTCACCGTGCTCGGGAAGATCGTCGGCGGCGGCCTCCCGCTCGCGGCGTTCGGCGGCCGCGCGGAGATCATGGAGCAGCTCGCGCCGTCGGGCAGCGTCTACCAGGCCGGCACGCTGAGCGGGAACCCGCTCGCGACCGCTGCCGGAGTCAGCGTCCTGCGCCGCCTCCGCGACGCCTCGGTGTACGACGAGCTCGAGCGGCGCGCGGCCCGTCTCGCCGAGGGCCTCGCGGAGCACGGCCGCGTCCAGCGCGTCGGGGCGCTGCTCACGCTCTTCCCCGGGCGGACGGAGCCGGTGGAGCGGTACGCCGAGCTCGACCGCGAGCGGTACGCGGAGCTCTTCCGGGGACTTCTCGAGCGCGGCGTCTACATCGCGCCCAGTCAGTACGAGTGCCTCTTCCCCTCGCTCGCCCACGACGACGAGGTGATCGACGAGACCGTCCAGGCGGTTGCCGATGTCCTCGCTCGTTGACGCGATCGCGGCCGCCGCACGGTCGGAGAGCGACGTCTGGGCGTCGTCGCTGCGCGAGGCGCCGGAGTGGGAGCCGGTCTTCTCGCCGCTCGTGCCCGACCACCTGAGGCTCGGGCTCGAGACGGTCTACGAGGCGTACCTGGTGCACTACGGCCGCCCGCGCCTGTTCGCGGCGCCGGACGGCGACGACGCGATCCTGCTCGGCGACTACCTGTACGCACACGGGCTCGTGCGCATCGCGGAGGCCGGGGGCGTGCCCGCTGTCGCCGTCCTCGCCAACCTGATCGCGCGCTGCTCCGCCGAGCGGGCCGACGGGAGGGGCGACGACGGCGCGGCGTGGGTCGACGCAGCGCGCGCGCTCGGCGGGGCGCCCGACGACGCGGCCGTCGGGCGCGCGCTCGAACGGCACTCGGATAGAGTCAGGCCGTGATCTTCGACGCGGCGAGCCAGGGCACGCACGTCATCGAGGGGATGCTGATCGTCGGGCTGATCTTCCTGACGGTGATCGTGCTCGGCGAGCTCGCGAACTGGGCCGGCCACCGCCGCGCCGAGCGACGCCGCGCACGCCGCCAGCTCTACTGACCTTCGTGGTCCGCGACCTCCGCGAGTGGATCGCCCTGCTCGAGCGCGAGGGCGAGCTCGTGCGCGTCGGGGCGGAGGTCGACCCGCACCTCGAGGTCACCGAGATCGTCGACCGCGTGGTGAAGGCCGCCGGCCCCGCGCTCCTGTTCGAGCGGCCGAAGGGCAGCGGCATCCCGCTGCTCGTCAACCAGTTCGGCACCGAGCGGCGCATGTGCCTGGCGTTCGGGGCCGACTCGCTCGACGACGTGGCCGCTCGCGTCGCGGAGGTCCTCGAGCTGCAGCCGCCCGAGGGCCTCGCGGCGAAGGTGCGCGGGCTGAGGACGCTGAAGTCGATCGCCGGCTCGCGCCCCCGCACGGTGCGGAGCGGCCGGTGCCAGGAGGTCGTGCTCCGGGGGGACGACGTCGACCTGGCGCGGCTGCCCGTCCAGACGTGCTGGCCGGGCGACGGCGGCCCGTTCATCACGCTGCCGGCGGTGATCACGCGCGACCCGCGGGACGGCCGGCGAAACGTCGGCATGTACCGGATGCAGGTGCTCGGCCCGCGCTCGACCGCGATGCACTGGCAGCTCCACAAGGACGGCCGCGCCGACTACCTGTTCACCGAGGGGCGAATGGAGGTCGCCGTCGCGCTCGGCCTCGATCCGATCAGCGCCTACTCGGCGAGCGCCCCGCTTCCCAAGCACGTCGACGAGCTCATGGTCGCGGGGTTCCTGCGCGGCGAGCCGCTCCCGCTGGTCAAGGGCGTCACCGTCGACCTCGAGGTGCCCGCCGACGCCGAGATCGTGCTCGAGGGGTACATCGACAAGGACGAGCTGGTCGGCGAAGGGCCGTTCGGCGACCACACCGGCTTCTACACGCCCGTCGAGCCGTTCCCGGTCTTCAACGTCACCGCGATCACCATGCGGCACGACGCGGTCTACCCGTCGATCGTGGTCGGCAAGCCGCCGCAGGAGGACGCGTGGCTCGGCAAGGCGACCGAGCGGATCTTCCTGCCGGCCGTCCGGATGACGGTGCCCGAGATCGTCGACTACGACCTGCCGGTCGCCGGCGCGTTCCACAACCTCTGCATCGTCTCGATCCGGAAGGCGTTCCCGGGGCACGCGCGCAAGGTGATGAACGCGATCTGGGGCCTCGGCATGCTGAGCCTGACGAAGGGGATCGTCGTCGTCGACGCGCACGTGAACGTGCACGACTACGCCGAGGTGACGTTCTACGTGGGCGCGAACGTCGACCCGAAGCGCGACGTCGTCATCTCCGAGGGGCCGCTTGACCACCTCGACCACGCGCCGACGCTCCAGTTCTTCGGCGGGAAGATCGGCATCGACGCGACGGCGAAGGGGCCGCTCGAGGGCGCGCGCGAGTGGCCGCCCGAGATCGAGATGAGCCCCGAGGTGCGCGAGCTCGTCGACCGCCGGTGGAGCGAGTACGGCATCGACGCGGTTCCCGGAGCAGGTAACGGCGGGATCCGTCAGAGTTCGCGGCGCCTGTTACGACGTTGACCCCTTCTCCGACCGCCGGTTGAATCGGAGGCGCCGTTGAGCCAGCCGCACGACGACCGCCCGCACGTCCCCGGCCCGAGCCTGTGGCCGGTCGGCTTCGCCGTCGGGATCGTCGTCCTGCTCGTCGGCCTGATCGTGTCGTGGTGGATCGCAGGCCTGGGCGCGCTGATCGCGCTCGCGTTCGCGTTCCTGTGGGTGCGCGACCTGACGGCCGGCACGCCGCTCGCGCACGCGCCCGACGTCCCTCCCGAGAGCCCGACCGGCCCGGCGCTGCCGGCGCCCGCGGGCGGCCCGGCGATGCCGCCGGCCGCGCCCGAGGAGCGCTACGGGCGCTCGACGTTCCTCGAGCTCTCGACGCTCGGCCTCGGCGGGGTGATCGGCGGCCTCGTGACGCTGCCGGCGCTCGGGTTCATGATCGCGCCGCCGTTCCTGAAGCAGGGAACGAAGGACCACGACGTCGGGCCGCTCTCGGACTTCCCCCAGGGGAAGTTCGTGGTCGTGCAGTTCACCTCCGACGCGTCGCAGGGTCAGGTCTCGAGGCGCACCGCGTACGTCCGCTACAACGGCCCGGTCACGGTGACGCTGAACGGCAAGCAGGTCACGCAGCCGAGCTTCACGGCGATCTCGAACCACTGCGCGCACCTCGGCTGCCCGGTGCAGCCGAACGGCCCGCTCGACGACGCGCACATCAAGCACTACAAGGACGTGAACCTCATCCCGACGATCTCGATCGCCGGGTTCGGCTGCCCGTGCCACGGCGGCCAGTACGACACCGAGGGCAACAGGACCGCGGGCCCGCCGGTGCGCGCCCTCGACCGGTACTCGTTCTCGATCCGGAACGGACACCTCTACCTCGGGAAGCCGTTCTCGGTCTCCCACGTCGACGGCGTCGGTGCGACCGCGAAGATCCACAGGTGGGCGTTCTCGTTCCCCGGTGAGCACGTGAACGGCATCGAGTCCTGGCTCTACCCGATCCAGCCCCCGCACTGATGGCGACGCGGCGGATGACACGCAGCGAGCAGCTGCAGCAGACGATCTTGTACCCGATCGACTGGCTCGAGGAGCGGTCGGGGCTGATAGGCGGCGTCCGGTACTTCCTCTTCCGGAAGGTGCCGGGCGACATCAACTGGTTCCAGACGCTCGGCTCGGCGACGCTGACGGCCTTCCTCGTGCAGGCGCTGACCGGCTCGATCCTGGCGATGTACTACAAGCCGAGCGCGACCGTCGACCCGCACACCGGGAACCCGATCGCGTACGACTCGATCAAGCACATCACGAACGACATCTGGGCCGGCTGGCTCGTGCGCGGCATGCACCGCTGGGGGGCGTCGGTCTTCATCATCCTCATGTTCATGCACATGGGGCGCGTGTTCCTGTTCGGCGCGTACAAGTACCCGCGCGAGCTGAACTGGATCATCGGCGTCCTCCTCCTCGCTATGGGCCTCGGCGAGGGCTTCACCGGCTACCTGCTCCCGTGGGACCAGACCGCGTACTGGGCCACGACGGTCGGCATCAACATCAACGGGACGGCGCCGTTCCTCGGCCCGTTCCTCGCGCAGTTCCTGCAGGGCGGGACCTACATCAACACGAACACGCTCTCCCGCTTCTACGCGATCCACATGCTGCTGATCCCCGGCGCGATCTTCGCGCTGATCGGCCTCCACCTGTACCTCGTCGTGCGCCTCGGCGTCACCTCACCCCCGTGGTCGAAGGAGGCAGCCGGCACCGGCCCGCTGAACGGCCGCGCGAACGGCCGCCCCACGCGCGCCGGGCTCTCGCGCTTCGGCCGGAGAGGACGCTGATGGCGAGCGACCGCATCGTCGAGCGCCGCCGCGTCTTCCAGCAGTACAAGGAGGACGTCAAGGAGCGCGGCAAGCCGTTCTACCCGTACGCGATGTTCCACGACACGGTGATGTCGCTCGTCGTCGTCGCCGTGATCATCGGGCTCGCGATCGTCTGGCGCTACACGACGCCGGGGAACCATCATGGCGCGGCGGCGACGGGCTGGCTCGGACCCGTCTACGACGAGCCGGCGGATCCCGCCACGATCAACTTCGTCCCGCGGCCCGACTGGTACTTCTACTTCCTCTTCTACCTGCTGCGGATCTTCAAGTGGCCGAACTCGGTGATCCTGGGCACCGTCGGCCTGCCGACGATCCTCCTGATCATGCTGCTCGCGGTCCCGTTCGTGGACATCCGCGCGGAGCGGCGGCTGCTCCGCCGGCCCGTCGCGCTCGTCGCCGCGGCGCTCGTGATGGTCTCGATGGGCGTCCTCACCTACAAGGGCGCGACGGCGAAGGAGGCGCTCGGCTCGGAGATCAAGGGGCACGTCCCGACGTGGGCGAAGGTCCAGGGCTTCCAGGGCAACAAGCTCGCAATCGCAGGCGCGAACCTGTTCGCCGTCTCGGGCTGCCTGAACTGCCACACGTACCTGAGCGACGGCGGCCACAACCTCGGCGCGCCGGTGCTGACCGCCGAGGGCGCGAAGAACAAGGGCATCAAGTTCCAGATCGACCACCTCAAATGCCCGGCGTGCGTCAACCCGGGCTCGCCGATGCCGTCGTTCGCGGGCCTCGGCGACCAGCGGCTGAACGAGCTCGCGCACTTCCTGGAGGCATCCAAGGGGCCCGTCAAGAAGTGAGGCAGGTCTACGCTACGCGCAGATGCGCGTCTTCCTGGGCATCACCGGCGCGTCTGGTGCGCCGTACGCGCGCCGTCTCGTGCAGGCACTCGCCGCTGCCGACTGCGACGTAGGCGTCTGCGTCTCGGCGGCTGCGATCGAGGTCCTCGCGACCGAGCTCTACGGCGACGCACGGCTGTCGCGCGACGAGACCGTCGCGCGCCTCACCGAGGGCTCCGGCGACAACGTCACCGTCTACGAGCCGAACGACTGGCGGGCGCCGTACGCGTCCGGGTCGGCGAAGGTCGACGCATACGTCGTGTGCCCGTGCTCGATGGGGACGCTGGGGACGGTCGCGTCCGGCGCGATGCAGAACCTGATCCACCGCGCGGCGTCGGTGGCGCTGAAGGAGGAGCGGAAGCTCGTGCTGTGCCCGCGCGAGACGCCGCTCTCGGCGATCCACCTCGAGAGCATGCTCGCCCTGCGGCGCGCGGGCGCGACCATCCTCTTCCTCGCGCCGGGCTTCTACCACGGCGCCGAGACGGTCGACGACCTGGTCGACTTCGTGGTCGCCCGGATTCTCGACCAGATCGGTCTCGACCACGCGCTCGTTCCGCGCTGGGGCCAGTCGTGACGCTCGCGCCCGACGCCGTGCGCACGATGTTCGACCGCATCGCGCCCGTCTACGACGCGATGAACCGCGTCATGACGGCCGGGCTCGACCTGCGCTGGCGGCGCCTCGCGGCGGCCGCCGCCGTCCGTCCCGGCGATCGCGTCCTCGACGCGGCCTGCGGCACGGGCGACCTCGCGATCGCGGCGCTCGAGGCCGGAGCGGGCGACGTGGTCGGCGTCGACTTCTCGGAGCGGATGCTCGAGCGCGCCCGACGCAAGGACGCGCGCATTGCCTGGGTCCACGCAGACATGCTCGCGCTGCCGTTCGCCGATGGCGCCTTCGACGCCGCGACCGTCGGCTTCGGGGTGCGGAACGTCGCCGACCTCGAGGCGGCGCTGCGCGAGCTCCGCCGTGTCCTGCGCCGGGGCGGCCGGCTCGCGATCCTCGAGATCACGCAGCCGCGGGGGGCGCTCCGCCCGTTCTTCTCGCTCTGGTTCGACCGCGTCGTCCCGCTGCTCGGACGGGTGCTCCCCGGCGGAGCCGCGTACACCTATCTGCCCGCGTCGGTGAAGCGCTTCCCCGACGCCGAGCGCCTCGCCGAGCTGCTGCGGGACGCGGGCTTCGGCGACGTGCGCTTCCGCCTTCTCGGCGGCTCGATCGTCGCACTGCACACCGGGGCGGCCGACCGGCGCAGGCTCGACGGAGCCCGCGAAGGAGCGGAGGCACCGGCTTCGCCGGCGCCGGAGCGGGAATCATGACGCTGGCGCAGGTGCATCTCACGCCCGGCGTCGCGGCGTACATGGCGGAGGTCGAGGCGGGGCTCGCGCGCGCCGTCTCGATCCGGCCGGGCGTCGCGCAGGAGGTCGCCGGCGAGGCGCTGGCCGCCGGCGGCAAGCGCCTCCGTCCGCTCCTCTGCTTCCTCACCGCGCGTGGCGAGCCTTCGGTCGCGGCGGCCGTGGCGGTCGAGATGGTGCACATGGCGACGCTGGTCCACGACGACCTCGTCGACGGCGCGCGCCTCCGCCGCGGGCTCCCCGCCGCGTGGTCGGTCTACGGCGCCGACGCCGCCAAGGCGGCCGGCGACTACCTCTACGCGTGCGCGTTCGGCGTCCTCGCGGAGACCGGGGACGAGCGCGCCGTGCGCACGCTCGCGCACGCGGCGCTCTGCCTCGCGCGCGGCGAGGCGATGCAGAAGCAGCAGAGCTACGACCCCGAGACGTCGATCGACGCCTACCTCGAGCGCTGCTCGCTGAAGACCGGCAAGCTGATCGAGGCGGCGTGCCTGCTCGGCTCCGGCGGCGACGAGTCGCTGGGCCGCTACGGCGCCGCGCTCGGGCTCGCGTTCCAGATCGCGGACGACATCCTCGACTGCGCGGGCCAGACGCAGGAGACGGGGAAGATTCCCGGCACGGACCTCCGCGAGGGGACGCCGACGATGCCGCTCCTCTACGCGGCGCGCGCGGACGTCGTCGTCAGGCGCGCGCTCGCCGGCGGCCCGCTCGACGGCGCGCTGCTGCGGGTCGCCGCGACAGGAGCGATCGAGCGCGCGCGCGAGGCGGCGCTCGACTACGCCGCCCAAGCGCGGGCCTTCCTCGGCGCGCATCCGCACCGGGAGGAGCTCGTCGCCCTGACCTACGCCGTCGTGGACCGGGCCGGGTAGTGCGATCCCCGGGGCCGTCGCGTGGGAAGTGGTGTCCGACACCAGTGGTGTCTGACACCAGTCTGAGGAGGCGGCGCTAGATGGCGCCGGTGAGGCTCGGCCGCATCGGCTACGCCAACATGGCGCCGGTCTTCTTCCGGCTGGAGGCGGACGTGCAGGAGGTCGTCGGCGTCCCCACGGAGCTCAACCGGCAGCTCCTCGCCGGCGAGCTCGACGTCGCGCCGATCTCGTCGATCGAGTGGGCACGCCACGCCGACTCCCTCCGGCTCCTGCCGCGCCTCTGCGTCTCGAGCGAGGGCGCGGTCGAATCGATCCAGCTCATCTCGAAGACGCCGCTGCCGCAGATCCGCACGGTGGCGGTGACGCCCGAGTCGGCGACGTCGGTCGTCCTGACGAAGGTGCTCTTCCCCGACGCCGAGCACGTGCCCCTGGGCGAGGAGGCTGAGGCGAAGCTGCTCATCGGCGACGCCGCGCTGCGCTCGGCGTTCGAGGATCCGACGCCGCACCACGACCTCGGGCGGCTGTGGCTGGAGCGGACGGGCCTGCCGATGGTCTTCGCCGTCTGGGCCGCCCCCGAGCCGACTCATCCGGACCTGCCCGAGCTCGAGGATGCGCTCGTCGCCTCCGTCCGCGCGGCCCGCGCGGAGCCGGAGCTGCTCGCGTTCGAGTCGTCGGAGCGGTACGGCTATCCCGCCGGGTTCCTGGCCCGCTACTTCGAGAAGCTGCGGTACCGCTTCGGCCCGCGCGAGCGCGCCGGCCTCTACACGTTCCTCGAGCTCGCCCGCGACGTCGGCGAGCTGGGGGAGGTGCCGGAGCTCCGGTTCGTCGCCGCGGCGAGCGCGCCCGTGTGAGCGAACAGGTGTCTGGAACTGAACTCGTAATGGAGGGACCCGCCGCCTGAGCGCGAATCGGTGGGTATGAGAGGCTCACCGAAATCAGGTAAGCGGCGGCCGCCGAGCGGGCCGAGGCGGCCGCCGTGGGAGTTGGACGAG
>Ga0209810_1000506_pt1 | contig 84639 bp, 72 predicted proteins | sample Coa_R1_7_FD_187159 | JGI IMG/M metagenome (GOLD analysis project Ga0209810, IMG submission 187159) | Surface soil microbial communities from Centralia Pennsylvania, which are recovering from an underground coalmine fire - Coalmine... | ecosystem: Environmental > Terrestrial > Soil > Unclassified... | reverse complement strand
GGCGGCTTCAACGTCCTCTCGTTCGTGGTCGAAGTTCCGCGCACGATGCTCACCAACGGTTATTCGAGCTCCGTGATCCACGTGTGGGCGACCGCCAACTCGTCGACCGGGGCGTAAGGAGACGACTATGAACGTCCGCATCCTCGCTCCTCTCGCGCTTTCCGCCGTTGCGCTCGCGCTCGCGGCGTGCAACAGCAGCGCGGTCTCGCCGCCGCTACTCAACACCGGCAAACCGTCGGGCCTGGCGACGCCGCTGCCGACGAACCCGCCGGCGTCGACCACCTCGTACGTGCAGATCGAGCGCTGGGGCCGTCCCGCGGTGAAGGAGGTGTTCGAGAACTTCAACGACCACAAGACGACGAACGCGGTCGAGCCGTACGTCGGATCGCCCGGCGATCCGCTGCAGAGCGAGATCAAGGCGACCGAAGACACCGTCCGTCCGCCGAGTGCGAGCGTGCACTCGGACTACGGCGCCGCACTCGCGAGCGTGCTCTACCCGGACGAGATGTCGGCCGATCTCGGCGACACGGCCGACGCCGCGTCCTACCTCGGCCTCGAGACCGGCGGCGCCACGGGCGGCAAGTTCGGGGGCCGCGGCATCGCCGACGACGTCGTCGACATCTCCCTCGGGGCGATGTTCGGCAAGACGCTCTCGGCGCTCCACGTGCAGCCCGAAGACAACGAAGAGAACGACTGCCTCACGACGGACAACGTCGCCATCGACCCGTCGCAGCGCGCGACGGCGATCTTCCCCTACCTGTCGTCGCCGCACTGAGGCGATGCGCCGGCGGATCGCGTTCGTCCCCTGGCTGATCGCGGCGATCGCGCTCGCCGCGATCGCCCGGTGGCCCTCGTACGTCGGCCGACGAGCGGACGTCGCGCGCGCGGCGACGCTTCCGACGCCGGCGCCGGTCGCCGCCGACTATGTGCGCCGCGACGCGATCATCGCGTTCTGGGAGCGCGCGCAGGCGAAGAACCTGCGCGGCGACATGTTGAGCCCGGGGATGCTCTCGGCGCAATACCTTCAGCGCTATCGCGAGCGCGGCGACGCCGGGGACGCGCTGCGCGCGCTCGCCGAAGCGCGGCGTTCGCTGCGCGCCCAGCCGCGCGGTAACCTCGCGGGCGAGACCGACCTCGGCGCGGCGCTTCTCACGCTGCACCGCTTCAAGGAAGCGCTGCGGGTCACGCGCGACGCCGAACGCGACGCGCCGGGCGACCCGGGGACGCTGATCCGCGAGGCGTCGCTCGATCTCGAGCTCGGTCGCTACGAGGCGGCCGGCGCGATCCTCACCGCCCTTCGGCGTGATGCGAAGGCGTTCGGGACAGGCGCCGGGTCGATTCCGCTCGACACGCTCAGGACGCGCTACGACGAGCTGACCGGGCATCTCGCCCGCGCGCGCGAGCGCTTCGCGCGCGTGACGGCGTACGCGAACGCGCAGCTCGACGAGCCTGCACAGAGCCGCGCCTGGTTCTCCGTGCGTTCCGGCGAGCTCGCGTTCGAGGCGGGCGCCGTCGACGAAGCGACGGCGGACGAGCGCGTCGCGCTCGCGGTCTTTCCGAACGACGCGGACGCGAACCGGCTGCTCGCGCGCTTCTCGTGCGCGCTGCACGACTGGCGAACGTGCCTCGGCGCGGCGAGCGCGGCGGCCGCGATCGTGCCGTATCCCGAGACGCTCGGCTACGAGGTCGACGCGCAGCGCGCGCTCGGCGACGGGGCGGCCGCGGCGCGCACCGACGACCTCATCCGAACGATCGAGCGGATCGGCAACGCGCAGCACATCTCCGACCGGCTCCTCGCGATCTACTACGACGAGCATCGCGAGCGCGTCGACGACGCGTACGCGATCGCGAAGCGCGAGCTCGCCGTGCGCGACGACGTGTTCACCGAAGACACGCTCGCCTGGGCCGCGGCGATGAGCGGACGCTGGGAGGAGGCGCGCGTTCGGAGCCGGCGCGCGCTGCGGTACGGCACCGAGAACGCGCTCCTGCTGTACCATGCCGGCGTGATCGCGCAGCGCAGCGGTGCGAATCGCGAGGCGCGCCGGCGTTTCACCGCGGCGCTCCAGCTCAACCCGGCGTTCCATCCGTCCTATGCGGACGACGCACGCGCCCGGCTCCGCGCGCTCGCCGCCGAATCGGCTTGAAGCCCTGGGGCACTCCGCGACACCGGCGGCCAGCGCGGCCGGTCCCCCGGCGGGGATCGTCGCGGCTCGTTCTCTCGCATCGCGCACGGTTCGCGACCGGGCGGGGTGGTCCGACGCGGTACCGAAGCCGAGCGCAATGAGCGAGAAGGCCTTCGGGTTCCGGACGCGGGCGCTGCACGCGGGGACGCCGCCCGACGAGAGCACCGGCGCGCGCGCGCTCCCGCTGCACCTCACGACGAGCTTCGTGTTCGACTCGACGGAGCACGCGGCCGAGCTCTTCGCGCTGCGCACGTACGGCAACATCTACACGCGCATCGGCAACCCGACGGTCGCGGCATTCGAAGAAAAGCTCGCCAGCCTCGAAGGCGGTCTCGGCGCCGTCGCGACGGCGAGCGGGCTCGCCGCGCAGCTCGTCGCGGTCCTGAGTCTCGCGCAGGCCGGCGACCATCTCGTCGCCTCGGCGAACCTCTACGGCGGGACGGTCACGCAGTTCTCGGTGACGCTGAAGCGGATGGGGATCGAGACGACGTTCGTTCCGGCCGGCGATCCCGAGGGCGTGCGCGGCGCGCTGCGCGAGAACACGCGCGCGGTCTTCGTCGAGACGATCGGAAACCCGAGCGGCAACGTCGCCGATCTCGAGGCGCTCGCCGCGATCGCGCACGGCGCCGGCGTCCCGCTCGTCGTCGACAACACGTTCGCGACGCCGTTCCTCTGCCGGCCGATCGAGTTCGGCGCCGACGTCGTGGTGCACTCGGCGACGAAGTTCATCGGCGGCCACGGGACCGTGCTGGGGGGCGCGCTCGTCGAGTCGGGACGCTTCCCGTGGAGCGCCGGAAAGCACGTGCTGCTCAGCACGCCGAGCCCGGGCTATCACGGCCTCAACTTCGTCGAGACGTTCGGCGAGTACGCGTTCCTCACGCGGGCGCGCGCCGAGGTGCTGCGCGACGTCGGCGCGGCGATCTCGCCGATGAACGCGTGGCTGATGGTGCAGGGCCTCGAGACGCTGGCGCTGCGGATGCCGCAGCACGTCGCGAACGCGCGCGCGGTCGCGGCGTTCCTGCGCGGCCGCGAAGAAGTCGCGTGGGTCGCCTACGCCGATCTGCCCGACAGCCCCGAGCGCGAGCGCGCGGCGAAATATCTGCCGCTCGGCGCGGGCTCGGTGTTCACGTTCGGCTTGCGCGGCGGCCGCGAGGCCGGGCGCGCGTTCATCGAGGCGCTCGAGCTCTGGAGCCATCTCGCGAACGTCGGCGACGCGAAGAGCCTCGTCATCCATCCGGCTTCGACGACGCACCAGCAGCTCAGCGACGAGCAGCTCGTCGCCGCCGGCGTCGGGCCGGAGATGGTGAGGCTTTCGGTCGGGCTCGAAGACGTCGACGACCTGCTGTGGGATCTCGAGCGCGGCTTGGCGGCCGCCGCACGCGCCGCGGAGGTGCGCGCGTGATCCTCGAGACCGCCGCCGAGCGCCGCGCCCTGCTCGACCGCTCCCGCACCGTCGCGATGGTCGGCGCGTCGGCGAACCCGACGCGCCCGAGCTACTTCGTGTTCTCGTTTCTGCGCACGCGCGGGAAGCTCGACGTCACGCCGATCAACCCGGCGATCGCCGCGATCGACGGCGTGCGCGCCTATCCGTCGCTCGCCGCGTACGCCGCCGAGCGCGGCGCGCCGGACATCGTCGACGTGTTCCGCCGGCCCGACGATGCACCGCAGGTCGCGCGCGAGGCGATCGCGGCCGGCGCGAAAGCGATCTGGTTTCAGTACGGCGTGATCAATGACGAAGCGATCCGCCTGGCCGACGAGGCGGGTCTGGACGTCGTCGTCGATCGCTGCCTCAAGGTCGAGAGCGCCCGCTTCGACGGCGGTCTCGCGCTCGGAGGACTCAACACCGGGGTCGTCACCGCGCGGCGCCGCGTCCGCTGAATCGCCGGCGTGCGCGGGCGCACCCCGATCAGAGCGCCATCATCACCGCGGCGACGACGGCGAGGATCCCGAACGCCATCGCGAGCTCGTTGAGCTCCCCGCCGTTCGTGATGGGTTTGGTCCGACGCCGCTCCGGTCGTCGGATCGGCCCGATGGTCAACCGCCGATGCCCTCCTTGGCAACACTCGTCGCCTCATCGTTCCCGGCCCCCGAGGCGCGTAACGCGTTAGCGGCAACGTGGCCGAACCGTCGCGATCGCCGCCGCCGTGCGAGCGAAGCGACCGCTCGGCCCGGGAACCGGCAGGCGGCGGCGAACCGCCGCCGGGATGCGATATGCCACGCGAGTCGCCGGCGTGCTCGGCGCGTTCGCTCTGCTCGCCGCGGCGGCGCCGCGGCTCGCCCTCGCGCAAGCCGACACGCGGCCGCCCTGCGTGCACGCGCTCGTCGCGGTCCTCGACGACATCGACTCGGCGAAAGCCCACCCCGGCGACGTGTGGGAGTTCCGGCTCGCCGAGAACGCGACCGCGCCCGACGGCACGCCGCTCCAGGCCGGTCAGCTCGGCTACGGCGTGATCGCCAACGCGACGCACGCGAACAAGAACAGCACGCCCGGCTACCTCGCGCTCGAGACGCGCTTTCTCGCCCTCGCCGACGGCCGGCACATCCCCGTGATCATCGACCGCCACAACGACGACAGCTCGGTCGCGACGGGCGCCTCGGGGAACGCACCGTGGGCGCTGGGCTTGATCCCCTTCGTCGGCTACGCCGCCGGCGGCTACGACGCGCTGCACCACGGCCGCGACGCGGCGATCCTCAAGGGGACGCGGATCTCCGTTCTGATCGGCGACCAGGCGGCGATGGGGACGTGCCGTCCGCCCGCGCCGGGCGAGACGCCGCCCCCGAACCCCGGCCCCGCCGCCACACCGGCCGCCGCAACGCCGACCGCCGCAACGCCGACCGCATCGCCGGCCACCGCGGCGCCCGCCGTGCCTCCGACCCCGCCGCCGGCGCGATAGGGTTCTCGCGGGCGGCGCTCGGCGCCGCCGCGAACGAGCGCTTTCATGCGGCGTCTCCGTCGCGGCTTGGCCGCATTCGCAGCCGTGCTGCTCGCCGCCCTCATGCTTGCCGGCCCCGACCCGGCGCGCGCCGCGGAGGCGACGACCGGGATCATCGCGGGCACGGTGACCGACGACGCCGGCGCGCCCGTCGCGGGCGCCCGCGTCTGCGCGGCATCCGCCTCGGGCCGCTACGAAACGACGACCGACGCGCGCGGCCGTTTCGCTCTGCTCGGCGTCGCTCCCGACAGCTACGCGATCTCGGTGGAGCATGCCGGGTACGAGCGCGCGGTGCGCGCGGAGAACGCCGTGCTGCCGGGGCAGACGACGACCGTCAGCTTTCGCCTGGCGGCGACGCTGCGCACGATCGGACGCGTGCGCGCCGTGACGAGCGCGTTCAGCGTCGCGGCGCCGGCCGACACGTTCACCGTGTCCGGCAGCGCCGCGCAGGCGCACGCGCCGACGACGTCGAGCAGCGGGCTCGCGAACTACACGGCGGGGACGGTGCAGGGCGCGATCGCGAACGTCCCCGGCGTCGAGCTCGACCCGTTCGCGAACGCGATCCTGCGCGGCGGGAAGATCAGCGACGCCGTGTTCGACTACGACTCGGTTCCCATTCCGCAGGGCCTGATCGCCGAACCCGGCGGCAACGTGATCGGCGCACAGCTGCCGACCACCGGGATCGCGTCGACGACCGTGACGCAGGCGGGTTATCAGGGCGAGAGCGACAACGCGCTCGGCGGCGTCATCAACGAGATTCCGGCGGTCGGCGTCTACCCGCCGCGCACGACGGTGGAGCTCGGCAACGGGCTCGGCACCGGCTATCACGTTCTCGACCTGCAGATGCTCGGCGCTTCGCCCGACCTGCGGTGGCGCTACGCGCTCGCCGCCACGGCGGGAAACGAGACGTTCCGCTACGGCGACGGAACGACGTTCTATCCGAGCGAGGCGGGGACGTTCGGGCTCGCGCTGCAGACGCGCGGTCAGTATTCGCTCGAAAGCAACGTCCACTATCGCGCCGGCGCGAAGGACGACCTTTCGGTGCTCGCGCTGGTCGGGCAGGCGGCGTACGACCAGTACGGCTCGCCCTTTCCGGGCGAGACGGTCGGCGGCTTCGACGGGCGGGACGCGAACGGAAACGTCGTTCCGTACCCGGGGATCGCGAACCAGAGCGCGCCGGCGACGTTCGCGTCCGGCGTGCGCGGACGCTACGACATCCTCAAGGCCGCGTGGCTGCACACGGGCGCGAGCATCTTGTCGCGCGTGCAGCTCTACCAGTCGCAGTACTCGTCGGAGGCCGGCGGACCGTTCTGGGACGAGAACGGCTTTCCGGACGGGTCGATCTCGCTCTCGGAATCGCAAGGCGGGCGGCAGACCGGGATCAACTACGACGGCGACGGGATCCTGGGCGCGCACCACGTGCGATTCGGCGGCGAGTACCGCATCTCGACGTCGTTTCTCGACCAGATCGTCCCGACCGCGGACGAGGTCATCACGTCGCGGCCCACGATCGACTCGACGCTGTTCTACGCGGCCGACACGTGGAACGCCGGCAGCCGGCTGCAGATCATGGGCGCCGCGCGGGCGATGCACGCGCACTTCAAGCCGAGCGACGGGTTCGCGTACGACGTCGGCGCGCTCGACCCGCACGCCGGGCTCACGTATCGTCTGGGCGACCGCTACGCGGTGCGCGTGAACTACGATCGCAACACGGTCGCGCCGGCGCCGCTCGAAGTCGACCGCACGGACTCGGCGAACGTCGATCCGAACGGTGTGCCCGCGCCGTTCGTCCCGCTCGCGCCCGAAGTCGGCAACGACATGACGTACTCGGTGGAAGGCGCCGGGCGCACCCAGTTCCGTCTGACGTACTACCGCAAGCTCGAGCAGAACGTCATCGACGTGCTGCCCTTCAACTTCCGCTCGGCGATCGCGTCCAATCTCGAGCCGAACGGGCTCGGCGTGCCGACCAACGTCGGGCAGCTGCGCGCGAGCGGGTTCGAGCTCTGGCTGAAGAACGGCGGGTTCTCGCTCGAAGCGAACCTCGAGCGCGCCTTCTCCTCGAGCGCCTCGCAGTTCGCGTACAACGGGCTCAACGCGCCGGCGATCGCCGCCGGCCACCTGTTCCCGGTCGGCTACGAGCCGCCGTTCACGGCGACCCTCGCGTACGAGTTCGCCGCGCTGCACCGCCGGCTGCGCGTCACGCCGTCGCTCTCGTACGAGAGCGGCTATCCGTACGGCAACGGGAAGGCGGTGTGGATCTTCGACCCCGCCGGCGGCAAGCCGGTCCAGGTGCCGAACGACAACTACGTCAACCCGGGCGCGAACTACTACTTCCTGCAGAACCCCTCGCTGCCGTACGATGCCGCGACGAACCCGTACATCGCGAACCTCGGCACGCCGGAGGGCAACGACCCGAACACGCTCCGCACCCCGCCGCAGACGCTCGTCAACCTGCATCTCGAAGGCGACGTCACCCCGCGGCTCACCGTCGTCCTCGACGTCGCGAACCTGTTCGGAACCTCGACGCCGACGGCGTATCAGGTAAACCCGTACCTCATCGGGCCCCCGGGCTACAAGGGCGGCAATCCCTACTACCAATGCGCGTACGCGCAGCTGCTCGCCGGCGGGGTCACCGCACCGTGCGGCGGGGGGTCCGGCGGCGGCTACGTCCTCGGCAACGGCGTGCCGACGAACGACGGCGTCACGCAGGCCGTCCCCTGGACGTACGGGACGTCCGGGTACGTCCCGCAGAGCTTCCCGCTGGCACGCACGGTCGAGCTGCGGCTGCGCTATCGGCTGTGAGCATGCGCACGGACGGGCGGTTCGCTACCGCCGGCTAGGTGTGGACCGCTCACTCGCCGGGGAAGCTGGCACCCAGCGCACTCGCAGAGGAAAGGCGGTAACGGAATGGCCGGGCTCATCTGGGCGATCATCGTCATCCTGTTCATCTTCTGGCTGATCGGCTTCTTGGTCCACGTCGGCGGCGGGCTGATCCACATCCTGATCGTCATCGCGGTCATCTTGCTGATCTACAACCTGCTGACCGGGCGCGGCGCCAGAGTCTGACGCATGAAGGAGGCCGCGGACATGTCCGCGGCCTCCTTCGTCTCGCACGGTCCGCGGGTCAGCCGCCGACCGTCATCGGCAGGTCGATCGGGACCTCCAGCGTCCGCCACGGCGTCGCGCTCCCCGAAGCCGTCGGCGCGTATGTTGCGACGGTCCATTCGGTTGCAAGCGACGTCGGCCGGAACTCGACCAGCAGGTCGCCCGCCGCATCGGTCGCCAGCCCCGCCCCGTCGATGCCCGAGAGCGGGGGACCGTCGATGATTCGGGCCGGGCCGGCGATCCCCGAAGCGTCCGCGGCGAATGCCGCGACGTGCCATTCCGTGGGATCGCCGTAACCGTTGATGACGGCATAGAACGTCCCGTCGGGCGCCGCCGCGAACGCTCCGTACGTCGTCACGCTTCCGCCGTTCGGCGGCGCGGGGAAGACCATGTTGAAGGAGCGGGCCGGACTCGGCGTTCCGGTGGCGAGCGGAGCGTAGACCCTGACCGCGCCGGCGGTAACGACGTACTCGCGCCCCGTCGCGTCCGTGAGGAACGTTCCGTAGGCGGTCGCGAACGTTCGCAGCGGCGTCGTGGAACCGTTGGTGGCGTACGTCGACACGGTCATCGGCGTCGTCGTGCCCGGAAACAACGCGCTCGCGACGTCGACGTTTCCGTGACCGTCGGTCCCCATCCCGGCCGGGAAATCGAATCCCGTGATCTGCGTCGGCTGCGTCGCGACCGTCGCGTGCGGTCCGTACGTAAACACCGACGAGCTGTACGTCATCGGTTTCTGCGAGGTCGCCTCGTCGTAGACCGAATACGTCCCGTCGGGCTGCGCCGCGTTCCCGACGATGCCGCCGGTCTGGGGAAGCGAGAGCATACGCGCCGGCGCGGCGTTGCCGGTGGCGCCGAGCGCGTACGCGGCGTTGCCGACGAAGAGCTCTTGTGCCGGTGCTTTCGGCGGAGCCGGCGTCGCCGCGGGCCGCGGCATCGGACCGATCGCGACCGGCCCGACGAATCCGACGGCGGCGCTGCGCAACGGCGTCGCGGCTCCGCCGGCGTTCGGCGCGTAGATCTGGACGGCGCCGGTTCCCTCGGAGACGTAGAGATCTCCCGCCGAATCGACGGTCAGGGCCGAAAACACCGACGCGCTCGCCTGCGTCTCGATCGTGCGCGACGCCGCCGGGCCGTCGTTGCCCGGCGCGAACGCATAGACCAGCATCTGCGGAACGGCATACACCAGCGCGTAGACCGTCCCGTCGCCTGCGACGGCCACGCTCTGCACACCGGAGGACGGCGTGCGAATCGTACGAATCGGCTTGGCACCGCCGTTCGCCCCGGCGGCGTAGACCAAGATCGTCCCCGTCTTCTCCGCGGCGTACAGCCGGTCGTCGCCGTCCGAAGCGAAGTCGACGACGTCGTCCGGAAGGATGAGGTCCCGCTTCACCGCGGGAGTGTTGCCTCCCGCATACGGATACGTGAAGATCCGCGACGCGCCGCTGCCCTGCCCGGCGGCGTTGAACAACACGTCGATCCCGTCCGCCACGAGCGCGACTTGATCGGCGAAGCCGCAGGTGCACCGGATCGTCTGTTCGGGGCCGGCCGTCGTGCTCGCGTTCGGCGCGAAGATCTGCAGCGCGAACGTCCGATTCGACTGGAGCAAGAAGTAGAACGTGCCGTCCTGGGCGACGGTCAGGCTCTGTGCGACCGCGTACGGAAGCGCGGCGTTCTTCGCCACCGGGCGCGCGACGGCGAAGCCGTTGCCGGAGAGCGGGACGCCGACGGCGGAACCGCCCGCACCCGCGGCCGCCCACAGCATGCCGGACTCGAGGTTCGTGTTCGTGCTGCGCACGTGGCGGATCGTCGATGCGAGCGACGGCGTGCGGGACGGCACGGCGGATCGCATGGCGCCGCCTCCGCACGCGGCCAGCGAGACGGCGAGCAGAACGCTGCCGGCGAGGACGGGTAATCGCATGAAGACGTACACCCCTGTACAGATCGGTGCTTTGTCGATCGATTACCCGCCCCGTCGAACCGGCCCCGCGACGATGGTCCCGCGACCGGATGTCCTTTGGTCCCACCGTTCGCGCCCGTTGCGCGGCACGCTCGGAAGGTTTTCAGCAAGCGGGCAGCCGGAAATAGGCCGGACATGAACACGCATGCGCTCGAATACGCCTTCGTTCGGGGGACGGAGGCGGCCGCGATCGCGGCCGGACGGCTCGTCGGCCTCGGCGACAAGAACGCCGTCGACGGCGCCGCGGTCGAAGCGATGCGGACGGCGCTCAGCGACGCCGCGCTCGCCGGCGTCGTCGTGATCGGCGAAGGCGAAAAAGACGAAGCGCCGATGCTCTACCATGGCGAGGAGGTCGGCAACGGTCACGGCCCCTCGCTCGACGTCGCCGTCGACCCGATCGACGGAACGACCCTGGCCTCGCGCGGCGGCCCCGGCGCGATCTCCGTCATCGCCGCCGCGCCGCGCGGCGCGCTGTTCCGCACGCGCGTACCGTACATGGAGAAGCTCGTCACCGGGCCGGCGGGACGCGGCGTCGTCGACATCGAGGCGCCGCTCGAAGAGAACCTGCGCGCGCTCGCGCGGGCGAAAGGACGCGAGGTCTCCGACCTGATCATCGCGCTGCTGGAACGGCCGCGCAACGAGCGGCTGATGAAGGCGGTTCGCGCAGCCGGCGCGCGCGTGCGCGTCTTCGGCGACGGCGACGTGGCGAACGCCGTGTACGCCGTGCTCGAAGACCGTGCGCGCGTGGACATGCTGGCGGGGATCGGCGGCTCGCCGGAGGGCGTGATCGCATCGTGCGCCGTCCGTGCGCTCGGGGGCGAGATGCAGGGACGCCTGTGGGCGCGCGACGAGCGCGACGAATCGATCGCGCTCGGCGAGGGGCTGGAGATCGGTCGGAAGCTCACGCTCGACGACCTGTGCGCCTCGCAGGACGCCATCTTCGCCGCGACCGGCGTCACCGACGGCGAGTTCCTCGACGGGGTTCGCTACCGCCGCGGGTCCGCGTTCACGCAGTCGATCATCATCTCGACGTATTCTCGCTCGGTCCGGACGATCGACGCGCGGCACGAGCTGCGCCCGCGCGATCTTCGCGTCGACCCGATCGAGACGCGCTCCGGCTACACGACCGGCTGAACGGCCGAGGACCCCGGCGCTCGGCTCGGGGTCCTCTCAGTCGGGGGTGCTTCTCGCTCCGCACTCGCGGAGTGGCATCCGGATACCCCCGCGCGCGCGAATCTCACGTTGCGTGCGCCGTGTCGGCGGTCGTCCGGGCGAGCGGGCGGGAGGCGTGCGCCGCCGCCGCTCGGAACGCGAGCGTGCCATGGCGAGCGCCTTCGAGGGGTTCTACCACCGCAGCGGCGACGACGCGTTCGAGCCGACGGATGCGGCGAGCAGTCCGTGGGATCGAACGCTGCAGCACGGCAGCCCGCCGACCGCGCTTCTCGTCCGCGTCATGTGCGAACGCCATCCGCGTCCCGACATGCGCGTCGCGCGCGTCGCTTCCGAATTTCTCGGCGGGATCCCGCTCGCGCCGATGCGCGTGCGCACGCGCGTCGCGCGCGCCGGCAAGCGGATCGAGATGCTGGAAGGCGTGCTCGAGATCGCCGGACGCGACGCGGTCAGCGCGCGCGTCTGGCGCATCGCGACGAAACCGCCGGGGACGATCCCGGCGCCGTTCGACCGCCCGGAGGTTCCGCCGCCGCTCCCGCCGCCGCAGCCGCAGACGCATTTCCCCGGGGTCGAAGGCTGGGGCTACGGCGAGGCGATCGAGTGGCGCTTCACCCGCGGCGGCTTCGCGTCGCTCGGCCCGGCGGACGCGTGGACCTACGTTCGCGTTCCGCTGATCGCCGGCGAGCCGGCGCAGCCGTTCGACCGCCTCATGCTGGTCGTCGACTCGGCGAACGGCGTGAGCGGGGAGCTGCCGCAGCGCGATTTTCTGTTCGTCCCGCCGTCGCTCTCGCTCGCGTTCTATCGCGAGCCCGAAGGCGAGTGGACGTTCATGCAGGCGATCACCGAGCTGAGCGACGACGGCCTGGGCGTCACGCGCGCGCGCTACGGCGACGCACGCGGCTATCTCGGCGCCGGGACCCAGGCGCTGATCATCGAGCCGCGCTGACGACGACGCTCGTCGCGGCGGTGCGGCCGAACTCGTCGGGGCGCTCGGCGAGGTGCGCCTCGGCGCCCGGCCACAGGAACGTTCCGGGCGTCACCGTGCGCACGAGGTAGCGGAGGCGGTAGACGCCGGCGTCGAGGTGATCGGCATACGCTTCGATGCGGTCGGCGCGAATCTGCTGATCGCCGATCTCCCACGAGCCGCTCGGCGCGTGCTGCGCGGCGGACGTCGCGAACGACGTGTCGACCGCTTCGAGGCCTGCGGGGAGCGGGTCGGCGATCGCGACCCGCTCGACCGGGTGATCGGCGACGATCTCCAGCTCGACGTCGTACACGCGCGCCGGCTGGAGCGTCAGCGGGGCGGTGCGCGGCGAAAGTCCCAGCGTCGCGAGCACGCCCGGCGCGTTCGCGAGGCGCACGATCCGCGTGACGCGCAGGCCGTTGAGCCGTCCGGGCGCGCCGGCGCCGAGGCGGTAGCGGTACGTCACCGCGTAGTGCAGCGTGCCGGCGCCGTCCTTCGCGAGCGCGATCGTCGTGCGCCCGGCGAGAAGCGCGCGGGCCGGTACCGTTACGCTGCGCTGGGGCGCACGCGCGCCAGCGAAGCGCTCGCGCGCGATCGTCCGCGTGCCGAGGACCGCGGTAGCCGTGAAGCTCGGCGGCGATTCGCGCGCCGCGAGATCGGCCAGCGCGCCGAGCGCGGCGGCGTTCTCGCACGCGCAGCCGAACGAACCGTTGCGGCGCATGTCGAGCAGGGCGCGCGTAAGACGGTCGAGCGTCTCCGCCGGCGCGCCGCGCACGATCTCGAGCCGCAGCGCTTCGGCCTGCGCGACGACGGGATCGTCGAGCCACGAATAGCGCGCCGGCAGGTTGACCGCGGCGCCGCGCGCGGTCACGGCGAAGCTGGTTTCGAGCGACGCGGCGAGCGAAGCGGCGCGCGAACGGTACGCGGGCACGGCGCTCTCGAGCCGCGCGAGGCGCGCACGATCGGCGAACGAGAGCCGGTCGCGCCGCGCGTCGATCTCGTCGAGGAACGTCGCGCGCACGTCGCCGGCCGCCGCGAGCGCGTCGAGCGCCTCCAGCCGCAGCTGCGCCTTGCAGAGATCGCTCGTGCACCAGCGCGCGGCGTGCGCCGGATCGGCGAGAACGGCGGCGGCGTACGCGTGCGCGCCGGCCAGGAGCGCCGCGTCGCCGGCGTTCGCGTCGCGCGCGCGGGCGAGCGCGGCGAGCGCGGGGAGCGAATCCCACGGGTCGGACGCGCGAGCGCGCGCGTACGGCGCGAAGCCGCCGTCGGCGTGCCGCAGCGCGCGGAGCGTCGCGATCTCCGCGGCCGCGCGCGCGCGCATCGCCGTGACGTCGCTCCCGGCGCGCGCGCCGAGCCGGATCAGATCGGCGGCGACCGCCAATCGCGCGGACGCGAGGAAGGCGAGGCGCTCGTCGCCCTCGAGCGCCGCGCGCGCGGCGACGACGATCTCCGGGATCGGCGAGGACCCGAGCGCGACGTCGAGCGCATCCCCGTTCGCGTTCGAAGAGCCGGTGTCGATCCCGACCGTCGCGCTCGTCGTCGTCGTGCCGGTCTGCGCGACCGCCTCGCTCACGTCGGCGTCGCGGACGGGGACGGGGATGGCGAACGCGTCGGAGCCCGCGGCGCTGCGGACGCGCACCGTGGCCGTCGACGTCCCGGTCGCACGCGCGACGACGGCGAAGCGATACGCCTGCGTGACGCGCTGCAGCGGCGCGTCGAACGACGCCTCGGCGACGTCGACGCCGTCGCGCACGAAGGCGAGCGGCGGCGTCAGCGTCGCGTCGGTGCGCAGCGTCCCCGTCGCGCCCGTTCCGTTCGTCACCGCCACGCCGGCGTCGAACGCGTCGCCGGGGCGTGCGAACTGCGGGAAGACCGGGTTCGCGACGAGAGGCTCCGTGGTGCGGAACGTCGTCTCGGCGTTTCCGAAGCGTCCGTCGGCGCTCGCCGCCACCACCATCACGCGCCACGTGGTCAGATCGTCGGGCAGCGCGAACGACGCGCTCGCGTCGCCGTTCGCGTTCGTGTGCAGCGCGCCCGCGAAGTACGCCAGCGGCCGGAAGCGGCGTCGCACGCGCGGATCGGCTTCCTCGCCCGACAGCCCGCCGCCGAATCCCCAGCCCTTCTCGGCGGGCTTCTCGATGGTGTGCAGCACGAGCTGCGCGCGGTCGTCGGAGAAGCGCGTCGAGATCGGCTGCTCGGCGTAGACCGTCTTCACGAGATCGGGCGGACGATAGCCGCTCAGCTGCAGCACGGCGTCGTTCGCGACGATGAGCGTCAGCTCGCCGCTCACCGGGCGGCGCGCGCCGTCCGCGAGGTGCACGTGCACCGTCTGCCGGGCGGCCGGCGCGAGCGACGCGCGGTCGGCGCGCACCGTCGCGCGCAGATACTTTCCGGCGAGCGACACGTCGAACGGCGCGAAGCCGACGCGTGCGAGCGCGTTGCCGCCGTCGGCGGGCGGCCGCGACGGCGGCGCGCCGCGGCGGACGGCGAACGCCTGCACCACCGCGTTGGGGAGCATCGCCGGCGTCACGGTGAACCGGAACGCCGGCGCGGCGGACGCCGTGCGCGCGGTCGTTTCCCACAGCACGCCGTGACGGATCACGGCGAGCCGGATCTCGGCGTTCGGGAACGGCGAGCGCACGAGCGCGGTCGCCGTCGCGCCCGGCGCGTACGTGCTCTTGTCGAGCTTGACGGTCAGCGCGTTCGGGTCGTGCGCGTACCACGCGCCCTCGCCGTTCCCGCCGACCCACGTCTCCGCGTCCGTCTCGGCCGCGCCGCTCGCGCCGCCGCCGGCGACGGGCGTCGCACGGATGCGGTAGTCGCCCGGCTTCGGCGGCGTCAGCGCGACGTGCACCGGCTTCGCCGCCGTCGTCACCTCGCGGGCGTCGGCGGTGCGGTACGACACCGACTCGACGGGCTGCTCGGCGCCTTCGACGATCTGCGTCGCGCTCGCGTAGGTCGCCGCCTGCAGCTCGAGGCGGACGCGCGTCCCGGCGAGCGCGCGTCCGGCGGGATCGGCCGCGACGACCGCGACGTCGAGCGCTCGTCCGGCCGTTCCGACGTCGTCGGCCTTCACTCCGATCAGCGTCCCCGACGGCAGCGCGGTGAACGTCTTCGAATCGGAGACCGCGACGTTCGAAGCGTCGGTCGTCTCGGCGTCCACCTCGTACGACATCGCATACGGCAGCGCGGTCGCGACGGGAACCGCGACGCGGCTCGTCCCGCCCGCGCCGTTCGCCGCCGTCGTGTCGAGCACGTCGGTCTCCGCCTCCGGCGGCTGGTCCGGCCAGAACCACTGCCGTCCGAAGGTGAAGCCGTCGTAGCCCTTCGGCGTGAAGCCGGCGGCGCTGCGCGTCACGGTGTAGTGCGTCGACGTGCCGGCGAGCGGCGCTCCGAACAGGTACGCGTTCGTCGCCGTCGCGGCGACGCTGCCGCCCGCGAGGGCGACGTCGCGGTCGAGACGCAGATCGACCTTGAAGTTCGGCGGCTTGAACTCGGCGACGCGGAAGTCGCCCGTGAGTTGCTCACCGTCGCCGGCGCTCGCGCGCACGACGTAGATCCCGAGCGGATCGCCGGCGCGCAGCGCGACCGCAAACGACGCCATCCCGTATGCGTCGAGCGCGCGCCGCCCGAGATCGCGTTTGCTGCCGTCCGGGACCTCCAGCGTCAGCGCGTACGAGGGCGCCGGGCCGCGGCGCAGCACGCCGTCGATGAGGAACCACCCCGCCATCGTCAGCTGCGCCGTCTCGCCGGGCTGGTACAGCTCGCGGTCGGAGAAGATCGTGCCGCGGGCGATCGGCGTCGCCGACGACCAGCCGTTGAAGAACGAGCCGAACGCGCCGCTGTACGCGTCGGTGCGCACGTACGCCCAGCCCGCGCCGCTGCGCACGATCGCCACGAACGGCGGAGCCTCGTTCTCGCCCCGGTCGCCGCGCGCGCACGCCGCGTACGCCGCGGTCGCGAGCGAGGCGACGCCGTCGGCACCGGTCGTCGCGCTCGCGCACGCGCTCGGCACGGTCTTCTTCTCGGCGTCGGCCTGCGACGGATAGACGTCGACGCGCGCGCCGGCCACCGGGGTGCCGTCGGAGATGCGGTGGACGATGACCCGCGCCGAGTCGGGAAAGTACTGCGCGAACGCGCCGAGATCGGTGAGCTCGACGATGCCGGTCGCGACGAACGGCTCCCCGTCCTCGCGCGGCGCGCGGACGCCGTAGGCGAGCGCGCCGGCACGCGCGCCGAGCTTCGCGCGCAGCGGGATCTCGAACGTCCGCTCGACGTCGCGCGGTCCGCGCGCGTCGAACGCAGGCCAGTGCAGCGCCGCGGGCAGCACGTCGTCGCGGTCGTCGGCGCCCGAGGGCGTGCCCCACTGCACGACGTCGCGCGGCGCGAGCGCGCGAAATTCGGCGCGGACGCCGCCCGGCGCGTTCACCGCGACGACGTCGAGCCGGACGTCGCGCGAGGCGGGGAAGAGGTTCTCGCCGCTCGGCGCCCACACGTCGGGCGCCAGGTGTCCGGTGCGAAACGTCGCGCGCCGCGCCGCGCCCAGGCGCTGGCCGAACGTGTCGCGCAGCGACGCGTCGATCGCGACCGTGTAGGAGGTCTCCGGGGCGAGGAGCGACGCGTTGATCCCGACGACGCCGTCGTCGACGACGGCGAACGGCGTGGCGCCCCGCGGCGGCGCCGGGCTCAGGTGCAGCGCGCCGATCGACGCGGGGTCGATCGGCGTCGTGAAGATCAGCACGGGATCGCCGCCGGCGAAGCGCCCGCCGCCGCGCACCGAGACGCCGGCGAAGCGCAGGTCGTCGTGCGTCGTCAGATATCCGCGAAAGGGCGTGTTGCTCGGCAGATTCCCGTCGCGCGGCGCGACGCCGGCGCCGATCACGACGTCGTACGTCGTCGCCTTCGCGAGCGGGCGGCTCGGGACGAGGACGTAGGCGTGATCGCGCTGCGACGGATCGAACGCTTCTTCGGGCGGCGGCGTCCGCATCGGCTGCGGGCTCGCCGAGGGCGACGCCGTATCGGGCGGGACGACCAGGGCGACGCGCTCGTCGGGACGGCCGCGCGGCGCCGCGAAGGCGTGCGCCTCGAGGGACGCGCGGTCCAGCGCGACGTTCGCCGTGAAGCGAATCTTCGGGCTGAGGTCGTAGCGCGTCCGCGCGTCGTCCTTGCCCGGGAGATCCCCGATCGCGATCGCCGGCGTCTCGAACGTCCAGGCGAGGTCGCGGTCGAGGACGCGCCCGCCGACGTCGCGCAGACCGCGCGTCACCGTCACGCGCACGCGCGTCGCGGGCGGCCACGCGCGATCCGCTTCGAAGCCGATCATCCGCGGCGTCAGAAAGCGAAAGCGGCCCGCGAACGCCGGCTGCAGCGAGAAGTGCGCCAGGATCTCGTTCTCGGCCGGCGATTCGAGCCGTTCGAGCGGGATGAGGTCGCCGGCGAAGACGACGCGGACCTGCGCGAGCGTTCCGGCCTCGCCGGCCGGCGTGACCGACGCGACGATCGGCGAGAGCGACGGCGCCGGGAGCGGCGAGATCGCGGCGAGCGGCGGCCCCGCGCCCGTCGCGGCCGGCGCGCGGCTCGCCGGACGCGGCTGGCAGCCCGCGGCGCAGCATGCGGCGAGCACGACGACGACGAGGGCCGAAAAGCAGCGCCCGATCACGTTCACAACAGCGTTCGCGTCGGAAACCTCGATCCCCGCGGCGAAGCGGCGGCAGGTGCAGGGCGACGTCCGGCGCGGCGGCCCGTTTCGCGAGCGCGCGATCCTCGCGCTGGTCGCGGCGGCGCTCGCGTGCGCCGCGTACCTCGGCCGTCCGATCGGCCCGCACGCGTTCGACGCGGGCGCCGACGCGCTCGCGTTCGAGGACCGCGGCGGCGTGCCGCTCGGGACGATCCTCGCGCGCGACGACGAGCACGCGGTTCGCGTGCCGCTGGAACGGGTCTCCCCGCGCTTCGTCGCCGCCATCCTCGCCGCCGAGGACGCGCGCTTCGGCGCGCACGGCGCCGTCGATCCGCTCGCGCTCGCGCGCGCGGCGTGGCAGCTCGCCGTCGCGCACCGGCCGGTGAGCGGCGGCTCCACGATCGCGATGCAGCTTGCGCGGCTGCGCTTCGGCGCGCCGCGGACGCTGCTCGGGAAGGTGCGTGAGATCGTGCTCGCCGAGCGCATCGCGGCCGGGACGGCGCCCGCGACGATCCTCGAAGCGTACGTGAACCGGCTCCCGATGGGCGGCGATCTCGTCGGCGTCGAGGCCGGCGCGCGCGCGTACTTCGGCGTCCCCGCCGCGGACCTCGACCTCGCGCAGTCGGCGTTTCTCGCCGCGCTTCCGAACGACCCGGCCGGGCTCGATCCGTACGCGCATCGCGACGCCCTCGAGCGGCGGCGGCTCGCGGTGCTGCGCCGGATGGCCGCGATCGGCGCCGCGAGCGCGGCCGACGTCCGGCGCGCCGGCGCCGAGCGCATCGTGGTGCTGCCGCCGCGCGAGGGCATCTTCGCGGCGCCGCAGCTCCTGTTCCGGCTGGCCGCGCACGTCGCCCCGCCGGCGACGCGGGTGCGCACGACGCTCGACGCGGCGCTGCAGCGCGCGGTCGAGAACGAGACCGCGCACGTGACCGGCGCGCTCGGCGAGCGCAACGTTCGCGACGCGGCGGCCATCGTGCTCGACAACCGCGACGGCGCGATCCTCGCCTACGCGGGCTCGGCGAACTATTTCGCGCGGCGCGGCGCCGGGAAGAACGACGGCGTCGTCGCGCTGCGCCAACCCGGCTCGACGCTCAAGCCGTTCCTCTACGAACTGGCCTTCGAAAAGCGCCTCGTGCGTCCGACGACGATCCTCCCCGACGTCCCGACGACGTACGCGATCCCCGGGATGCGAACGTACGCGCCGAGCGACTACAGCACCCGGTTCGCCGGCCCGGTCCGCGCGCGGATCGCGCTCGCCGACTCGCTGAACGTCCCGGCGGTCCGCGTGCTCAGCGCGGTCGGCGTCGACGCCTTCCTGCGCCGGCTGCGCGCGCTGGGCTTCACGCACCTCACGAAAAGCGCCGGCCATTACGGGCTCGGGCTGGCCCTCGGCGACGGCGAAGTCTCGTTGGAAGAGCTCGCCGGCGCGTACGCGACGATCGCGAACGGCGGCCGCCTCGTGCACCCGCACGCGCTCGCCGATGCCGGTCCGGCCGGCGGATCGCGCGCCGCGCCGGGGCCGGCGATCGGCTCGCCGCGCGAGTGGGCGCTGGTTACCGACATGCTCGCCGACGCGCACGCGCGAGCCCGCGCCTTCGGCGTCGCGTCGCTGCTGCGCACGTCATTCCCGAGCGCGGTGAAGACCGGGACGTCGTCGGACTTCCGCGACACGTGGACCGTCGGCTTCACGCCGCGCTTCACGGTCGCCACGTGGGTGGGGAACTTCGACGGCGCGCCGATGCAGCGCGTCAGCGGCGTGACCGGCGCCGCGCCGCTGTGGAACCACGTCATCCGCCGCGTCATGCAGCGGCAGCCCGAGGCCGCCTTCGCGCCGCCGCGCGGCTACGTGCGGCGTCCGATGTGCGCGACGACCGGCCGGCGGCCGACGCCCTCGTGCGAGAGCGTCGTCCCCGAGCTGCTCGACGACCGCGACCTCGCGACGTGGGCTCGCACGCCGGCGCCGCTGCCGCGCGTCTACGACGCGTGGCTCGCGCAGCAACCGGCGCGGAGCGGCGAGCAGCTCCGGATCGTCGCGCCGCAGAACGGCGACGTCTTCGTCGCCGCGCGGGGCGCGCGCATCGCGGTGATCGCGCACGGGGCGGACGCGGCGAGCTGGGACGTCAACGGCGCGAACGTCGCGGCGCACGGCGCGCGCTGGACGCTTCCGCTGCGGCGCGGCACGTGGACGCTGCGCGCCCGCGAGCGCGGCAAGAGCGACGCGGTCACGATCTCGGTGGTCGACGCGCCGCGGCACGAACGCCGCACCGGCTTCACCGTTCGCTGAACGCGCCCCACACGGACATGAAAAAGCCCCGGACGGCGTCCGGGGCTTTCTTCGATTCGCGGTTCGCGCGAACGCGAGGCTTACTTCTGGACCGACTGCGCGGTCTGCGCGCTCGACTTCACGAAGCGGTCGGCCGCGGCGGCGGCGTCCTTCTGCGCGGCGCCGAACAGGTCGGCGAGCTGGAGGGCGAAGACGCTCTGCTGCTCGAGCACCTTCTGCGCGAAGGCCACGTTGAGCTGGGCCAGCTCGGCGAACGTCGGAAGCGTCTCGACGGTCGGGACGACCGGCGTAGCCGGGAGGCTCGCGACGGCGTCGCGGACGGAGGTGAGGGCGGCGAGCTGGATGCTCTGGGCCTGCTTGAGGGTCTCGAGCCCCTGCTGCTGGAGCTTCTCGAGGGTTTCGGCGTAGGTGGCGGGCACGGTGGATCTCCTTCGGGTGTTCGTCGTGCTAACTATACCAAGCGCCGCTTGGCGCGTCAAGCGCGCCCGTCGGTGCCCTCAGCCCCGCTCGACGAATCCTCGGTAGACCCGGAGGAGCGCGTCCTTCTGCTCCGGCGTAAGCCGGGCGTCGCTCCGGATCGCGTCCTCGACCGTCCGCTCGCTCGCTCCGTGCGCGCCGTCCTCGCGCGGGTCGAGCAGTCCGGCCTGCGCGTACATCGTCTCGGCGGAGATCTGCAGCGCCGAGGCGATGCTCTTCAGCACGTCGGCGGACGGCTTGTGGATCCCGCGCTCGATCTGCGAGAGGTACGGGTTGGAGATCTTCGCGACGTCGGCGAGCTGGCGCAGCGAGAGGTTCGCCAGCTCGCGCTGCGCGCGAATGAACTCGCCGACGCCGCGCCAAGGATCGTTCGTGTCGCCGGCCATCACATGTCCAATCCGCCGTTGATCGTGTAGACCGCCCCGGTGATGTAGCTCGACTCGTCCTCGAGCAGGAAGCGCACGACCCGCGCGACTTCCTCCGGCTTGCCGAGCCGGCGCTGCGGGATCTTTTCGATGACGGAGTCGAGCGCGCTTTGCGGCATCGCCGACACCATTTCGGTCGCGATGAAGCCCGGCGCGACGACGTTCACCGTGATCCCTTTGCGCGCGGTTTCGAGCGCCAGGCTCTTGGTGAATCCGAAGAGGCCCGCTTTCGAGGCGGCGTAGTTCGCCTGCCCGACGTTCCCGGTCTCACCGATCACCGAGCTGATGTTCACGATGCGTCCCGAGCCGCGCGCGAGCATGTGCTCGAGCACCGCTTTCGTCATCGCGAACGCCCCGAACAGGTTGACGTTCAGCACGTTGTGCCAGTCGTCGGGCGTCATCTTGCGCACCGTCTTGTCGACGGTGATCCCGGCGTTGTTGACGAGGTAGTCGACCTTGCCGAAGCGCTCCATCACCTCGGCGACGACGCGCTCGCAGTCCTTGGTGTCATCGACGCGGCCCTGGTGGATCGAGACCTGACCGCCCTCGGCGGCCAGCTTGTCGCGCAGCGCCTCGGCCTGGTCCTTGCCGCGGCTGTAGCCGGCCGCGACGCGAACGCCGTCGCGGGCGAGCATCGTCGTGATCGCCGCGCCGATGCCGCGCGTTCCGCCGGTGACGAGTGCGACCTGTCCGTCGAACATACGAGCTTCCTCCGCGATGCGTGCTTTGGACGATCCGAGCCGGGCCCCGTCCTTCGGACGGCCATTGACGGGTCCCCTAGCGAGCAAGGGCTTTCAGGTTCGTTCTGGGAACTGCCGGGGAACAACGTCGCGGGAGGCGCTCCATCACCTACGAACTCTACGACGCGACGTACCTCGCGCTCGCCCCGGCCCGATGGACAGCTGCGGCGACGCAGATGATCTTCGGAAATCCGTTCAACCCGCTCTCGCACACCCCGGCCGGCCGGTTGATGAACGCCTCCGCCGACGTGTTCTCCGGGATCGCGCGACGTCGCGGAAAGCCGGCCTGGAACGTCGGCGCGAGCCCCGAGATCGCCGACGTGAAGCCGTTCGGCCGGCTCGTGCGCTTCGCGGGCGACGCGCCGCCCGACGCGCGCCGCGTCCTGGTCGTCGCGCCGCTCTCCGGCCACTACGCGACGCTCCTGCGGCAAACCGTGAGCAGCTTCGTCGGCTCGCACGAAGTCTTCATCACCGACTGGACCGACGCGCGCGACGTTCCGGCGAACGCCGGCCGGTTCGATCTCGACGACTACATCGACTATCTGATCGCCTGGATGCGGCTGCTCGGCCCCGAGACGCACGTCGTCGCGGTGTGTCAGCCGGCCCCCGCGGTGCTCGCCGCGATCGCGCTGCTCGCCGCGCAGGACGATCCCGCGCAGCCGCAGTCGATGACCCTGATGGGCGGTCCGGTCGACGTGCGCGTCGCGCCGACGAAAGTGACGCAGTTCGCGTCGGCGCACCCGCTCGCGTGGTTCGAGCGCGAGGCGATCGCCCGCGTGCCCGCGTGGTACGCCGGCGCGGGGCGCGAGGTCTATCCGGGGTTCGTGCAGCTCGGCGCGTTCATGGCGATGAACCCCGACCGCCACGTCAACGCGCACTGGAGAATCTTCGAAGACCTCGTCCGCGGCGACGGCGAGTCCGCCGGCACGCGCCGCGCGTTCTACGACGAATACCTCGCCGTCATGGACATGACCGCCGAGTTCTACCTGCAGACCGTCGACGTCGTCTTCCAGCGCGCCGCGCTCGCGACCGGGACGATGCGCTGGCGCGGGACGCCGGTCGATCCGTCGGCGATCCGCCGGACCGCGCTGATGACGGTCGAAGGCGAGCTGGACGACATCTCGGCGCCGGGTCAGACCTACGCCGCGCACGCGCTGTGCACCGCGATCCCCGAGACCCGGCGCGCGCATTACGTGCAGCCCGGCGCCGGCCACTACGGCATCTTCAGCGGGAGCCGCTGGCGCACCGAGATCGCGCCGCGCATCGCGGCCTTCATCGCCGCATCCTGACCGTCACGCGCGCCTGGCTCGTCTTCGACGGCGCCTGCGGCTTCTGCACGTTCGTCGTGCTCGGGCTGCAGCGCGCCGATCGCGCGCACCGGCTCGCGTTCGTGCCGTATCAGCTCTTGAGCGAACCGGCGCTGCGCGCGCTCGGCCTCACGCGCGCCGCATGCGCGCGGGCGGTGCAGCTGGTCGACGAACGAGGATGCGCCGCGTCCGGCGCGCGCGCGGTGAACGGCGCGCTCGCCCGGCTCGATCCGCGCTGGGACGCGCTCGTGCGCGCGATGGAAGCGGCGCCGCCGCTGCTCGCCCTCGAAGCGCTCGCCTATCGCGCCGTCGCGGCGCTGCGCGAGCCGATCTCGATGCTGCTCGGGACGGCGCGCTTCGCCGCGCTGCCGCGCGAGCCTCAGACGCGGCGGTAGCGGATCGTCGCGCCGCCGGCGCCGGCGGCGAGCTCGCCGCGCAGCGCGAGATGGTGCAGGTGCGCGATCGTCTCGGCGACCGCGAACTGCCGGTGGTCGGACGAAAGCTCGTCGAACCGCTTCTCGCGCCGCGTCCACCGGAGTCGCGCGGCGATCGTCGCCGCGTCGAGCGCTTCGCCGCCGAGCGCGTCGACGATCTGCCGCTCGCGCTCCGCGGCGTGCGCCAGCAGCTCGCCGATGCGGCGCGCGAGGTGCGGGAACGGCTCGCCGTGCGCCGGGAGCGCCTCGCCGGCGCCGAGCGCCGCCGCCTTGCGCAGCGAATCGACGTACTCGCCCATCTGATCGCGGTCGCCGTCGCGCCAGCGGCCGACGTGCGGCGTGATCGGCTCGAGGATGTGATCGCCGGTGAGCAGCCGGTTCGTGCGCAGGTCGAGATAGCAGCAGTGCCCCGGGCTGTGGCCCGGCGTCCAGATCGCGCGCAGCCGCGTCCCGACGACGTCGCCGTCGGCGAGCAGCTCCGTCGGCTCGGTGAAGTCCGTCTTCGCGTGCCATTCCAGGTCGTCGTCGTCGGGATCGACGCGATAGCCGTTGCGCGCGAGCCACGCGTTCGCGACCGCGTCGGCCGCGCGCACGTCGCGCAGCAGCCGCGCGAACTGCCAATCGCGCTCGTGCATCAGCAGCGCAGGCACGCCGCGCGCGCGCAGCGTCCCGGCGAGCCCGTAGTGATCGTGGTGCACGTGCGTGATTGCGACGCGCCGGACGTCGGCGAGCGCGAAGCCGTGCGCGGCCAGCCCGGCGTCGAGCGCCTCGACGACGTCGTCCGTCTTCCAGCCGCAGTCGACGAGGGTGAGCCCGTCCTCTTCGGCGATCGCGTAGGCGTTGACGTGCCGCAGCGGGCTGCCCGTCATCGGCAGCCGGATCTGGACGATCCCTTCGCCCAGATCGGCGGTGTGCTCGAGGGCGGCGGTCGGCGGCATGGCGCACGGCGTTCCGCGTGCCGCCGGGTCCGCCCTCGGCGCTATGCCCCCTCGGCCTCTTCGTAGGCGAGGACGCGCGCGGCCAGCTCGGTGCGATTGCGCGAGTTCGTCTTGCGCAGCAGCCGCTTGAGATGGAACGTCGCGGTCGAGCTCGCGATCGAAAGGGTCTCCCCGATCTCGCTGCTCGACGCGCCGCGCAGCACTTCGCCGAGCACCTGGCTCTCGCGGCGGCTCAGGCCGAAGTCGGACATCGCGCGCACGATCGTCGCGCGGCGGCGGGCCGGCTCGACGGTGACGAGGAAGTACGGCGACGCCGCGCCGACCAGGCGCGCGACGCGCAGCACCGCGAGCGGAAGGACGCGCGTGACGGCCGGCTCGCCGTGGCGAACGATTCGCGCGACCATCTCGCCGAGCGTCCCCGCCAGGAGCGGCGGGACGCTGCCGTTGCGCGGCCGGTAGAGCGCGTGCAGCGGCGCCTCTTCGCCGTCGACGTCCTCGCTCAGGATCGAGCGCAGGTTTTCGTCGACCACGAACGTCACCGGCGGGACCCGGCGCAGCGCCGGGCCGGCGTCGTCGATCACGCGATGCGTGAACGAGGCCCCGTGCTCGCTCAGGAACCGTCGCGTCCGCGCGAGCTGCGCCGGGCGGAAGATCCCCCCGGCGGCTTCGAGCCGCACGACGGCGAGCGGCCCTTCGAAGCGACCGAAGACGAGGTAGGCGACGCCGCGCTTTCCGCGCAGGGTCGTGAGCGTCGGGAGCAGCTCGTCGCGCAGCTGCGCGTCGCGTGCGACCTCGACCCACTCGGCGTCGTCCTGCGCGTGCGGTACGCGCTGGGGGACGCCCGACGGAAACGACCGCATCTCGTAGCGGCTCGCTCCGGCGATCGTGGCGAGCGCTTCCCCGACGTGCGGAAGTGCGGTATCGAGCGTCATGACGGCCTCCATGCTGTCCGCGGCGCTGCTGGCGAAGAATCGTACCCGGCGCCGGTCTTTTTCCCGGCGCGGGCGGCGACTAACGGGTTGTTTGCCTACTGCCAGACGTTTCGGACGCCGGACTTCGTCGCGCGCAGCCAGTCGGCGAAGTCGGGCGCGGTCATCGGCTGCGCGATGAGGTAGCCCTGCAGCTGCTCGACGCCGTTCGAGACCGCCCACTGCGCCTGCTCGCGATCTTCCACGCCGTCGGCGATCGCTTGGATCTGCAGCGACTGCGCGACGCCGATCGCCGCGCGCGCGACGCGGCGCGCCTGCGGATCGTGCGCGGCGGGCCGCGTCACCTTCGGATCGATCTTGAGGAAGTCGAGCGGGACGGCGGCGAGGTTCTGCAGCGAGGTCGCGGAGGCGCCGAAGCCGTCGAGCCCGATCGGGATCCCGAGCCGGCGCAGCCGGCGCAGAAAGGCCGCGGCGTTCGATTCGGCGAGCGTCGCGACGTCGCGAATCTCGATCGCGATGCGCGCGGCGACGTCGTCGATGTCGGCCAGCGCCGACTCCAGCTCTTGCCACACGGTGTCGCTCGCATTCGACACGTTGACGTGCACCCGAACGTCGATCGCGTCGCCGTGCCCGTTGTGCGCGTGGCGCAGCGTCTCCGCGACCGCGTGGATCACCTTGAGATCGAGGGCCGACGAGCCGAGCACGCCGCCGCGCGACTCGAGGAACGTCCGCGGCGTCAGCCAGCCGCGCGTCGGATGGCGCCAGCGCACGAGCGTCTCGGCGCCCACGACGCGCATCGTCGCGGTCGAGACGATGGGCTGGAAGCAGAACATGAAGTCGCGATCGAAATCGGCGTCGCGCAGCCCGGCGCGAAACTCGCGCCGCGCGCGCACGTCTTGACTGATCGCGTCGCGATACCAGCGCACGCGCGAGCCGCCCGACTCCTTCGCGGCGTAGAGCGCCTCGTCGGCGTGCTGCAGCAGCTCTTCCGGCGTGGTGCCGTCGGTCGGCGACACCGCGACGCCGATGCTGGCCTGCACGACGCGCACGTACGCGCCGTCCTGCACTTCGACGCGGATGCGCTCGAGAAACCGTTCGGCCGCCTCGACCATCTCGAGCTCGTCGCCCGCGACGCCCAGCACCGCGACGAACTCGTCGCCGCCGATCCGGCCGACGAAGTCGCCGCGCCGCATCGAGCTCTTCATCCGCTGCGCGGCCTCGACCAGCGTCTGATCGCCGACCGCGTGCCCGAAGGTGTCGTTGACCGCCTTGAATCCGTCGAGGTCGATGAACAGGATCCCGACCGAGGAACCGGTGCGCCGCGCCGCCGCGAGCGCGTCGTCGATGAAGCGGATCGTCGCGCTGCGGCCCGGCAGATCGGTGAGCGGATCGTTCGCGGTCTCGCGGACCTCGGCGTGCTGCGCCTCGGGGACGCGCCCGAGCAGACGCGCCACCGCGCCGGCGAGCGCGCGGGCGCTCCGGTGCGGAATCGTCGCGTGCTCCGGCCAGCGCAGCGCGAAGACGTGTCCGGCCTCGCCGGGGAGCCGCGCGACGTACTTCTCGTTGCTGAAGCTCTCGGGGACCCGCGCGCGCATGGTTTCCGCGGCGAGGGCGCGGACCGTCTTCTCGTCGACGCCGGCGGCGGCGTAGGCGACGAGCGTCCCGATCGGGTCGGCCACGAGCGCGACGTCGGCGCGGACCACGGCGAGCGCCGCGGACAGGAAGACGCGCAGGAGCTCGTCGACCGGCCGGCGGGACTCGATCGCGACGTTGAACAGCTCGGTGAGCCGTTCGACGTCGTCGTCGTGCACCGAGGGTTCGACCCCGATCCCGTTCACCTCAACCCGGTCCTTGGCATCGCGGAACGGGAAGGCGATATAGACGATCCCTCCACACCGGACTCATTACCACGACCGCGACGACTTCCGCTCGCAAGCACGCGGTCGTCGCCGAGGACTATCCGGACGGAGAGGCGGCTCGACCCGACCCTCATCGGGTCGAATGTCCCGGCGGCCGCCGCACCCCTGACGTGCCTTCCCGCATCGTTCAACCTTGGCCCCGACGCGGGCGCTTCCTTGCCGTTTGCCCGAGCGGAGCGGGCGAGGGCGTGCGAACACCGCCCGGTGGGAACGGCGTGCGAAAGCCGCCCGGGTCGAAATGAACGGAGACACATCGGGTGACGGCCCACGTAGGGGGCTAATCGGAGCACACGGTCGCGCGTCCCTGCGGCGCCGTGAAAAGCTTCGCTCGATCTCGCGCTTGGCCGCTCCCCACGACACGAGGCGCGGGTCTGGTTCCTCGGCCCGGTGGGAACGAGCACCCCGTGCACGGCCGGCGCCTGGGTCTCGCGATCCTGATCCTCGTCTTCGCCGGCCTCGCCGGCGCCGTCGCCCTCGCGCACGACGCCGTGGCGGGCTGGGCGATCGCGCGCGTCGCGCACGGGATGGGCTACGACGTGCGCGAGGCGCGCCTCTCGCTGGGGACGCGCTCGCTCTCGCTCGTCGACCCGGTGGTCACGACGACGCGCGGCGAGCCCGTCTTCGCCGCCGACCGCGTCGACGTGGCGTACTCGCTGCGCGACCTGCTGCCCGGCGGCCGCCGTAAATTCGGCCTGCGCGCGGTCGATCTCCAACGCCCGCGGGTGACGCTGATCCACGAAGCGGACGGCTCGTACAACGTCACGCCGCCGCCGGCCGGCGCGGCGCAGCGCCCGGACAAGACGCCGCTCGACGTGCGCGTTCGCGTGCGGGACGGCGAGATCACGTTCGTCGACCGCTTCGTCGTTCCGGGCCGCGAACGCCGCGAGTCGGTCGTCGCGGTTCGCGCCGACGCGATCCTCGCCCCGACCGACCCGGCCTACTACCGCATCGACGGGACGCTCGTCGATAACGGCCGGCGCTACCCGATCGCGGGCCGCGCGCGCTTCGACCATGCGCGCCGCTTCGCATCGCAGCACTGGTGGGCGCCGGAGATTCCGATCGGCGCGCTCGCCGACTTCGCGCTCTCGACGCACACGGTCAACGTCGTCTCCGGCCGGCTGCTCGGGCTGGACGCCCGGGTGTACGGCTTCGTGCAGCCGGACGGGAGCACGGACACGCACGTCGGCGTCCACGCCCGGCTCGACGACGGCACGGTCTACGCGCAGCAGCTCGCGCTCCCGGTCCGGAACGCGCACGGACCGCTGCTGCTGACTTCCGACGGCTTTCAGACGACGGGAATCGACGCGACGCTCGCCGGCGCGCCGCTGCACCTGGTCGGCGGCGCCTATCTGGCGCCGCACCCGACGCTGCGCTTCGTGCTCACCGCGCGCGGCCCGCTCGACCGGCTCAAGACGATCGCCGCGGCGGCCGCGAAGCGTCCGCTGGCGGGCGACGTCGCGCTCGCGCTGCGCATCGACGGCGCGCTCGACCGCCCGCGCGTCGAAGGCACCTTCTCGTCCAACCGCTTCGTGTACGGCCGGTACGTGCTCGGCGGCGCAGGCGGGACGCTGGTGGTTCAGGGCCAGACGCTCGACATCGTCCAGTCGCACGCGCGCTACGGGCCGCTGGCGCTCGCCGGCGCGGGGACGCTCACGCTGGGACGGCACGTCGCGGCGAACCTCGTCACGACCGTCGCGGGGCCGAGCGACGCGCTGCCGTACGCGAACCAGCTGCTGCCCGGCACGGCGGTCGACGGCGTCATCGTTCTGGACGGGATCGACACGCGGCTCGGCGCGCAGGGCTTTCTCGCCGCGCGCGGGGCGGGCGGCTCGCTCGACGCGCCCTTCGCGGTGTCGCCCGACGGCGCCGGCACGATCGGCCCGGTCGCGCTCGCGCGTCGCGACGGCGCCGCCGCGTACGCACGTCTCGAGCTCGACCGGCCGCACGGCGCGGTGACCGGCGTCGTCTCGGTGCGCCGGCTGGCGTTGCTCGCCGCGCGCGCGGCGGCGCTCCCGGGACTCGACCCGCGGGCGCTGCCCGCGCTGCACGGCGCGCTCGACGGCGACGTCGCGCTCGACGTGAGCGGCGCTCGGCTCGCCTCGGCGGCGGGCGCGCTGCACGTGCGCGGCGCTTCGTTCGGGACGCTCGCGCTCGGCGACGCCGACGTGCGGATCGGCGCCGCCGGCGAGCGCGCGGAGCTGCAGGCGATTCGCGTGCGCGGGCCGCTCGCCGACGTCGACGGCGACGGCGCGTACGAGAACGGGACGCTGGCCCTCGAAGGGCGCGCGCGGACCAGCTTCGCCCGGCTGCGCCCGCTGCTGCGCGGAATCGCGGCGAGCGGCGCGATCGACGCGCCGTTCCGCGTGGTCGCCGACGGCGGCGAGCAGGTGCTTCAGGTCGACGGGGCGCGGCTCGACGGCGTTCGCCTGCGCGGCATCCCGGTCGGCGCGGCGTCGGCGACGCTCGCGCGGCGAGGCGACGCGCTCGACGTGGTCGCGGCGCAGGCACGCGTCGCGGGCGGAAGCGTCGTCGCGCACGGAACGCTCGGACGCGGCGACGCCACGCTGATCGCGAGCGCGAGCGGGATCGACGCCGGCGCGCTGGGGAGCGGGGCGCTCCCGCTCGCGGGCGGGCGGATCGACGCGCTCGCCGCGCTCGGCGGCTCGCTCGCCGCCCCGCACGGGACGCTCGGCGTGACGATCTCCGGCGCCGCGCTGCGCGGGACCCCGCTCGACGCGGCGGCGCTCGCGACGTACGACGGGGCGCGGCTCGCCTTCGACGACGCCTCCGCGTCGTTCGGCACCGCGGTCGCGACGCTCGACGGCGCGGTCGACGGACTGCGCCCGAACGCGCTCGCGCCGCGGCTCGCGCTCGGCGCGCACGTCCGCGGCCTCGACGTCGGCGCGGTGGCGCACCTCGCGAAGCTTCCGCTGCGCTATCCGGACGCCGCGGTCGACGGCGACTTCCGCATCACCGGCGCCGTCGCGTCGCCGTCGATCGCCGGCACGGCGCGGATCCCGGCCGGCTCGATCAACGGGCTCGCGTTCCGCGACGTCGTCGTGCCGGTGCGCGGCTCGCTCGCCGCGGTGACGGTCAGCGGCGGGCACGCGACGGTCGGAACGACGACGATCGGCTTCGACGCCGCGGCGACGCCGGCGCGAGCGCACGTCGACGTCCGCGCGCCGCACGTCGACCTCGCCGACTTCAACGACTATTTCGACGCCGCCGACACGCTCGAAGGACGCGGTCACGCGGTCGTCGCCGTGACGATCGGCCGGGCGGACTTCGCGACGTCGGGGAACGTCGCGCTGCGCGGCGCGCAGGTGCGGCGCCTCCCGGTCGGCGACGTCGCCGCGACGTGGTCGTCGCGCGGACGGACGATCGCGGCCCAGACCGTCGTCGGCGGCGCGCACGGCGTGCTCCGTGCGCACGGCTCGGCGACGCTGCCGGCGCGCGATCCGCTGCGGCGGCTGGCGGCGAGCGATCTCGACGTGAGCGCGACGGTCGCCGGACTCGATCTCGCGACGTGGCTCCCGGCGCTCGGGATGCGCGACGTCGCGGTGCTCGGCCGCGTCGACGGAAGCGCGCGCGTGCGCGGCGTCGCTCCCGCCCTCTCGCTCAGCGCCGACGCCTCCCTCACGCAAGGCCGGGTCGGCCGCGTGCCGATCTCGTCGCTCACCGTCGCGGCGAGCGCGGAACGCGGGCGCGCGCGCGTCACGCGCGCCGAGCTGCGCGCGCTGAATCTGTCGGCCGACGGCTCGGGGACGTTCGGGTTCGGCGCGCACGATCCGATCGCGCTCGCGCTGCACGCGACGACCCCGGACGTCGGCGCGCTCGCGCTCGGCGCGACGGGGAAGAGCTACGATCTCGGCGGCGCGTTCGACGGGACGCTTCGCGTCGACGGGACCCGCGTCGCGCCGAGCGTCGAAGCGGTCGCGACGCTCGACCGCCCCCGCTACGGCAAGCTCGTCGCGCAGCGCGCGCACCTCGACCTCGCGTTCGCCGGGCGCCGGCTAACGCTGCGCGACGCCTCGCTCGACGAGACGGCCGGACGCGTCGCGGCGTCGGGGAGCGTCCCGGCCACGACGCGGCCGCCGTTCATCGATCGCCGCGACGCGCCGGTTCAGGCGCGCGTCGTCGCCGAGCATCTCGATCTCGGCGACTTCTCGGCCGTCTTTCCGAAGGGCACGAAGCTCGGCGGCGTCGTCGACGGCGACGTGCGCGTGGGCGGGACGCTCGCCGCGCCGGCGCTCGGCGGCACGCTGGCGCTCGCGAAGGGCAGTTACTCGTCGCCGCTGCTCGCCTCGCCGGTCCAGAACGCGACGCTCGCGGTTCGGCTCGACCGGCGGACGGCGACGTTCACGACGCTGCACGCCGACATGGGCGGCGGTGCGATCGACGGCAGCGGAACGGCGAGCATCGGCGACTTGCGCGCGCCGCAGCGCACCCTCGCGTTCGAGGTGAGCGCGCGCGCGAAGAACCTCGGGCTCGACGTTCCGAAGATGGTGCGCGCGAAGATCGACGGCGCCGTGCGGGTGAGCCGCGCTCCCGGCGCGCCGGTTCTCGTCGGCGGAAACCTGGCCTTCACGCACTCGCGGCTGTCCATCATGGCGCTCCTGCCGAAGCGCGGCGGCGCCGCCGGCGCGCCGGCGCTGCCGGTCTCCTTCGACCTCGCGGTGGCGGCGCCGAGCGACGACCGCGTGCAGGGACCCAACATCGACATCGGCGCGACCGGCGGCGCCGTGCTGGGCGGAACGCTGGCGGCGCCCACGCTGCGCGGCCGTTTCCGCTCGACGGACGGATCGATGAGCTTCTACCGCACGTTCGTGCTGCAGAACGCCACCGTCGCGTTCGATCCCTCCGACGGGATCGTCCCGTACGTCGACGCGACCGCGACGACGCACGTCCCCGATCCGTCGACCGACGTGCTGTTGCACGCGTACGGCTTCGCGACGCAGCTGAACCTCGATCTCGCCTCGCGTCCGGAGTACGATCGCTCGCAGATCGTCGGGCTGCTCGTCAACGCGCAGGCGCTCGGCGCGGTCAGCGGCGTCGCGCAGACGTCGCCCGGCACGACGAACGGGAACGCGCTGCAGAACGCGGCGCTCGGCTTCGCGGGATCGCAGCTCACGAACGCGATCTTCCAGCCGTTCTCGAGCTCGGTCGGCAACGCGCTCGGGTTCCAGACGTTCGGCGTCTCGCCCAGCCTCACCGGCGGCTTCACGGCGAGCGCGACGCGCAAGCTCGGTGAGCACCTGACGGCGTCGTTCGCGGAATCGCAGACGCAGACCGGACAGCGCCAAAGCGTCGGCATCTCCGGCAACTTCTCGGACGCGACGTCGGTGCAGCTCACGCTCTACGGCGGCGGCGGCGGCGCGTCGCCCGTCCTCGGCGTCATCCCGCCGTTCGGACTGACGCAGCCGAAGAACCTCGAGCTCGAAGCGCTCGTCCCGCCGGAGGGCTCGAACGGCTTCGTCTTCTCGTTCGTGAAGAAGTTCTGGGCGGGGAAGCCGCCGGCGCCGAGCCTGAAGACGTTTCACTCGGAGGCGGCCGCGACGCCCTCGCCGCAGACCGAGGCGCTGCGCTCCGGATGGTGAGCGTTCAGCCGGAGTGCTGAGCGCTCTTCTTCCGTTTCGGGCCGCCGTGCTCGGTCGCGACCTCGGCCGTCGCGACCGCGGCGACGAAGCCGACGCCGCCGACGACGTTCCCCACCAGCGTCGGAATCAGGAAGTGGATGAAGTCGCCGGCGGTGATCGCACCGGAGAACACGCCGTACAGCGTATCGACGGAGCCGGCGATGACGTGCTCGAGCTTCGCCGCCGAGATCAGCCAGGTGAGGATCATGATGAGGATCGGCGCGAGCACTTCGGTGAGCGGCAGCAGCCACACCATGAGCGCGATGATCCAGCCGGCGAACACCGCCTTCGTGAAGATCTCGCTCGTCGTCGGTGCGACCGCCACTTTCGCGATCTCGCCGAACGCGTGCTGCTGGTCCGGCGTGAAGGCACCCGAGAACGCGACCCACGCGGACGAGATCGCCGCGCCCGCGAGATTGCCGAGGAAGACGACGGTCCACAGCCGCGCGACGCGGCGGATGCGCCACGCTTTCGGATCGCTGAACACCGGCAACAGCGGGGTCAGCGTGTTCTCGGTGAAGAGCTGCTGCCGCCCGAGGATCACGATGAGGAAGCCGAGCGTGTAGCCGAACGCGGTGATCAGCTCCGCCCACTTCGTCTCGGGGAGCGCGGCGCGCAGCACGCCCATCCCCACGAGCGAGAAGACCATCGAGAGCCCCGACGCGAGCGCGGACCAGAACAGCGAGGCGGGGGAACGTTCGTTCTCGACTTCGCCTTCGCGCCGGATCGTCTCGTAGATGACCGCGGAGCGCGGACGCGCGCGGCGTTCGGCCTCTTCCGCCTCTTCCTTGGTGACGATCTCGTCGTTCATGGCGGCGCTCGTACCCCGCGCGCGGCGCGGCGCAACGACGGCCGCGGCGGCGCGTCGGCGCCGGGTCACCGATCCGGACCGTGCGCGCCTTCGCCGGCCCGGCCGCTGTAGCGCCGCCCGCGCCACGTCACGCCGCGGCCGCCCGCGACGCGCAGCGTCGAGTTCAGCGCGATCGCCGCGCTGACGGCGAAGCCGACCGGTGCGTACCACGACAGCCGCGGCGGGAGCAGCGTGAGCCGAAGACCGCGCCGCACGACCGCGATCGCGCAGCCGAGCGCAAGCAGCGACTCGACGGCGCGCGCGGGTCTGCGGCGCGCGAGCGCGTCGAGCGCGAGCGCGGCCGGCACGGCCGAGAGCAGCGCGAGAAACGCCGCGCCGCCGAGGAGCATCCGCGGGTCGCCGCCCGCCCCGGCGTAGACGTTCTTGGTGAAGCCGTCCCACAGCTCGCGCAGCGAGCGGTACATCCGCACGCGAACGAGCCGCTCGCCGTCGGCGAGGCGCAGGCGGAAGCGGCCGTCGGCTTTGAGCCGGCGCGCGAGCGCGACGTCCTCGACGATCTCGGCGCGAACCGCGTCGTGTCCGCCGATCGCGTCGTACGCGGCGCGCGAGACGAGCAGGTACTGCCCGTTGGCGAGCGCGCGGTCGGGCCGCGCGGGATCGTTCAGCTCGGCGAGCGAGCCCGACGCGAAGACGACGAACCCCAGCAGCGTGGGGAGCACCGCCCGCTCTCCCCACGTTCCCAGCTCTTGGAACGTGTTGAGCGAGAGCGCGTCGGCGCCGCGATCGCGCGCGTAGGCGAGCGCCGATGCGCACGCGTACGGCGCGTGCGCGGTGTCGGCGTCGGTGAACAGCAGCCACGCGCCGCGCGCGAGCCGCGCGCCCTGCGCGAGCGCCCACGGCTTCCCGGCCCAGCCCGGCGGGAGCGGTTCGCCGCGCACGACGCGCAGCCGCGCGTCCCCGGCGGCGAGCGCGGCGAGGATCGCCGGCGTCCGATCCTCGGAGCGGTCGTCGACGACGATGATCTCGACGTCGCGCAGCGTCTGGGCGAGCAGCGAGCGCACGCAGCGCTCGACGTTCAGCTCCTCGTCGCGCGCCGGCACGACGATCGAGAGCGAGGGCGCGTCGTCGAGCCGCTCGACGACCGGGACGCTCTCCCAGCCGTCCGCGATCGTTGCGGCACGGTGAGCGTAGGCGAGCGCGGCGCTCGCGGAGAGGTGCGCGAGCGCGTCGAGCACGGCGTCGATCAGCGCAGCAGCCGCCACGGCGCCGGCGGGCTCGCCACGAACGCCGCGTGCACTTCGTCGAGCGCGCGCCGCTGCGCCGAGAACATCAGCAGCGCCCGCGCCTCTTCGAACGTCGCCCAGCGATGCGCGTCGTGCACGTCGTCCTCGAGCACGACCGCATCGGCGTCGTCGCCGACGCGCGTGACGAAGAACGGCACGTGCACGATCGTGTCGCGGATCGGATCGTAGAACGCGTCGAGGAACCCGGCGGTGTAGAGCACGCTCATCGGGATCCCGGTCTCCTCGAGCAGCTCGCGCCGCGCAGCGTCGGTCGCCCGCTCGCCGGGCTCGACGCCGCCCATCACGACGGTCCACCCTCCGGCGAACGCGCCGCCCGCCCGCCGCACGAGCAGGACGCGCGCATCGTCGGCCTCCCCGCGCAGCACGACGACGGCGACCGCGTCGGCCCGAACCTCGCTCATCGCGACCAGCGCGGCGTCACGGTTGCGGCGAACGCCTTCGCAGCAACGCGCGCGAGACCATGGGGAAGCATGCCGGCGTTCGCGGCGGCGATACCGATGGCGCACAACGCTCGTCGCGTGACGTTCCTCCGTCCGAACCCGGTGGCCGAGCGGTTCGCGCGCCCGCCCGTGCCTCCTGTGTCAGCGCTGCGGCGTCACCGCCAGGCTTCGCACGTCGACGGCGTACCGGCGAACGGCGTCCGACGCTGAGAACGGGATCGTCGAGACGGAATACGTTCCCGCGCTCGCCGGCTCGAAGAGCACCTCGCAGCGGCATTCCGCGGTGGTGTGCGCGGCGCGCATCGCGGCTTCGATCGCGCGCAGGCCGCCGAGCGGCACGGCGACGGTACGGCGAAAGTGCAGCGTGGCGTGCCGGTAGTCGGGCTCGCCGTGCGCGTACGGGACGTGCGTCACTTCGACGAAACGCCCGTCGGGCATCGGGCGGCGTTGCTTCAGCAGCTGCGGGATCCAGCGCAGGTGCCCGCTATCGAGCAGGACGGCGCGTGAGCCGGCGGCGAGCCGGTCCGCTCGGACCGCGACGTCGATGCGGCCGCCGATCACGGTGATCCGCCATGCGTGCGCTTCGTTCTGCGCGAGGCTCTGCGCCGGCGTCGACTCGCGCATCGCCGCCTGCATGCGGCCGCCGCGACCCTCGTCGTACTTAGGCGGCACGAGCACCGTCTCGCCGCCGACGGTCCAGCGGGCGACGGGCCGGAACTCCGGCGTCACGGCGACGCCCGGGATCGAGGGCGTTCCCGTGCCGAGCGCGTTCGTGTCGACGAGCGAGAAGCTCGCTTGCGAGGCCGACCCGGTCTTGAGGTACTCCAGCATGACGTACGTCGGCCGGCCGGCCGGCGCGGCGAACACGCGCAGCACGCGCGTTTGCGGCGGCAATCCGACCGGAAGAACGACCGGGAACGTCGCGTGCGCGACCACGGCGCGAAGATCGTCCGGCGTCGGGAAGCTCACCATGGCGAACGAGTCGACGGCGACGGCCGCCTTCTCGCCGGAGAGCCACACGCGCACGCCGTGAAACAGCTTCTCCGCGAGCCCCGCCTGCACGCCGACGCCGGCGAGGACGAGCGCGGTGACCAGGGCGGCGAGACGCGTACGGGCCTGTGTCGTCGCGGCGTGCGCGCGCGCCCGGATGCGCTCGACCGGGAAGCCGGGGACGGGGATCGCCGCGCGCGCGGTGCGCGCGGTCGCCGAGAAGTCAGACTGCATGCGGGGCGGCCTCCAAGCCGTCGGTGCGAAGGTCGTCGCGATAATCGCCGAGGAGCGCGCGCAGCCGCGTGCGCGCCCGATTGAGCCGCGTGCGGACGGTGGCGTGCGGGACGCGCAGCGCCGCGGCGACCTCCTCGCCGGACAAATCGTCGAAGTAGAACAGCACGACGACCTCGCGCTGCTCGGGCGGCAGCTCCGCGAGCGCGCGCCAGACGTCGAGCCCGATCGTCGCGTCGGCGGGGAAGTGCTCCCCGTACGGATCGGGCTCTCGCCCGCGGTTCCGGCGCCGCACGCGCGAGGACTCGCGGACGACGATTCGATAGAGCCAGGCGTCGAACGCCTCGACGCTGCGCAGGCCGCGCACTTTGCGATGCACGATGACGCACGCGTCCTGCGCGGCGTCCTGCGCGAGGTTCACGTCGCCGAGCAGCGACGCGGCGAGCCGGAAGCAGCCCGGCCACACAGCGCCCAGCAGACGCTCCACCGCTGCGTCGTCTCCGCGAAGCGCCTCCTCGACGACCTCGGGCGCCGCCCACCGGCCCATCAGGCTCTCGTTCCGAATCGCGCCGTCACGTCCTAGAGAGGCGCGATCGGCGCCGAAATGTTCCCGAGCCCGCGATGATTGCCGCGAGCGCGCGTACCGCGCCGCCTTTGGCGTTCGGCTGCGTCTTCGCGCGCAGCCGGCCCGCTAGCCGAGAAATCGAGCGAGGGACATGCGGTACTCGTCGAAGTCGAACTCGTATGGGCCAAGCGCCAAGGTCGTGAACGCCAATTCAGCGACCACGTGCTCTCCAGCGTCACGGTACTGCATATCGAATCGCTCGATCCGGCTCCACTCGATCCGGTCGCCGCGTCGTACGATGACGGCGGCTATGCCTCCGCAGTAGATGTCCAGGCATTCGCCACATCCGTAGATCTGCGTCCGGCCGCCCAGCCGCGAGTCCCCGGCCACGTCGGCGATCAGCTGGCGGGCGAAGGTCGTGCTATCCCAGCGGTCACCGAGGACGCCGCTATCCGCGCTCGGCAGCATCGAGCGCATCTCGACAGCGTCGATGACGTAGTCATAGAACGAGCGCGCGCTTCTGTACAACCCGCCCGGCAGCTCCTCCCTCGGAACGGAAATCGGGCTGAGCCCAAACGCGTTCACGCTCGGAGCACCGCCACACGCTTGGCCTTCGGCTGCGTCTCCGCGCGGAGCTGGCCGCAGGCGGCGGCGATGTCGCGGCCCATGGGCGTGCGCACGGTGACGGCGACGCCGGCTCGTTCGAGCAGCTTCGCGAAGGCCCAGATGCGCTGCTCGTCGCTGCCGCGGAGCACGGCGTCCGGCGTGCTGTTGTACGGGATCAGGTTGACGTGATAGAGCGGGCCGCGCATGAGCTTCGCGAGCGCCTCGGCGTCCGCGTCGGCGTCGTTCACGCCCGCCAGCATGACGTACTCGAAGAACACTTTGCGCTTCGTCGCGCTCACGTAGCGCTCGACCGCGGCCATCAGCTCCTCGGTCGAGAACTTGCGGTTGACCGGCATGATTCGCGAACGCGTCGCGTCGGTCGGCGCGTGCAGTGAGATCGCGAGGTTCACTTGCGTGCGCTCGGCGGTGAAGCGGTCGATGCGGTCGACGAGGCCGACGGTGGAGATCGTGATGTGACGGTGGCCGAGCCCGAAGCCGTTCGGATCGTTGAACAGCGCCACCGCGCCCATCACCGCGTCGTAGTTGGCGAACGGCTCGCCCATCCCCATCGCGACGAGATTCGTCACCTTGCGGCCGTCGCGCTCGAGCTGTTTCGCGAAGTAGCGCACCTGATCGAAGATCTCGGTCGCCGAGAGATTGCGCGTGAAGCCGGCCTGGCCGGTCGCGCAGAACGCACACGCGTACGCGCACCCCGCCTGCGAGGAGAAGCAGACGGTGTTCCGCTCACCGTGATGCTCCATGAGGACGGCTTCCACTTCGTTCCCGTCGTGCAGGCGGAACAGCACCTTCGTCGTCTGGCCGTCGCGCGAGCGCTGCACGACGACCGGCTCGACGTCGTCCAGCGAGAAACCGCGCTCACCGAGCGCGGCGCGCAGCTCCTTCGGCAGCGGTGTGATCGCGTCGAGCTCGGCCGCGAGCTCCTTGGTCGCCGCGCGATAGAGCTGATCGAGCCGGTAGCTCTTCAGCCCGTGCGCGACGGCGAGCGCCGCGCCGTTGTCGTAACCGGCGCGGCGCGCTTTCTCGTCGATCCAGAGGTCCCGCGCGCTGAGCATGACGTGTCATTGTACCACGCCCGGCACGCCGGCGCGGCTACGTTACCGGGACCGCGGCCAGGGTGTTGATCGTCCCGTTGTCGGCCCGCAGGTCGCTGCGGACGAGGTGCACGCCGTTGACGGTCTGGCCGCCGTCGCCGTCCGTGCCGAAGTTCACGCGGCCGCCGGCCGCGCTGTCGGCGAATCCGCTGGCGACGGTGGTGTCGCCGTCGCGCATGATGACCGCTTCCTTGATCATCAGCCCAAGGATCAGCGCCTTGCAGCGCTCGGGGCTGGCGAGGAGCGCGGCGCGGTCGGAGGCCGGCATCTTCGCGAACGCCTCGTCGGTCGGCGCGAAGATCGTCACCGGACCGGAGGCTTTGAGCATGTCGTCGAGTCCGGCCGTGTGCACGGCCGCGACGAAGGTCGTGAGGTTCTTCTGCTGCGAGGCGAGGTCGAGGACGCTGGCGGGCTGCGCTCCGGCGACCGAAGGCGCGGCCAGGGTGAAGGCGAGCAGGCAACCGGCGATCGCGCGCCGGGCCGAAGCCGTGGAGAGGCGCATGGAAACCTTCCTCGAGATGGAGGCGGCTATGGTGGGCGATCGATCGCTACGGTAATTCTACTATTTCCGTAGGAGATTGTTCCAGCGCGAACATTAAATCTTTAGGGCTGCGCCTCACTCGAACAGCGTGTGCTGGACCGGCGCCTCCGCGGCGGGCGGCGCCGCCGGCTCATCGAGCTTTGCGCGAACCTTCTTGAGATCGTCCCAGACGAGGCGCTTCACCTCGTTCATCGAGCCGCCGGTTTGGCGCAGAACGTAGGCGGGGTGGAAGGTCGCGATGACCGGGATGCCGAGCGGGCCGTCGTGCCACGTGCCGCGCTGCTTGGTGATCGAGAACCGCTCGCCCATGAACGATTTCGCGGCCGGCGCGCCGAGCGCAAGGATCGCGCGCGGACGGATGATCTCGATCTGCTGATCGAGATACGGACGACAGTTCGCCATCTCGTCGGGGAGCGGCGCGCGGTTCGCCAGGCGATGGCCGGCGTCGAGCGTCGGCCTGCATTTGACGGTGTTGCAGATGTAGACGTCTTCGCGCGGCAGGCCGATCGCGAGCAGCATCTTGTCGAGCAGTTCGCCGGCCCGCCCGACGAACGGACGCCCGAGCTTGTCCTCGGTCTCGCCGGGTCCTTCGCCCACCACCATGAGCGCCGCGCACGGATCGCCTTCGCCGGGGACCGCGTTGCGGCGCGTCGAGCCGATCGTGCATCGCCGGCACGCGTCGATCGTCGTCGCGAGCCGGTCGAGCAGCTGCTGCCGGCGCGTCCGATCGGCGAGGCTCACGCGACGCTCTCCGCGCATCGCACGCCGGCGAAAAGCGCGCTCACGCCGGAGGCCGTTCGCCGGGTGCGGGCTCGAGCAGCACCGCTTCGCCGAACGCCGTCACGCGGGTCGCGCCGTCGGCTCCTTCGGATGCTTGGAACTGCAGGCCGATGACGCCGTTCGCGCCCATGCGCTCGGCACGCTGCAGCAGCGCTTCCAGCGATTCGGTGCGCGCGCGTTCGGCGTCGGTGAGGTATTCGATCGGCGCGAGACCGATGAGCACGCCGATGCTGCGGAAGGTCTGCTTGAGCACGTTGCGCGGCCGGCTCGCGTGCCCGTAGGCGAAGCCGAAGGAGCGCACGATCCGATAGCCCTCGATCCGCTCGAACGTCGTCACCGCTTCGGGCGCCAGCGCCATCAGCGCGAGACCCCGCGTCCGCGCGCGAGCGCCATCAACGCAGCAGCCTGCGGCCGAGCGCGAACGCGCCGGCGAGCGCGCCGGCGTAGAGCGCGTAGCGGCCGATGAGCGCGCCGACCAGGCTGTAGTACCACGCGCGGCCGTGGTGCTTGATCCAGTACTTGCGGCGCGAGGTCTGCTTTCGCTTCTCGACGTTGTAGCTGCCGCGCGCCGAGCCCATCCCTTCGTGCACGGCCTCGCTCGCCGGGACGAACCACGTCTCCCAGCCCGCGTCGGCGGCGCGCTTCGCGAAGTCCACCTCTTCGTGATACAGGAAGAAGCGCTCGTCGAACGGACCGATCGCGTCGATCACCGTCCGGCGGATCGCGAGCGCCGCACCGATCGCGAGATCGACGCGGCGCGGCGCGTCGTACGCGAACCGCCGCAGGTCGGCGCCGTTGGCGAAACGGCGCAGCGGCGGCAGATCGCCCCACGCGCTGGAGCGCAGAAACGCTCCGGTCCACGTGTCGAACTCGCCGAGCGACTCCTGAATGGTGCCGTCGTAGTTGTAGATCCGCGAGCCGGCGATCCCGCAGCGGGGATGGGCGTCCATGAACGCGACGATCTCCGCCAGCGCGCGGTCCTTGAGCTCCGCGTCCGGATTCAGGAGGAACACGTACTCCGACGACGTCGCGAGGAACGCCCGATTGCACGCCGCCGCGAAGCCCAGGTTCGCGCCGTTCTCCACGATGGCGACTCGCCCGCGGTAGCGCTCGCGGATGAACTCGCGCGAGCCGTCCTCGGAGCCGTTGTCGGAGACGACGACGCGCGCGAACGACGGATCGTCGCGCACCTCGCTCAGCGCGAACACCGAGTCGAGCGCCGTCGCGATCTTCTCCTTGTCGTTCCAGCAGACGACGACGACGTCGATCCGGCTCATCCGCTACGCGGCGTCGCCGCCCGCGACCGGCGCGAACTTGTTCCGGTTCTGCAGGTACGGCCAGATGAACGCGTCGATGTCGCCCTCGAGCACGGCCTGCGCGCTGCCGGTCTCGACGTTGGTTCGGAGGTCCTTCACCATCTGATACGGATGCAGCACGTACGAGCGGATCTGGGACCCCCACTCGTTCGCGCGCCGCTCACCGCGCAGCTCGGAGAGCTTCGCCTCCTGCTCTTCGCGCGCGCGTTGCACGAGTTTCGCGCGGAGGATGTTCATCGCGACGTCGCGGTTCTGCATCTGCGATCGCTCCTGCTGCGAGGCGACCACGACCCCGGTCGGCAAGTGATAGATGCGCACGGCGGATTCGGTCTTGTTCACGTACTGCCCGCCCGCGCCGGACGCTTTGAACGTCTCCACCTTCAAGTCTTCGGGTTTGATCTCGACGTCCTCGACGTCACCTTCCTCCGTCTCCGGAACGACGTCGACCTCGGCGAACGACGTCTGCCGCCGGCCCTGATTGTCGAACGGCGAGATACGCACGAGGCGGTGCACGCCGCGCTCGCTCTCCAGCATCCCGTACGCGTTCTTGCCGCGGATGATGAACGTGACCGACCGAAGCCCCGCCTCATCGCCCGGCATCTCTTCGACGACGTGCGTCTCGAAGCCGTGACCCTCCGCCCAGCGCAGGTACATCCTCGCCAACATCTGTGTCCAGTCCGCGGCGTCCGTGCCGCCCGCCCCGGCGCGGATCGTCACGATCGCGCCGTGCGAGTCGTAGGGCCGGTCGAAGTTCGCCGCCATCTCGAGGGCGTCGAGGGCGGTCGTCGCCCGCGCGATCGCGGCGTCGGCTTCGCTCTCCGCACCCTCCTCGTCGCCGAGCACCTCGAGGATCTCGGCGGCATCGGTCAGCGCCGCATCGACGGCGTCGACCGCGTCGAGGTCCGAGCGCAGGTCGGCGATCCGCTTCATCACCCCGCGCGCCCGCTCGGGATCGTTCCAAAAGTCGTCGGCGCGCGAGCGCGCCTCCAGCTCGGCTACCGACCGCCGCTTGGTTGCATCGTCAAAGACGCACCTTCAGCGCGCTGAGGCGCTCGCGGGCGCGGTCGATGGCGGCGATCTGGGCGTCGGACACGGCAGACCGGGGTTCTCCGGGAGTCCGCCCCGCCCTACCGGAAGAGCGCGGCCGTGACGACCATGCTCCTGCGTCCCGACGCGATCTTCGACGGCCAAGACGTTCACGCGGGATGGCAGGTGCTGGTGGAAGGACCGCGGATCGCAGCGGCCGGACCGGACGTCGCCGCGCCGGACGGCGCGGAGGTCGTGGAGCTCCCGGGTGCGACGCTCCTTCCGGGGCTGATCGACCTGCACACGCACCTCCTGCTCATGCCGTACGATCGGCGGTCGTGGGACGATCAGGTGTTGCGCGATCACGAAGCGCTGCGCGTGGCGCGTTCCATTCCCGCGCTGGCACGCACGCTCGCCGCCGGGTTCACCACCGTGCGCGACCTCGGCACGGAGGGCGCGGGCGAAGCGGACGTCGGGCTCCGGCGCGCGATCGAAGAAGGCGTGATCGCCGGACCGCGGATGGTCGTCGTGACGCGTGCCATCGTCGCGTACGGATTCTACGGGCCGGCGGGGTTCGCGCCGGAGTGCTGCGTGCCGCAAGGCGCCGACGAGGTGGACGGCCCGGAGTCCATCTATCACACGGTGCGGCGTCAAATCTCGCGCGGTGCGGACTGGATCAAGGTGTACGCCGATTCGCGCCACGGGCCGGGCGGCATCTCACGGCCGTCGTTTTCCGAAGACGATCTGCGGCTGATCTGCCGCATCGCGCACGACTCCGGCTGTCCCGTCGCCGCGCATGCGAACACCGCGCAAGGGATGCGCCGCGCGGCGCTCGCGGGCGTCGATTCGATCGAGCACGGCAACGAAGGGACGCCGGAGGTCTTCGCGATGATGAAAGGCCTCGGCGTCGCGTACGTGCCGACGCTCGCCGCGTACGCGGCGATTTGGCGGTATCGCGGACTGCAGTCCGACGATCCCGCATACGCGCAGAAGCGCGCGTCGTTCGCCGCCGCACTGGCGAGCGGCGTAACGATCGCGAACGGCAGCGACATCGGCGTCTTCCCGCACGGCGAGAACGCGCTCGAGCTCGAGCTGCTGGTCGACAACGGGATGTCGCCGCTCGACGCACTCCGCGCCGCGACGTCGACCGCCGCGCGCGTCCTGCGCCGCGACGACCTCGGCGCGATCCGGCCCGGAGCGACCGCTGACCTCGTCGCGGTCGACGGCGACCCGACGCGAGACATCGGCGCGTTGCGGGCGGTGCGCTACGTCGCGAAAGAAGGCGTCCGCAGAGAGTGAACGTTCCCATTTCGAATGGCGTGCATTCTAGGCCGTGCGACTCTTCGACTACGTATAATTGAGTAAGTCGATGAGGGGCAAGGGCACGTTCAAGTCGGCGGCATCATGCATCCGCTCAACGAGATCTCGGACGAGCGAAAGCTGTTGTTTTCGAAACTGGGCCTCGCTTTCGTCCGAAAATGGCGGGAGAAAGCGAGGATTATACGCTCCCCCAGAACTCGCTTCGACAGCGTGACGAATGAGCTGCTGCCTGCAGTCGATGTCGAAGACCTGTAGACGCTGGACGATATTCCCTACATCGTGCGACAGGAGAACTCCCAGTCGCCAGGACACCACTACCAGCCGATCATGGTCCGGGCATGCGCGCGCGATACGAACGTTCGCACCCCGGCTGTCCTGCATTGATGCCACTGCCGGCAAACTCCAAACCCGAACTGCGTCGGCAACGATCGACTTCTCGGTTTCACGAACGACTCCCGGGAAAGCGGCATCCTCCGGAACATTGAGAACTGCGACCGTAGTGGCGATGCCCGATGCCGCTATGTCCGCTCGGTCCATGTTTGCGGCTTGCCCGGCAGAACTCGATATGAGAGCGGCAAAAATGCCGACACTGATGATGCCGTTGAAGCTGAGGTTTTTCCACGGTAATCGGGACCGAGCCGTCGCGGGCGGCGCTAACGATATCAGCGGCTCATTATGCTGAAAAGCGGAACCGCACGGCGTCCGGTTCGGGACCATGAGCTCCGCCGGATAGCGAGGTGTTCGCTGTTTCGGTCTACGAACTGAGATTCGCAATGAGCGCATAGTGATAGGGAAACCCGCGCTCCGCAATGCGTACGGAAAGTCCCACGCTCGAGATTCGTTCTTGCGCGGCTTCAGCATCGTACACGTGATCGCTCGGCGGCCCGAGGGGCCTGTCCGCGGCGGCGTCCCAATCGACGAAGATCGCCGTAGCGTCCGCTTTCAGCAGCGCACGCAGGTCGCCGAGCGCGTCGTCGCCCAGCTCATGCAGTACGTTGAGCGCGAGCACGCGATCCGCGACTCCCCGCAACCGCCCGGCTCCGGCGGGGTCGATCGCTTCGACGTTTCGCAGCCCGGACGCGGCGATCTTGGCGCGCGCTTTCTCCAGCATGACGTCCTGCTCGTCGAGAGCGACGACCCGGACGTCCGGACGCGCGCGTGCGATCGCGAGCGCGTACGTCGCCGTTCCGGTTCCGAAGTCGACGACGAGCCCGTTCGGCGGCACGTCGAGCAGCTCGACGATCGTCGCCGGCGGGAGGTACGTGAAGCGCTCGGCGTCGTCGAGAACGCCGGCGCGGCGGGGATCGAAGCGATGCGGCTGCTTCGCGCCGTGTCGATCGTGCTCCAACGTGCTATCCTCCGGCCTTCTGCTCTTCCGCGGCGGTGGGGCGGCCGTAGAGCACCCACACGAGGCCCACGGCGAGGAGGCCGCCGATCAGCGGCGCCGCGACGTACACCCACCACGCGCTCAGTCCGCCGGCGAGGATCGCCGGGCCCAGCGTACGCGCGAGGTTCATCGAGCCGCCGGAGATCGGTCCGCTGATCCAGCGGTCGAAGACCGTCGTGCTGCCGTTGGCGACCGCGGACTGGGCGCCGATGATCTTGCCCTGGTTCGCGGTCGAGATCGCGACGGCGATCAGGATCGCGGTCAGCACGATCTCGAGCCAAAACGCCGGCCACGGGCCGAGCGAGAGCGCGGGGAGCAGCGCGGTCGGCTCCGGGCGCAGGATCGCCAAGACGACCGCGCCGGCCGCGACCGCGCCGGCGAACTGGGCAACGACGTATTCCGGAACGCGGCGCCACGGGATGTCGCCGCGCACGGCGAAGGCGAGCGTCGTGATCGGGTTCGTGTGCGCGCCCGACACTTCGCCGAGCGCGTAGATCACGATCGTCGTCGCGACGCCGGTGCACGCGTACTCGACCGCGTAGCCGATCTTCCCCGGGAACAGCTTCGCGAGCGCCGCCGGCGCGACGGTTCCGAGCGTGACGACGAACGTGCCGGCGAGCTCGGAGACGACGCGCGCGACCCAGTCGCGCGTCCGGAAGCGCTTGTCCGCGGCGCGCTCGCGCAGCGCTTCGCTTCGCTGCTCCGGCGTGCTCAGCGGCGGTGCTCCCTCACGCGCCGATCAGGCCGCCGCCCCGTGGCACTTCTTGTACTTCTTGCCGCTCCCGCACGGGCACTGGTCGTTGCGTCCGACCTTCGCCTCGGCGGCGTTCTGCTTGGGCTTCGCCGCGCCGCCGTCGTCCCGGTTCGTGTGGAGCTGCGTCGCCTCGTACTTCGGGGCCGGTCCGAGCAGACGCTCCGCGGTCGCCGGATCCATCCGCGGCGCGGACGGCACGGCGGCGGTCTGCGGCGCGAGCCCGTTCGGCGTCGCGCTCTGGAACTGCGGCTGCGCGTAGCCGTCGCCCGGCGTCAGCGCGGCGGCCGGGACGCCGCCGTCGTAGAGCGCCGGCTGCGGCATCTGCTCGAAGCCCGGCGGCGGCATGCCTTCGGGCGGCGCGATCTCGACACGGACCGCGAACGCGGCCTTGATAGCTTCGTCCGCGATGTTGTTCTTGAGGTCTTCGAAGATCTCGTAGGCCTCTTTTTCGTACTCGACGCGCGGGTCTTTCTGACCGTAGCCGCGCAGCCCGATCCCGCTCTTGAGCGCGTCCATGATGTAGAGATGGTCGACCCACAGCCGGTCGATGATCGGCAGCATGATGTACTGCGACTCGATCATCCGCATGAGATCGGGGCCGATCTCCGCTTCCTTCTCCTCGTACGCCGCGACCGCGTGCTTGTAGAGCAGATCCTTCATCCCGTCGCGATCGAGCTTCTCGAGGTCCTCGACGGTGACGAACTGCTTGATCGGGAACAGCTGCTCGACCTCGTCGAGAATGAGGCCCAGATCCCACTCCGAGGGATGCTCTTCTTCCGGCGCGCCGGCGTCGACCGCGTAGGACGTCTTCTTGCGCAGCGTCTCGATGAAGAAGTCGCGCAGCGGCTGCCCTTCGAGAACCTTGCGGCGTTCGCCGTAGATGATCTCTCGCTGCTTGTTCATCACGTCGTCGTACTCGAGGACCGACTTGCGGATCTCGTAGTTGTGGTTCTCGACTTTCGACTGCGCGTTCTCGATCGAGCGCGAGAGGATCCCGGCCTCGATGGGCGTCTCGTCGGTGAACTTGACGAAGTCCATCATCTTCTGCAGCCGTTCCTGACCGAACAGCCGCATCAGCTCGTCCTCGAGCGCGATGTAGAAGCGCGTTGAGCCCGGATCGCCCTGACGTCCCGAGCGGCCGCGCAGCTGGTTGTCGATGCGCCGCGACTCGTGCCGCTCGGTGCCGATGATGTGCAGCCCGCCGAGCTCGGGCACGCCCTCGCCGAGCTTGATGTCGACGCCGCGGCCGGCCATGTTCGTCGCGATCGTCACCGCGCCGTACTGTCCGGCGTCCTTGATGATCTGCGCTTCCTGCTCGTGATACTTCGCGTTCAGGACGTTGCACTCGACGCCGCGCCGGCGCAGCATCATCGCGAGCCGCTCGGACTTCTCGATCGAGCGCGTGCCGACGAGCACCGGCCGGCCCTTCGCGTGCTCGGTGATGATGTCGTCGATGACCGCGTTGAACTTCGCCTCTTCGCTGCGGTAGACGATGTCGGCCATGTCCTTGCGCTGGACCGGCTTGTTCGTCGGCAGCACGACGACCGAGAGCCCGTAGATCTCACGGAACTCGCGCTCTTCCGTCTTCGCGGTACCCGTCATCCCGGCGAGCTTGTCGTAGAGCCGGAAGTAGTTCTGGAAGGTGATCGTCGCGAGCGTCTGGTCCTCGCTGCGAACGTTCAGCCCTTCCTTCGCCTCGATCGCCTGGTGGATGCCGTCGGAGTAGCGCCGGCCGTACATGAGGCGGCCGGTGAACTCGTCGACGATGACGACCTCGCCGTCCTTGACGATGTACTGCTGGTCCTTGTGGAACAGGTGCCACGCCTTCAGCGCCGCGTTGAGCTGATGCGTCAGCTCGAGATTGCGCTGATCGTAGAGGTTCGTGACGCCCAGCATCTTCTCGACCTTCGCGACGCCCTTCTCGGTGATCGGGACGGCGTGCGACTTCTGGTCGACCGTGAAGTCCTCGTCTTTGACCAGGCGCGGGATGATCTTCGCGAACTGGGCGTACAGCTCGGTGGCGTCGTGTCCTTGGCCGCTGATGATGAGCGGGGTGCGGGCCTCGTCGATGAGGATCGAGTCGACCTCGTCGACGATCGCGAAGTGGAGGTGCCGCTGCACCATCTGGTCGAGCGCCCACGCCATGTTGTCGCGCAGGTAGTCGAAGCCGACCTCGTTGTTCGTCACGTAGGTGACGTCACAGTCGTACGCGGCCTTGCGCGCGGCGTGGTCGAGGTCGTGCTGGATCACGCCGACGGTGAGGCCGAGCGAGGTGTAGATCGGCGACATCCATTCGGCGTCGCGCTTCGCCAGGTAGTCGTTGACGGTCACGACGTGGACGCCTTTGCCGGTCAGCGCGTTGAGGTAGACCGGGAGCGTCGCGACCAGGGTCTTCCCTTCGCCGGTCCGCATCTCGGCGACGTTGCCTTCGTGGAGCGCCTGGCCGCCCATGATCTGGACGTCGAAGTGCCGCATCCCGAGCGTCCGCTTCCCGGCCTCGCGGACGACCGCGAACGCCTCGGGAAGGAGCTGATCGAGCGGCTCGCCTTTTTCGAGGCGCGCTTTGAACTCGGCGGTCTTGCCGCGCAGGTCGTCGTCGGAGAGCGACGCGACCGAGGGTTCGAGCGCGTTGACCCGTTCGACCGTACGGCGCAGCCGCGCGATCTCACGTTCGTTCCCGTCGAACAAGGTCTTGAGAAAGGCCATCGGAGGTACAACCATTCGCCGCGCGACGCGGTTCCTCCCGAGCGGCGTTTCGCGGTGAGGAGACCGTTAACGTTCACCTCGGTACCCGCGCGGCGCCGTCCGGTTACTCCAGCGAGCGCCGCTCGGGGTGGTTGAGGGCGGCCGGCGTGGTGCGCCGCAGCAGCTCGCCGACCGTCACGAAGGTGTAGCCGGCGGCGCGGTAGCGCGCGACGATGCGCGGCAGCGCGGCGACCGTCGCGGTCCGGCCGTCGTGGAGCAGCAGGATCTCCGGGGCGGTCGCGCGGCGCAGAACGTGGTCGCCCAGCGCGGCCGGCGGCACGGCGCGCCAGTCGCCGGGATCGTCGTTCCACAGGATCGTGTCGAAGCCGGCCGCCTGCGCGGCGCGGATCGTCGCCAGGGTGAAGCGGCCGTGGGGCGGCCGGAAGAGTACCGATTCGGACGGCTGCGGCGCGATCCGGCGCAGGCTCGCCGCGCCGCCGCGCAGCTCGGACGTGACCGCGGCCGGCGAGAGCTGGTCGAGGTTCGGGTGCGTCAGCGTGTGGTCGCCGATCTCGTCGCCGTCCGCCGCGACGGCCCGCGCGAGGTCGGGAAACTGCTCGGCGTCGCGCCCGATCAGGAAGAACGTCGCCGGGACGCGCAGGTCGCGCAGCGTCTGCAGCAGCAGCGGCGTCGTCACCGGGTACGGCCCGTCGTCGAACGTGAGCGCGACCAGCTTCGGCCGGGAGCCGCGCACGGCCGCCGAGCGGCTGAAGATCGCGTGGAGGCGCGCGCCGAGCGAGGGCCGCAGCAGCTCGGCCGCGTCCGCGTCGCGCGGGATGACGGCCGGCGCGAGCCGCTCGCCGGCGCCGTGCCAGAGGCGGAACCCGCCGTAGACCACTACGGCGAGCGCGACCGCGAGCACCGCCGCGGCGAGCCAGGGATTCCGCCCGCGGTCCGTTCGCCCGCGCGGCGTGCCGCGCACGGGGCGGGTCCTCGCTTAGTGCGCCGCGCCGGGCGCGGCGGACGAGGTCGGCTGCGCAGCGGCCGCGGCGGCAGCCGCCGGCGCGGCGCTCGCCTGCGAAGCGGCCGTCTGCGCGTTCGCATAGTCGCGGCCGACGATGACCGTGACCACCGGATAGGCGCCCGGCGTCGCGTCGGTCGCCGGCGTCACCAGCGCGCCGGGGAGGGTGAGATCGGAGCGGACGCGCTCGCCGACCAGCGGCACGTTGGAGGCCGGGCGAATCTGCGTCGTGTCGTAGGTGAACGAGTCGGCGTTCCGGATGCCGTCGACGACGTACCCGAGCTTCTGCAGCTTCGAGGCGACGGTCCCCGCGAGGCCGCCGATCCCGCTGCCGTTCTCGACGACGACGTGCACCATCGACGGCTTGATCGCCGCCACCGCCGCCGCGGGCGCGGGCGTCGTGGAGCCGTACTGCCCGAGCAGCCCCGCGACCAGCCGCTGCTTCTGCGCTTCGTCGGGGATCAGCACTTCGCCGGCATACGGCGTGTCCTTCGTGTCGACGTAGCCGATCGTATCGGAATGGCTCAGATCGGCGAGGTTCGCGTCGCGGAACGCCCACGCGATCGACTTCTCTTCGTCGAACGTCAGGTTGGTGTGCACGTTCTTGTTCAGCGCGCCGAGGAGCGAACCGATGTGCAGCAGATCGTTGAACCTGTCGCCGCGCAGCTTGGCCATGAGGATGTGGATGACTTGCTGCTGACGCTTGGTGCGGCAGGGATCGCTGCACGCATCGTGGCGGAAGCGCGTGTACCCCATCGCCTGCTCGCCGTTCATGTGCTGGAGCCCGGGCTTGAAGTGGATGTGCAGGTGGCCCCACGAGTCGTCGTAATCCATCTGCTCGGTGACCGGGACGTCGATCCCGCCGACCGCGTCGACGAAGTCCTTCAGGCCGTACGAGTTGACGACGACGTAGCGGTCGAAGTAGGTGCCGTTCTCGTTCTTCGGCATCCCGAGGAACTGTCCGATCGTCTCGTCGGCGAGCTTCACGCCGCCGTCCGAGTACGCTTCGTTGATCTTCGTGTCGTGACCGTTGATGATCGCCTCGGTGTCGCGCAGAACGGAGACGATCTTCACCGACTTCGACGGGAAGTCGATGCCGGCCACCATGATGGTGTCGCTGCGCGCGTTCTTCGAGTAGGCCTGATCCTTGTCGTCGTAGTTGAAGTCGACGCCCAGGACGAGCACGTAGATCCGGTCCTTCCCGAACACCGTCGTGGGCGCCGGGACGTAGGGCGGGAACGTGTGGCTGAGCGCGTTGCTGAACGTCTCGTGCGCCGCGACCATCCGGTAGGCGACGAAGCCCAGCCCGACGCCGATGATGATGAGGATCACGCCGGCGACGTACGACAGGATCGCGCCGAACCGGCTGCCGTTCGGGCGCGAGCCGTCGCTGCGGCGGGCGCTGCTGCCCGGCGGCGGAACCGGCGGCGGATCGACGACCATCGACTTGCTCATCGCGCGGCCCCGGCGAGCGCGGGCGACGCGCTTTCCGCGGCGACGACCGTGCCGTAGAAGTCGAATGCGGTGTTTCCGTCGAGACGGACGTCGACGAACGTCCCGGGCGCCGCCTCGCCGGCGAACGCCACGACGCCGTCGACGCCGGGCGCCTCGCCCGGCGAGCGGCCGACCGTCACCGTGCGCGCACGCAGGCCGACGGCGAGCGGGTCGGTGCGCCGCAGCGTGCGGCGCTCCTCGACGAGCACGCGCACGGTCTCGCCGAGGCGCTTCGCGCGTGCGCGCTCCGACGCGCGGCGCTGCGCGTCGCGCAGCCGCAGCAGCCGCCGACGCTTCTCCCGCTCGGACACCTGTCCCGGAAGCGCTGCACCCGGTGTCCCGTCCTCGCGCGAATAGACGAAAAAGCCCACACGGTCAAGTTCGGCACGTTCGATCCAGCGCTCAAGCTCCGCGACGTGCTCGTCGGTCTCGCCGGGAAAGCCGACGATGAACGTCGAGCGCATCGTGATCCCGGGGATGCGGCGCCGGAAGTCCTCGACGATCTCGAGGTATCGCTCGCCGTTCGAGGGCCGCCGCATCGCACGCAGCACCGGAACGCTCACGTGCTGCAGCGGCATGTCCATGTAGCCGCAGACCTTCGGCAGCTCCGCCATCGCGTCGACGAGCTCGGAGTCGACGGTGGCGGGATACAGGTAGAGCAGCCGGATCCACGCGATGCCGTCGACCTCGTGCAGACGGCGCAGCAGATGCGCGAGCCCGCCGCGCCGGAAGCCGCGGTCGCGGCCCCACATCGAGGTATCCTGCGCGATGAGAATCAGCTCGCGCACGCCGGACGCGGCGAGCGCGCGCGCCTCGGCGAGGATCGACTCCTCGCTGCGCGAGCGGAACCCGCCGCGAAGCTGCGGGATGATGCAGAACGTGCACGGATGATCGCAGCCTTCGGCGATCTTCAGGTACGCCGTGGCCGAAGGCGTCGTGACGAGCCGCGGAAGGAAATCGTGCTCGGGCTCCGCTTCGAAATCGAGCCGCACCGGACGCTTCCCCGCGCGCGCGTCCTCGAGCAGATCGACGATCGAGGCGTACGCGCCGGTCCCGACGACGCCGTCGATCTCGGGGATCAGCGAGCGCAGCTCTTCGCCGAAGCGCTGCGAGAGACACCCGGCGACGATCAGCTGCTGGCCCTCGCGCTTGCGCTCGGCGTGCGCGAGGATCGTTTCGGTCGACTCGGCTTTCGCCGGATCGATGAACGCGCACGTGTTGATCACGACCGCGTCGGCGCGCTCGCTTTCGGGGACGAGCGCCCAGCCGGCCGCGCCGAGCTTCGCGATCATCACCTCGGAGTCGACGAGGTTCTTCGCGCATCCGAGCGAGACGAACGACACCGTGCGCTCGCCCGTCGCGACGGCGCTCACCGGTAGTTCACGAACTGGAGCGGCAGCTCGAACTCCAACCCTTTCAGCACCTGGATGACTTTTTGCAGGTCGTCCTTGGACTTCGCTGAGACGCGAATCTGCTCGTCCTGGAACTGCGCCTGCACCTTGAGCTTCGTGGCCTTGATGGCGTCGAGGAGCGGACGCGACTTGTCTTTCGGAATCCCGGCCCGGATCGGGATCCGCTGGCGCAGCGCGCCGGCGGACGCTTGCTCGGGCTTCGCCGAGAGGTCGAACGCCCGCAGGTCGATCCCGCGCTTGACGGCCTTCGACTGGATGATGTCGAGAACGTTCTTCAGCTTCAGCTCGTCGTCGGCGAGAACGGTCAGCGTCTTGCCGTCCGATTCGATCGACGCGACGGAATGCTTGAAATCGAACCGCCCGGCGATCTCCTTGCGGGCCTGGTTCAGGGCGTTGTCCAGCTCTTGGGCGTCGACGCGCGAGACCACGTCGAACGAAGAATCAGCGGGCATGGGTTCCTACAGCTTGTACGTGTGCTCGACGACGTCGCCCGCCTTCCCCAGCGGGGGCGTCGGCTGGCCGTCGACCTCGAGCACGACCCCGCCGGCGTTGCCGGCTCGGACGTCGGCGATCGTCCCGTGGAACGTCCGGGCGGTCCCGGCGGGGTAGATCGCCTCCATTCTGGTCTTCCCGTCGACCGTGACGCGAAGCCACGAGCGCTCGGTGAGACGGATCGCGATCTCGTGCCGGACCGAGGGGGTCGGAGAGGCGCTCGGGAGGGGCGAGGCGGACGCCGGCGCGGTCGCGTCGGGAGCCGCGGTCTCTGACCCGGCCGGGGTCGCCGCCGGTTGCGGTCCCGAGGCCACCGTCGGCGCCGGCGCCCCGTGGGCGTACGCCCACCACTCGTAGCCGACGAAGGCCACCAGGACGAGCGCGACCGCGACCGCGATCATCGCCCACGGAGAGACGCCGGCCGACTCGCGCTCGGCCGCAGCGGTCGTCGCCGCCGCCGGCGCATGATGACGCTCGAGCGGGACGGTCCGGTTGAAGCGTTCCACGGCGTCCTCGGCGTCGAGCCCGAGGAACCGGGCGTACGTACGAAGGAACCCGCGGACGTAGACGGGCGCGCCGATCGACGGCCAGTCTTCGTTCTCGATCGCGTTCAGGTAGACCGAGCGGATGTGGATCTGTTCGGAGACTTCCGAGAGCGAGAGCCCGCGCGCTTCTCGCGCGCTTCGGAATTCCTCTCCGAGCGCAGGCATGGTGTCGCCACCTTAGCGGGAGTGGGCGGTTCTCCTGGTCGCTACGCGACGCCGTCGTATCGCAGCGTGCCGGAATCGACGACGCGCACGCCGCCGGTGAGCCGGTGCGGCTGCTCCTTCGCGCCGACGATGTGCCGCACGTCGACGCCGTGCAGCAGCACCGCCGCGTCGGCGATCAGGCGCCGGTGGCAGCGCCACCACAGCGTTTCGGAGCACGCGACCGCGGTCGGCGTGCGCGCCGCGCCGGCGAGCAGCGCGCGCAGCGCCGCGCGAAACGGTTCGCTCGCCATGAAGTCGGCGTAGGCGCGAAAGCCGGGCTCGCGCAGCGCGACGTTCGGCGAATCGGGAGTCGGCTTGCGGCGTCCGCCCAGCTCCGGCGCGCGCACGTACGCAATGCCGTTCGCCGGCAGCCATTCGGCCATCGCGTCGGCGGCGAACCACGGCCAGCGCCGCGAACCCGGAAATCGCCGCACGTCCACCAAGCGCGCGACGCCGAACGCGGCGAGGCGCTCCGCGAACGTCTCGGCGCTCGCCGTTCCGTGCCCGATCGTGTGCAGCGTCATGACGGCGCGACCGGCGGACGAGGGCGCCGTTCGCCCTGCCGCCGTGTCTCGAGCCATCGCCGCCGGCCGCGCTCGCCCGTCCGCCTCACCCGGGCGCGATTCGCGCAATCCCGAGGCGCTCCGGCGAGACGTGTGCGCGATCGACACGCCACGGGCAATGCGCTCGCGCTATATTGACAAAGCGCGATATATGCACCTAGTATTGACGCGTGTCGATACAGCGCTGCTGTCCGCCCCCGCGGGTCGACGACGGCGACCGCACCGCGCACGCCGCGATCTTCAAGGCGCTGGGCGACGCGAATCGACTCCGGATACTGGCGACGCTGGCGCGCTCGGATGACGAGGTCTGCGTGTGCGACTTCACCGACGCGCTTCCGCTCAACCAGCCGACGGTCTCGCATCACCTTCGCATCCTCCGCGAAGCGGGGCTCGTCACGTGCCGGCGCGGCGGCACGTGGGTCTACTATCGGCTCGCCGCGGACACGCGCTCGCGCATCGACGGCGCCGTTCGCTCCGTCCTCTCGGAGAAGGCTCTCGCATGAAGATGCATCTGAACTTCGCCACGCGCGATCTCGACGCGAGCGTCGCGTTCTACACGACGCTGCTCGGGATACCGCCGGCGAAGCAGTTCGCGGACTACGCGCTCTTCGTCACGGAACAGCCGGGGCTCGAGCTTGCGCTCGATGCCGATGAATCGGCAGACGCGCCGCGCGGCGTCCACTTCGGCATCGCGGTGGACCGCGTCGAGGCGGTGGACGAACAGATCGCTCGCCTTCGGCGCGCCGGCTACGCGACGCACGTCGAGCGCGGCGAAACGTGCTGCTACGCGACCCAGACGAAAGTCTGGGCTTCCGATCCTGAAGGCCGGCGCTGGGAAACGTACGCGGTCCACGCCGACACAGAACGCCGAGACGACGACGAAGCGCCTTGCTGCGCGCCGGGTACCGCGGCGCACCGTCGCTGAACCTGGTTACCGAAACGCTCGGCGCGCCGCGGTCCCGATCGCGGCGAGGATCGCGGCGAACAGGGCGAGCTGCGCCGCGACGGTGAAGCGGCCGCCGCCCGCGCCGCAGAGCGCGCTCGCGGAACTCAGCAGCCAGACGCGGGCACGAACGAGCGGATCGTCCCCTTCGCCGGCGACCGCGCGCGCCTCGCCGAGCACGTCTTCCGGCAGCCAGGCGGCCCCGTCGACGATGCGAGCAACGCGGCCGTCGCGGTCGAGGACGATCGCGGCCTCCGTGTGCGCGATCGTGCCGGCCGACGGCCGCTCGACGTCGAGACCGAAGCGCTCCACGAGCCGTTCGACCGTCGCCGGGTCGCCCGTCGCCAGCGTCCAGCGCGCGGCGTCCGTTCCGAACGCCTCGCCGTACCGCGCCAACAGCGCCGGCGTGTCGTGGTGTGGATCGATGGTCACGGTGACGAGCGCGATCGGCTCGCCGGGGCGCAGCGCGCGCTGCATCCACGCGAACTTGCCGGCAACCGCCGGGCAGACGCGCGCGTCCCGGCAGCGCGTGTACACGAACGAGAGGATCGTCGTACGTCGCGGCGCCGCCGCGAAGACGAACCGGCGCCCGCGCTGGTCCACGAGCGCCATGGCGGGGACGGTGTCGCCTTCACGGAGCACCGGGACGTACGCCCGCGGCGTCGCCGGCGCCGGCGGTGCTTGCTGCACCGCGAGCGCGAGCGTCGCCGCGAGCGCCGCTACCACGTTCGCATGCCGGGCGCGAGGTAGGCGTGCGCGTGGAGCTGCTGCGTCACCGGCCCGGCGTACGCGAGGACGGCGAGCACGATCGCGACGAACGCCCACCGCCCGAGCCGGTCCAGGACGGCCGGCGTCGACGCGGCGTCACGATCGAGCGGCGCGAACGCGAGCTCCGGGCGCGACGCCGTGCGCCGGTCGGCGACCCACGTTCCGGTCGCCACGACGATGAACATGACCACGGAGAGCGCGACGATCGTGCCGCCCACCGCAGCCCACAGCATCTCCGGATGCCACGTCGCCGCGCCTTGTGCGCCGAAGTAGCTGACGTCGGAGGTGCGGCGCGGCGCGCCGAGCAGGCCGGCCCAATGCATCGCGATCGACATGATGCTCATCCCGGCGAACCACGTGTAGACCTGGACGAGTGCGAGCTTCGGCGCGAACAGCTTCCGCCCCGAGAGCGCCGGAATGAGGCCGTACGCCGCGCCGATGAACGTCAGCGCCACCGGCCCGCCGACGGTGATGTGGAAGTGGCCGACGATCCACATCGTGTTGTGTACGAGCACGTCCATCGAATACGAGTTGTTCACGATTCCGCCGAAGCCGCCGAAAATGAACAGCAGCATCCCGAGCGCCGGCCCGGCGAACACCGGATCGCGCCACGGCAGCCAGCGAACGACGTTCGCGAAGCCGCGCACGCCGGCGCGCCGCGCGGCCAGCTCGAACGTCGCGAAGATCGCGAACGCGGTCATGAACGACGGGATCACGACGCCGAAGGTCGTCATGGTATGCAGGAGCTTCCAGCCCGACGACACGCCTGGATCGAGATACTGGTGGTGCAGCCCCACCGGCGTGGAGAGCAGCAGCAGCATCACGAAGGCGAGCCGCGTGAGCGCGTCGCTGAAGACCGTCCCCCTGAACGTCGTCGGGACGACGGCGTACCAGATCGTGTAGGCGCCCATGATCCAGAAGTACACGAGCGGGTGGCCGAAGTACCAGAAGAACATCCGCGTGAGCCCGACGTCGATCCCGCTCGTCCAGCCGAGCGACCACGGGATGAGCAGACCCATCTCCGCCACCACGCCGAGCGTCGCGACGATCCACATGATCATCGTGCACGTCGCCATGAACGCCGGGAGCGGGATCCGCTCGGCGGGACGGGCACGCTTGAACCATGCGACGTTCAGGAACAGGTCGAGCGCGACGATCCACGTGCCGAGCACCAGAAACGTGGCGCCGAAGTAGAACAGCGGGCTCGCCTTGAGCGGCGCGTAGAACGTGTAGAGCACCGAGGCGCTGCCGTCGAGGATCGCGACCGCCGCCATCGCCGTGCCGAGCAGCATCAGGCAGTATCCTGCCCAGCCGAGCGTGACGGACCGGACGCGCGGAATCGTGCGGTAGACGCAATACGTGAACAGCCCGGTGATGAAGAACGTGGTGAAGACGAGCGCCATCAGCACCCCGTGCGCCGTCAGCATCCGATAGTAGTCGAACCACGCCGGCATGACGATGAGGTTCGCGCGCGAGAAGCCTTGCAGCATCCCGAAGAGGGCGCCGACGCCGAGGACGAGCGTCGCCGTGTAAATGTGGGTGAGAACGAGCAGATCGCCGTTCGCGCGCGACAGCTCGAGCACCGGATTCGGACGCGTCCGGGGGGCGTCCCGGACGACGGTCGTCATGGCGTCACCACGACTTTCGCGGCCATCAGCTGGTGGCCCGCGCCGCAGTACTCGTTGCACACCAGCAGATACGTCCCCGGCTTCGCGAACCGGTGCGAGACGCCGCTGACCCAGCCGGGCGTGACCATCGTGTTGACGCCGGTCTCGGGGATGCTGAAGCCGTGCTCGACGTCGGCGCTCGTGACGTAGAAGGTCACGCGAGAACCGGCCGGGACCCGGATCTCGGCCGGCGTGAACGAGAAGATTCGCGCGACGTAGTACGCTTCGTACGCGCCCGGCGCGACCCGGCGCAGGCCGGGGTGGTCGAACGGCGGCGTCTGCGCGACTTTCGTCGGGTCGATGCTCTGTACGCGGCTGGGCGGGACGAAGCCGTCGACGATCGCCGACGTCGTGATCACCGCGGCGAACACGACGAGGATTGCCAAGCCGGCGGTGAGCCAGAGCCGCTCCTGCCGGTGAACGTGGATCGCCACGTCACCACCGCGCCCGGAGCAGCACGTACATGGCGAACCATCCGATGACGATCAGTCCGCCGAGCGAAAAAACGAAGGCCAGCGTCGCGGGAAGCGGTTCGTCGCGTGTCGGTTCCATGCGCGCAGGCTAGCGGCCCTGCGCGCAGCCCGTATGAACGCCGTGCGAACGGCGCTTCCCCGGCCGTTCGCAGGCAGGCACCGCCCGCGCCTCGGGTTCGTATGCTCTTCTTCCGCGCGCGGGACGATCGGCGCATGAAGTCGCCGTTTTCGCACATCGTGGTCCCCGTCGACGGCTCGTCGACGTCCGAGCGCGGCGTTCGGTTCGCGCTCGAGATCCTCGCGCCCGGCGGTACGGTTACGTTCTGCAGCGCATACGACATCACGGCCGCGTGCCTGCCGGCCGCGCAGGGCGCCGCGATCGATCCCGGCCCGATGATCGAAGCGCTCGAAGAGAACGCGGAACTGTTCTGCGAGAGCGCGCTCGAGCGCGCGCGCGCCGCCGGGATCCGGGCGAGCCGGCAAGTGATCCAGGGCGGGACCGTCGGCGCGGTCCGGCGTTTCGCCGAACGGATCGGCGCCGACGCCATCGTCGTCGGAACGCACGCGCGAACCGGTCTTGCGCGCGCCGTCGCGGGCAGCGTCGCCGAAGGGTTCTTGCGCGAGAGCGCGGTGCCGGTCATCGCCGTGCACGATGACGACGCGGCCGAAAACGACGGTCCGATCGCCGTCGCGATCGACGGCTCGGCGCCCTCGGAGGCGGCGCTCGACGTGGCCCTCGCGATCGCGGCCGCATCGCAGGCCGAGCTCGCGCTCATCCACGTCGTCGACGAGCTGGAAGCCGGCTTGGAGCCGCCCGGCGTCGAGACGGCGGCGGAGAAAGCGCGCGAGGCCGGCGCTTCGTTCACGACGATCGTGCGGGCGGGGTCGGACACCGCCGACGAGCTGATCGCCGCCGCCGCCGCGCTCGACTGCCGCGCGATCGTCACGGGGACGCACGCGCGCGCCGCCGTGCCCCGCTTCTTCCTCGGCAGCGTCGCGAACGCGCTCGTCGAGCGCGCGCGCGTGCCGGTGATCGCCGTCCGCAAGCCGTACCGTGCAGCCGCGACGGCGCCGCCGCAAGCGGAGCAGCCGCAGCAGCCGATCCCCGCCGCCGCCCCGTGAGCGTCGCTCGCCGATGACCATCGCCCTCGATCGCCCCATCGTCGCCTCGCGGCTCGATGCGCTGGACCGCTACTGGCGCACCGCGAACTACCTCGGCGCGGCGCAGCTCTACCTGCGCGACAACGTGCTGCTCCGCGAGCCGCTCGAAGCGCGCCACTGCAAACCGCGGATCCTCGGGCACTGGGGGACGCAGCCGGGATTGAACGCGATCTACGCGCATCTCAACCGGCTCGTCTCCGACCGCGACGTCCCGCTGTTGCTCGTCGTGGGGCCGGGACACGGCGCGCCCGCGATCTACGCAAATCTTTTCCTCGAAGGCACGCTCGCCGAGCACGACGCCCGCTACACGCTCGACGCGAACGGCGCGACCGCGCTCGCGCGCGCCTTCTCCTGGCCGGGCGGGACGCCCAGCCATCTCACCGCGCACACGCCGGGCGCGCTCCACGAAGGCGGCGAGCTGGGCTACGCGCTCTCGCACGCGTACGGTGCCGCGCTCGATGACCCCGAGCTGGTCGTCGCCTGCGTCGTGGGCGACGGCGAAGCGGAGACGGGTCCGACGGCGGCATCGTGGCTGAGCCACGCCTTCGCCGACCCGCACACGACCGGGCTCGTCCTCCCGATCCTGCACCTCAACGGCTACAAGCTCTCCGGTCCGACGGTGCTCGGCCGGATGACCGATGACGGCGTGTGCGCCTATTTCCGCGGCCTCGGCTGGGAACCGGTTCTCGTCTCCATCGCCGAGGACGACGGGCGCGAGATGATGCACGAACGGCTGTGGCGCGCGTGCGACGCCGCGTACGACCGCCTCACGCTGCGGCGCGCGGCGGCCGAGCACCGCACGCCTGCCGTCACGCCGCCCGTCCTGGTGCTGCGCTCGCCGAAGGGGATGACCGGCCCGCGTGCGATCGACGGCTTCCCGATCCTCGACACGCCGCGCGCGCACGGGATCCCGATCGCCGACCCTGCCGGCATCCCGGAGCACCGCCGGGCCGTGGAGTCGTGGCTGCGCTCGTACCGCCCGGACGAGCTGTTCGACGCGGACGGCCGCCCCGCGGCCGACGTGCTGAGCGTCCTCCCGCCGCGCGAGCGCGCGATTGGGCGGTGCGACCGTGCGAACGGCGGGGCGCGCCGCGTCGCGCTGACCCTTCCGGCGCTCGAGCCGTTCGCCGAAGGCGTCGCGGCGCCCGGTGCGTCGTCGTGCTCTGCGACGCACACCTTGGGACGCTGGCTGGCGAACGTCTTTCGCGCGAACGCGGAGCACGCCAACTTCCGGCTGTTCTCACCGGACGAAACGTCGTCGAACAAGCTGGACGCCGTGTTCGACGTGACGGCCCGCGCGTGGGAGCAGCCGCGCGTCGCGACCGACGAGGCGCTCGCGCCGGACGGGCGCGTGATGGAGATCCTCAGCGAGCACACCTGCGAAGGCTGGATGGAAGGCTACGTGCTGAGCGGCCGGCACGGCATCTTCGCCTCGTACGAAGGCTTCGTGCCGATCGTCGACTCGATGGTCGCGCAGTATGCGAAGTGGCTGAAGATGGCGCGCGAGACGCCCTGGCGGCTCCCGCTCTCCGCGCTGAACTTTCTGCTCACCTCGCACGTGTGGCGGCAGGAGCACAACGGCTACTCGCACCAGGGGCCGGGGTTCGTCAACACGATTCTCAACAAGAAGCCCGAGTTCGTGCGGGTCGCCTTTCCGCCCGACGCCAACACGCTGCTGTGCGTGATGCGCGACGCGCTCGAGAGCACCGACCGCATCAACGTCGTCGTCGCGCCGAAGCAGGATGCCCCGCAATGGTGCACTCTCGACGACGCGCGCGTCCAGGTCGACGCCGGCGCGAGCCGCTGGAGCTGGGCCGCCGACGACGACGATCCGGACGTCGTGCTCGGCTGCGCGGGCGACGTGATGACGCTGGAGACGCTGGCCGCGGTGACGCTGCTCCGCGAGCATTCACCGGAGCTGCGGCTGCGCGTCGTCAACGCGATCGACCTCTTCGCGCTCACCTCCCCCGAATTGCACCCGCACGGCGTCGACGATGCGCGCTTCGAGGCGCTCTTCACGGGCGACCGGCCGGTGATCTTCGCCTACCACGGCTACCCGCGGACGATCCACGAGCTGATCTACCGGCGCTCGACGCCCGAGCGCTTCCACGTGCACGGCTACGTCGAAGAAGGGACGACCACCACGCCGTTCGACATGGTGGTCCTGAACCGCGCCAGCCGCTACCACATCGCGCTCGACGCGATGCGCCGCGCCGCCGCCGCGCGCGACATCGCGATTCCGGACGCGGCGCGAGCGTTCTGCGAAGACGCGCTCGCCCGGCACGCGGAGTACATTCGACAAGAAGGCAAAGACATGCCGGAAGTCGCCGACTGGCGCTGGACCGCGGGCCGCTAGGAGCGCGATGCGCGTCCTGACGGTCAACGCCGGCTCGACCAGCCTGAAGATCGAGCGATACGACATCGCCGCTGCACTGCCCGCGATCGCCGATCCGCCCGTCCCGGCGTACGCGCTGAGCGTGGCGCCCGGGCCGGACGCCGGCGAGGCGATCGCCGCGGCGGCACGCGAGGCCGACGTCGTCGCGCACCGCTTCGTGCGGCTCCCCGATCCCGCGCTTGCCGTCGTCCCGATCGGCGGCGACTTCGCGGCCGCCGTGGCGGCGGTCGGCCCCGACGCACCGCTCCACGACGCGGCCGCGCTCCGTGCCGTGGACGCGGTCGCGCGCGCCGTGCCCGCGATTCCACAGCTCGCGGTCGCCGACGGCGCGTTCCATCGCACGCTCTCCGCGCCCGCTCGCACGTACGCGCTCCCGCGCGAGATCACGCGTCGCGGCTTGCGGCGGCTGGGCTTTCACGGCCTGAGCCACGAGTACGCCGCGCATCGCGCGTGCGCGATGGCCGGCATCGACGTCATGCACGCGGACGTAGTGACGGCGCACCTCGGCGGCGGTTCGTCGCTGTGCGCGATCCACGACGGCGCGAGCATCGACACCACCATGGGCTACACGCCGCTCGACGGCTTGCCGATGGCGACGCGCAGCGGCTCCGTCGATCCCGGGATCCTCGTGCACCTGCTGCGCGAGGGAACGAGCGTCGACGATTTGGACGCCATGCTGCAGCGCCGCTCCGGGTTGCTCGGCATCTCCGGCCGCAGCGGCGACCTGCACGAGCTGCTCCAGGCCGGCGATGCCGACGCGCGTCTGGCCATCGACGTGCTGTGCTGGCGGCTGCGCGCGGGGATCGGCGCGATGATCGGCGTGCTCGGCGCCGTCGACGCGATCGTGTTCACCGGAGGGATCGGCGAGCACGCCGCGTCCGTGCGCGACGCCGGCGCGCGCGGCGCGCAGGCGCTCGGCGCACGGATCGACGCCGCTCGGAACGCGCTCGTCACGGCGGACGGCTGCATCTCCGCCGGCGACTCTGCGGTCGGCCTCTACGTCGTGTGCGCGCGGGAAGGCTGGCAGCTCGCGCGCGCCGCGTACGCGTACCGGTCGCCGGCGGTCGATTCGATTCCGGCGGACACCGTGGAAAGCGCGTTCGCGACTTCTTCATCGTCGTGGGACATGCGCGCCCTAGGATGACGGCATGCTGACCGCCCTGAACGTCCAACGCCCCGTCGCCTGCTCCGCGCCGCAAGCGCCGCAGCATCTCCAAGCGTGGTTCGACGAGCACGCACGCGGCGAAGATCTCATCGTGACGCTCCGCGCGCCCGTCGGCTTCGCCGGCTGGCCGAAGCTCGAGCTGTCGCGCGAGTGCTCCGTCCACATCGTTCCGGCGCACACGCCGGGCGCGATGACGCCGCAGTATCGCGTCACGTGGAAGAGCGCCACCGGCGGTCCGTTCCCGGAGTTCACGGGCGTCCTGACGATCCGCAACGCCGACGACTACACGAGCTGCATCCTCGCGCTCGACGGCACGTACCGTCCTCCGTTGGGCGCGACCGGAATCGCGTTCGACCGGACGATCGGCCACACGATCGCGGTGAGCTGCGGCCGCGACCTGCTCGAGCGGATCGGCGCGTCCATGGAAGATGCCTACAACCGCGTCGAGCAGTACAAGTCCGAGAAGCGCGCCTCGAGCGCCGGCTGACCCCCGGCGGCTCGTCGTCCGGGAACGGCCGGCACTGCGCGCCGCGGCGCCCGCATCGGCGCGCGGCAGGTGTTCGCGCGACGCGGCCGCGTACGTCGAGTCGCTGAAGTAGCCGCTACGCGACCGCCGCCGAGGAGCGCTCGGCCACGCGCTCCAGCTCGCGGCTCAGGCGCTCTTCGACGTTGACGCGATGCGTGTCGTTTCCGATCGCGTCGCGATGAGCGAACCGTCCGACGATCACGATCCGCGCATGACGGTCGTCCAGCTCGTCGATGCGAAGCCGGCCGTCGAATTCCGGGACCCCCGCGTCGTTCGGCGCACCCGCGATCGACACGTCGAACGCGTCGGACGCCGCACGATACGCGATCGTCGCTTCCGCGCCCGTTTCCGCGTAGCCGGCCGGCTCGCCGACCACCGCGGCGACCAGCGCCGCCGGTGCGTCGACGATCCGGGACACGACGACCGCGCACTCCGAGGGGTGCCCGTGCCGCGGCGGGGGTGCTTCGTGCGCCGAGATCACCGGCGCGAGCAGCCTCGCGAGGAACGTCCCTTCGATGATTCCGACGAGCGCCATGACGGCGGCGAAGCCGGCGATCATCGTGCCGAGCATCGCGGCGATCGGGAGGTGGACGATGAGCGGGACGTTCGCCGACGCGATCATCAGCAGCGTAAAGCCTGCGCACCACGCGATCGCGCGGCCGGCGATCCACGACCATGCGTGACGCGCGATCCGGTCGGTCAGCACGTAGGCCTGCGGAAGCGCCATCACGGCTCCGGTCAGCGCGCCGAGCGCCGCGCCGAAGGCGAGCTGCGTCGCGGCCGATGCGCCCGCGATCGGCGCCGACGCGGGCGCGAGCGCGTAGTGCATCCCCCGGCCAGCCAGCGTCCCGGCGACCGTGGCGACGAACCAGCGCGCTTCGAGTCCGGGCCGCGCGCTTCGGAGCACGAGCCGCTGCAGGGCGGCGAGCAACAGCGCCTCGGCGACGATCGCGCAGACGATCGCCTCCCACGTCGGCCAGACGACGGCCGCGGTCCCCACGGCGAGCGTCTCGGCGAGCGCCACGACGCCGGCCCAGCGGAACGCGAGTGACCGCAACGGCCCGGCGGCGTCGCGGTGCGAATCGGTGAACGAAGCCATGCCGCCATCGAACCGCCAGGGGTTGAAGAGCCGATGAACGTCGCGTGAAGCGAGGCGTCAGTCGATGCGCTTGCGGAAGCGCAGGACGGCGACGGTGAAGACGACGACGCCGAAGAGCGTCAGCAGCGCGATCTGACGCCAGAGGTACTCGAGCCCGACTCCCTTGATGATGATCCCTCGCACGATGGTCAAGAAGTACGTCAGCGGGACGAAGTACGAGGCCGCGCGGAGCACCGGCGGCATGGCGTCGACGGGAAAGATGAACCCCGAGAGCAGCATGCTGGGCATCAGGAAGAACTGGATGAGCTGCGTCGCCTGGATGTAGGTTTTCGCGATCGTCGAGACCAGCGTCCCGAGCCCGAGCGTCGTGAAGAAGAACAGAAACACCGTCACGTAGAGCAGCACGACGCTGCCGGCGACCGGCACGCGGAACCAGAACACCGCGAACAGCAGGATCGTCGTCAGGTTGATGTAGCCGATCGTGATCAGCGGCAGCATCTTCCCGAGCATCAGCTCGCCGGAGCGGATCGGGCTCACGACGAGCTGCTCGAGCGTCCCGAGCTCGCGCTCGCGCACGATCGTGCTCATGCTCAGGAACGTCATCGTGAACTGCATGACGAGCGCCAGGACGCCGGGGACGATGAACACCTCCTGGCGCAGCCCCGGGTTGTACCAGGCCCGGGTTCGCACGTCGATGCCCACGGACGGAGGCCGGACGCCGGCGAGCCGCATCTGCCGGATCACGAGCCGCTGCGTCATGCTGTTCCCGACCGCGTCGGCGACCGACAGCGCCGTCCGGGCCGCGGTCGCGTCGGACGCGTCGACCGCGACCATCACCTCGGGCTTCTTCTTGTCGTGGATCTGACGCGCGTAGTCGGGCGGGATGACGATCCCGGCGAGCGCCGTGCCGCCGTCGATCGCGCGGACGACGTCGCGCATCGCGTGCGCCCGCGCGACGAACGAGAAGTACTGCGAGTTCGCGAACGCGTCGAGGAGGTGCCGGCTCTCGGCAGTGCGCGAGAGATCCCACACGATCGTCGGCTGATAGCGGACGTCGCTGGAGAGGTAGCCGTAGAGCACCACCTGGATCAGCGGCATCAGCATCGTCGCCGCGACGGTGCGGTGGTCGCGGAAGAATTGCCGGTATTCCTTCATCGCGATGGTGAGAACGCGCCGCCAGTTCATGGGCTGCGCACCACGGACGCGAAGACGTCCTCGAGCGAGGGCGTCACGTCGCGCAGCGGACCTGCGTCGAAGCCGCGCCCTTCGAGCAGCGCTCGCAGTCCGTCGACGTCCCGCCGGTCGTCCACCGTCACGTGCAGCGAAGCGCCGGCGAGCGCGGCGCTGCGCACGAACGGAACGCCGTCGAGCGCGTCGAGGATCGCGACGTTGCGCTCCGAGAGGATCTCGACCGTCACGCCGGCGTCCGGCGCACGCTTGAGCTCGCTCGGCGTCCCGCGGGCGACGATCTTCCCGCCGTAGATCAGCGCCAGACGGTTGCAGTGCTCGGCTTCGTCCATGTAGTGCGTCGTCACCATGACCGTCGTGCCGGCGTCGGCGAACCCGACGATGAGGTCCCAGAACTCGCGGCGGGAGAGCGGATCGACGCCTGCCGTCGGCTCGTCCAGGAACAGCATCTGCGGCCGGTGCATCAGCGCGCAGCCGAGGGCGAGGCGCTTGCGGAAGCCGCCGGGGAGCGCGCCGGCGAGCACGCCGCGCTGCTCGGTCAGCCCCACGCGCGCGGTCCACTCCTCGACCGCGGCGCGGCGTTTCGCGCCGGACAGCCCGAACAGACCGGCGTACAGGCGCATGTGCTCCTCGACGGTCAGATCGTTCCAGAGGCTCGAGCCCTGCGCCATGTAGCCGATCCGCAGCTTCACCGCCTCGGGATCGCGCGCGACGTCGAATCCGAGCACGGTCGCCGTCCCCGACGTCGGAGCGAGGATTCCGCAGAGGATCCGGATCGTCGTCGACTTCCCGGCGCCGTTCGGCCCGAGAAAGCCCCAGATCTCGCCGGCGCGGATGTCGAACGAGATCCCGTCGACGGCCGTGAACGCGCCGAACCGGCGCGTCAGGTGCTCGACGTGGACGCTGAGATCCCCGCTCACGCCGCGAGCCTCGCGACGAACGCATCTTCGAGCGAGGCCGGGATCCGGCGCAGCGTCGCGCCGGCGATCCCCGCCGCCTCGAGGCGGCGCGTCAGCGCGGGGATCGATTCTTCGGCCGAGCCGACGAGCGCGTGCAGCGTCTCGCCGAAGATCTCGACGCTGCGGACGCACGGATCGCCGTGCAGCGCGCGCCTTGCGTCGCCGCGCGCTCCGCACGCGACCTCGACGACGTCGCCGCGCATTCCGTCCTTGAGCGCCCGCGGCGTCGCGACGTCGAGCATCCGCCCGCCGATGATGAAGCCGACGCGGTGCGCGCGCTCCGCTTCGTCCATGTACGGCGTGCTCACGAAAACCGTCGTCCCGGCGCGGTTGATGCCGTAGAGGATGCGCCAGAACTCCCGGCGCGAGACCGGATCGACGCCCGCGGTCGGCTCGTCGAGGAGAATCGTCGGCGGGCTGTGGATGAGCGTGCACGCGAGCGCGAGCTTCTGCTTCATCCCGCCGGAGAGCGCATCGGCACGACGGTCGACGAACGGTGCGAGCGAGAACTCGTCGAGCAGCGAGCGCGCGCGTTCCGCGAACGCGGCGCGCACGCCGAAGATGTCGCCGTAGAAGCGCAGGTTCTCCATCACCGTGAGATCCGGGTACAGGCTGAAGCGCTGCGGCATGTAGCCGATCGACGCTTGGACCGCCGCGGTGCGGCGCACGACGTCGACGCCGTCGACGCGCAGCGTTCCGGCGTCGAGCGCGAGCGCGCCGCAGATCAGCCGTATCAGCGTCGTCTTCCCGGCGCCGTCCGGCCCGACGAGCGCGAAGATCTCGCCGCGCACGACGTCGAGCGATAGCGCGCTCACCGCGGTAACCGTTCCGAACCGCCGGGTCACTCCGGAGATCGCGATCGCGGCCGCGTTCGGCATCGGCGTCGCGCCGTCAGGTCCGGATCGACGCGTCGACCGGGAGCCCCGGCTTCAGCGTTCCGCTGCGGTCGAAAAGCTGCACCTTCACGCGGAAGACCAGATACTCCACCCGCTCTTCCTTGGTCTGCACGTTCTCGGGGGTGAACTCGGCGGTGTTCGCGATCTCGGTGACGACGCCGTCGTACGTGCGGCCCGGCACGCCGTCGAGCGTCACGGCGGCGTGTGCGCCGGCCTTCACGCGCGGAAGGTCGGTCTCGCCGACGTACACGTAGACGTACGGGCGGTCGAGATCGCCGACCGTCATCACCGCGGCGCCCGGCTGCACGAGGTCGCCCGGCTCGACGTCGTGCGAGACGACGTACCCGTCGTACGGCGCGACCAGCGCGGTCTCGCGTACCGCGTCCTGGGTGCGCGCGAGCGCCGCCTGAGCCTGCGCGAGCGCCTGCCGTGCCGCGGCGAGCTGTGCCCGGCGCTCGTCGACGAGCGCGGCTTCCGCTTCGGCCGAGCGAAGCGTCGCGACGGACTGCGTCTGCGCGCGGCGCGAGGCCGTCACGTCGAGCGCGCGGACCTGCACCGTCGCGCCCTGCGCTTGCGCGAGGGCGAACGCGTCGGCGGCCGCCCGCAGCTGCGCCTCCGCGGCGGCGTACGCGTTCATCGCGTCGTCGAGGACCTGCTGCGCCTCGTCGCCGGTCGCCACGAGCGCCTTCGCGCGCGCGAGATCGGTTCGTGCATGCGCGTCCGCCGCCCGTGCGGAGAGGAGCTGCGCCCTCGCCCGATCGACGGCCAGCGCGGTCGCGCGCCGCTCGATGCCGAGGTTCTCCCCCGCCTGCCCGAGCCGCGAGCTCGCGATCCCGACGCCCGCGCCGGCTTGCGTCAGCGTCGTCGCGTAGGTCGCGCGCTGCAGCGCGTACGCCGCCTCGGCGGCGGCGACTTGCGCGCGGGCGTTCGCGACGGCCGCCCGCGCCTCGCGTTCGTCGATCGCCGGGTCGACGCGCTCGAGCAGCGCGAGCACTTGTCCCTTCCGGACGCGGTCGCCGTCGCGCACGCGCAGCGCCGCCACGCGGCCCTGCACCTTCGGCGCGAGGCCGCTTTCCGTGGCCTCGATCGTCCCCGACGCCGTGATCGCGGCGGGGACGGCGAGCGGGCGCCGCAGCTCACGGACGGCGATGAGCGCCACGACGCCGGCGATCAGCGCGATCGCCATCAGCAGCAGCGCGGCCGACGGCAGCCGGCGTGAAGGTGAGAGCGCCGCCGCACGGGCCTCCGCGACGGACGGCATCGCATCGTCGGACATCGCGTTCATGCTCGGCGCGGCGCGAGAAGGCGGCGTGAACGGATGGCCGTCGCGGCCCCCGGCGCGGTTCCAACCCCGTTCACGCGACGTTCCCAGCGCGCCGCCATACTGCGCGATGACCCGAACGACTCCAGGAAAGCGACGAGATGGCCGTTCTCACCCCTCCGCGGCCCCCGGCGACCGAAGTCACCACCGTCGTGCCGCACCGCGCGCGACGCCGCATTCCGCGGGTCGTCTTCGTGCTGCTCGCGGTGATCGTCGTCGCGGCGGCGGTCGTACTGGCGCCGCGGCTGCGCTCGACGCCCGCACCCCGGTACGTGACGCTCCCGGTCCAGCGCGGCACGCTGCTCGAAATGGTGACCGCGGAAGGCACCGTCAACCCGCAGAACCTTATCCTCGTCGGGACGCAAGTCTCCGGAACGATCGCCGAGCTCGACGTCGACTACAATTCGCCGGTCCGCAAGGGCGAGGTGATGGCGAAGATCGATCCGACGACGTTTCGCGATGCGCTGAACCAGGCGCGATCGACGCGCACCACGTACGAGCGCCAGTACGGTGCCGGCGTGGCCGGCGCGCGGAGCGCGGTCGCGACCGCCGAGTCGGCCCGGCGCAACGCGGCCGCGGCTCGCACGGCGGTCGATTCGGCGGCCTCGCAGGTCGCGAAGGCCAAAGCGGCGTTCCAGCTGGCCGCGGAGACGCAGCGCCGCGACCGCGCGCTGCTCGCCCAGGGCTACATCGCGCAAAGCCAGTACGATACCGACGCTGCGAACACCGTCGCCGCCGGCGCGGCGTACGCCGCCGCGAAGCTGGCGGTCGATCAGGCGCGCGCGCAGCTCGATGCGGCGAACGCGACGGCGCGCGCCGGTGCGGCGACCTCCGTCAGCGTCGCGGCGCAGGCCGCCGCCACGAGCGCGCAGGCCGAGGGAGCGTCCGCGCAGGTCGATCAAGCCGCGTACAATCTCAAGCAGAGCGTCATCGCGTCGCCGGTCGACGGAACGGTGATCGCACGCAACGTCTCGGTCGGGCAGACGGTCGCGGCCAGCTTCCAAACGCCGACGCTGTTCACGATCGCCCAGGACCTCTCGAAGATGCAGGTCGACATCTCGGTCGGCGAACCGGACATCGGCGGCGTGGTCCCCGGCGACGTCGCCGACTTCACCGTGCTCGCCTATCCGAACCGGACGTTCCGCGGCACCGTCTACCAGGTGCGGCGGAACCCGACGACGCTGAACAACGTGGTCACGTACGACACCGTGGTGTACGTGCAGAACCGCGACGGCGCGCTGTATCCCGGGATGACGGCGAACGCGCAGATCCACGTCGCGAAGGCGGAGAACGCGCTCGTCGTCCCCGTCGCCGCGCTGCAATACGTGCCGCCGTCGCGCGTCCGCGCGCGCGCGTCGAACGGCGCGACGCCCGGATCCGCGTGGGGGATGACGACGTCGTCGGCGACGCGGACCGTCGTCGCCGGGCGCTCGGGACGCATCTTTCTCCTCCGCGGCGGGACGCCGCAGCCGGTCCGCGTCCGGGTCGCGCTCGTCAGCGGACCGCAGGCCGCCGTGGTTCCCGCCGGGGCGACGCTGCGCGCGGGCGACCAGGTGATCGTGGCCGACGACACGGTTCCGGCCGGTGCGGCCGCGCAGGCGGCGGCGATGGTGCGCCAAGCGACGTCGATGAACCGCGGAGGCGGCCGGTGAGCGGTTCCGGCGTCCCCGTCGTCCGGCTCGAGAAGTTGCGCAAAGTCTACGCGACGGGCCGCGAGGAGACGGTCGCGCTCGACGGCGTCGACTTGACCTTGGAGCAGGGCGAGTTCGTCGCGGTCACCGGCGCATCCGGGTCCGGAAAATCGACGCTGCTCCACATGATCGGGCTCCTCGACCGCCCGACGTCCGGCCGCTACTGGTTCGAAGGCGAGGACGTCGCGGAACTCGACGCCGACGAGCTCGCGGACCTGCGCTCGCACCGTCTCGGATTCGTCTTCCAGTCGTACAACCTGCTCGCGCGCACGAGCGCGCTCGAAAACGTCGAGCTGCCGATGATCTACGCCGGCGTCCCCGAACGCGAGCGGCGCACGCTCGCGCTCGAGGCGCTGCGCATCGTCGGCGTCGGAGACGTCGCCGAGCACGCGTCGAACCAGATGTCGGGCGGGCAGCAGCAGCGGGTCGCGATCGCGCGCGCGCTGGTGAACGACCCCGGACTCGTGCTCGCCGACGAGCCGACGGGGGCGCTCGACACCAGGTCGTCGCAGGACATCATGGGACTGTTCGCGCGGCTCAACGCCGAGCGCGGGATCACGATCCTGCTGGTCACGCACGAGCCGGACGTCGCCGCCCGCGCGAAACGGATCGTCACCTTCCGCGACGGACGGATCGTCGCCGACGGCCCGGCAAGCACGGCGGCACTGCGAGCGGTACCGGTATGAGCCTGCGAACGTTGGTCAGCGTCGCGTGGCGTGCGCTCGTGCGGAATCGCGTGCGCTCGCTGCTGACGATGCTCGGCGTGATCATCGGCGTCGCCGCGGTCGTCATCACGGTCGCGATCGGCGCCGGCGCGCGCGCCTCGATCGCGGCGCAGATCAACGGGATCGGCAGCAACCTCGTGATCGTCATCCCCGGAAACGTCACGCTGAACGGCGTGCGCACCGGGACCGGAGCGGCGTCCACCTTGACCCCGGATGACGGTCTGGCGATCGCGAAGCTGCCGCACGTCGCCGCGGTGTCGCCGTCCGTCGTCGTGCGCACGCAGGTCGTCGCGAACGGAAACAACTGGTTCACGAGCGTCGCGGGCGTCGCGCCGACCTTCACGTACATCCGTGAGTGGGACATGGCGTCCGGGACGTTCTTCAACGACGCCGACGTCGCGGGCTCGGCGAAGGTTTGCGTGCTCGGACAAACGGTCGTCGACAACTTGTTTCCCGGGACGTCGCCGCTCGGCAAGACGGTGCTCGTCCGCAACGTCCCGTTCACGGTCGTCGGCGTGCTGTCGGCGAAGGGGCAGAGCGCGGCGGGCCAGGATCAGGACGACGCGATCGTGATTCCCTACACCTCGGCGATGCAGCGGCTGACCGGCAATACGTTCGTCAACGGCATCGCCGCCTCGGCGGACGACGTCTCGTCGATCGTCCCGGTCGAGAACGAGATCACGCCGCTGCTCTAGCAGCGTCACCGGATCGTCGGGACGGCGCAAGACGATTTCAGCGTCCGCAGCCTGCAGGACATCGCCAACGCCGCCTCGGCGACGGCGTCGGTGATGGAATATCTCCTCGCCGGCGTCGCCGCCGTCTCGCTCGTCGTCGGCGGCATCGGGATCATGAACATCATGCTGGTCTCGGTCACCGAGCGCACGCGCGAGATCGGGCTGCGCATCGCGGTCGGCGCGCGGAGCCGCGCGATCCTCGAGCAGTTCCTCATCGAAGCGGTGGTGCTCTCGAGCGCCGGCGGCGCGATCGGAGTCCTTCTCGGCGTGACCGGCGCGGCCGCGGTCGCGGCGTTCGGGCACTGGCCGATGGTCGTCCCGCCCGAGTCGATCGCGCTCGCCTTCGCGTTCTCCGCGCTGACCGGCGTCTTCTTCGGCTACTATCCCGCGTCGAAGGCGGCGCACCTCAACCCCATCGAGGCGCTGCGGTTCGAGTGAGCCCGCCCGCGCACGAGGTCAGCGCAGCGCCGGCGACCAGCGCGCGAGCATCGCGCGCAGCGACTCGAGACGGACCGGCTTCGCGAGGTAGTCGTCCATCCCGGCGGCCAGGCACGCGTCGCGATCTTCCTTGAACGCGTTGGCGGTCATCGCCACGATCGGCACGTGGCCGCCGTTTCCGCGCTCCGCTTCACGGATTCGCCGCGTCGCCTCGAAGCCGTCGACCACGGGCATCTGAACGTCCATGAAGACGACGTCGTACCGGTCGCGGCGCACCGCGCTCACCGCCTGCGCGCCGTCGGAGACGATGCGTACCTTCACGCCGAGCGCGTCGAACTGGTGCACGAGCACCTCGTGCATGTTCGTGTTGTCCTCGGCGACGAGCACGGTCGTCCCGTCGGCCGGCGACCCGCCCGTCGAGGCGCCGAGCGGCGCCGACCGCCGGCGGCCCTCGGCGGTCGAGAGCGCCTCGATGACCGCGTTGAACAGATCGGAGGGGCGGAGCGGTTCGCTCAGCGGTTCGTCGGGGCCGATCGTCACGACCCGCCCCGGCCCGAGATGCGGCAGCTCGCGCAGCGCCGCCGCGGTGGCCTGGCCGCGCGAATCGACGTCGACGACGGCGACCCAATCCGGCGTTTCTTCGGACGGTGCGCCGAGTACGACGTCGGCCGCGTCCGCCAAGGTGAAAAGCCGCCTCGCGACCATGCCCCACGCGCGCACGTAGCGCTCGATGATGTCGGCGAAGGCGTCGTCGTCGGAAGCGATGAGCGCGCCGGCGCCGACGATGCTCGGGTTCGTCTCGACGACGCGCGGTCGCGTGAACTTCGCGTCGAACCAGAACAGCGAGCCGCAGCCGGTCTCGCTCGTGACGCCTATCTCTCCGTGCATCGCCTCCACGACGCGCTTCGCGATCGAGAGACCGAGGCCGGTTCCGCCGTACGTCCGCGACGACGAGCTGTCGCCCTGCACGAACGGCTGGAACAGCTTCGGCAGCACGTCGGCAGCGATCCCGATCCCGCTGTCCTGCACTTCGAAGCGGACCGTCGTGCTGCGCGGGCCGACCTCGGCGGGCAGCGCGCGCACGACCACGCGTCCCTGATCGGTGAACTTCACGGCGTTGGCGATCAGGTTCAGCAGCACTTGGCGGAGCCGGTCGGCGTCGCCGCACAGCACCGCGGGGATCAACGGATCGACGTAGACGTGCAGGCCGATCCCCTTCGTGCGCGCTTGCCCGGCGAGCACGTCAGCGGCGCCCGCGACGACGCTTTCGATCGAAAACTCCTCGTTCGCGAGCTCGATCTTCCCGGCTTCGATCTTCGAGAACTCGAGGATGCCGCTGATGATCCCGAGGAGCGCCTCGGCGGACTCGTTGACGCGGCGGACGTAGCCGCGCTGCCGCTCGTCGAGCGCCGTGGCGGTGAGCAGCTCCGTCATCCCGATGATGGCGTTCAGCGGCGTGCGCAGCTCGTGGCTCATCGTCGCCACGAACTGCGACTTGAGCTGCGAGGCGTCGAGCGCGCGGTCGCGGTCGGCTTCGGCGTCGATGCGACGGCGATGCTCGCCGACGGAGAGCAAGCGGAGCTCCTCCATCTGCTTGCGCTCGCGGATGTCGATCACCGAGGCGAGAACGAAGTTCCCGCGCGGCGTGGTGATCGGCGCGAGCCCGATCTCGACCGGGATCTCGCTCCCGTCCTTGTGCACGGCGAACAGATCCCGCCCCGCGCCCATGGGCCGCGCGGTCGGCGCGGCGACGTAGCGCTCGCGGAGCACCGGATGCGCGCCGCGGAACCGCTGCGGCACCAGACGATCGATCGGCGTTCCGAGCAGCTCGCTCCGTTCGTATCCGAGGAGCTGCTCGAGCTGCGCGTTCACGCGCACGATGCGGCCCGCGGCGTCGCTGACGACGAGCGCGTTCGGCGCCGCCTCCAGCATCATCCTCAGGTGCTCCTCGGAGCCCTTTCGCTCGCTGACGTCGGTGATCGCGGCCAGGACGTATTCGCCTTCCGCGGTCGCGATCGCGTTGAATCCGACGTCGACGGGAAGCGTCGTCCCGTCGCCGCGCATCGCGACGAACTCGTGGGGAACCGCGCTCTCCGCTTCGCGGGCGAGGTCGCGCCACGGCCGCTGCTCGTCGCTGCGCACGATCGCGCCGAACGGCCGGCGCAGCAGGTCGGTGCGCGACGCGCCGAACAGCCGCTCGGTCTGACGGTTCACGAGCGCGATCGCGTCTTCGTCGTCGATCAGGACGATGGCAATCGGCGCGGCCTCGAGGAGAACTTGCAAGTGCTCCTGCTCACCGCGCTCGGAGGGCGTCCGCCCGAAGTGCCCGTCCGCCGGCATGGTCATCTTCGTGGTGGATGTGGTTCGCGGCACACCGAACGCCTGCCCGCGACGCGCTCGTAACGATTCCGTTACGCAACGGACGGCGCTCCGGCGCGCCCACGCGGATCGCTCATCCGCCTCGAGTCTGCAGGCTCGGTGCAACGCCCGTCGGAACGCGCCGTGACGCTCGCGAACGCCGCGTGAACGCGTGCGCGCGTCGGCTTTCCGCGCGCGGCGTCACGATCGGCCCGTGGCATCGCCGGCTCCGCCCGTCGTGGTGCGCGTCCCCACCGCCGGCGACCCGCCGAAGATCGCCGCGATGGTTGCCGCGCTCTCGGCCCGCTCGCTGGAGCGACGATTTCTCGGGACCGTGCCGCGCCAGGAAGCGCTCGCGGAGCTCCGGCGCGAGCTGCGGGCTGATGCCGATTCCGTGGCCCTGCTCGCGTGCGATCCCGCCGGAGAGGTGGTCGGCGAGGCGTACGCCGCGCGGCTCGACGCCGACAGCGCCGAGGTCGCGTTCGTGGTGGCCGACGCCTGGCAAAGCCGAGGCGTCGGGACCCTGCTGCGCGACGCCCTGTTCGAGGCACTGCGGCAACGCGGGTTCCGGTACGCGGTCGCCGAGCTCCAGTGGGCGAACGTCGCGATGTCCTCGCTGCTCCGGCAGACGAATCTTCGCTGCACGACCGAACGGCACGACGAGGGCGTGCTGGTCGTGCGCGTCGAGCTGGAGGCGACGCCGCCGGGGGGCCTCGCTTCGTGCCGTTAGGGCGCGGCCGGCGTGTGGCCGCGGTTCTCCGTTTCGCCGAGCTGCGGGAGCAGCGCGTCGGCCTGGGCGAGCGCACGCAGCACGACCTCGAGGCGCTCCGGCGTGGGCTCCAAAATGCCGTCGCGGAACGCCTCGACGTTCGCGACCGCGACGGCGAGATGGTTGCGGACGTCGTGAAGCCGTTGGCTCATCGCGGCTCGACCATCTTGTAGCCGACGCCGAACACCGTCACGACGTAGCGCGGATTCGCCGGGTCGCGTTCGATGCGCGCGCGCAGGTTCGCGATGTGGCGGTCGAGCGTGCGATCGAAGACGTCCGCGTCGGTGCTGAGGCGGTCGAGGAGCTGCTCGCGCGTGAGCGTCTGGCCCACGTGCTCGGCGAGGATATCCAGCAGCTTGAACTGCGTCGGCGTGAGCGTGACGGGCTTGCCCGCCACGCGGACTTCGTGCGCGGTAGCGTCGATGACGACGTCACCGACGCGCCGCTGCCGGCCCGTCGACACGGTCGGGCGTTCGCTGCGCCGCAGCACCGTCTTGACGCGCGCGACCAGCTCGCGCGGGCTGAACGGTTTCCCGACGTAATCGTCGGCGCCGAGCTCGAGCCCCAGGACGCGGTCGATCTCGTCGGTGCGCGCGGTCAGCATGATCACCGGGACGTCGCGCAGCGCGCGAATCCGGCGGAGCACCTCGGTCCCGGGGAAGACCGGGAGCGACAGGTCGAGCAGCACGAGATCGGGTTGCTCCGCCTCGAATGCGGCGACCGCGCCGGGGCCGTCCGCGGCTCGTACGACCGTGAATCCTTCGCCTTCGAGGTAGCCCGCGAGGACTTCGATGAGCGCAGGCTCGTCGTCGACGACGAGGACCTTGCGCGCCGAACGTTCCACCGTGCGCACACCGTTCGGTTTCGTACGGAAGCCGCCCTCCGCTCGTCCGCCGCATTCGATCGGGCCCCGAAGCAACAGGTTCATCGCGCGGGCCGGGCGCTTCCGCCGTGCGTCGCACCATGGTGCACCTCGGGCGGCGCGACCAGCACGGGCACCGGGCTCGTCCGCACCAGCGACTCGCTGATGCTGCCGAGCGGGAAGGGGCGCCAGCGGCGCCCGTGTGCCCCGACGACGAGCAGGTCGGCGTGGTGCGCCTCGGCCGTGATCGCGATCGCGTCGACAGGGTCGCCGTGGACGACGGCCGAGTCGCACGGCACGCCGGCATCGCTCGCCGCGCGGAGCGCGTCGGCGAGTTCGGCGGCGTCCGGGGCGCGCGCTCCGCCGGCCGCCACGTGCACGAAGAAGATCCGGCTCCCCTCGCACGCCGCGACCCGCAGCGCGAGCGCCACGGCGTTTCGCGAGGCCGGCGAGCCGTCGACCGCGACGACGATCTGCCGGAACGACGGTGCGAGCTCGGCGGCGCTCCGCTCGTCGACCACGAACGTCGGCAGCTCCGCGCCGTCGAGCACCGCCGCGGCCGTGCTGCCGAGGACCAGGCGCGCGACGCCGCGCCGTCCGTGCGATCCCATCGCGATCGCATCGACGCCCTCGGCGCGGGCGGACGCGACGATGCGGGCGGAGGGCGGACCGTCGAGCGCGACGGTCGTGCAGCGAATGCCGGCGGCGTCGGCCGCGCGCCGCGCCGACGCGAAGATCGCGCGCTCGTCGTCCTCGAAGCCGTCCAGCGCGCTCGCGAGCATCGCGCCCCCGCCGAACGGCTCGCCGCACGCCGCGGCGATCGCGGTTCGATCGATGACGTGCAAGATCACGACCGTGCCGTCGGGCGCCGCAAGGCGCAGCGCGACCGCAAGCGCGGCGTTCGCCGAGTCGGAGCCGTCGAGCGGCACCAGGATCGAACGAAACGTCGCGCTTTTCATGATGCTGAGCCTCAGCCCGCGATCGGGATCGTCTTGCTCTTGATCTCGCGCGTCGACGGCAGCGTCACGGTGAGCATCCCGTTCTCGAAGTTGGCCGTCACCTTGTCGGCGTCGATCTCCTGCGGGAGCGACACGCTGCGTGCGAACGATCCGCGGCGCATCTCGCGCCGGTGGTAGCGCGCGCCGTTCTCTTTCTTCTCCTCGTGATACGATCCGTTGATCGTCACGGTGTCGCCGCTCGCTTCGACGTGAACGTCGTCCTTCTTGTAGCCCGGAAGAGCGCACTCGACGACGTAGCTTCCGTCCTTCTCGTACAGGTCGATGGCGGGGAGCGTCTCACCGTCCTCGCCGCGCGGCCGGAACGGCTCGAAGAACGAGCGCAGCATCGCACGCCGCATAGCGGCGAAGTTCGCGAACGCGTCGTCCAGAAGCGGTTCGGGCGCCGGCGCGGCGTTCGGCTTCTTCGTGGTAGGCAGCGTTGCCATGGTGTTCATCGCTTTCTTTCGGTGCCGGCTCAGACGCCGACGGTCGTGAAGTTGTCGACGCGCATCACGCCCGGGACCGCGAAGGCGGCCCGGCCGGCTTCGTCGTGCTCGGCCCAGGTGCGGACGTGCCCGCGCAGCGTGACGCTTCCGTCGTGCGTCTCGATGGTAAGGCGGCTCGCGTCGAGATCGGCGCTGCGCTCGAAGGACTTGCGGATCTTCTCCGAGACGTCCGAGCTCGTGACGGACGGCGCGACGGCGATCAGGTTGCTGACGCCGCGAACGCCGGCGAGGTTACGGACGGCGCGCTCCGCCGCATCGCGCTGGAACTGCCACGGAACCCGTCCTTCGAGCGTGAGCCAGCCGTGGTCGACCTTGACGGCGACCTTGTCGGCCGGAATCATCGTGTCCCAGTCCAGCACGTTGAGCGCGGCGCTCGCGATGTCGGTGTCGCTGCGCTCGTGGAGCGCGGGGATCTCGACCTGCAGCTCGGTGGCGATCGCCTTGACGCCGGCGACGCGTTTCGCGGCGTGCTCCGCGGCGATCTTCTCGGCGTACGTCGCAACGCGGCCGGTCAGCGTGACGACGCCGTCCTTCGCCGCGACGCCGATGTTCGAAGCCTCGACGCTCGGGTCGAAGGCGAGCTCGTCGGCGACGTCCTCTTGAAGGGTCAAATCGGTTTTCATCGTTGTCTTTCTCGCAGGAGCCGGCCGGCTGTGTCCGGCCGCTCCGCGATCGTGACATCGCGCTGCGAACGACGCGTGAACCGTTCGTGAACGATCCCGCGGCGAACGCTAGACGCCGCTGGGGAACGTCTCCGGCACCTCGCCGGCGTCCCACATCGCGCCGCGCTCCAGCGGCTCCACCGCGCGCGTCCGATCGATGTGGATCACCGCGTCGAACTGCTCGGACAGATCGGTCCAGAAGTAATGGCTGAAACGCTCGGTCTGCGGGCGGTAGACGACGCCGATCGCGCGCTGCAGCAGCCGGCGGGGGATCGCCGCGCGCGTCTCGGGGTCGGAGAGCACGAGCGCGAACCGCTCGGCCCCGGTGTCGTGGAACAGCGCTTCGCAGCTGCCGGGCAGCGCGGTCCGGACGCGCTTCCGTTCGACGGCGGAGCCCCAGTCCGAGGCGGCGCTGACGGTCCCCTCGTAGGTCGTGAAGCCGATCAGCACGCAGCTCCGGCCGAGCCGGGCGCGCGCGAGCCCGCCGATGGTGAACTCGCCGCGCTGCGCCATCTCCGTCGCGGCGCCGTTCCCGACGTGCGAGTTGTGCGCCCAGACGACGATCTTCGGCACGCGGCCGGCCGTCTGCAGATGCACGGCGAGCGCCTCCAGCGTCTCGAACATGTGCCGGTCGCGCAGATTCCACGACGACACGTCGCTGTCGAGCATCGTGCGATAGTATTCCTCGGCGTCCCGCGCGACCCGGGCGTTCTGCTCGGCGTAGAAGAACTCGTCGGCGGCGGTCGCACCGTCCAGATGCGCGTACGCCGCGGCCGAGCGGCGCAGCGCGACGAGCTCGCGCATCACGTCGTCGCGGCACGACGGCCGGAGCCCGAGCCGGACGCCGTAACCGTACTCCGCCGGCTCGCCGACGAAGTCGAAGCAGCCGTAGCTCTCTCGTGCGCGCGCCGCCGCGGGCGGATCGATCCGCTCGAGATAGGCGACGACCGCCTCCATCGAGGCGCGTAAGCTGTACAGATCCAAGCCGTAGAGGAGCGTGCGCCGGACCGGCGCGAGCCGGTCGTTGCGATCGCGCAGCCAGCCCACGAAGTCGACGACGTCGGCGTTGCGCCACATCCACGTCGGGAAGCGCTCGAACCCGCCCAGCGCCTCCACCGCGTCGCCGTCGTGCCCGCGGCCCGCGACGTACCGGCCGACCCGCAGGGCGTCGGGCCAGTCGGCCTCGAGCGCGACGGCGGCGAAGCCCTTTTCCTCGATCAAGCGCTGCGTGAGCGCGGCACGCTCGCGGTAGAACTCGTGCGTCCCGTGCGAGGCTTCGCCGACCATCACGATCGGCGCATCGCCGATGCGCGCGATCAGCTCGCCGTACGGATCGGCCGACGCGGCCGACGCGTTCGCCAGCCCGCGCAGCACGCGCGCCTGCCCGACATCGGAGACGCTGCTTCCCTGGGTCATCAGCGGTCACCGTACCCGCCGGGGAAGAAGGTCGCGTGAAGAAGGCCGCCGCATCCGGGCGCAGGCGTTCACGCGGCCTTCCCCGGCGCGGAGTGTACTGGTCGCGTGATGAACGCCGCCGCACACGCCCCGTTCCGCCCGCGACCCGCCGCGACGCTCGACGTCGCCTCGGCGATCCGCGACCGCCGCGCGATACGCAAGTACACGAACGAGATCGTCGACCGCTCGCTCATCGAAGAGCTCCTGCGCGCCGCGGTCTGCGCGCCGAGCGCGCTCGACCTGCAGCCGTGGGCGTTCGCCGTCTTCCAAGGCGCCGAGCTGCTCGCGTCGTTCTCGCGGCGCGCGGTCGCCCACATGCGGGACGCCGGCTCGACGCTGGTCCCGGAGGCCAGGCGCGCGCACGGAGGTCCGGAAGAGTCGCTGTTCCACGGAGCGTCGACGCTCGTGGTGATCTGTGCGACGTCGGACGACCGGCAGGCGGCCGAAGATTGCTGCCTCGCCGCGCAGAACGTGATGCTGACCGCGCACGCGATGGGCCTGGGCACCTGCCCGATCGGCTCCGCGCGGGCGTGGCTGAGCCTGCCGGAGACGCGCGCCGAGCTCGGCCTCGGCCACGCCGTTCCGGTCTTTCCGATCGCGATCGGGATCCCGGCCGAGACGCCGCGCGCGCCGGAGCGCAAAGCGCCGGTGATCCTCGCGTGGCACGAGAACGAGACGCCGGAGCACAAGCATCGCCGCGCGCTCGAAGCGCTCGAGGCCGCGCCGCACCACGAGACGACGCGCCGCGCGCGCAAGCTCGTCGAGACGCCGTCGCGCGCCGCGAAGCCGACCGCGCGCTCGCAGCAGCGCCGCTTCGACTGAAGCAACGCGATGGCAGCACAGGCCGGCCTCGCCGCGCCCGGAGGCGACCGGCTCACCGAAAGCCCTTTCGTTCGTCCGTTCCGCGCGATTCGCGCCTCGGACGTCGCGCTCGTGGGCGGAAAGAACGCTTCGCTGGGCGAGATGTACGCCACGCTCGCCGCGGCCGGTGTGCGCGTGCCGAACGGTTTCGCCGTGACGGCCGAAGCGTACCGGCGCGTCGTCGGCGACGCGGACGCGTGGGAACGGCTGCACGCGATCCTCGACGGCCTCGACCCCTCGGACGTCGACGACCTCGCGCGGCGCGCCGGCCGCGCGCACGCCCTCGTCGCGGGGCTTCCGCTCCCGCCCGGTGTTCGCGACGGGATCGCGACCGCGTACGGCGAGCTGTGCGCGCAGTACGGCGAAGACGTCGCCGTCGCCGTCCGCAGCTCGGCGACCGCGGAAGATCTCCCCGAGGCGAGCTTCGCGGGACAGCACGAGAGCTTTCTGAACGTTCGCGGCGAGCAGATGGTGCTCGAAGCGTACCGTCGCGCGCTCGCGAGCCTGTTCCTCGAGCGCGCGATCCACTACCGCGTCGACGCCGGATTCGACCATTTCGCCGTGGCGCTCTCGGTCGGCGTGATGAAGATGGTGCGCTCGGACCTCGCGGCGAGCGGCGTCGCGTTCACGCTCGACACGGAGACGGGATTTCGCGACGTCGTCTTCGTCACCGCGTCGTACGGGCTGGGCGAGAACGTCGTGCAGGGGACGGTCGACCCGGACGAGTTCTACGTCCACAAGCCGACCTACGAGCAAGGCTTCCGCGCGGTGCTTCGCCGCCGCATCGGGTCGAAGGAGACGAAGCTGATCCTCGCCGAGGGCCCGGCGCTCGAGGCGCGGACGCGCAACGTCGAGACCGCCGCCGGCGAGCGAATCCGCGCCTCGCTGAGCGACGACGACGTCTTCGAGCTCGCCGGCGCGTGCCTGGCGATCGAACGGCACTACGGCGTTCCGATGGACGTCGAGTGGGCGAAGGACGGACCCGACGGCCCGATCTTCGTGGTCCAGTCGCGCCCGGAGACCGCGGGCTCCCGCCGCGCGGCCGCGCGGGCGGTGACGTATCGCATCGCGAATCCGCCGGCCCCGCTGCTGACCGGACGCGCGGTCGGCGCGGCGATCGCCTCGGGGCCGGTGCGCGTCGTGCGCGACGTCGGGGGACTCTCCGCGTTTCGCCCCGGCGAGGTCCTCGTCGCGCCGACGACGACGCCGGACTGGGAGCCGGTGATGAAGATCGCCGCCGCGATCGTCACCGAGCGCGGCGGCCGCACGTGCCACGCCGCGATCGTGGCGCGCGAGCTGGGGATCCCGGCGATCGTCGGCGCGGAGCGCGCGACGGCCCTCCTCGACGGTCGCGACGCAGTCACCGTCTCATGCGCCGAAGGCGACGTCGGCCGCGTCTACCCGGGGCACGTCGCGTACGAGCGCGTCGAGCTCGACGTTGCCGCGCTGCCGCGGCCGCCGGTGAAGATCGCGCTCATCCTCGCCGACCCCGACGCGGCGTTCGCGCTGAGCGCGCTGCCCAACGACGGCGTCGCCCTCGTGCGGCTGGAGTTCATCATCACCGGCGCGATCGGGATCCATCCGATGGCGGCCGCGCACCCCGAGCGCGTCGCGGAGACCGTCGCCGCGCAGGTCGCGGAACGCAGCGCGTCGTGCGCGTCGCCCGCCGAGTTCTTCGTGCGGACGCTCGCCGAGGGCGTCGGCCAGATCGCCGCGGCGTTCCACCCGAAGCCGGTCGTCGTCCGGATGTCCGACTTCAAGACGAACGAGTACGCGAAGCTGCTCGGCGGCGCGGCCTTCGAGCCGTCCGAGGAGAACCCGATGCTCGGCTTTCGCGGCGCGGCACGCTACGCGCACCCCGCCTACGCCGACGGCTTCGCCCTCGAGTGCGAGGCGATGCGCCGGGTGCGCGACGTGATGGGTCTGCGCAACGTCGTGCTGATGATCCCGTTCTGCCGCCGGGTCGAGGAGGGCGAGCGCGTCGTCGCGCGCATGGCCGAGCACGGGCTGCGCCGCCGCGAGAACGGACTGCAGATCTACGTCATGTGCGAGATCCCGAACAACGTCGTCCAGATCGACGCGTTCTCGCGCGTGTTCGACGGGTTCTCGATCGGCTCGAACGATCTGACGCAGCTCGTGCTGGGCGTCGACCGCGACTCCGAGCTGGTCGCGTTCGACTTCGACGAGCGCGACCCGGGGGTGCTCGAGATGCTGCGTCAGGCGATCGTGGGCGCGAAGCGGAACGGCCGCTACGTCGGGATCTGCGGCCAGGCTCCCTCGGACTATCCGGACGTCGCGGCGTTTCTCGTCGCGCACGGCATCGACGCGATCGGGCTCGACCCGGACAGCGTCGTCGACACGATCCGCCGCTTGGCGCGCCTGACCTTCACGCCGCATTCTTCGGATTCGCCGATCCGCCGCCTACCATGACGCCATGCAGACGAACCGCATCTCGACGCTGACGCTCGTCTCGTTCTCGCCGCCGTAGCGGCGATCGCGCGCGTGGACCTGCGTACCGCAGCATCGCTCTCCCCGGCGGACGCGCTGCGCGCGCTCGGCACGGGGGAGAGCGGGCTGACGGCCGGGGAAGCGGCGCGGCGCCTTCGCGAGCAGGGGCCGAACGCGGTCGGCGAATCGCGCGCGAACGCGCTCCGCGTGCTGGCGCGGCAGCTGGCGAACCCGTTTCTGGTCCTGCTCGTCGCGACGGCGCTGCTCTCGATCGCGATGCACGACCGTTCGGACGCCGCGATCATCCTCGCGATCGTCTCGCTCTCCGTCGGGCTCGCCTTCGTCAACGACTACACCTCGGAAAAGGCGATCGACGACCTGCGCGCGCGGGTGCGGCGGCGGGCGCTCGTCGTCCGCGACGGAGCTCCCGCCGAGATCGACGTGCACGACGTGGTCCCTGGCGACGTCGTCCGGCTCTCGACCGGCGACGTCGTCCCCGCCGATCTCCGCCTGCTCGCGGTGCACGATCTCGCCTGCGACGAGTCCGCGCTCACCGGCGAGGCGATCCCCGCGGACAAGTCGGCCGCCGCGGTGACCACGCCCGGCGGGGCGCTCGGCCTGCGATGCTGCGCGTACTCGGGAACGGTGGTGAAGAGCGGCGCGGGCACGGGCGTCGTCGTGGCGACCGGCGCGTCGGCGGCGCTCGGATCGGTCGCCGAAGCGCTGCGCCGCGCGCCGCCGCAGACGGCGTTCCAGCGCGGCTTGCAGGGTTTCTCGCTGCTGCTCGTGCGCATCACGGTGGTGATGTGCGCGGCGATCTTCGCGTTCAACGCGCTGCTGCACCGCTCGCTGCTCGAATCGCTGCTGTTCGCGCTCGCCGTCGCGATCGGGATC
>Ga0209810_1000505_pt1 | contig 84753 bp, 90 predicted proteins | sample Coa_R1_7_FD_187159 | JGI IMG/M metagenome (GOLD analysis project Ga0209810, IMG submission 187159) | Surface soil microbial communities from Centralia Pennsylvania, which are recovering from an underground coalmine fire - Coalmine... | ecosystem: Environmental > Terrestrial > Soil > Unclassified... | reverse complement strand
GCGCGCGCCGTCGCAGCCCGAGGGGCTGCCAAAACGTACTACCGGAACGCGGGAGACCGACGCACCAAGCGATGGGCGATCGTCCTCGCGCTTGTTCTTCTCATCGTAGGAATCATCTTGGTCGCGGTGGCGCGGTCGACCGAGGGGGTGGTATACTGCGCATCATGAAGCGCACCGTCGGCATCATTCGGCGCACCCGCAAAGGCGGAGGGCTTTCGCCGGCGATGAAGGCCATGGCTCTCGACGTGTCCCGCGAGTCCGGGATCCGGCCGCTTCAGCCTGGCCAGAGCCGCCCGGCGGACTACTACACCGTCAATCACTACACGGGAAAACCGGTCGTCAAAGACGCGAACGCGGTCGTGCCGAAGCGCGAGATCGCCTAGCGCGCTGCGCCCGCAGCAGCGAGAGGTCACGGAAGGCCGCCTAGCCGCGGCCTTCCTCGCTTCGAACCGGTCAAACGCGCGTTCGGGCGCGATCGGCCCCGGCGCATGCACCAGACGCTGGAGACCAACCGTTGTGCCCGGCGCTCGTCGCGGATACAGTTACGCGAACACGGGGCCTTCCTTTGCCAGCTCGCGGCGCAGGTAGAGCGGCAAGCTGAAGAGCCGGCGGTGGGTCTCGGCGTCGTAGAACCAGTTCTCGCCGCGCAGCGAGCGGACGTAGCCGTCGATGCGCGCGGGGTCGAGCGCGGCGACGTCGGCCGCGTCGCTGCACGCCAAGAACGCCCAGTCGTTGTCGAAGGCGGGGACGTGGGTGTAGAAGCTGCGGACGTGCGTGAAGAACGCGCGCAGCGAGCGCGCCATCTTCGCGTGCAGCGCCATGTTGTGAAAGCCCGCCGTCGAGGCTTGCAGCACGTAGACGCCGCCCGGCGCCAGCCGTGACTTGACGTCGCGGAACACCTCGCCGTTGAACAGCGGGAACGACGGCGAGTCGGGGAGCGGTTCGGTGAGGTCGCTCACGATCACCCCGTAGCGTCCGTCGTCCTCTTTCAAGAACCGCAGCGCGTCGCCGACGATGACGCGAGCGCGCGGATCCTCGAACGCGCCGTCCGACCATTCGGGGAGATAGCGCTTCGACAAGTCGACGACTTGCCCGTCGATGTCGACCATCGTGCAGCGGCGCACCGACGGATCGCGCAGCACCTCACGCAGCGTCGCGCCCTCGCCGCCGCCCAGGATCAGCACCTCGGCGCGATCGTCCACGGCGGCCATCGCCGGATGCACGAGGCTTTCGTGATAGATCTTCTCGTCGGCTTGCGAGGACTGCGTGTCGCCGTCGAGCACGAGCAGCTTGCCGAAGACCGGCGTGCGCAGCACCGCGACCGACTGGAACGGGGTGCGCCCCGCGTAGTACGTCTCCTCGATCGCGTGCGCGTGCAGTTCGGTCGGCGCGAACTGCTCGGTATACCATTGGTAGTGCTCGGTCTTGGGCATCGCGTCCGTCGCTTGCCGCGCCGCCCGTGCCGGGGCCTGCCGCCGTGCGCTCCCGCGGCCGGCGCGCGCGCATGCCGGGCAACGAAAGAGCCCGCCGCCGTACCGGCGACGGGCTCGGATCTCCCGAACGATGTACCCGAAGGAGTCTGCGGCGGGAGCGAACCGGGCTAGGCGATCGCGGCTGCCAGCTCGCGGACGTCGTGCTCGGTCGTGACGACGTGGGTGAAGCGGTCGTGTCCCGCCTCGATCCCGCGCCGCATCTCGGTCGTCAACATGCTCTTCGCATCGAGCGCCTCGGCGGCATACTCGCACGCCGCCCAGGGATTCGTGTGGTCGCCGCACGTGTAGAAGTCCATCGCGGCGTAGCCGGTCTCCGGCCACGTGTGGATCGACAGGTGCGACTCCTCGATCACCACCACCCCGGAGACCCCGTGAGGCTGGAAGCGGTGGAACGCCGCCGTGACGATGGACGCGTTGGCTGCCCGTGCAGCCTCCTCCATCATCGCGCGGACCGCGTCGACGTCGGTGAGCTTGGCGGCGTCACAGCCGGACAGCTCGCAGACGATGTGCGTGCCGAGTGCTTTCAATTCTTTTCTTCGACTCCTCGGGTTCGGTTGGGAGAATCCCACCTCCAGGCTCGTCGCACGGCGCGTGCGGTACACCGTCTCGCCGTCGACCTTTCAGCGGACGCTTGCCGGGCACGGCCCCCCTCGGGTCGTACGGACGGTCCGCTGCGATGGCGCGTAGGGCGCGCCTCCCACTCACCGGACTGACGCTACCCCGCGCCGGTAAGGCCGACACGGGGTCGCGAAGTCCGTCGCCAATAGTACCCCCGGGGGGTCCCCTTGTAAATAGTCGCCGTCGCAGGACGACCATTGGTATCGTGATCACTTTCTCCGACGCGCCGGCCCGCGGGCGCGCGCTTGCCGCGGCAGGGCGGCTGGACGAGGCGCTCGACCTGCTCCTGGCGGCCGTTCCGGGCGCGCCGGACGACGTCGACCTGCGGCTCGCGATCTACGAGACGGCGCAGCTCGCGCGGCGCGACGCGTTGGCGCTCGAGCACCAGCGCCGGGCGATCGCGCTCGCCCCGGTGCAGTCGGCGCCGGCGCGGGTCCGCGAGGACTACGCGCTCCTCGTCCCCTCGATGCCGGGACTGTGGGTGGCGAACACGCCGGTCGAGCTCCTGTTCGATCCCGACCGCGTGACGATCCACCGCTGGTACGTCGACCCCGAGGGCGGCATCCCGCCGCTCCCGCCGTTCGACGCCGTGTTCACGGCGATCGGCGAGTCGCAGGCGGCGATCCCGTATCTGGCCGCGGCGGAACGCTTTCTCGCGACGGTCGCCGCGCCGGCGATCAACCGGCCCGCCGCGATCGCGCGGCTCGGCCGGACCGCGCTCGCCGAGACGTTCGCCGGCGCGGCGCGTTGCCGCGTCCCCGCGGCGCGCGCGGTCGGCCGCGGGGCGTACGCCGCCGCCCCGCTCGGCGCGCCGCACATCGTGCGGCCGCGAGACACGCACGGCGGCAACGGGCTGACGAAGGTCGCGTCCGCGGCCGACCGCGCGGCGTTCCTGGCGGCGTACGACGCGGCCGAGCTCTACGTCGCGCCCTTCATCGACTACCGGAGCGTCGACGGTTTCTACCGCAAGTACCGGATCGTGTTCGTCGACGGCGAGCCGTACCCGTTCCACCTCGCGATCTCGCCGCACTGGATGGTGCACTACTACAACGCGCCGATGGGCGAGCACGCCTGGATGCGCGACGAAGAGCACGCGTTCTTGGCCCGCCTCGGCGACGTGTTCCGCGGCGAGGCGGCGGAGGCGCTGCGCGAGGCGGCCTCGCTGCTGCCGCTCGACTACGTCGGGATCGACTGCGCGCTCGACCGCGACGGCAAGCTCCTCATCTTCGAAGCCGACTCGGCGATCATCGTGCACGTGCTCGACGATCCGGCGCTGTACGGCTACAAGCACGCCTACGTCCCGCGGATCACCGCGGCGCTCGACGCGCTCGTCCGGCGGCGCCTCGGCCGGTGAACGACGGCTCGCTCGACCCGGCGAGCTGGGACGAGCTCCGCGCGCTGCTCCATCGCGCCGTCGACGACGCGGTCGACGCCCTCGCCGAGGTGCGCGAACGCCCCGCGTGGCAGCCGATCCCGCCGGCGGTGAAGGAAGCGCTCGCGGAGCCGTTCCCAACGGGCGGCGAGCCGCTCGAAGCGACGTACCGGCGATACCGCGACCTGATCGAGCCGTATCCGACGGGGAACCGGCATCCGCGCTTTCTCGGCTGGGTCCACGGGGCGGGGAGCGCGGCGGGCGCGCTGGCCGACTTCCTGGCCTCCGTCCTCGACGCCAATGTCGGCGGCCGGGAGCACGCGCCCGTCTACGTCGAGCGGGCCGTCGTCCGGGCCTTCGCGCGCCTCTTCGGCTTCCCGGATGGCGCGAGCGGGATCCTGACCACCGGCACGTCGATGGGGAACCTGCTCGGGATCGTCGCGGCCCGCGACGCCGCGCTCGGACCCGAGGCGCGAACCGACGGCATCGCCGGCGCGCCGCTCGTCGCCTACGCCGCCCCGGCCGTGCACGACTCCGTCGCGAAGGCCCTCCGCATCGCCGGCCTCGGGACCGGGGCGCTGCGGCTCGTCGGCGGCGGGCCCGCGCTCGACCCGCGCGCGCTGCGCGAGCGGATCGCCGCCGACCGGGCGGCCGGGCTGCGGCCGTTCCTGGTCGTCGCGACGGCGGGGAGCGTCGACGCCGGCGCGTTCGATCCGATCGCGCCGCTCGCCGATCTGTGCGCCGGCGAGGGGCTCTGGCTCCACGTCGACGGCGCGTTCGGTGCCTTCGCCGTGCTCAGCCCCGAGCACGCCGGGCTCGCGGCCGGGATCGAGCGGGCCGATTCGCTGGCCTTCGACGCGCACAAGTGGCTCCAGGCGCCGTACAGCGCGGGCTGCGTGCTCTTCCGCGACGAGCCGCGGCACCGCGCCGCGTTCGCCTCGGCGCCGCACTACCTCGCCCGCGGCGAGCGCGGGACCGCCGCGGGCGCGCCCTGGTTCGCCGACTACGGCCTCGAGCTCTCGCGCGAGTTCCGCGCCCTGAAGCTGTGGTTCACCCTGCGCCACTACGGGCTGGACCGGCTCGGCGAGGTGGTAGTCCGGTGCTGCGGGCTCGCGGCCGGCCTCGGCCGGCAGGTCGACGCCGATCCGGAGCTCGAGCTGCTCGCGCCGGTGACGCTGAACGTCGTGCTGTTCCGCTTCGTCGCGCCGGGCTTCGACGAGCCGGCGCTCGATCGCCTCAACGCGGCGATCGCGGTCGCGGTCCAGGAGAGCGGCGAGGCGGTCCCCAGCACGACCCGCGCCGGCGGCCGGCTGGCCCTGCGGGCCTGCTTCATCAACCACCGGACGCGCGCCGAGGATGTCGGAATGCTGCTCGATGCGGTTCGCCGCCACGGTCGGAGGGAAGCTGGGGTTAGATAGTACAGAAACCCCTTCACTATCCTTGACCCCGCTGGGGCGCAGCGAGTACGCTGGGAGACCGATGGCCGCACCGACCGAGACCCTGATCGAAGAGTACCGACACGGGTTCCACGATCCCGAGAACTACGTCTTCAAGTCCGACAAGGGTCTCTCGCGGGAGATCGTCGAGCGCATCTCCGCGATGAAGAACGAGCCGGACTGGATGCGTGCGTTCCGGCTGCGCGCGTTCGACGTGTTCCGCAGCAAGCCCATGCCGGCGTGGGGCGACACCGAGGCGCTCTCCGAGATCGACTTCGACGACATCCACTACTTCGTCAAGGCCGGCGAGCAGACGGAACGCTCCTGGGAGGACGTCCCGGAGGACATCAAGCGCACCTTCGACCGGCTCGGAATCCCCGAAGCCGAGCGCAAGTTCCTCAGCGGCGTGTCGGCGCAGTACGAGTCCGAGGTCGTCTACCACTCGGTGATCGAGGAGCTCGAGAAGGACGGCGTCCTGTTCTGCGACATGGACACCGCCGTTCGCGAGTATCCGGAGATCGTCAAGAAGTACATCAGCACCGTCATCCCGGTCGAAGACAACAAGTTCGCCGCGCTGAACTCGGCGGTGTGGTCGGGCGGCTCGTTCGTGTACGTTCCGAAGGGCGTCGAAGTCAAGATGCCGCTCCAGGCCTATTTCCGGATCAACTCGGAGAACATGGGCCAGTTCGAGCGCACGCTGATCATCGCCGACGAAGGCTCGAAGGTGCACTACATCGAGGGCTGCACCGCGCCGCAGTTCTCGAGCGCGTCGCTGCACTCGGCGGTCGTCGAGCTCATCGCGCTCGAGGGCGCGTCGATCCGCTACACGACGATCCAGAACTGGTACCGCAACATCTTCAACCTCGTCACGAAGCGGGCGTACGCGCACAAGAACGCGACCGTCGAGTGGGTCGACGGCAACATCGGCTCGCGGCTGACGATGAAGTATCCCGCGATCTACCTGATGGGCGAAGGCGCGCGCGGCGAGATCCTCTCCGCGGCGTTCGCCGGCGAAGGCCAGCACCAGGACGCGGGCGCCAAGGTGATCCACGCGGCGCCGAACACGACCTCGGTCGTCACCAACAAGTCGGTCAGCGCGCACGGCGGGAAGACCACGTATCGCGGGCTCGTCGAGATCCATCCCGGCGCGGCCGGCGCGAAGACGCGCGTGAAGTGCGACGCGCTGCTGATGGACGAGCGCTCGGCGTCGGACACGAAGCCGACGATGAAGGTCGACGAGCAGCGCTCGACCGTCGAGCACGAGGCGTCCGTCTCGAAGATCGGCGAGGAGCAGCTGTTCTACGCGATGAGCCGCGGTCTGAGCGAAGCCGACGCGACCGCGATGATCGTGAACGGATTCTTCGACTTCTTCGTCAAGGAGCTGCCGATGGAGTACGCGGTCGAGCTGAACCGCCTGATCAAGCTCGAGATGGAAGGCGCCGTCGGCTGAGGCCGTCCCGCGGCCCGGCGAGGCCGCTGCGCGGCGGGCGCGGAAGCGCCGCGCCGATGCGCGCCCGTACGATGCTGGCCGCCGCGCTTGCGGCGGCTTCGGTGCTGACGGCGCCGGCGCGACCCGCCGGCGCCGTCCGCTATTGCGTCGCCGCGATCCCCGCCGGGATGGTGAGCAAGGTCGACTCCGCCGACGCCCGCTCGGGCGGCACGTTCCAATTCAAGACGACCGACGACGCGCAGCTCGCGGACGGGACGCCGGTCGCGGCCGGGACGCCGGGCTACGGGCTCATCCGGTACGCGCAAGCGGCGGGGCGCGGCCACGACGGCGTGCTCGCGCTCGAGCCGCGCTACCTCGTCGTCGCGAAGGCGAAAGGCGGCTACAAGCGCGTCGAGGTGACGATGAACCCGCTGATCCCCGCGCAGTGGACGGCGCGCGATCTCGTCGGCACGGCGATCTCGGCCGCGCCGATCCCGGTCCCCGGCGTCTCGATCGCGATCAACGCGGTCCGCTACGGCCGCAACATCACGCTCGGCCCCGGCTTCACGTTCAGCGTGATCCCGATCGACAACTTGCAGCGCGGCCCGATCTGTTGAGCGATGCCGGGTTCGGGACGGACCCCGTCCTGACGGCGCGCTGCGCCTATTTGATCGAGAGCAGCTCGACGTCGAAGAGCAGCGTCGCATTGGGCGGGATGACGCCGCCCGCGCCGCGCTCGCCGTAGGCCAGCTGCGGCGGGCACACGAGCTTCCGCCGGCCGCCGACGCGCATCGTCGCGATGCCCTCGTCCCAGCACGGGATCACCTTGTGCACGCCGAGCGGGAACTCGAACGGCTCGTTGCGGTCGCGCGAGCTGTTGAACTTCTTGCCGTCGGTCAGCGTCCCGACGTAGTGCACGACGACGGTCTGCCCTTCTTTCGGCTGCGCGCCTTTGCCGGCGACGACGTCGGTATACCGCAGCCCGTCGGGCAGCGTGACCGTCTTCGGACCCGGCTTCGCGCGGTCGTGCGCGGCGGGACGCGCCGGCTTGGCGTGCGCCGGCTGATCGGCGAGGGCGGGCGCCGCGGCGGCGGCGAGCGCGGCGAGCAGCAGCGATGCGAAACGGATCATCCCCGGCGCTTCGCGAACCGACCCGCGTGCTCCAGCCGGCTTCGCCGACATCGCCGACGCCCGACCGGCGCAGCGAGAACAACCTCGCCGATGCGGAGGAGGCCGATGGCTGAACCCGTGGCGCACGTCTCCGAGATCCCCGCCGGCACGACGAAACGCGTCCTGGTCCGCGGCGTCGAGCTGCTGCTGTGCAACGTCGACGGCGAGCTCTACGCCGTCGAGGACGTGTGCACGCACGACGGCGGACCGCTCGACCAGAGCGAGCTCGACGGCTGCCGCATCACCTGCCCACGCCACGGCGCGCAATTCGACGTGACGACGGGCCGCGCGCTGACGCTCCCCGCGGTGATCCCGCTCGAGACCTATGCCGTCACGGTCGACGGCGACGACGTCCTGATCGACGTCTGACGCCGCAACCGCCGTTAGACGTGCTGGTCGGAGTCGGCGCGGTTCGCGTCGATCTGGTCGTCGCGGTTCTGGTCCTCGTCGCTCTCGCCGTAGACGACCTCGGGCGTCGTGGTCATGCCGGCGACCTCGGCTTCGCGGCGGCCCAGCGGCGCCTCATCGTCGGCCTGCGTCCGGAGCTGGCGCGGCATCCCCGAGTCCTGGTGGTCGTCGACCTCGTCCGGAAGGGCGTTCTTGTAGTCTCCCTGCTGCTCGACGATGGCGTCTCGGCGTTCCATGCGGACCGCGTACCCACGCCGGGCGGATCGCACCGCCGGCCGCCTTACCCTTTGTCGAACGACGCCGCGCCCGCGCGCGGGTTACGATGGTCGGCGTCATGGGAGTCAGGCTGCTCGTCTGTCCGCCGGCACACTACGACGTCCGGTACGCGATCAACCCGTGGATGTCGCCGCACGTCGGCGACGCCGCGCCCGAGGCGCGCCGTCAATGGGAGCGCTTCATCGAGCTGGCCGCGTACGCCGGCGCCGAGATCCTCGCCGTCGACCCGCAGCCGCACGTCCCGGACCTCGTCTTCACCGCGAACGCGGCGCTGGTCGCCGGCAACCTCGCGATCGTCTCGAGCTTCCGGCACGCCGAGCGCCGCCGCGAGCAGCCCGTGTATCGCGCCGCGCTGGCGCGCGCCGGGCTCGCGACGACGTTTCTGCGGCAGACCTACTTCGAAGGCGCAGGCGACGCGCTGTTCGACCGCGTGCGTCCGCTGCTCTACGCGGGATACGGCTGGCGGACCGAGCGCGGCGCGACGCTGCAGCTCCAGGAGATCGTCGGATGCCGCGTGCTTCCGCTGCTGCTGGTCGACGAGCGCTTCTACCACCTCGACACGGCGCTCTGCCCGCTCGCGAGCGGTCACGTGCTCGCGTACATGGATGCGTTCTCGCCGCACGCGCAGACGATGCTGCGCCGCGCGGTCGAACCGGGCTGCCTGATCGAGCTGTCGGTCGAGGACGCGCTGCGCTTCGCGTGCAACGCGGTCGAGATCGGCGACGCGCTGCTGATGCACGACTGCTCGCGGCGTCTGCGCGAACGTCTGCAGGCCGAAGGCTATCGGGTCTTCAGCAGCGACCTCTCGGAATTCCTCAAAGCGGGCGGGTCGGCGAAATGCCTGACGCTCCGGCTCGACGACGGCCCGGCCGCCGCGCTCGCCGCGGCGACCGCGTGACGTCGCGAACGCGACGTCAGCGCGCGACGACGAAGAGTCCGCCGATCCCGACGGCGTAGAGCACGAGCACGAGAATCGAGTCGATCCCCGCGCCGAGCAGCATCCGGCGCGAACGCAGGATCACGCCGATCCCGTAGACCGCGGTGAGCAGCGCGCCGAGCGCGGTGAGATACAGGTCGGGTCCTTGCGCGTCGGGGAGCAGCGCCTGTCCGCTGAGCAGCGTCCCGAGCAGGAAGAGCACCGGCAAGAACGCGTTCCCGGCGATGATGTCGCTCATCGCGAGCTCGTAGCGCCCGGCGCGCACGGCGTACAGGCCGGTCGTCACCTCGGGCAGCGCGGTCACCGCGGAGAGCACCGTCGCGCCGAACAGCAGGCCCTGCACGTGCAGGCGCGCCGCCGCCGCGCTGCTCGTGAGCTCGAGGACGACGCCGCAGACGAGCGTCGCGAGCGCGCCGAGCGCGAACATCGCGTAAACGCGGGGCATCTTGCGATGCGGATGCGGCGCGAGCGGCATCGTCTCGGAGAGCTCCTCGCGCGCGACGCGCCACGCGCCGCGGTCTTCGTTGCGCTGCACCAGCCACAGCCCGGCGAGCCACGCCAGCAGGATCGCGATCTCGGCGGGCGTCGTGCGCGCGATGACGAGGCTGGGCGGCGAGAGCGCGCCGAGCATGCAGAGCATGAGGATCACGATCAGCACGAAGCCTTCGAGCGCGATCGTGAGCGAGCCGACGCTGGAGCTGAGCGGCATTCGCGCGCGCAGCCCCGGTCCGTCCAGGATCACCAGCACCACGGTCTGGATCGCGATCCCGCCGAGCAGGTTCCCCACCGCCATCCCGAGGCTGTGGGTCCACGCGCCGGCGACGACGATCGCGACTTCCGGGAGGTTGGTCGCGATCGCGAGGAAGACTGCGCCGCCCAGCCCTTCGCCCCACCCGAAGTGCGCGTCGATCGCGTCGGTCGTCGATGCCAGGATGATGCCCGCCCACCAGATCACCGCGCCGGCGAGGACGAAGAGCGCGAGGATCAGCGGCGTGGAGAGCGACTCCATCAGGCGCGCTTCTTCCCGCGCAACGCGCTCATGCGCGCAGCCGGGCCAGCGCCGACTCCCAGCCCTCGGGCGTGTCGACGTCGACGACGTAGCGGTCGTCCGTCATCGCGACCGGCGCGAGCCGCAGGCCGGGCTCGCGCCGGACGGAGGCGGGCGCCTCGTCCGGCCCGAGCCCGGCGATCCGGCGGCGCGCGCGCGGCGACCAGAGAACCGGATGGCCCGGGGTCGCGCCGACGACGGGCCAGGCGAGGTCGGCGTCGGCCGGAACCGCGGCGAGGAACGCGCGGACGAGCGCGGCATCGACGAACGGGAGATCGCCCGCCAGCACGGCGAGACGCCGGCTCGCCGGGATCGCCGCATCGGCGAGCGCCAGCGTCACCGCGGGACCGGCGGTCGGCTCGGTCGCGACGACGCGCACGCCGGACACGTCCGCGATCAGGGCGGCCGCCGCGGGCGTCGTGACGACCAGCGGCCGAAGCCCGGCAAGCGCCGCGACGACCCGGCGGATCAGCGGCTCGCCGCCGAACGGCCGCAGCAGCTTGTCGAATCCCATGCGGAGCGAGCGGCCCCCGGCGAGCACGACGGTCGAGACGCTGTCCGGGTCGACCGAGGTCACGCCGTGCGCACTCTTCGGGGCGAGCCGCCGAACCGAGCGTGCCCGCCGAACGGCGACAACGCGCGTTGACGGCCTCCTCGGCCGCATGATAGAGTTCCCGGGTTATGTACGCGATCATCGAGACCGGCGGCAAGCAGTTCCGCGTCTCCGAAGGTGACGTGATCCGCACGGATCTCGTCGCGTCGGAGGTCGGCGCGGAGGTCACGTTCGACCGCGTCATCCTCGCCGCGAACGGCGACGACGTCACCATCGGCGCGCCCGCCGTGTCGGGCGCCTCGGTCACCGGCACCGTGCTGCGTCAGGCCAAAGACAAGAAGATCCTCGTCTTCAAGTACAAGCCGAAGAAGCGCGTCCGCAAGCTGAACGGCCACCGTCAGCGCTTCGCCGAAGTCCGCATCGACAAGATCGCGCTTCCGTAGCGGTTTCGCCGCGACGGCGCAGACGACGTGGTAGTGGTTTCGTTTCGGAGGGACAGCCGGGGTCGGCTGTCCTCCGTCGTTTCTCGGGGTCATGCGGAGCACGCACCGCACGGCGCGGACGTCGCCTGCGCCGCCGTCTCGGCCTTGCTGCAGGCCGCATGGGTCGGGCTCACCGACGTGGCGGGCGTGCACGTCGAAGGACACCGGCGCGAAGGCGATCTCGAGATGCGCTGGCCGCAATCGGCCCGCGATCGCGACGACGTGCGCGCGATCGTCGCCACCGCCGAGCTCGCGATCGAGCAGATCGCGAAGCAGTACGGGCGCGCGGTCCGGTACGCGCGCGAGAACGAGCCGGCAGATTCCGGGTAGAGACGCGTCGAAAGGACTCTCACGATGAACGACGCGAGCAAACCCACGAACGGCGAGCTGCAGCCCTCCTCCACCCCCGGTACGGCGCCCGACGCCGGCCGCGCCGTCCTCGTCGGCGTTCTCGGCGGGATCATCTCGGCCGCCGGCTATCTCGTCTACCAGCGTCTGCCCGACGAACAGAAAGACCGGCTCCATCGCCAGGTGCGCGGGCTGCTCGAGTCGCGCATCAACGAGCTGCGCAACAACTTCAACTTGTAGGGGGCCGCACCGCCGGGTACGCCGCCGTCGGCGCTTCGGCGAGGTCGAGCGGCTGCGTCGGCGCGTCGGCGAAGTCCAGCGCCGGCCGCGGCTCGGCGAGCTTCTCGGCGACCGCCGCCGCGGGAGCCGGCGGAGGCTCGGGATCCGGCGCCGGAGGCTCGTAGTCGCGCGCCGGCGCGGCGGCGACGTTCTCGTCGTAGACGCTTTCGCGCCACGCGTCGTCCGCCGCGCCGCTCGACGCCTCGTCCGGCGCCTCGCCGAACGGCGCGCCGTGCGCGTCGGCGCCGGCCGCTTCGTCCGTCCGGTCGTCGAATGCGGGGCCGGCCGGCGCGCCGTATTCCCACGGCTCGTGGATCGAGGCTGCGCCGTTTCCGTACGATGCGTTCGAGGCGGTCGCGCCCGCGACGTCGTGCGCGTCGGCGGCGCGCTCCATCTCGCGGATGAACGACTGCGAGGTGTTCTGAATGTCGCGCATCACCGTCCCCGCCTTCCGCATCACGCGCGGGAGCTGCTCGGGACCGAAGAGCAGGAGGGCGGCCGCTCCGAGAAGCGCCATGTCGGGGATCGATAGCATCCGGAGGGTTTCTTCCCGGTCTCGTGCAACGCGTCATGCCCCGCTCCTCGCCGTGGCGGTTTTCGGCGCGGGCGGAGATCTCGACGAAGGCCGGCTTTCGACCTGAAGATCATCTACACGCGCGGGAACCGGACCGAGACGCTCGCGTCGATCGCGACGCTTCGGAAGATCCTCAACCGGTTCGTCGCGCATCGCGTCTTCTACGAAGTCAGCTCGCGCAACAAGCGCGGGCATGAGTTCTTTTCCTGCAAGAACACCTTCGTCGTCGGCGAGATCGAGATCGTCAACCGGGACTACCTCACGATCACGATCTTCGACGCGAACAACCCCTCGCATTCGATCGAGATCCTGAACCCCGCCGCGATGCGGATCTACGACGACACGCTCGGGCGCGGCTTCGCCGTCTCGTTCTTGAGCGAAGGCGCGGGCGGCGTCGAGTCGCGCTGCTACCTGCGCGACGAAGGCGAAGAGGGCGACGGCGTCAAGGTGCGCAGCGAGCTCGAGAAGATCACGCTCCCGCAGCTCTTCGAATACCTCGACGACATCACGAACGTCGACGCGATCGGCCGCCGCCTGTAGCTCGCCGGCGCGCCGGACCCGCTTCAGGTCTCGTCGCTCGCGTCGGGGATCGCGTCCGCGGCCTTCGCCACGTCGAGCGGATCGGCGCCGAACAAGCTGAGCACGTCGCGGTCTTTCACCGCTTCGGCGGTGAAGCCGAGGACGAGATGCTTCGGGCGGTACGTCGTCTCGGCGCGGCGCGCGCCTTCGACGAAGACGTGCAACGCGTCCGCGTCGAGGTAGAGCGTGCGCGCGCCGTCCCGCGAGCGAAACGCGAGCGAGTCGTAGCGGGTGAACGCGCCGTCTTCGCCGTCCGGGAGCGCGCCTTCGGGGAGCGGCGCGAGCTCCGGGAGCTTGTGCGCGGCCTCGCGCGCGGCGCGCTCGAGGCGTTCGCGCGTGACCAGCGGGGTGAGCGCGGGGCCGACGCGCGCGTCGGCGAGCAGCCCGAGCACGAGGTGCGCCGGCGCGACGAACGGCGCGTCGTGCTCGACCGCGGCGTCGACCCCGGTGCGCATCGCGGCGAGCAGGTCCGGGGAAAGCCGGAGCTGCGGCTCGTGTTCGGTCATCGCCGGGTCATGCGCCCTTCGAGCTTCGTCGCCTTCCGCAGCATGCGCACCGCCTCGCCGCGCCGGCCCCGCCGGTGCAGCGCGACGCCGAGATTGTGGTAGGCGGGCGCGTACGCGTCGTCGATGACGATCGCGTACTCGTAATGCACGACGGCCTCGTCGACGTCGCCGCTCTCCAGCAGCAGGTTCCCGACCGTCGTGATCGCCGCCGGCGAGCGCGGTTCGGCCTCGAGCGCGAGGACGAGCTCCTCGATCGCCAGCGCCGTGTCGCCGCGCCGGATCGCGAGGATCGCGCGCTTGTTCCGCGCGAGCGCGACCTCGGCGCCGGTCGCCGCCGCCGCGAGCGCCTCGGCGAACGCGGTCTCGGCATCGTCCAGCCGGCCGCGCTGGAGCGCCGCCGAGCCGCGGGCGAGCGGATCGGCCGCGGACGGCGCGGGGACCAAGCGGCGGAGCCGGTCGAAGAACGGCACGTGCCGGTCTTGCACGTCGACGTCCTCACGCTCTTCCCCGAGATGTTCGCTCCCGTGATCGGGCTTTCGATCGTCGGCCGTGCCGTGGAGCGCGGCCTCGTCGATGTGCGCACCCATCACCTGCTCGACGCGCTCGAGCGCGGCGAGCGGGCCGACGAGCGGCCCTACGGCGGTGGCCCGGGGATGGTGCTCCGGGTCGAGCCGCTGGCCCGGATCCTGGACGGCATCCTCGCCGAAGCGCGGCCGGACGAACGCCGCCGAATCGTCCTGACCTCCGCGAGCGGCCCGACCTTCCGGCAGTCCGACGCGGCGGCGTGGTCCGCGCTGGACCGCCTCGTGCTGATCTGCGGGCACTACGAAGGCGTGGACGAGCGTCTGGCCGCGCTCTATCCCGTCGAGGAGGTCTCGCTCGGCGAGTTCGTGCTGACCGGCGGCGAGATCGCCGCGATGGCGTTCCTCGACGCCACGATGCGCCTCGTCCCCGGCGCGATCGAGCCCGAGTCGCTCGCGGCCGAATCGTGGACCGCCGGCGAGCTCGATCATCCCGCGTACACCCGCCCGCCGACGTTCCGCGGCGTCGACGTCCCGCCGGTGCTGCTCAGCGGCGACCACCGCAAGATCGCCGAGTGGCGCCGCGAGGAGTCGCGCCGCCGCGCGATCGCTCGTAAGAACCGCAACCGAACGCCCTGAACCGCTGTCGTCGCCGGCCGTCCTTCAGCGCGTCGGTCCGGGACAGCAGCTTGCTTCCTCGAACCGAAAAGCGACCGTCTTCGGGCGCACCCGCAACCATCCGGCCTTGATGGAGTAGGGGGCGCGTGGTACACTACCGAGGTTGCCCGCCGCCCCTCGCGGCGTTTTCGCTGTTCGTCAGAGAGCTGTCATGAACGTACTCGACCTGATCCAGAAGGAACAGGAGAAGCCGAACGTCCCGGATTTCCGTCCGGGCGACACCGTCAAGGTCTACTCGAAGGTCGTCGAGGGCGGCAAGGAACGCGTCCAGATGTTCGAGGGCGTCGTGACGGTTCGTCGCGGCGGCGGGCTCGGCGAGACGATCACGGTCCGGCGCGTCGCGCACGGCGTGGGGGTGGAGCGCTCGTTCCTGCTGCACAGCCCGCGCGTCGACCGCATCGAGGTCAGCAAGCGCGGGATCGTGCGCCGCGCGCGGCTCTACTATCTCAGCGAGAAGGTCGGCAAGGCGGCCCGCATCAAGGAGCGCAAGGTCGATCGTAAGGCGGAGCGCAACGCGGCGAAGTAGCCGGTGACCCCGCTCGAGCTGCTCGGGCTGATCGCGCTCTTCGCGATCGTCCGGGTCGCCATCAGCGTCCGGCGCGATCCCGCCGGCGTGGGAACCGCCGCGGCTCCCGCGCCCGGCGCCGCGCCGTCGATGCGCCAAGTCGTGCGCGAGTACCTCGACGCCTTCATCGTCGCGGGGCTCGTCGCGCTGTTCCTCATCACGTTCGTCGTCCGCACGTTCTACATCCCGAGCGGGTCGATGGAGCCGACGCTCCAGATCCACGACATCCTGCTCGTCAACGAGTTCGAGTACCGCTTCAGCAAGCCGCACGAGGGCGACATCGTCGTCTTCGTCCCGCCCGTCGTGAGCCCGAACGACTTCATCAAGCGGCTCGTCGGCCTCCCCGGCGACTCGATTCGCGTGCACAACGGCACCGTCTATCGCAACGGCGTCGCGATGAACGAACCGTACATCGCCGAGAAGCCGAACTACGAGCTCGAGGTCAAGAACTACCAGATCGTCGTCGACGGCTCGCCGCTCAATCCGGCGTACGCGAACGTCCCGCCCCGCTCGGACTGGACCGCGCCGGACCGCCTTCCGAAGAGCTGTTACCTGATGTTCGGGGACAACCGCACCGACTCCGAGGACTCGCACATCTGGGGCTGCGCGCAGACCGGCGGCAGGTTCTTCAGCGGCGCGCGCAAAGGCGAGAACGCCTCTTTCACAGGCCACGCGTTCCTGCTGTTCTGGCCGCCGAACCGGATCAGGATTCTGCGCTGACGTAGCGAAGACGGACGAGCGTGGCGAGAACCCGCACCGTCCTCTCGCTGTCGGCGCAGCTCGTTGTCCTCGCGCTCATCGCCGCCGCGTTCTTCATGCGCACCTCGCCGGTCGCCGGGCTGTCGATGGAGCCGCGCGTCCGATCCGGCGAGCTGGTGCTGATCAACACGCTGGCATACCGCCTGGGCCCGATCCGCCGCGGCGACGTGATCGCGTTCCGTCACGACGCGCCGAACCCCGAGACCTACATCAAGCGCGTCGTCGCGCTGCCCGGCGAGCGGGTCGAGGTGCGCCAGGGCGTCGTCTCCATCGACGGCCGCGAGCTGTCCGAGCCGTACGTCCGTTTCCGCGACCGCCGCAGCGCGCCGGCCGTCGTCGTCCCGCCGAACGCGTGCTACGTCCTCGGCGACAACCGCGCCGACAGCGACGATTCACGCAACTGGGGCGTGCTCGACGAGAAGGCGATCGTCGGGAAAGCCGTCGTCGGGATTTGGCCGCCCGGGCGCATCTGATCGTGCCCGGCGAACGCGAGGCGCGCGAGCAGCGCCCGCTGCAGCGGGTGATCCAGCATTATCCCGGTCACATGGCGCAGGCGATGCGGAAGCTCGGCGAGCGGCTCCGCATCGTCGACGTCGTCGTCGAGGTGCTCGACGCACGGCTCCCGCGCACCAGCGCGAACCCGATGCTCGACGAGCTGGCGGCGGCGAAGCCGCGGATCGTCGTGCTCGGGCGCGAAGACCTCGCCGACCCGCACGCGACGCGGGAATGGATCGCGTGGTACGCCGCGCACGGCCGCACCGCGCTCGCGGTGAACGGCAAGGAGCAGAGCTCGGTGAAGCGCGTGGTGAGCGCGCTCGGTGCGCTCGCCGAGGCGCGCGGGACGTCGCGCGCGCTGGTCGTCGGCATCCCGAATACCGGGAAGTCGTCGCTCATCAACGGGCTGCTGCGGCGCAGCGCGGCGAAAGCGGAGGACCGGGCCGGCGTGACGCGCGCGCTGCAGTGGTTCCGCGTCACGCCGAAGCTGGAAGTGATGGACACGCCCGGGATCCTCGTGCCGAAGATCGCCACGCCCGACGCCCAGTGGCAGCTCGCCCTGACCGGCGCGCTGCCGCGCGAGCGCTTCGATGCCGAGGAGGTCGTCGGCGCGTTCGCGGAATGGGCGCGCACGGCTCGACCGCACCTCGACGTCCCGTCGCTCGAACGGTATGCCGAGGCGCGCGGCTTCGCGCGGCGCGGCGGCGAACCGGACCTGCACAACGCGGCCGGCGCGTACCTGAAAGACTTCAACGACGGCAAGTTCGGACGGATCACGTTCGAGCGCCCGGAGAGCTGATGGCCACGATCGAGGAGAAGCGCCGCAAGCGGCGCAACGCGACCCAGCGCGAGACGCGGCGTCTCCAGCGGCTGCATCTGTTCGAAGACCGCGCGCGCGCGAGCGGCTACCGGCTCGTCGGGGGCATCGACGAGGTCGGGCGCGGTCCGCTGGCCGGGCCCGTCGTCGCGGCCTGCGTCGTCGCCGACGGACCGCTCAAACTGCGCGGCCTGAACGACTCGAAGCAGGTCCTCCCCGAAGCGCGCGAAGAGCTCGCGGTCAAGATCCGCGAGCGCTGCGTCGCGTGGGCCGTCGGCGAGGCGAGCGTCGCCGAGATCGACCGGCTCAACATCTACTGGGCGAGCATCCTCGCGATGGAGCGCGCGCTCGCGGCGCTGGCGATCCCGCCCGAGTACCTGCTGACCGACGCGGTCCGGATCCGGTCCTGGGGCGGGCCGCAGGAGCCGGTCATCAAGGGGGACGCGAAGTGCGCGACCGTCGCCGCCGCGTCGATCCTGGCGAAGGTGCACCGCGACGCACTCCTCGTCGCGCTGGACGCGCACTACCCGGCCTACGGCTTCGCGCAGCACAAGGGCTACGCGTCCCCGCAGCACATCGCCGCCCTGCAGACGCACGGCCCGTGCGCCGAGCACCGGCGCGCGTTCTGGCGCGTGCGCGCCGCGTGGGACGCGCTCCCCGGGATGGACGCGTTCGCCGCCGACGAGGCCGCAGCGGGCGAGGCTGCCGCTCTGGAGCAGTTCGCCGCCGACGAGGCCGCCGCCGAGGCGGCGAGCGCGCCGGCGTGACGCGCGCCGCCCGGGGACGTGCCGGTGAAGACGCGGCGGCCGCGCTGCTGCAGGCGCACGGCTATCGCATCGTCGCGCGGAACGTCCGGCTTCCGGGCGGCGAGATCGACATCGTCGCGCGCGACGGCGACGTCGTCGCGTTCGTCGAGGTGAAAGCTCGCGCGACGCGCCGCTACGGCAGCGCGGCCCGCGCCGTCGACGGGCGGAAGCGTGCGACGCTGCGTGCCCTCGCGGCGGACTGGCTGCAGATCGCGGCGCCGCACGCGCGCGCCCGTTTCGACGTGGTCACGATCGACGGCGATCGCGCGCGGCTGCACCGCGGAGCGTTCGCGTGAACACCCTCGCCGGAACGACGCTCGCGGGACGCTATCGCGTCGACGCGCCGATCGGCCGCGGCGGGATGGCGGACGTCTACCGCGGCGTCGACGTCGTGCTCGATCGCACCGTCGCGATCAAGGTGCTCACCGAGCGCGACGACGGCGAGCGCGACCGCTTCCTGCGCGAGGCGCGCTCGATGGCGCGGCTCAACCACCGCAACGTCGTCGCGGTCTACGACGCCGGCCGCAGCGACGGCTGGTCGTACATCGTGATGGAGCTGGTCGAAGGCCGGACGCTGGCCGCGATTCCGCCGCAAGAGCTGACCGTGCACACCGCGGTGCGCCACTACATCGAGATCCTCGAAGCGCTCGAGTACGCGCACGCGAGCGGGGTCGTGCACCGCGACGTGAAGCCGGCCAACGTCATGGTGCTCCCGGGCGGCGCGGTGAAGGTGATGGACTTCGGCCTCGCGCGCCGCGCGACCGACATGACGACGAACTCGAGCGCCGGCGAGATCGCCGGGACGATCGCGTACTTGCCGCCGGAACGCTTCCTCGGAAAGCCCGCCGACGCGCGCAGCGACCTGTATTCGGTCGGCGTGATGCTCTACGAGACGTTCACCGGGACGCTGCCGTTCAAGAGCGAGACCGAGGACCTCGTCGCCGTGATCTTCGCGCACGTCAACGAGCTTCCGGCGCCGCCGCGCACGGTCAATCGCGCCGTGCCGCCGGAGGTCGAGCGCATCATCCTGCGGCTGCTCGAGAAAGAGCCCGACCGGCGCTACCAGCGCGCGCAGGACGTCGCCGACGAGCTGCGCGCGCTCCTCGCGCCGGGTCCGGCGCCGGGGCCGTCCGCGGAGCCGGTGGTGCGCGGCACGCCGCGCCCGCCCTCGAATCCCGAGTCGCGCAAGGCCGAGGAGAACGCGCGCGCGATGCTGGAGCGCCGCTTCGGCCGCTCGCGCGCGCTCGACGTCGGCTACTCCGAGACGCTGGCCGGGATGCTCGCGACGCGCAAGCGCGACTACGCCGAAGCCTCGCGCGCCTACAAGGCCGCGCTCGCGGCGTTCGCCGAGGCGAACAACGAGATCGAAGCGGCGAAGACCGCGCTCAAGCTCGGGCTGATGCTGCTGCAGAAGCTGGACGAGGGCGCGCACACGGAGCGGCTGGAGCTGCGCGAAGGCGCCGATCTGCTCAACGAGGCGCTGCCGAGCCTGCGCGGCCGCGCGATGCAGCGCGAGCTGGCCGAGGGCGAACGCGTCCTCTACGCGCTGCAGCGCTACCTCGTACACCTGCGCTGAGCGCCGTGCCGCCGCCGCCGCCCGAGCAGCGCTACCAGGTCGTCTACGTCTCGCGCGCGGCGTTCGGCGTCGGCTTCATCGTGCTCGGCGCGCTGGCGCTGGCGCGCGTCGTCATGGCGAACGCGCCGGTGCAGAGCAAGGCCGTCGGAAGCGTGCTCGGGCTCGCGATGATCGGGCTCGGGGCGGCCCGCCTCGTCCAATACGTCCTCTGGCGCCGCGGGCGCCGCTGACGTGTCGATCGCCGCGATCGAGCACCGCGACGCCGCCGCGGCGCTGCGGCGTCTCGCCACGCCGAACGTCTTCGCGCTCGTCAGCGATCAGCTGCTGGGGATCGTCGACACGATCGCGATCGGCTCGCTGGGGACGAGCGCGCTCGCCGCGATCACCGGAGCGACCGCCGTCTTCATGGTCCTCGGGATCGGGCTGTTCGCGTTCGGCAGCGGGCTGAAGATCGTGGGCGGGCAGGCGATCGGGGCGGGGCGCAGCGAGCGCTACGGCGCGGTCGTGCGTGGCGCGGCCGTCGTGCCGCTCGCGATCGCGCTCGTCGCCGCGCTCGGCTCGCTGGTTGCGGGACGTCCGCTGCTGGCCGCGCTGCTCCCCGCCGGCGTCCCGCTCGACGCGGCGGCGCACTACCTCGAGCTGCGCTCCTTCTGCCTGCTGCCGATGGTGTGCAGCGGGCTGCTCATCGTCGCGTTCGCGACCGCCGGCGACTCGCGGCTCGCGCTTCGCGTCCTGCTGGTGATCAACGCGGTGCACGTGCCGCTCGTGTTCGTGCTGGCGCTCGGCGTCGGGACGCACCGCGCCTTCGGGCTCACCGGCGCGGGCATCTCGTCGCTGATCGCCGAGCTGATCGGCCTCGCGTACGCCGTCGAGGCGACGCGCCGCCGGCCCGAGCTCGGCGTCTTTCGGAGCGCGCACATCGACGCGCAGCTCGTCCGGCTCACCGCGTGGCTGAGCTGGCCGGAGTTCGTCTTCCTCGCGCTGCAGATCGCCCCCGAGCCGTTTGCGATCGCGATGCTCGCGCCTGCCGGCGCGCGCGAGGTCGCGGCGTTTCGCGCGCTCTCGCTCGTCAGCGACATCACGTGGTCGCTGCCCGGCGCGCTCGGGGACGCTTCGGAGGTGGTCGCCGCCCAACGGATCGGCGCGCGCGACTTCGAGGGCGCGCTGCGTTTCCAGCGCGACGCCACGCGGCTCGGCGTCCTCGCCTGCGCGATCGTCGGCGTCGTCGTCGCGGCGCTCGCGTGGCCGCTCGCCGCGCTGTGCACGCTCAGTCCGGCCCTCGCGACGATCGCCGCGGCGCCGCTCGCCGCGCACGTCGGCGTGACGCTGCCGCTCAAAGGCTACGCGATGACGGTGCTCTCGCCGATCCGCGGCGCCGGCGACACGCGGTTCGTCATGCTGATGGGAATCCTCGTCACCGCGATCGCGATGGCTGGGATCGCGCTCGGCGTCCGCGCCTTGGGGTTCGGCCTGTGGGCGATCCCGTTCGGCTGGACCGTCGCGTGGGTCGTGCGCTCCGTCACAACCACGCTCCGCTTGCAGAGCGGAGACTGGCGACGTCGTAAAGCCTTCCACAACTGAACGAGGAACCGCTCGAGGACGGTACCGCCATCACGGACGATCGGGGCCTGGGGAGGACCACCATGCGCACCCCGCGCAGCCGTGCTTCCGTCGTCGACTTGAACGCCTTCCGCCGCCGTGACGAGAACGTCATCGAGTCGATCACGCTGGTGTTCGACGGCGTGAACTACGGGACGATCCCCGTGCGGGTCCCGTACGCGCCGGGACGCCCGATCCGGCTGTTTCTCACGCCCTGCGCCGACGCGGGGACGGCGGGGCCGCTCGCCGGGCGTCTTGACGCGCTCGTGACCGACGACGAGACGCTGTCCGCCGAGCTGCGCCCCGCGCAATAGACCGCGGCGCTCAGCGCGCGGCCAGATACCGCTTGCGGAGCTCGTCGACGACGACGGCGAGCAGGATCACGATGCCGAGCACGATCATCTGCGTGTACGACTCGACGTTGAGCAAGTTCATCACGTTGTTCAGCACCCCGATGAGCAGCGCGCCGAAGAACGTCCCGACGATCGTCCCGCGCCCGCCCATGAGCGAGGTTCCGCCGACGACGACGGCGGCGATGGCCTGCAGCTCGTAGCCCGTCCCGGACTGCGGCGAGCCCGACGAGAAGCGCGCCATCAGCAGCAGCCCGGCGAGCGCGGCGCACCCGCCCGAGATGACGTACGCGAGCGTCTTCACCGTCTGCGTGTCGATCCCGGCGAGGCGCGCCGCCTCCTCGTTGCCGCCGAGCGCGAGCACGTACCGCCCGAACGGCGTCCGCCCCAGCACGATCGCGAACACGACTACCACGACCGCCATCACGACGACGACCCACGGGATCCCCGGGAAATTGCCCGCGGCGAACAGCGAGCCGGTGCCGAGCCAGTCGAAGGGCGCGCTGTTGCTGAGCGGGATCGGCTGTCCGTGCGAGAGGATGTATGCGGCGCCGCGCGCGACCTGCATCATGGCGAGCGTCGTGATGAACGGCGGCAGGTTCAGCTTGACGACCGGAAGCGCGTTGACCCAGCCGGCGAGACAGCCGACGGCGAGCGCGGCGAGCAGCGTGATGGCGAACGCGGCCGCGTTCCCGACGTGCAGCGCGTTGGCGACGATCGCCGCGACGACGCCGGCGACGCCGACGAGCGAGCCGACGGAGAGATCGATGCCGGCGGTGATGATGACGAACGTCTGCCCGACCGCCATGATCGCGTTCACGGTGATCTGGCGCAGGACGTTGCTGATGTTCCGCGCGGTGAGGAAGTCGCCGTGCGTGAGCACGTCGACGACGATCACGAGCGCGACGAACGCGGCGGCGAGGATCGCCGTGCGGAGCGTCGCGTCGCGCCGCTTCTTCGCGGCGGCGTCGTCGGCGCGCGCGTCGAGGGCCGCTTTGACGTTCGCGTCGGCCATCGTTACGCCGCCACGCCGGTCGCGACCGCGATCACCTTGTCGGGCGTCGCGTCGGCGGCCGCGAACTCGGCCCGGATCGTCCCCTCGCGCACGACGAGCACGCGATGCGACATCCCGAGGACTTCCGGCAGCTCGCTCGACACCATCACGATCGCGGCGCCGTGCCGCAGCAGCTCCACCATCAGACCGTAGATCTCCGCTTTCGCCCCGACGTCGATCCCGCGCGTCGGCTCGTCGAACAGGAACACGCGCGCGCGCCGGATCAGCCACTTCGCCAGCACGACCTTCTGCTGGTTCCCCCCGCTGAGGTTGCGCACGGTCTGTTCGCTCGAGGGCGTGCGGATCCGCAGCTCGGCGATCTCTTCGTTCGCCGCGACGCTCTCCGCGCGCTTGTCGACGAACAGCCCGCGCACGAAACGCCGCAGGTCGGCGAGCGTGCTGTTCTCGCGCACGGTCATCCCGAGGACGAGCCCTTGTCCTTTGCGATCCTCGGTGATGAGCGCGATCCCGGCCGCGATCGCGCTGCGCGGCGAGCGGACGACGATGCGCTTTCCTTCGACGCGCACCTCGCCGGAGGCCGGGACGTCGGCGCCGGCGATCGCGCGCACGATCTCGGTGCGGCCCGCGCCGACGAGCCCGGCGAGCCCGACGATCTCTCCGGCGCGCACGTCGAAGGCGACGTCGTGCACCGGGACGCCGGCGTGCGAGGCGAGCCCGCGCACCGCGAGCGCCACCGGCGCGTCCGGCGCGACCGGCGGCAGCGCGGGGAAGTGGCTCCCGAGCGGGCGGCCGACCATCAGCCGGATCACGTCCTCCGCCGGCATGTCCGCTTGCGCGCGCGTCTCGATCGCCCGGCCGTCGCGCAGCACCGTGACGCGGTCGGCGATGCGCGGCAGCTCCTCGAGCCGGTGCGAGATGTAGACGAACGCGACGCCGTGCGCCTTGAGCTTCGCGATCAGCGCGAAGAGCGCGTCGGTCTCGCGATCGGTCAGGGCCGCGGTCGGCTCGTCCATCACGATGAGCCGCGCCTTGCGCACCAGGCACTTCGCGATCTCGGTGAGCTGCTGTTCGGCCACCGACAGCCGGCGCGCCGGGCGGTCCATCGGCAGCGCGAGCCCCAATTCGGCGATGACGCGCGCCGCTTCGTCGCGCGCCGCCGCGCGATCGAGGAACATCCCGCGGCGCGGCTCGACGCCCAGCACGACGTTCTCGACGACGCCCAGGTCGGGGACGAGGTTGAACTCCTGGTAGATCATCCCGATGCCGAGCCGCTCGGCGGTGCGCGGTCCGTCGATCGCGACCGGCGCGCCGTCCACCTCGATCGTCCCGCCGTCGGCGGGCTGCGCGCCCGCCAGGATCTTCATCAGCGTCGATTTGCCGGCGCCGTTCTCGCCGACGAGCGCGTGCACTTCGCCGGCGAGCACGTCGAACGTCACGCCGTCGAGCGCGCGCACTCCGGGGAACGACTTGACGATGTCGCGCATCCGCAGCAGCGGCGCCGCGCCGGGCATCTTACTTTCCGGTGTCTGCCTTCGTGTAGGTACCGACGGCGACGGCGATCTTCGCCGGCGGCGTCTTCCCGCTGAAGTAGTCGTGGATCGCGTCGATCGTCTTCGCGCCGATCTGCGCCGGGTGCTGGATCGCGTCGCCGTACATCACGCCCTGCGCGATCGCGGTACGCGCCTCGGGCGCTGCGTCGTAGCCGACGACGGCGATCTTGCCTTGCAGCCCCGCGGCCTGGATCGACTTCGCGGCGCCGAGCGCGGAGTCGTCGTTGATCCCGAACACGCCCTTGAGGTTCTTGTGCGACTGCAGGATGTCGTCCATCGCCGACGAGGCCTTCGCGCGCTCGCCGCCGCCGTCGATGTCGGCGACGATCGTCACGTTCGGGCAGCCCTTGGCGAGCCCTTGCTTGAAGCCTTTGACGCGATCCTGAACCGACGTCACCTCGGGCTCGTCGATGATCGCCACCGTGCCGCCCTTGCCGCCGAGCGCCTGGCACATGAGCTTCGCCGCCTGCGCGCCGCCCTGCACGTTGTCGCTCGCCACGTGGGCGACGACCTTGCCCGACTTCGACGCGTTGGCGATGTCGGCGGTGAAGACCGGGATCCCGGCCTTGTTCGCCTCGACGATCGCGTTCCCGATCGCTTGCGAGTCGTACGGGGTCAGGACGATCGCGTCGACCTTCTGCGAGATGAAGTCTTCGACTTGGCTCTGCTGCTTGCCGTTGTCCCGAGCCGCGTCGACGACGTTGACCGTGTAGCCGTACTTCGCGGCCTCGGCCTTCATCCCGGACTCCATGTCCTGATAGAACTGCGCCTCGCGGTTCTGGACCGAGAAGCCGATCGTCTTCGCGCCGGCCGCCGGGGCGGCGCTGCCGCCTGCGGCGGCCGGGACCGCGCTCGCGGCGAGGGGGGAGGCGGCGGTGGTCGCGGTCGTCGTCGTGGTCGAGGTCGTGGAGGACGTCTCCGACGGCTTCCCGCAGCCCGCCGCCGCGACGGCGACGGCGAGCGCGCAAGCGAGAACGAAGGGGCTCTTCATACCGACGGTCCCCATGCGGGAACGGCCGCCGCAACCCCTGCGCGCCCGCTGCGCGTGCACTTGTTGCGAGCGCCTCTCAACTACGGAATGCGGACCGCCGGGTCCGCCGCCGCGCGGCGCCGCCGGCGTTCTTCGCACGATCCCCCGCCGATCGTACTGCGGACCTGAACACCGGTTCGACCGAGCACGCCGGCGCGGTTCTTCGAGGAAATGCCGCGCATCACGGAATTTTTACCGACCGGCGAGCCGGGCGGGGAGGAGCAGGAGGACGCCGATTCCCGTCGCCGCGGCGCCGTGCAGACGCCGTCCTCGTGAAGTCCTTGTGGATGCCGCGCATGCGGCTATCCACAGTAAGGGCGCTCACACCTGTGCACCGTGTGGAGACGGTTTTGCTGCAGCGAATTCGCGACGTTTGTCGTTTCGGACGCTTGCGCGAATTCATGAATTCGGTGCGCTAGCGCGCGGAAAAACTCAGGCCGGCGCGGTTTGCCGGACTAGCCGGCGATGACCGCGCGCGTGAAGGTACGGCGTGCTCGCCCTCGCGTTTTCCGCCGCGATCAACGGCATCGACGCCCATGTCGTCCACGTCGAAACGGACTCCGCGGCCGGCGTTCCCGCGTTCTCCCTGGTGGGCTTGCCGGACCGCGCCCTGAACGAGTCGCGCGAACGGGTCCGCGCCGCGATCGTCAACAGCGGGTTCGGCTTCCCGCCCGGCCGGCTGCTCGTCAACCTCGCGCCCGCGGACATGCGCAAGGAAGGCGTCGGCTTCGATCTGGCGATCGCGCTGGCGCTCCTCGCGACCGACGAGCAGATCGGCCGCGACGCGCTGCGCGGCTACGTCGTGTGCGGGGAGCTCGCGCTCGACGGGAGCGTCCGTCCGATCCCGGGCGCGCTCGCGATGGCGCTCGCCGCGCGGCGCGCCGGCTTCGCCGCGATCATCGTCCCCGAAGCGAATCGCGACGAGGCCGCGCTAGTCGACGGCCTCGACGTGTACGCCGTTCCGGCGCTGGCCGACGCGGTCGCCGTCGTCCTGGGCCACGGCGCGAAGTTCCGCCGCCGCGGCGCGACCGTGCTCGAGCCGCCCGACCGCGAGGGCGCCGGCGACTTCGCCGACGTCCGCGGACAGACGCTCGCGAAACGCGCGCTGGAGATCGCCGCCGCGGGCGGCCACAACGTCGTGCTCGTCGGGCCGCCGGGCTGCGGGAAGACGATGCTCGCACGTCGCGTTCCGTCGATCTTGCCGCCGATGTCGGTCGCCGAGGCGCTCGAGGTCACGAAGGTCTACAGCATCGCGGGACTGCTCGCCGATCGCCCGCGCGTCGTCGCGACGCGCCCGTTCCGCAGCCCGCACCACACCGCGAGCCGCATCGCGCTCGTCGGCGGCGGCGCGCAACCGCGTCCGGGCGAGATCTCGCTCGCGCAGCACGGCGTGCTGTATCTCGACGAACTCGCGGAATTTCCGCGCGCAACGTTGGAGGTGCTGCGCCAGCCGCTCGAAGAGGGGACGGTCACGATCGCCCGCGCGTCGGGCACGCATACCTTCCCGGCGCGCTTCACGTTGGTCGCCTCCATGAATCCCTGCCCGTGCGGCTTCCGCGGCGATCGCGGCGCCGACTGCCGCTGCGACGACGCCGCGGTGCAGCGCTATCTTGCGAAGCTCTCCGGCCCGCTGCTCGACCGCATCGATTTGCACGTGACCGTGTCGCGCGTGTCGTTCGACGAGCTCGTCAAGCGCGGCCCGTCCGAGTCGTCCGCGGCGATCCGCGCGCGCGTCGAAACGGCGCGCATGGTGCAGGAGAAGCGACTGCGCGAAACCGGCGTGGCGACGAACGCCGCGATCCCGGCCGCGGCGGTTCGCCGGCACTGCGCCATGGAGGCGGACGCGCTGGCGCTCATCGAAACGGCCGTCTCGCGCGGAACGCTGAGCGCCCGTGCCTACGACCGCATCGCCCGCGTCGCCCGCACGATCGCCGACCTCGCCGGTGCGGAGCGAATCGGCCGTGCGCACGTCGCCGAGGCGTTGCTCTACCGCGGCACTAGCCTCGCAACGGGACAGCCTTCACCAGCGTCGTTTTCGCCCTAAGCACGCGCATCGATAATCTCGAACGCCGGCTGCGCCTGCGATCGGGTGACCCGCGTATGCAAGAACGCGCGGTGCAGCGCGATATCGCGAACGTTCCGTTCAGCCGATCGCTGTCGTACCCGATCCACCGGAGCCCGCGAAACCGGGCGAGCAACGTAACGAGCTCTGCGCGACGGACGACGTCGTTTCACAACTCCGCCGCTTCAAAGTCGAGATGACCATGCAGAATGCGCACGACGGCCACGCATTGTCGCTGGTAATCGACCCTGTAAAAGACGATGAACGGATGGACGATGTGCGAGCGCACCGCTTCGCCGATTTCGGGACGTTCACGCCCGACCATCGGAAAGGTCGAGAGTATGTCCCGAGGCCTTGCGAAGTCGGCCAGAAACCGTTCCAGGCCGACGGGGTGACGCTCCAAGTACCGGTCGGCAACGTTATCCAGGTCCGCAGCCGCGTGGTCGCTGAGGACGACGTCGTAGCGGACGTCGCTCAGCCGCGTTCTCGCCGAGGCACCGCGCGCGCTCGAGCGCGTTCCGCCACGCCACGCAGCGACTCGTCCGTCATCGGCTGGACGTGGCCGGCGTCAAGGTCGGCCTGCCCCTCAGCCAGCAGCCGCCGAAGCACGACGGTTCTCTGTGTGCGCTCCCGCAGCATGCGGAGCCCTTCCCGTACGACGTCGCTCTGGTTGCCGTAGCCGCCCCGGGCAACCTGGTCCTTCACGAAGTCGTCAAGGTCGTCGGAAAGGCTCACGTTCATGGTCCGCACGACATAAGTTTACCCCGTATGGCAAAAACTGCCAATAGGGTCGGCGAGTCCCACCGGGGGCGGTATTCCGCCCAGTTCGGGATCGGCTCGACGACCGATGCATCGCGAAAATTGACAACGGTGCAGGTCGTGCGGATGTCGTCATGTCACACGCGCGCGACGCCATGAGACCCGGGACGTCGGGGGTCACCGCCGTTGCACCCGTACACTGCGCCGTCTTCGCCATCTGCGCCTGACCGAGTGTCGTTCGACGGCTGGTCCAGCGCTGCCGGCCGCAATCGTCGGCGCGATAGGCGCGCGCGTCGAAACCGCGTGCTCCGGCCAGGACGAACGCTTTTGCGAGACGGGCGTGGCGACGACGCCGCGATCCCGTCCACGGCCGTGCGCCGGCACTGCGCAATCCACGCGAACGCGCCGGCGCGATCGAAGCTGGGTCTGGCGCGTAACGCTGAACGTGCGCCTAGCGGCGCATCGCACGCGTGGCCCGCATCGCCGACTTCGCCGGTGCCGATCGCATCAGCCCGTGGCACGTCGAGGGAAGCGCTGCCCGATCGCGGCACGGCCGCACGGCAACGAGCCAATCTCACGGTGCCCGTCAACGCGCGAGTCGGAGGTCGGAGAGACGAGACGAGTGGCCGCCCCATCCTCTGCCCGAGCGCGTCGGAGGAGCGAGTTCGCCGACCGCCGCAAGTCGTGTCGATGAATGCGGAGGCCCGCCGTCTCGTCACGGCGTTCAAGCTCCAGCCGCATCCCGAGGGCGGGTGGTATCGCGAGACGTATCGCAGCGCCGAGCGCGTGACGACGTCGCGCGGTACAGTGCGCAGCGCGACGACCTCGATCTACTTTCTGCTCACGTCGGAGGGATTCTCCGCCTTTCACTGGCTGGCGTCCGACGAGACGTGGCATTTCTACCGCGGCGATCCGGTGACCATCGAGCTGATTGCGCCGAGCGCCAGCTACGAGCGGCGCGTCCTGGGCGAAGGCGACGTGCTGCAGACGACGGTCGTCGCGGGCACGCATTTCGCCGCGCACGTCGACGCCTCGGACGGCTATGCGTTCGTCGGCTGCGACGTCGCGCCGGGCTTCGAGTTCTCGGACTTTCAACTCACGACGCGCTCGATGCTGACCGCCGCCTACCCGCAGTTCGGCCCGCTGATCGCGCGATACACGCGCTAGCGAAACATCGGGCGCGCTGCGCGCTATTCGGCCGGCCGTCCTCCGCCGCCGCCGCTCGGAGCCGTCTTCTCCGGGCCGATCCAGACCGTCTGAATGTTGACGAACTCGTGGATCCCGAAGCTGGAGAGCTCGCGGCCGTGGCCGCTCTTCTTCACGCCGCCGAAGGGCAGGCGCGGGTCGGACGCCGTCATCCCGTTGATGAAGCAGTTGCCGGAGCGCAGGCGCCCGGCGAGCCGTTTCGCGCGCTCGAGGTCGCGCGTCCACAGGTTGCCGCCGAGGCCGTAGCGCGAGCTGTTGGCGAGGCGGATCGCCTCGTCGGCGTCGCGCGCGCGCATGATCGCCGCCGCCGGGCCGAACGTCTCTTCGTCGGCCATACGCATCCCCACGCGAACGTCGTCGACGACGGTCGGCGCGTAGTACGCGCCCGGGCCGTTCGGCGCTTCGCCGCCGCACAGAAGCTTCGCGCCGGCGCCGATCGTGTCGCGCACCTGCTCGGCGAGCCCGTCGCGCAGGTCGTGGCGCGCCATCGGGCCGATCTTCGTCTCGCGGTCCATCGGATCGCCGACCTTCAGCGCGCGCGTCTTCTCGACGAACAGCTGCACGAAGCGGTCGTGCACCGCGTCTTCGACGATGAAGCGCTTCGCGGCGATGCAGCTCTGGCCGGTGTTCTGGAAGCGCGACTTCACGCCGATCTCCGCCGCCTTCTCCAGATCGGCGTCGGCCAGCACGATGAAGTAATCGGAGCCGCCGAGCTCGAGCACGGTCTTTTTGATCGCTTTTCCGGCCGCCGCGCCGACCGCCGCGCCGGCGCCTTCGCTGCCGGTCAGCGTGACGGCGGCGACGCGGTCGTCGAGCACGATCGGCTCCATCTCGCGGCTCCCGACGAGGATCGTCGCGAACTCGCCGTTCGCCAAGCCGTTGGCCCGGAAGATCTCTTCGATCTTCAGCGCGCAGCCGGTGACGTTCGCGGCGTGCTTGAGCACGACGACGTTGCCGGCCATCAGCGCGGGCGCGGCCGCGCGAAACACCTGCCAGTACGGGAAGTTCCACGGCATGATCGCCAGCAGCACGCCGAGCGGACGGAACGCGACGTAGCTCGTCGTCGCCGACGATTCGACCTCGACGTCGCCCAGCAGCCGTGCACCGTTGTCGGCGAACCAGTCGCACGCGACCGCGCACTTGTTCACCTCGGCTTCGGCCTCCGCGATCGGCTTGCCCATCTCGCGCGTCGCGAGCTGCGCGAGCTCGCTCTTCTGCTCGCGCAAGGACCGTGCGACCGCGCGCAGCCGATCCGCGCGCCGATCGAGGGGCGTCTCGGCCCACCGTTCGCCCGCCGCGACCGCCTCGTCGAGCCGCCGCTCCACGAACGCACGCTCGTGCGGCTCGTACGTGCGGAGCTTTTCGCCCGTCGCGGGATTCAGCGTCTCGATCGAGGCCGGATGCGGTGCCGTCGCGCTCATGCCGACGGTGTACCCCCGAACCGCCGCGCCGTCCTGGGCGCCGGCGGCCGCCGCGCCCCCGCCGCGCCGGCATTACGACGGGCGCGGAGCCCTCGCGCAGAGTTCCAGCCGCGTTCCGGCCGGGTCGGTGAAGAACAGCGCGGCGTACTCCCCGGGACCGTTTCGCTCGATCTCGCGCGCGCCGATCTCGCGCAGCGTGGTCTCCCACCCGGCGAGGCTATCGGCCGGCACGGCGAACGCGACGCGGCCTCGCGCCGGCGGCGCGCCCGTCTCTTCGATCACGCCGAAGAAATGGATGGGGCGGCCCGCGACCCCCTCCTCGGCGTATTCGACCGCGTTGTACGACTCCTCCGTCGCATCCGCCCATGCCGCGCCGCCGAACGCGACGTTCGCATACGTCTTTCGCGTCAGCCCGAGGCGCGGCATCAGCGCGTCGTAGAACCGCTCGACCGCGGCCAGCGACGGGACGCGCATGTCGATGTGATCGAAGCCGAGGAACGGCGTCATCGCCGCGCCTTGGCGAGCGCCGACGTGTGCACCTTGTGGCAGTCGGCGCACAGCGTCTCGAGGTTCTCGAGATGGTGCGCGCAGTCGAGCGAGCGATGGCGCCCGCGGCACGGGACGATGTGGTTGACCTCGAGCCGCTCGGTGCGCTTGCGTTCGCGCCATTCGCGCAGCGCGGCCAGGTAGCGCGGCCGCGAGACGAACGCGGTCTGCGCGGGGCGCTTCGGCGCGCGCGCGCCGCAGCGGCGGCATCGATAGCGGTCGCGGCGCTTCGCGGTGCGCCGCGCGACCGACCACCAGTGGTTCGCCCAGAACGCATCGCCGCAGCGGTCGCTGCACCAGGTGCGGCGCCGCGGCGGCAGCGGCGTCGCGCACCACGCGCACGCGCCGTCGGCGAGCGGCGGCGCCAGCGAGCAGACGGCGAGCAGCGCGTCGCGCTTCGTCGTCGCGTGCGGCGGCTTCACGCGCGGTCGCGGCGGCGCTCGGCGGCCTGCACCTCGGCGACGAGGGCGTCGGGGCGTTCCCGATATTTCGCCCAAAGCTGCGGCATGTGGGCGATGTCGTCCAGCACGCGGGTGAGCACGGTGTTCACCGGCACCCGCACGCCCGCGTCGCGTGCGGCGCGCACGACGGCGCCGTTCAGCACCTGTACCTCGGTGCGGTGCTTCGCGCCGCGCAGGTCGAGCAGCAGCGAGGGCGGCTTCTCGCCGCGCGCGCCGGCGATGCGGGACGCGAGCACCGGGCGCGCGAGCGCGCTCGGCAGCGATGCGACGGCATGGAGCGCGCGAACCGGGTAACGCGGCAGATCGATCGTCGCGATCCCGAGCGCCTTCATCGTTGCGCGCACTTCCCGGATCGCGTGCACTTCGATGCGGAACAGCGCTTCGTCGCGGACGACGCGCTCCGGAACCATGTCGAGGATCGCGCACGTCGCATTGGCCACGACGTTCAGCGCGAGCTTCGACCACTTCAGCGCGCGGTAGTCGTGCACGGCGACGACCGGCAGCCCGGTCGCGCCGAAGGCGGCGAGCAGCCAGTTGTGCGGGTTCGCGCCGACCGGCGCGAACGCGATCCCGCCGCCCTTCGCCGCCACGCCTTTCCCGCTCGCGTCCTTGTCGACCGGGACCGTCAGCGCGGCGGCGACGACGGCGTCGGCGCCGAAGGCTTCGGCGAGCAGCTCTTCGTTGCCGACGCCGTTCTGCGGGGTGACGATCGTCGTGGCGCCCGGGTCGCGCAGCGCGCGGCGCAGCGTCTCGATCGCCGCCGGCGTGTCGTACGCCTTCACGGTGACGAGCGCGAGGTCGGCATCGACCGGCTCGACCGCGTCCAGCGTGCGCGGCGCGTAGACGACGTCGTTCCCGATCCCGCGCAGCAGCTCGCCGAGGTACGTCCCGACCGCGCCCGCGCCGACGACGTAGACCTTCATGCGCGGGCTCCGGCGCTCACGCGCCGGTGCTGCCGAAGCCGCCGTCGCCGCGCGACGAGACGGCGAGCGCGGCGGCCTCGCGGAACGCCGCCCGCACCACCGGAGCGACGACGAGCTGCGCGATCCGCTCGCCACGGCGCACGGTGTACGGCTCGCGCCCGTGGTTCACGAGCAGCACGGCGACCTCGCCCCGGTAATCGCTGTCGATCGTCCCCGGCGCGTTCAGGCACGTGATGCCGGCGCGCAGCGCGAGCCCGCTGCGCGGCCGCACCTGCACCTCGAATCCCTCGGGCACTTCGAGCGCGAAGCCGGTCGGTATGAGGGCGCGCTCGCCCGGCGCGATGACCAGGTCGCCGTCGACGGCGGCGACGACGTCGGCGCCCGCGGCGCCCGCCGTCATGTACGCGGGGAGCGGAAGCCCCGCGCCGCCCGGGAGCCGGACGACGCCGATCGCCGGCGGCGCGCTCACTTCGCGAGCTCCTCCAGCTCGGCGCGGAAGCTCGCCACGTCGCGAAAATCGCGATAGACGCTGGCGAACCGAACGTACGCCACGGCGTCGACGCGCTTGAGCGCCTCCATGAGCTTCTCGCCGATCATCGCCGCCGGCACCTCGCTCTCGCCGCGGGCGAACAGCTCGCGCTCGATCCCCGCGACGATCTCTTCCATCTGCGCCTCCGAGACCGGCCGCTTCTCGAACGCGCGCCGCAGCCCGTTGAGCACCTTGTCGCGGTTGTACTGCTCGCGCCGGCCGTCTTTCTTGACGACGAACTGGCGCGGCGCTTCCATCCGCTCGTAGGTCGTGAAGCGGTGCTTGCACCCGAGACACTCGCGCCGCCGGCGGACGGAGTTGTCGTCGTCGCGCGAGTCGACGACGCGGGTCTCGTTCTTGCGACAGTGCGGGCAGAGCAGGTCGGGCTGGTCCTTCCGAAGGCGGCACCCCCTACATGTTGTGGGCGCCCGACCAGTATAGCCCGAACCGTGGGGCGGCGGCTAGGCGGCCCCGATCTTGAACATCTTCGTGCCGCACACCGGGCACTTGCCTTCGGTCGCCGGGCGACCGTTCTTCATCTGGATCTGCTGCGCGTCTTTGATCTCGCGCTTCGTCTTGCACTTGACGCAGTACGCTTCGGCTGCCATCGGTCGCTCGCTTTCTGAGGGTGCTGGCCCGCAGGGAGCGGACCGGATCGCCCGGCCCGTTACGGCCCTCGCGGCACGAATCCTTGAAGGGGACCCGGCCCTTGCCGACGGTGCCCCGGCGCGGGATCGGCGAGCGTGGACGAAGGGGAACGCCGCTGGGTCCCGCGCTCGGAGCTCGACGCGGCCTGCGGAGCGCGGCTCGCGGGCGCGCTCCTCGACGGGCTGTGGGTCGCCGGATCGCTGGACGGGCTCTACGCGCCGTGCGTCGCGGTCGTCGGCACGCGCGCGCCGTCGGACGACGGCCGCCGCCGCGCGCGCCGGCTCGCTGAAGACCTCGGACGCGCCGGCGTGTGCGTGGTCTCGGGACTCGCGCTCGGGATCGACGGCGCCGCGCACGAGGGCGCGCTCGCGGCGGGCGCGTTGACGATCGGCGTGCTCGGCGGCGGTCACGGGGAGTTCTTCCCGCCCCGCAACCGCGAGCTCGGCGTACGGATCGTCGCCGCGGGGGGCGCGGTCGTCTCGCCGTTCGCACCCGACGTCGTGCCGCAGCCGTGGCAGTTCCTGGCGCGAAACGCGATCATCGCCGCGCTCGCCGACGCGGTCGTCGTGGTCGAAGCCGCCGCGCGCAGCGGCGCGCTCAACACCGCCGGCCACGGCGCGGAGCGCGGGATCCCGGTGCTCGCCTTTCCCGGCGACGTCGACCGGCCGAAAGCGGCCGGCTGCAACGCGCTGATCCGCGACGGCGCGATCCTCGTTCGCGACGCGGCGGACGTGCTGAGCGCGCTCCCCGGCCACGTTTCGCTCGCCGCGCGCGAACCGCGCTCGCCGCGTCGCGAGCCGAAGCGAAGGCGAACGGCGATGCCGCTGCCCGCACGCGATGGCGATCCGTCCGCGCACGATCCCGACGCGCCCGCGCAGGACGGCGGCTCCGACGCGCCGGCCGCGCGGCGCGTGCTCGACGCGCTGCGCGAGACGCCGTGCGATGCCGCACGGCTCGCGGACCGTCTCGGCATCGCGCCCTCCGAGCTGAGCGCGGCGCTCGCCGAGCTCGAAATCGCGGGGCGCATCGTTCCGGGCGCGGACGGCTATGCGCTCGCGCGGCCGGCGGAGAAGAGGTCCGCGTGACGATCCGGGTGATCGCGGTCGGGAAGGTTCGCGAGCGCTACATCGCCGATGCGCTCGCCGACTTTCGCGTGCGGCTGCGCCCGTATCATCGCGTGGACGAAGTCGAGGTGCGTGCCGCCGACGGCGCCGATCCCGAGCGCGCGATGCGCGCCGAAGGCGACGCGATCCTCAAGCTGCTCGAGCCGTCGGATCGCGTCTGGCTGCTGGAGCGGACCGGACGCGGCTTCTCGAGCGTCGAGCTGGCGCGGCGGATCGAGCGGCTGCCGCACGAAGGCGTCGCGCGGCTGACGATCGTCGTCGCGGGAACGTACGGCGCGTCGGCCGCGCTGCTCGAGCGCGCCGACGTGCTGTGGTCGCTCTCGCCGCTCACGCTGCTCCACGAGTGGGCCCGCGCGCTGGTGATGGAACAGCTCTACCGCGCGGCGAAGATCGCCCGCGATGAACCCTACCACCACTGAGGCGGCCGGTGCGCCGCCGCGAAGCGACCGCATGCCGCTGACGCTCGACGCGCTGGCGGAACGCTTCGCGGCCGCGGCGCGCGCGCTCTGGCCGCAGGCCGATCCGGTGGTGCAGTTCGAGCCGCCGCGCCGCGCCGAGTTCGGCGACATCGCGACGAACGTCGCATTCGGTCTGGCCAAAGTCGCACGCGCGAAGCCGCAGGACGTCGCGAGCGCGCTGATCGAGCGCGCGCTCGCCGACGACGGCGTCCGCGCGACGATCGCGACCGCGACGCCGCTCGCGGGGTTCGTGAACCTCTCGCTCGTGCCGGCGTTCTGGCAGCGCGTCGTCCGCGACGTGCTCCAAGAAGGCGACGCGTTCGGCCGCGGTGCGCCGGCGGGCGAGACGATCTCGCTCGAGTTCGGGAGCGCGAACCCAACCGGTCCGCTCGCCGTGGTCCAAGGCCGCGCGCTCTCGGCCGGCGACACGCTCGCGAAGATCCTGCGTCACGCCGGTTACGGCGTCTTCACCGAGTGGATCATCAACGACGCCGGGAACCAGATCGCGCTCTTCGGGCTGTCCGTCTACGCGCGCTACCGCCAGCTCTTCGATCCGTCGTACGCGTTCCCCGAGGACGGCTACGCCGGCGACTACGTGAAGGCGATCGCCGAGCGGCTGCGCGAGCGCGACGGCGAGAAATGGGTCGACGTCCCGCCCGACGAGGCGGCGCCGCCGATCGGGCGCTTCGCACGCGACCTCGTCGTGGCCGAGCAGCAGGAGGTCGCGCGGCGCTTCGGCGTCGAGTTCGATCTCTGGCAGTCGGAAAAAGAGCTGCACGACGCCGGCGCGATCGAGCGCGGCGTCCAGCGCCTGCGCGATCTCGGCGTGCTCTACGAGCGCGACGGCGCGACGTGGCTGCGCACGCGCGACGCGGGGGACGACGACGATCGCGTCGTGATCCGCAGCGACGGCCGGCCGACGTACTACGCGAACGACGTCGCCTATCATTACGAGAAGCTGCAGCGCGCCGATCACGTCATCGACATCCTCGGGCCCGACCATCACGGGTACATCGCGCGGCTGAACGCGCTCGCGCAGGCGTACGGACGCCCGGGCGCGATCGAGGTGCTGATCGCGCAGCAGATCACGCTCAAGCGGGGCGGCGAGCTCGCCTCGATGTCGAAGCGCGCCGGGACGCTCATCACGCTCGACGAGGTGATCGACGAGGTCGGCGTCGACGCGGCGCGCTTCTTCTTCGTCATGCTCTCGCTCGAGCAGCCGCTCACGTTCGACCTCGATCTCGCGAAGAAGCAGTCGAACGACAACCCCGTCTACTACGTGCAGTACGGCCACGCGCGGATCGCCTCGGTGCTGCGCCGCGCGGCCGAGCAGGCGCCGGAGGCGCTGGCCGCCGCTCCGCGCGGCGAGCACCTCGACCGCCTCGTCGACCCCGCCGAGATCGCGCTCGTGCGGCGGCTCGCCGAATTCGGCCCCACCGTCGCCGGCGCCGCGCGCGCCCGCGCGCCGCACCGCATCCCGAAGTACGCCCGCGACGTCGCCGCGGAATTCCACCAGTTCTACGACACCTGCCGCATCGTCGGCGAGGAGGCATCGCAGACGACGGCGCGGCTGGCGCTGTGCATCGCCACGAAGACGGTGCTGGCGACCGCGCTCCATCTCTGCGGCGTCTCGGCTCCCGATTCGATGTGAGCGCCGCGGTTCGCCGTCAGAGCGGCTTCGTCATCATCCGCCGTTCGGTCGCGAAGCCGGCGCGTTCGTAGAGCGTCCGCGCCGGCTCGTTGTCCTCGGTGACCATCAGCGAGAGATACGGGCGTCCGGCGGCGCGCGCCGCGCGCTCCGCTTCGTCGAGCAACGCGCGGCCGATGCCGCGCCGGCGGGCGTGCGGCTCGACCGCCGTGTACGCGACGAACGCCTGATCGCCGAGACTCACCTCGTCCTGCAGGTCGTAGAGCATCAGCAGGAAGCCGACGCGTTCGTCGTTCTCTTCGGCGACGAGCAGCTCGTGCGCGCGCCCGAAGCAGAAGTCGATGAGCCGCCGGAACGCGAGCGCCACGTCGGCGTGTACGACGTCGCGGATCGCCGAAACGCTGCTCGTCGCGGTGCGCTCTCCGAGATCGCGCGCGAAGTCGCGGTCGCCGGCGCCCATCCCGCGCCGCACCGCGACGGCGCGGTTCACGCCGGCGCGGGCGCGCCGTCGCGGGCGAGCGCGGCGAGCGCCTCGATCAGCAGCGCGTTCTGCTCCGGCGTTCCGATCGTGATGCGAAGCCGGCCCGGCATCCCGAGCGCGTCGCCGCTGCGGGTGACGATCCCGCGGCACAGCAGCGCCTCGTAGGCCTCGGTCGCGGTGCCCGGGACGGCGACCGCGACGAAGTTCGCCGCGGTCGGGTACGCGTCGAGGCCGAGCCGCGCGAGCTCGCGCGCGAGGTACGCCTTCCCCGCCTCGTTCGTCTCCAGCGAGCGGCGCACGAACGCGGCGTCGTCGAGCGCGGCGAGCGCCGCCACCTCCGCCGGACGCGACACGTTGAACGGCAGCCGCACGCGCTGCGCGTACGCGATCACCTCCGGGTCGCCGAGCGCGTAGCCGAAGCGCAGCGCGGCCAGCCCGTAGAGCTTGGAGTGCGTGCGCAGGACGACGGTCCCCGGGCGGCTTCGCACGAACTCGGCCCCTTCCACCGATCCGGACGGCATGTACTCGCGGTACGCCTGATCGACGACGAGGACGATCTGCGGCGGGAGCGCCCGGGCGAAGCGCTCGAACGCCGCCGGCTCGACGCGCGTCCCGGTGGGATTGTTCGGATCGCAGACGACGACGATCTTCGTGCGCGGCGTCACCGCGGCCAGCATCGCGTCGAGGTCGTGGACGCCGTCGCGCAGCGGCACCTTCACCGGCACGGCGTCGAAGAGCACGGCGTCCTTCGGGAAGAGCGAGAACGTCGGGTCGGCCATCACGACCTCGTCGCCCGGCGCGAGGAACGCGGTGAACAGCGTGCGCACGACGTCGTTCGAGCCGTGGCCGACGAGCACGTGCTCGGCGCCGAAGCCGTACGGCGCGGCGAGCCGCGCGCGCAGCGCCGCGTGGTCGTCGTCGACGTAGATGTTGAGGTCGGTCATCGACCGCAGCGCCTCGAGCGCGAGCGGCGACGTCCCGAGCGGGTTCTCGTTGGACGACAGCTTGACGAAGCGGTCGAGGCCGTACTTCTTGCGCGCCTGCGAGACGGTGGTCCCGGGCGTGTACGGCTTGAGCGAGGCGACCTGCGGACGGACGAGCGCGCGATACTCCATGACGACCTTAGCTGGAATGCAAGAACCGGCTGCCGGGTTCCGTGATCGGATCGCCGGCCGCGCACTGCGGACAGCGTTCCGGTTCGAACGACTCGATGGGAAGGTCGAGCAGCGCGGTCGTGGGGACGGCGAAATCGACGAGCGCGCGGCGCACGATCGCGCCGACCCCGGCGACGGCCGCGCCGCGGGCGCGCACGACGTCGATGACCTCGCGCACCGAGCCGCCGGTCGTCACGACGTCCTCGACGACGAACGCGCGGTCGTCCGGCTTGAGCGCGAAGCCGCGGCGGAGGGTCGGGATGCCGTTCTCTTTCTCGACGAAGATGCCGAACGTGCCGAGCTGGCGCGCCGTCTCGTAGCCGAGCACGATCCCGCCGACCGCCGCGCTGACGACGATCGTCGGCGCGAGCGCGCGCGCCTCGTCGGCGAGCGCGCGCGCGACCTGCTCGACGAGCCACGGATCTTCGAGGATGCGGAACTTCTGGACGAACCGGTTCGAGTGCCGGCCGGACGAGAGCCGAAAGTGCCCGTTGAGGATCGCGCCGCGCTCCTCGAGCTCGCGTTCGAGATCGAACGCCGGCGAGTCGTTCATCCGCGCAGCTCCGCCAGAATCGCGCGCGCGGCCGCGACCGGATCGGCGTCCTCGGTGATCGGCCGCCCGACGACGGCGTAATCGACGCCGGCTTCGCGCGCCTCGCGCGGCGTCGCGGCGCGCTTCTGGTCGCCGTGCGCCGTGCCGGCCGGCCTGATCCCCGGACAGAACGTTCGGAACTCGGAGCCGAAGAACGCCTTCATGTCGGCGACCTCGCGCACGCTGCACACGACGCCGGCGCAGCGCGCGTCGCGCGCGAGCGCGGCGAGCCGCGTCGCGTTCTCGCCGGGGCCGCCGGCGAGGCCGAGCTCGCCGAGATCCTCCGCTCCGATGCTGGTCAGCACGGTGACCGCATAGATCTCCGGCGGCGGGATGCCCAGCTCGGCGGCGCGCTCTTCGGCCGCGTTCACCGCGGCTTCGAGCATCGCCGCGCCGCCGAGCGCGTGGACGGTGAGAAGCCGCACGCCGGGCCGGACGACGGCGCGGACGGCCGCCTCGACGGTGCGCGGGATGTCGTGCAGCTTGAGGTCGAGCGCGTACGCCGCGCCGGCGGCCGCCAGCGCGTCGCGGATCGCGTCGCCGTAGCCGTAGAACGCCTCGTAGCCGACCTTGAACGTGACGCCGAGCGGCGCCAGCTTCTCGACGAGCGCAACCGCGCGCGCGGAAGCCGGGACGTCGAGGGCGACGACCAGTCCTGGAGCAGTCATTCTTGTAATGCTTTGCTCATGGTGCTCCAGAACTCCGCGTCGCCGCCGAACGTATAGTATATGCGGGCGTCGGGGACGCCCCCGAAAAGGAGGAACGAGATGCCCGGAATCCAGGTCTTCAAGACGCTAGCCGACGCGCTCCGAGCGGGCTACCAGGTCTACGACCGCACTCCCGACGGCTATCGCGTTCGCACTCGGACGGCCAACGGATGGGCCATCGCCATCGTGACCTGCCACTAGACCGTCAGCACGCGAACGAGACGAGGGGACGGACCGCTCAGGCGATCCGTCCCCTCGGTTTTTCTCCCGAGCATCGCAGGCGCGTCGAGCGACGCGCCCGCTCCTTTTCAGCGGACGTCCGGCGGCGGAGCCGGCTTCGAGAGCTCCTCGAAGCGGGGACGGCCCGGCTGCTGCCACGCCGCGGGGCCGCTCGCTCCCGGCGCGCCGGGCGGCGGACCGCCGGGGCCGGGCGGCGGCGGAGGCGGGCCGGGCGGCGGGATGAACGTCGCCCGCGGTCCGACGCCGGGGAGCTGCGCGCCGGCCAGCACGGCGACGATGATCTGCGCGATGCCGACGAACATCGGGATCAAGCCGGCGAGGATGATCGGGTTGCCGCGCGAGCCGCCGAACCCGTAGTGCACGCCGATCGTGATCGCGAAGCCGATCAGCGCGAGCCGGATGCCCTTGAAGAGCGCGCCCTGCGGACCGACGTCGTCGCAGCCGGCCCAGCTTTGCGGCGGCGGCGCCTGCGGCTGCCACCCGGGCGCCGGGCCCCACCCGGGTCCCGGCGGCTGCGCGCCGTACTGCCGCTGCCACTCGCGATACGCGCGGCGCCCGCCGCCCCACATGCCTTGCGGCGGCGGAACGATCCCGCGCCGGATCATCTCGAGCCGTTCGACGAACTGCAGGCACCGAATCACGATCCACGCGGCGACCGGCAGGCCGAAGATGCACAGAATCGCGAGCGCTCCGACGGCATTGTCGCTCATGTCAGACGTTGGCTCCTTGGGTGAGAGTGATCGAACCGTTCCCCGTCGAGACTTCGAAATGCCCGCGGCCCGTCCCGAGGCGGACGACCCGCGCGTGGTCCTCGTCCTCGTCCGTGTCGGCGGGGGCCAAATGATGCAGGCGAACGCGCCCGTTCCCGCTGTGCGCGGTGACGGTGGAGTCGCTGTCGGGCGCGAGCGCGAGCTCCACGACGCCGTTGCCGGACGAGATCCGTCCGTCGACGACGCGCAGCGCGTGCGCGACGACGCGGCCGTTGCCGGTCGTGGCGTCGAGCCGGTCGGCGCCGATGCGCTCGAACACGAGCCGCCCGTTGTGCGAGGTCGCGCCGATCGTCGCGCCCTGCACGTCGGCGAGCTCGATCCGGCCGTTCGCCGTCTCCAGGTCGACGTCGCCGCGATGATCCCGGACGCGAATCGCGCCGTTGTCGCTGTGCGCGATCAGCTTCGCACGCAGTCCGCTGGCCAGGACGCTGCCGGCGCTCTCGATGTCGACGCGCGCGCCGGGCGGAACCGTCAGCCGAAGCGATCGCTCGAACACGCCGATCACGACGCGTCCGCCGCCTGCGCCGCTGGTGATCCGCACGCCGTCCGGCGTCTGCTCGGCGACGGCGCGATCGAGCCGGCCCGTCACGAGCCCGGCGGCGTGAATCGTCTCGACGACGTGCACGCGCGGCGCCGAACCGGCCTCGACCGTGACATCGACGTCGTGGACGTCGACGACGACGTGCGGCTGCTCGCCCGTGGCGAACGTGCGGTCCAGCCGCGGGTGCGTCATCCCGGTGCTCGCCCACGCCGGGCTTCCCGCGAACGCGGCCCCGAAGGGGCCCGAGAAGCACAGCGCCTGCGCCGCCATCCCGATGATGGCCAGCTCGACCACGACCAAGGCGCCCAGGATCGCCGAGCGAGAAATCATGGCCCATGTACGTCCCGGACGCCGCGGTGTTTCGCCCGCGAAACCGGACGGCTCCCCGCGCGTACATGGGGGCGTGGGAGCTGCGCTCGCGGTGGAACCGCCGCCGGTAGCGGCGCCGGTCGTCGATGACCAGGCGCTGATCGCCGCGGCCGCGGCGGGCGACGGCTCGGCGTTCGGGGAGCTGGTCACCCGCTACGAGCGCGCCGTCTACCACCTCGCCGTACGGACCCTCCGCGACGCGACCGAAGCCGAGGACGCGGCCCAGGAGGCGTTCTTCAAGGCGTACCGCGCGCTCGGCTCGTTCCGCCCGGGCGCGAAGTTCTCGACCTGGATCTTCACGATCTGCTACCGCTGCTGCTGCGACCGCCTCGCGAAGCGCAAGCGCCTCTCCGGCGAGGAGCTCCCCGACCGGGCGGATCCCTCGGCCGGACCCGAAACGCTCGCCGAGCGCAACGACGAGGCGCTCCGGCTCCGCGCCGCGATCGACGCCCTCCCGGAGAAGTACCGGGCGGTCGTCACGCTGTACCATCTTCAGGGAAGACAGTACGAAGAGATTGCAACCGTGTTAAACCTGCCGCTCGGAACCGTGAAGACGCACCTGTTCCGGGCGAAAGAACAGCTCCGGAAGGCCCTCTCCGCATGATGCACGACGACGACTTCGACGATCTCGACCGCGCGCTCGCGGCGCTCCCGCTGGAGGCTCCGCCGCCGTCGCTGCACGCCCGGATCATGACCGCGACGGTGTACCGCCCCGCGCCCGCGTTCCGCACGTGGGAGCTGTGGGTGGCCGGGACGCTGATCGCCCTGTGCGGCTGGCTGGCGTGGTACGTCTTCTCGCTCCCGCACGCGACGGAGCGCATCGCCGGCCTCGCGCTGGACCTGGTTCAGCAGGCCGGGCTGACGTCGGGCTACACCTTGCTGTGGCTCGCGGTCGGCGCGTCGGCGGCGTGGTGGATCTCGCAGCTCACGATCCCGCAGCCCGCACGTCGGACGCAGCCGCGATGAGCGCGACCTCGTCGGCCGTTCCGGAGGAGAAGCGCAAGTACAAGGTTCTGCTGGTCGAGGACGATCCGCAGATCATCCGCGTCCTGCGGTTGGAGCTCGAGCACGAAGGCTACGAGGTCGACACGGCGACCGACGGGCTCTCGGGGCTCGAGAAGGCGCTCAAGGAGCCCGATCTGGTCGTGCTCGACCTGATGCTCCCGAAGCTCGACGGCATGGAAGTCGCCGCGCGCGTGCGCGCGAAGTCGCGCGTCCCCATCATCATGCTGACCGCGAAGGACCGCATCCCCGATCGGGTCGCCGGGCTCGACCGCGGCGCCGACGACTACATCGTCAAGCCGTTCTCCATCGAAGAGCTGTTGGCGCGCATTCGCGCGCGGCTGCGCGAGCGCGATCCGCACGAGAACGTGCTGCGCGTCAAAGACCTCGTGATGGACCGCGACCGGCACGAGGTCACGCGCGCCGGCCAAGCGATCCACCTCACCGCCAAGGAGTACGCGCTCCTCGAGTACCTGCTGCTGCACCGCAACAAAGTGCACTCGCGCGACGAGCTCTTCAACGGCGTGTGGGGCAGCGATTTCCTGGGCGACTCGAACCTGATCGACGTCTACATCCGCTACCTGCGCGGTAAGATCGACGACCCGTTCCAGGACAAGCTGATTCAGACGGTGCGCGGCGTCGGCTACGCGCTCAAGGAGTAGTGCGCGGCCCGTTCAGGCGCGATCGCTGAAAGGGCACGCTGAGTGACCAGCCTGCGGGCGCGAATCGCCGCGCTGTATGCGGCGCTCATCGTGATCGTCATCGGGATCGGCGCGATCGCGATCGACTTCGCGCTGCGCTCCGTGCTGCTGGATCAGGCCCGGCTCGCGCTGACCGAGACCGCGAATCAGATCTCGCGCGCGGCGCTCGCCGCCGGGCAGACCGGCTTCGGCGGCGACGTCCCGCTCGCCGTGACCCTCTCGCGCACCGAGTTTCTGGATCATTGGGCCTCGGCGAACGAGTACGTGCAGATCGACACGCTCTCCGGACAGGTGCTCGGCAAGAGCTCCGACATGGGGAGTCAGGCCTTCCCGCCGTTCGCCGCGAACGGGCGCCCGCAGAGCTTCACGCTGCTGCACGTGCCGGTGCCGCGACCGGGCACGATGCTGGTGCTGAACCGCGTGCTCTCCGACGAGCAAGGGCACGCGCTCGCGATCGCGCACGTCGGCGAGCGGCTCGACATCGTCGATCAGCTCCTCGGCAAGGCGCGCACGATCCTGATCATCATCTCGCTCGCCGCGATGGGCGTCGTGCTCCTCGCCTCGTACTTCATCGCGGCGTCCGCGACGGATCCGATCAAGCGCCTCACCGCGGCGATCGCCGAGATCGGCTCGGAACGGCTCGATCGCCGGCTGCGCTGGCATCGCTCCGACGAGCTCGGACGGCTCGCGGCGGCGTTCGACGCGATGCTCGACCGGCTCCAGTCCGCGTTCGCGCGCGAGCGGCAGTTCATCAGCGACGCCTCGCACGAGCTGCGCACGCCGCTCACGGTGATCAACGCGAACGCGCAGATGCTGCAGCGGTGGGGCGACCGTGATCCCGAGGTGCTGCGGACGTCGCTGGAGGCGATCGCCGAGGAGAGCGGACGGCTCGCGAGCATGGTCTCGGGGATGCTCACCCTCTCGAAGGCCGAGTCGGGCGACGCGATCCCCAAGGAGCCGGTCGTGCTCGAGCAGCTCGCCGACGACGTCGTCGCGCACGCCCGCGAGCGCGCGGCGGCGAAGGGCCTGCGGATCGAGGCGCTGCACCCCGCCGCGGCGCGCACGATCGTCTACGGCGACGCGGGGCTGCTCCGCCAATTGCTCGGCAACCTCGTCGACAACGCGCTGAAGTTCACCGAGACCGGCTCGATCGACGTGGCGATCGCCCACGACGGGCGCGGAGAAGCCATCGTCGAGGTCTCCGACACCGGCGCGGGGATCGACGCCGGGACGGCGCAGCGGCTGTTCGACCGCTTCTTCCGCGGGGATCCCTCGCACGCGCGGGCGGTCGAGGGGACCGGGCTCGGGCTGGCGATCGTGCGCAGCATCGCGCGCGTCCACGGCGGCTCGGTGTCGGCCCGGCCGCGGCCGGGCGGCGGCTCGGTGTTCACGGTGCGCCTGCCCGCCGAACCCGAAAGCTTCACCGCTGCCTCATGACGGTCGACGCCGGCGACGGTACCATCGTCGGGTGGACGTCCTCCGGACCCGAGCCCTGCGGGCGATCGCCGCGGGGATCGGGGCCCTCCTGCTGTTGTGCGCGGCGCCGCCCCGCTCGGCGGGGGCGGCGTCTTCCGCGTTCGACGTCCCCGCCGAGTCGGTCGTGGCGATCACGATCCCCGCGTCCGCCCGCGGCAGCGACGTCACGGTCCGCACGTGGGACCGCCCGCAGCTGCTGGTCGAGGCGGACGGCCCCGACCCGAGCGTCACCCGCCGGCTGGTCATCTACGGCACCGTGCGCTACCCGCTCGCGCAGCAAATCCCGGCCGGCGTCTTCCAGCGGCGGGTGAACGGCCAGGTCGTCGGGACGGTCGCGCTGCCGCCCGAGGTGTTCCCGTACTCGGGATTCCGCTCCGGGCCGCACGACTACATGCTGGTCGACCTGAACGAGCCGGAGCGCGTCACGATCACCGTCCCGAGCACGACCGGGCTGCTGCTCGTCCGCGGGTCGAGCGGCAAGACGGAGATCGAGAACTATCGCGGGGCGAACCTCGTCGTCGGGCAGAGCGGCGGACGCGTCGAGCTCGAGAACGTCGAGACGACGGCGTTCGTCCAGATGAACACCGGCTCGCTGTGGGCGGTCGACTCGAGCTTCCGGCGGGTCCGCGTCCGCGTGAACGCCGCCGACGTGGCGTTCGAGCGCTGCCGCGCGACGCAGATCGAGGCGAGCAGCATCAGCGGGACGATCGTGTACGACGGCGGCTCGTTCTCGCCCGGACTCGCGCGCTTCGACTCGCAGAGCGGGAACATCGCGCTCGGGGTCAGCTCGGCGGCGCAGGTCACGGGGCGCTCGCAGGGCGGGCGCGTCTACGCGCTCTTCGAGCGCGGCGCGAACGAGAACGTCGAGCAGCGCGGCGAGAACGACGCGACGGCGACGTTCGGCAGCGGCGGGCCGCTCGTCAACGCGGTCTCGCAGCACGGCAACGTCTACCTCTACGACGGTTCGGCGGTGCGCGAACGGGGCGAGATGCGCCGGCTTCCGCGGTATTTCAGCGGTCCGAACCCGCCGCGCCGCGCACCGTTCTGAATCAGAGCAAGAACTTCCGCAGCATCGTCACGTCGAGCTTGAACGTGTGCTGCGGGATCACCGCGTCGATCTTGTAGCCGCAGGCGAGGAAGAACCGCTCCGCATCGCCGCCGCTCAGCACGTCGACCGTCATCTTGTGGCAGTTGTAGTAGTTCGCGAGCTGTTCGGCGCGCGCGAGCAGCGCGCGTCCGACGCCGGCGCGCCGACGCTCCGGGACGACGTACAGCGCGTCGACGTGTGCGAGCGACGCCGCGATGCGAAGCCGCAGCGCGCCGGCGACCGCGTCGCCGTCGCGCACGGCGAGATCGTGCGTCTGCTCGTGCCACACGACGCGAAAGCGCCACAGCTCGCTGCGCCGGTCGCGGTCGTGCGCGTCCCAGAAGGCGTCGAGCGCGCCGGGCGGCGCGACCTCGACGCCGAGCTCGTCCATCAGACGTCGTACGCCCAGCCGTCGTACGCGGCGAACGTCTTCACGCCGGTCGCGTCCTCCAGCTCGTAGGCCAGCCGACGCGGATCGCGCTCCAGCATCCGCGTCCCGAAGTGCGACATGATGGCCGCGCCCGGACGCACGTCCTCGATGAGCCGCCGCGCGTCGTCGAACGTGAGGTGGTCGACGTTCATCGTGTCCCGGTAGCGCAGCACGTTGAGGACCATCACGTCCGGCGCATGCGCGCGATAGTCGTCCGCGATCGCCTCGAAGTACCGCGTGCACGGAAGGTACGAGATCCGCGTGCCGGCGCACTCGAAGTGCAGCGCGTAGACCTCGACCGGGTGCTCGAGGCGGATCCCCGCGCGCAGCGTGACCGACGGCGCGATCGCGAACGGCTCGCCGTCCGCCTCGAGCACGAACCGCCGCGGAACGAAGCGCAGCGCGTACGGCAGCACCACGGGCTGCATCGACTCGTCGACGGCGTCGCGCGGGGCGCACAGAGCACCGCGCGGCCGCCACCCGCCTTGGCACATCGCCTCGATCATCGCGTTGACGTCGCCCGAATGATCGAGGTGCTTGTGCGAGAGCACGATCGCGTCGAGCGCGGCCGGATCGCACGGCGGCACGGCGGCGAGCGCGCGAACCAGCGCGCCCGGGCCGGGATCGACGTGCACGTTCGCGCCGTCGGTTTGCAGCCAGAAGCCGCCGGAGGACCGGATCTGCTTCGCCACGACCCAGCGCGCGCCGCCCGTCCCCAGGAACCGCAGCGTCACCATCAGAGCTGCGTGCCGATTCCGATGTACGGGTCGGAACGGATCGTGCGCACCGCGCCGGGGAGATGCCGGCCGGAGCGCGACTCGAAATCGTAGCCGCCGGTGAGGTACACGTGCCAGCCGAACGGACGGAACCGGAAGCCTGCGTCGTACTTGAGGATCCCGAACGTCGCGCGCACCGAGCCGACCGATCCGCTCGCCGCCGGATAGTAGAACGCCGAACCGTACACGGCGACCTGGCGGGTCCAATCGGGCAGCCGTTCGAGCCCGACGCCGACCGCGCTCAGGTGCGGATACGCGTAGTTCGTCGACGTGTGGAGCGCGCCGACGCCGGCCGCGAGCGGTCCGCGAACGCGCCGTTCGTAGCGTCCTTCGATCTCGGTGTCGCGCGCTTCGAACGGAACGACCGTCGCGTAGCCGCCGGTGAGCGTCGCGTAGCGGGTGAGCGAGTTCGGGCCGCTGCTCTGCGTCAGGTAGACGTCGCGGTGGTACTGCAGGCTCGCGGCGTAGCGCCCGAACTCCGCGCGAGCGCGGACGTCGAGCGCAGGCGGATACTCTTCGCCCGGATTCGCGTACTCGTTCCAGACGCCGCCGATCGGGTGCACGACGTCGAGCGTGAACGGCTCCGGCTCGCCCGCGACCGCGGCGGAAGGCAAGCCGAAGGCCGCGGCGATGAAAACGGCGGCGGCGAACGCGCGTGAGCTCATGCGGGGTCGTCGCTTCGGTTGCTCGCCGTGCCGTCCCCGCGAAAGGACGACGCGCCCGGTGAGATCCCCGCCGGAGAGGCGCCAGGGCGACGACCGCCCTCCGACGCCGCGCCGCCGGCGAAAAGGACCGGGGCCTGCCGACCGTCAATGAGGCGGTCCTCAAGTCTATGTTAGGGACACCTAATTTCGACCGGCCCGTCTCGCTCGGACGAGCGACTGCGGTGCTCGCGGCGGTGCTCGGCATGCTCGCCATGCCGCGGCCGGCCGCCGCGATCCCGGTCTTCGCTCATCGCTACGGGCTGACGTGTCAGGCCTGCCACACGGTGGTCCCGCACCTCACGCAGTTCGGCCGGACGTTCCTGGCGAACGGCTACCGGCTGCCCGGGCTCCCGCCGAAGCCCGCGTTTCCGATCGCCGTCCGGGTCGAGACCGCCTATGCGAGCGCGGGTGCCACCGATCCCGACGAGACGAGCGGCCCGCTCCCGAAGGCGATCGTCGACGAGGTCGAGTTTCTGCTCGGCGGCTCGGCGGGGCCACGCGTCTCGTACTGGGCGGAGCTCTATGCCGTCGACGGCGGCTTCCCGGGGAACGCGCGCGACGTCTGGGCGGCGTACCGGGCGACGCCCGACGGCGCGCGCACGCCCGTCGTCGTGCGAGCCGGGCAGTTCACGCTGCCGCTCCCGCTCGATCCCGAAACCTTCCGCGAGACGACGCAGCCGTACGCGATCTGGAGCCAGACGGCCGGGATCAATCCGTTCACGTTCTTCGCTCCGAAGGTCGGGGCGCAGGTCGAGCTGGGCGATCCGGCGCGCGCGCTCGGCGGTTCCGTCTCCGTCCTCGAGGGCCACGACGAGGCGTCCGGGCTGCCGTCGCACGGGCTCGACACGATGCTGACGCTTCAGCGGGACCTCGGCGAGTTCTCGCTCACCGCGTACCGGTACGACGGAAGCCGGCTGCTCAGCGGCGCCGGGTTCGACGACACGCAGACGTTCTCAGGAATCGCCGACCGGTTTTGGCGTGACGGCTACGGCGTCGGCTGGACGCACGGCGCCACCGAGGTGAACGCCGTCTATCAGATCGGCAACGACAGCGCCGCCGACGTCTACCGCGACGCCCTCACGACGAGCGGCGGCTTCGTGCAAGTCCGACAGGCGCTGTTCGGCAACCGCGCCTTCGCGATCGCGCGCTGGGACGCGACGCGGGACGCCGGATTCGCCCGGACCCTCACCGCGGGCGGCGGCGTGCGGCTGAGCAGAAACACGCGCCTCACCATCTTCGACACGGCGGAACGCGACTATCTCGGCCGTCCGCTCCACGTCGTCTCCTCGTCGTTCTTGGTGGCGTTCTGATGACGCGGTCGCGCCGATGTTCCGCGTTCGTCGCGCTCGCGTTCACGCTCGTCTCGTGCGGAGGCGGAGGCGGCGGCGGCGGTTCGCGCGCCGCGCTTCCGCCGTCGTCGGCGGCGCCTTCGCCGGGGAACGGCCTCCCCGCCGCGCTGCCGGCGATCCCCGAGGTCGACAGCGTCAACGGCGTCGCGGAGCTCACGCTGCAGGCGAAGTTCGACGACGACGGGCGTCCCGCGTTCTTCTGGAACGGCCGGGAGGTCGCGCCGACGATTCGCGTGCGGCCCGGCGACACGATCAAGCTGCACTTCCAGAACTCGCTCCCCGAGTTCTGCGGCGTCGGCGTCGTCTCGAACGCGAACCTGCATTTCCACGGGCTCACGAGCTCACCGGAACCGCCGGCGGACGACGTCATCACCACGAACGCCTCTCCCGGCGGTGCGGTGGATTACACGGTCCCGATCAACCCCGATCAGCCGCCGGGACTCTACTGGTACCATCCGCACCCGCACGGGATCTCGTCGTGGGAGGTCGGGAACGGGATGGCCGGCGCGATCGTCGTCGAGGGGATCGCGAGCGAAGTCCCGGCGACCGCGGGATTGCGCGAGCGCGTCATCATCCTCGGCGACGTCCCGAACGCCGGCAGTCTCGCCGCCGGTGAAAGCTCGGTGGAGCGCCGCACGCAGAGGCTGCGTTCCGCCGCGTCGGCTTCACGCGGCACGCGCGACGGTGATGAAACAGGGGGCGACACGTGCGGCCCCGAGACGGACGCGACGCCGCGCATCAACGGCCTCACGCAGGCGACGATCGGCATCAAGCCCGGCGAGACGGAGCTGTTCCGCGTGCTCAACGCGTCGGGCCACCGCCACTTCGACCTGACGGTCGGGCGTCCGGTCACCATCGTCGCGCAGGACGGCGTGCCGATCCACGACTATCCGGGCGCACCCGCGTCGCTCACCGCGAACGACGTGGTGATTCCGCCGGCCGGCCGCGTCGAATTTCTCGTCACCGGCTCGCAACAGCCGACGCCGCTGATCTCGAAATGCTTCCGGTCGGGAAGCGCGGGCGATCCGAACCCGCAGGTGACGCTCGGCGAGCTCGCCGACGACACGAACTGGCCCGGCGCAGCGCAGGCGCAGACCGCGACCCGCGTTCGCAAGCCGTCCGCGCTGCGCCGCTCGCGCTTCTACCGCGTCGCGCTCCCGGCCCCGGCCGCCGAGCATACGGTGCACTTCCAAGAGGACGCGAACGGGTTCTATCTCGACGGCAAGGCCTACGACCCGAATGCGGCGCCCGCCATCGTCTCGCACGTCGGCACCGTCGAAGAGTGGACGCTCGAGAACGACACCGACGAAGTACATTCGTTTCACATTCATCAGGTGCACTTCGTCGTCGAGAGCGTCAACGGCGTCCCGCAGCCGAATCCGCACTGGGTCGACACGTTCGACATCCCGCCGCAAGGGATCGGCGTGCAAGGCCAGGTCCATCCGTCGGAGACCAAGGTGCTGATCGACTTCCGCGACCCCATCGTGCGCGGCACGTTCGTCTATCATTGCCACATCCTCGATCACGAGGACGGCGGGATGATGGCGAAGATCCAGGTCATCTGATGCGTCGTCGTCTGCGCACGTTCGCCGCGGCGCTCGCCTCCGCTGTGCTCGCCGCGTGCGCGCACGCTCAGCCGCATTTCACCGGCACCGCTCTGGCGCCGAAGCCGGCGTATGATTTCACGCTCACCGACCAGCACGGCACGCCGTTCACGCTCTCCTCGCAGCATGGGAAAGCGGTGATCCTCTTCTTCGGCTACACGCACTGTCCGGACGTGTGTCCGGCGACCATGGCGGCCCTCCGCCGCGCCGACGAGGACCTCGCGCCGGCGCAGCGTTCACGCGTCCAGGTGGTCTTCGTCACCGTCGACCCGGAGCGCGACGGCCCGCGCGCGCTCGCGCGCTTCATCGAGCCGTTCGATCCGTCGTTCGAAGCGCTCACGGGGAGCGAGGCGCAGCTCGGGCCGATCGAGCGCGCCTACCACGTCTTCCACCAGCGGATCCCGGGGACGCGCGGAACCGGCTACCTCATCGCGCATACCGGCGCGGTGTACCTGATCGGCCCCGGCGGCGATCTGCGCGTGATGCACGGGTGGCAAGACCCGCCGCGCGCGATCGCCGCCGACGTTGCGGCGCTTCTGTCCTAGGCTCTAGCGCCGTGCGCGGCGCAGCAGCGTGCGGACGGCGGCGTCGAGCTGCGGATCGTCTCCGCGCTCCAGCGCCCCGGGCGTCAGCGGCGCGCGCACGTCGACCGGGCGCGGGTGCAGCTCGAGGTTCACGCCGTCGGGTCCGATCACGCTCGTCGAGGGGATGCGCAGCGTGGAGCCGTCGGCGAGCGTCGCGGCGCTGGTGAAGATGATCCACCCCGCCGTCGGCATCCCGACGACCGGCCCGGCGTGGAGCACGCGATACGCCTCGGTGAAGTTCTCCGCGTCGGAGAGGCTGTGCTGGTTCACGAGCAGCGCCGTCGGTTTGTCGAGCGCGCGCTGTCCGAGCTCGGTCCGCTCCGACGCGTCGTATCCGAAGCGCGACTTGAACGTCGCGTACTCGCGCCGCGTCAGCACGTCGATCGCGTAGGGGTCGACGAAGCCGCCCTCGTTGTTGCGGATGTCGACGATGACCGCTTCCTTGCGCCGGTTCTGCACGTCGAGATCGAGCCAGAACCGCTGCAGCGCCTCGGGCTCCATGTCGGCGAGGTGGACGTAGCCGATGCGGCCGCCGCTGATGCGGTCGACGTAGGCGCGTCGTCCCTGCGCCCATGCGCGGTAGAGCAGACCTTGCTCGCTCGGGAGATCGACGGGCAGCACGACGACGTCGCGCGGCGCGCCGGGGTTCGCGCGCGGCGCGATGCGCAGGATCGTGCGCTTCCCGATCGTGCCGGCGAGCAGCCCGTCGACGTCGCGGCCGCGCTCGACCGGCGTTCCGTTCACCGCGAGGAGCTCGTCGCCGGTCTCGACGTGGCCGGCGAGCGCGAGCGGCCCGAGTGGAACGATCTCCGCGATGCGCAGCCGCCCGGTGCGTTCGTATTCCGCAGGATCCCATTGCACGCCGAGCCGTCCGATCGCGTAGCGCGGGACGCCCGGCGCGGCGGGAGCGTAGATCCCGCTGTGCGAGGAGTCCAGCTCGCCGATCATCAGCGACATCACGCGCCGGAACTCCGCCGGCGTGCGCGCGCCCAGCACGTGCGGCTCGTACGTCCGCAGCACCGCGCTCCAATCGGCGCCGTGAAAGTGCGGGTCCGCGTACCAGCGATCGAGCAGCGACCACGCCTGGTGCAGCACCAGCGGCTTGTCGCGGGCGAAGTCGACTTCGAGCGACGCGGCGACGGCGAGCGGCTTCGTCTGCGCGGCGGCGAGTGAGGTCGTGCGGATCATCCCCGCGTCGAGGTACACGACGCTCTTGCCGTCCGGGGTGACGTTGACGTCGCGCTTCTGGCCGCGCGTCGAGGTAAGCTGCCGCGCGACGCCCTCCTGATCGGCCGTCTCGTCGACCGAGAACTCGTAGAGGTTCTGCTCGGCCGCCGCGTTGGCGACCACGATGACGTTCTTGCCGTCCGGCGTGACCGTCACGCCCGTCACGTCGAGGCCCGTGGGCAGCAGCGTGATCCGGTCCTTGATGCCGTCGAAATCGATCGTCGTCCCGTGCGCCGGCGCCGTCGACGGCCGCGCGCTCGGCGAGGGCCGCGGCGAGGGACTCGCGCTCGGACTCGGCGGCGCGCTCGGGATCGTGCGCGTCGGCAGCTCCGGACGATTCGGCTCCGTTTGGAACAGCCGCCGGAAGAGGTCCTCGCGAAAGCGCGGCGCGCGGGGGATGAGGTCGATCTGCGCGACGTCGCCGTTCTCGGTGCGCTGCGAGGTGACGAAGAACAGGCGCGTCCCGTCCGGCGCCCACGCCAGCGGTCCGGCGTTCGTGTTCGGCAGGAACGAGATGGGCCGCGGCTCGCCTCCGCTCGTGCGCACGACCTCGACGTTCGAGAACCCCTCGCGGTCCTGATCGATGTACGCGATCCAGTCGCCGGCCGGCGAGAACGCGAGATCGCCGAGATCGCCGAACGGACGGCGGTCCATCACGCCGTGCGCGAGGACGCGGTCGGCGTGCGTCGCGACGTCGAGCACATGCAGCTCGCGGCCGTCGCGGATGAAGGCGAGCTTCGTCCCGTCCGGCGACCAGTGCGGGTAGTCGTCGTGATGTCCGGGCGGCGTGAGGATCGTCTCCGGTCCGTCGGGGAACGGGTACGTCGCGATCGCCTGCTCGGTGCCGCGGTCGACGACCAGCGCGACGCGGCGCGAGTCGTGCGACCACACGGGAAGGTCGTACGCCGCGTCCTCGTGCGTCGTCGCCTCCTGCGCCGCCCCGCCGTCGGCCGCGTCGGCGGCGAAGACGTGCGCGCGCGCGACGAAGGCGATCTTCTTTCCGTCGGGCGAGAGGTTCAGCGCCGAGAAGCGGCTCGTCAGCGTGACGCGCTGCGGCTCGGTGACGTTCGGCACCCCGCGCAGCTCGACGGAAAGCTGGTGCGCCGCGCCGCCGGCGACGTCGTACGTCCAAATCCCGAGCGCGTGCTCGAAGGCGATCGTCCGGCCGTCGCGCGAGATCGTCGGCCACAGCACGTCCTCGCCGTCGCGCAGCGAGGTGAGCTGCCTCAGCCGCCCGCCCTCGTCTCGCGACCACAGCTGATCGCTCCCGGAGCGGTCCGAGACGAAGTAGAGCGTGCGGCCGTCGGGCGACCACATCGGCCAGCGATCCTTCGACTCGCCGTGCGTGAGCTCGTCGTACTTCCCGCCGCGCTCGACGATGAGCTCGCTGCAGTCGATGTTGCTGTGGCCGCGGCGCCACCACTGCTCGAAGCCGTTCCGCACGTACGCGAGCGCGGCGCCGTCGGGCGAAGGGACGGCGTCCGATGCGTTGACGTAGCGTTCGCCGACGACCCGCATCGGCGTTCCGCCGCTCGCCGGCACGCGCATCACGTCGCTGAAGTAGTCGATGTTCTTCTCGGGCGTCGCGAAGTACAGAAACTTCCCGTCGGACGACCAGCCGGACAGATTCGGTACGATGTCGTCATGCGTCACGCGCGTCAGCGCGCCGCCGTCGAGCGCCGCGACGTAGACGCCGGCGGCGCCGGGGCGCGAGGAGACGAACGCGACGCGCTTCCCGTCGGGCGAGAAGAGCGGCCGCGACGCCGCGCCGTCGGCGGCGAGCAGCAGGCGCGCCGTCCCGCCGCCCGCCGGGACGCTCCACACGTCGCCGCCGGAGACGAACGCGATCTCCGAATGGTCCGGCGAGATCGACGGCTCGGCGAACGAGGGGACCCCGGCGTTTCCGTCCTGGGCGGGCGCACGGAACGGAGAGAGCACGAAGGCGAGCGCAAGCGCGCTCGCGGCGAGAGGGCGGAACGGCATTCGGCCCCGATTCGCAGCGCGCGGGCCGTCGCCTCCGGATTCTTCCGGAGGGACTTTAGGCGAGCGCGCCGAGCGGGCCGAACCCGCCGCCGACGATCCCGACGGCCGGCCGGCCCAGCCAGCGCTCGAGCACGGTCGCGTAGACCGAGCGGAAATCCGTCGTGAAGGCGAGATTGCCCATGTTCAGCTTGTCGAGGTCGGGGTGCGCTCCGTAAACGCCGCCTTTGACTCCGCCGCCGATCAGGAAGACCGGGGCCGCTTCGCCGTGGTCGGTCCCGCGGCTCGCGTTCTCCGCCACGCGGCGGCCGAACTCGCTGAACGTCATCGTCAGCACGCGCGCGTCGTCGCCGTGCGCGGCGAGATCGGCGTAGAACGCCTTCATCGCGTTCGCGAAGTCGGCGAGGAGCCGGTCCTGCGTCGCTTTCTGCGAGGTGTGCGTGTCGAACGAGCCGTGCTGCACGTAGATGACGCGCGTCCCGAGCTTCGAGCCGACGATCTGCGCGGCGAGCGCGAGGCTCCGTCCGAGCGGCGTGGACGGATACGTCACCTCGCTCTTGTAGCCCGCGACCAGCTTCGGCAGCTCCTCGGCGCCGCGCTGCGCGTGATCTTCGATCTCCGCGACCTGCGCGAGATACGGCGAGCGGAACGGCACCGTCGTATCCTTCACCAGCTCGTGGAACGCGTCGCGGCTCCCCGCCGTGCGGTCGCTGCGCAAGCCGTAGCCGCGCAGCGCGTCGATCGCCGGCACGTCGGTGGTCTTCGCGACGAACAGCTCCGGAAGCACCGTCGCGACCGCGACGCCGTTGAAGAGGTTGCCTTTCGGCAGGTTCGCGTCGTCGAGGTAGCGTCCGAGCCAGCCCGTCGTCTCGTACCGCCCCGGCGCGGCGGTCTGCCAGATCTCCGTCGAGCGAAAGTGCGAGTGATCGGGGTCGGGATAGCCGGCGCCCTGCACGATCGCGACCTTCCCCGCGTCGTACATCGTCTTCAGCGGCGCGAGCGCAGGGTTGAGGCCGACCGCGTCGTCGATGCGCAGCACGTCGCCGCGCGGGATGCCGAGCGTGGGACGGTAGCGGTAGTACGCGTCGTCGGCGTACGGGACGACGGTGTTCAGGCCGTCGTTGCCGCCCTGGAAGTTCACCACGAGCAGCACGCGATCCGACGAGCCGGGCAGCCCCGGAAGCGGCGACTGCGCGAGCGCGCGCGCGAAGAGCGAGTCGGTCCGTCCGACGACGGCGAGCCCGGAGACCGCACCCATGAGAAAGCTTGCGCGTTGCATCGTTTCCTTCGCGTTCGTGTCAGGCGAGCTGGTAGGCGGGCATCGCCATGGTCAAATAGGCGGCGGCGCGGACGCGCTCTTCGGCGTTTTCCGGCGAGAGCGCCGCGAGCGCCGATTGCCCGGCGCCGCCGAGGTAAGCGACGAGCTGCGCGCCGGCGGCCGGCGAAACGTCGCCCTGCAGCAGCGCGCCGGTGAGCGCACTCGCCACGGTTTGCGGATCGGTGGAGCGCAGCAGCGTCTGCAGCCACGCCGCGCCGGCCGTCGCCTGCTGATTCTGCACGAGCCCGTTCGCGAAGTTCTCGCGCGTGAGCACGGTCTGGCTGTTGATCCACGCGGCGCCGCCGTCCCAGCCCTTGACGTTCGGCGGGTAGAACAGCGTCTGCCCCATCGCGCGAAGCGCGGCGAGCTCGATGCGCGCGACCGCCGGGACGCCGAACGCGCGATGCGTCCCGACGACGAACTCGACCGGGCTCTTCACGAGCGCGCGATAGGCGCGCTCGCTGAAGAACACGTCGCTGCGCAGCAGCGTGGCCATCACCGGCCGCAGCTCGAAGCCGTTCCGGGCCAGCAGATCGGCGACTTGGCCGACGAGCGCCGGCTCGGGATCGTCGTAGACGAAGAACGAGAGCAGCTTCGTCGCGAAGAAGCGCGCGCAGGCCGGCTGCTGGAAGATGATCGCCACGATGTCGGCGCCGGTGAAGTTGCCGCTGCGCCCGAGAAACGTCTTGGTGCCGTCGTCGTGCTGGCGGACGTTGTCGACGAAGGCCGCGGTGCCGTCGGGCCGGCGGCGGAACGTCCAGCCGGTGAACGCACGCGCCGACTGGCGAACGTCCTCCTCGGTGTAGTTCCCGAGGCCGAGCGTGAACAGCTCCATCAGCTCGCGCGCGTAGTTCTCGTTCGGGTGCGCCTTGACGTTGACGTTGTTGTCGAGGTAACGCAGCATCGCCGGGTCCTGCGAGACCTTCAGCGTGAGCTCGCGCACGTTGCCGAGCGCGTTCGCGCGGAAGAGCGCGTTCTGCGCGAGCAGCTCCTGCGCCGTCGTGCCCTTCTCCGGCGAGCTGGTGAAGTGCCCGTGCCAGAAGAGCGTCATCTTCTCTTCGAGCGGCGCCGGCGTCGCGATCATCCGCTCCAGCCACCACGTCTGCAGCGCGATCAGGTTCGCGCGGCGGATGCGGTTGTTCGCCATCCGGAACGCCTTGACGGCGTCGGCATCGGCGGCGGCCGCCGCGCCGCCGTGCGCGATCGCGGCCCGCAACTCCGGCGAAGGCCGCTGCGGCGGCTCGAGCGCCGGGCCGGCCGGGAGCGCCGACGTGTCGGCGAAACGGACGAGCGCGTCGACGGCCGCGTCCGGCGACATGCGCGCGAAGCGTTCGATCTCGTCGGGCGAGCCGCCGAACCCGGCGCGACGGAGGAGGTGCGCGGCAAGCCGGCGGTTCCACGGACCGGCGTACGGGCGAAGCGCGGAAGCGGCGTCCAGCGTACCGGCGGGACGGTATGAGGCGGGCGGGGTCGTGCGAGCGGCCACGGACCCATCATAGCGGCTCGCGCGCCGCGTGTACCTGAGAATGAAATATTCTCACGGCGGCTTAAAAACGTACGATCGTGAGCCTCTTAGCCAGCCGCATCGACCGCCGTTCGCCGGACTTCGACCGCAATGCGAGCGCGATGCGCGCGCTCGCCGACGATCTGCGGACACAGCTGGCGCGCGTGCGCGAAGGCGGCGGCCACGCCGCCGTCGAGCGGCACCGTAAGCGCGGGAAGCTGACCGCGCGCGATCGGATCGACCGGCTCGTCGACCCCGGGACGCCGTTTCTCGAGTTGTCCGCGCTCGCTGCGCACGGGATGTACGAGGGGGATGCGCCGGCGGCGGGGATCGTCACGGGAATCGGGACGATCGCCGCGACGGAGTGCGTGATCGTCGCCAACGACGCGACGGTCAAAGGCGGGACGTACTACCCGGTCACCGTCAAGAAGCATCTTCGCGCGCAGGCGATCGCCGAGCAGAACGGTTTGCCGTGCATCTACCTCGTCGACTCCGGCGGGGCGTTCTTGCCGCTGCAGGCCGATGTCTTCCCCGACCGCGACCACTTCGGACGGATCTTCTACAACCAGGCGCGGATGAGCGCGCAGGGGATCCCGCAGATCGCCGCCGTCATGGGCTCGTGCACCGCGGGCGGCGCGTACGTCCCCGCGATGGCCGACGAGTCGATCATCGTCAAAGAGCAGGGCACGATCTTCCTCGGCGGGCCGCCGCTCGTCCAGGCGGCCACCGGCGAGATCGTCACGGCCGAAGAGCTCGGCGGCGCCGACGTGCACACGCGGATCAGCGGCGTCGCCGATCACTACGCCGTCGACGACGAGCACGCGCTCGGACTGGTCCGGCAGATCGTCGAGAACCTGCAGCGGCGTCCGTACGATCCGTGGCCCGTGCGCGCGCCGCTCCCGCCGATTCGCGATCCGCAGGAGCTGTACGGGATCGTCCCGGCGGACCCGCGGCAGAGCTACGACGTTCGCGAGGTCATCGCGCGGATCGTCGACGCGAGCGAGTTCGCCGAGTTCAAGACGCGCTACGGCGCCACGCTCGTCTGCGGCTTCGCGCACGTCGAAGGACACCCGGTCGGGATCCTCGCGAACAACGGAATCTTGTTCAGCGAGTCGGCGCTGAAGGGCGCGCACTTCATCGAGCTGTGCTGCAAGCGCGGCATCCCGCTCCTGTTCCTGCAGAACATCACCGGGTTCATGGTCGGCAAGGAATACGAGAACCGCGGCATCGCCAAAGACGGCGCGAAGCTGGTCATGGCCGTGGCGTGCGCCGAGGTCCCGAAGTTCACCGTCGTGATCGGCGGCAGCTTCGGCGCCGGCAACTACGGGATGAACGGCCGCGCCTACGAGCCGCGGCAGCTCTGGATGTGGCCGAACGCGCGAATCAGCGTGATGGGCGGCGCGCAGGCGGCCTCGACGCTGCTGACGGTTCGCATGAACAGCGACGCGGAGCGCGGCAAGCCGGCGCTCTCGCCGGAACAGCAAGAAGCGTTCAAGGCGCCGATCACGGCGAAATACGAGCACGAAGGGCATCCGTACTACTCGACGGCGCGGATCTGGGACGACGGCGTGATCGACCCGCTCGACACGCGCCGCGTCCTCGGCATCGGCCTGCGCGCCGCCCGCTACCGTCCGGCGAAGGACACGGCGTTCGGCGTGTTCAGGATGTAACGTCCTCGCGGAAGGAGACCCGATGCGGGCGTGCAAGTGGCGGCCCCCGGTGTAGGTGTGGCTCGGCTTCCGTGAGGAGAATCGCATGATTCCGGAACCGAAGAACCAGGACTGAGCGCGCACGCTTCGTGCGCGAGCCGACCGTCGAGCCGCCGGGCGGGGCGGCTCGGCGATCAGTCGAGCGCGTTCAAATCCCCGCGTACCATTCGTAGCCCTGGTCTTCCCAGTAGCCGCCTTTGCCGCCCTCGATCGGCGTGTAGTCGGCGACGAGCTCGATGCGCCGGACCCACTTCGCGCTCTTGTAGCCGAGCTGGGTGGGAATCTTCAGACGGACGGGGGCGCCGTGATCGGGATCGAGCGGCTTGTCGTTGAGGTCCAGCGCGAGGAGCGTCTGCGGGTGCGCGGCTTCGTGCAGGTCGAGGGACTCGTAGTATCGCGTCCCGCTTTGATCGGCGTCGAAGCAATGGAACACGCAGTAGCGCGCCGTCGCCTTCGGCCGCGCCATCGCGAGCACGGTACCGAGGGGAACGCCGCGCCATTTGCCGATGGCGCTCCAGCCTTCGACGCAGTCGTGGCGCGTGATCTGCGTGCGATCGCCGGCCGCACGCAGATCGGCGAGCGTCAGCGTCTGCGGGCGATCGACCAACCCGTCCACGCGCAACCGGTACGCGCGGAAGCCGCCGCGCACGAGCCCGGTGTACACAGAGTCGCTCGGCGTGTCGAGTCCGTTGACGCGGAAGTCGCGGTCGACGTCGCTCTCCTTGTACTCGCGCGCGAGCCCGTGTGTGCCGATCACCGCGTGGTTCAGCTTTTCCGTTGAGAGCAGCACGCTCCTGAACGGGCCGTTGGTGAGCGAGTCCTTCACGGAACCGCATGCGGTCAGCCCGAGCGCCGAGAGCGACGAGGCGACGAACAGCCGGCGCTTCACGGTCCGACCCCGTCGTGCTCGCCGAGCGCGTACCAGCCGGTGATCATCGAGCGCATGTTGTTCCACATCCCGGTCGTCACGACCATCGTGAGGTGCACGAGGAAGTATCCGATCAGCAGCGCCATGAGCAGGAAGTGCCACGCGCGCGCGAACTGGCGTCCGCCGAAGAGCGCGGTGAGCCACGGCGCGGCCGCGTCCACCCCGGGCGAAAGCGTCAACCCCGTGAGCACGATCAGCGGGAAGAACGCGAAGAGGACGACCGTGTAGGCCGCTTTCTGCAGCGGGTTGTACGTGCCGTGCGGCGGCGGTTCTTTGCGCAGCCGGAAGTAGTAGAGCTGCATCGGCCACAACTTCGGCAGGTCGGACGGACGCAGCACCAGCTCGCGCAGCGTGCCGCGCGCCGCGGCGGAGACGAGGTACGCGGCGACCGCGATCGTCAGCGCCCAGGCGAAGGCGAGATGCCAGCGCCGTCCGTCGGCGAGGTCCTGCGGACCCGGCAGCGTCGCCCACGCCGGGAACGCCCGCGGCGACTCGCCGCCGAGCCCGTCGTCGGTGTAGCCGAGGAGATGCGTCGTCCGCAGCGTCAGCCCGAACACCGTCGTGGTGCCGACCGGAACGCCGCCGACGCGCTGCGCCCCGAACGCGAGCACCCGGCGCCCCGGATCGCTCTTGTCCGAGGCGTCGAGGTACGGCGCCGCATTGAAGATCTGCAGCCCGCTCATCACCAGGACCAGCATCGCGAGCGCCCACAGCCAGTGCGCCGCGCGGGCGACGATTCCGTGACGGTAGACGCGCCCGGCGGCCGGTTCGTGCATCACTCCGGAGAACGGCCGCGAGGCTGTTTCGGACGTCGTCACGCCCGCTCGTGGATCAGCGCCCGGACCGTCCCTTCGAGCGCCGCGTCGTACCCTTCGCCGACGTACGTCGCCCGCAGCCGGCCGCGCCGGTCGAAGACGAGCTGCGTCGGCCAGGCCGTGACGCCGTAAGCGTTCCACACCCGAAAGCCGTCGTCGTAGAGGACGGGCCACGTGATCCCCTGCTCGCGCAGCGCGCGGACGACGTTCGCGTGGACGTGCTCCTCCGCGGTCTCCGGCGCGTGGATCCCGACGATCGCGAGGTCACCCGATCCGTACTCGCCGCGCAGCTTGCGCAGCTCGGGCGTGACGTGCATGCAGTTGACGCAGGCGAAGGTGAACACGTCGACCACGGTCACGCGCCCGGCGGTCGGCGGCGGGCCCGCCGCGTTCGCCCAGGGCGCGCCGGCGAGAACCGGCGCGAGGGTCGCCGCCGCGGCGAGCGCCAGCGATGCGAGCATGGCCCCATCGTAGCACGTCGCCGCGGGCGTGTCGTCGCCGCGCTTACTGCGCCGCCGGGCCCTCCACGACGCGCACGAAGTCCTCGGGGCGAATGTACTTCGCGAACGCCGCCTGGAGCGTCGCCGGCGTGGCGCCGAGCTGCGCTTCGGCGTAGCGGCGGTCGGTGTCGAGCGGCCGGCCGGTCGACGCGTACGTGAGGAGCAGTCCGGCCAGCCCGGAGTACGACTCCTGGCGGACCGGCAGCTCGCCGACGACGAGCGCCTTCGCGCGCTGGAGCCGTCCGGCGTCCAGCGGCGAGGTCTTGAGCTTGGTGAGGTCGTCGACCACGATCTTCTGAGCGTTGTCGACGTTCTTCGGATCGCTGCCGTAGCTCACGCGGAACGAGCCGCCGTTGCGCGACGCGCTCACGCTCGAACCGATCGTGTAGGCGTACCCGTGCACCTCGCGGACGTCGTGGTAGAGCAGCGAGGCGTAGAAGCCGCCGCTCAGCACGGTGTTCGCCAGCTGCAGCAACGGATAGTCCGGATCGTTGAACGTGATCGGCAGCGTCTCGGCGAGCGTGACCTGCGACTGCACGCGCCCGGTCGCCGGGACGGTCGTCTGCGCCGGCTTGTTCGGCGGCGGCGCCGGCGGGTCGACGTTCGGCGTCGGCCCCTGCGCCTTCCACGTGCCGAAGCTCTGCTCGATCGCGGTCCGCGCGTGCTCCGGCGTGACGTCGCCGATCACCACGATCGTGGTGAGGTCGGGTCGGAACACCGAGCCGTAGTACGCCTTCACGTCGTCGAGCGTCACCGCGCCGGCGCTTTGCGGCGTCGCGAAGCGGCGCTGCGGGAAGCCGGCCGGATAGAGCGCCTCGGTCAGCGCCTGCTGCACCTTGAACGACGGGCTGGCGACCACGCCGGTGAGCTCGCCGACGGTCTGCTGCTTCACGACCGTGAAGGCTTGCGCCGGGAACGCCGGATGCAGCTCGTTGTCCGCCAGCAGCGCGACGCCGCGGTCGAAGTCCGACGCGAGGACGTCGAGCGAGAAGCTGCGGCCCGCGCTCTCGCTCGCCGCGATCTTGTCGAGCTCGGCCTGGAACGCGACGCGGTCGTACGTCGTCGTGCCGAACGAGAACAGCTGGTCGGCGATCTGCTCGACGCCCTCTTTCCCGGCGGGATCCTGCAGGTCGGGATCGTTGCGCACCATCCCGCGCACGACGACCGTCTTCGAGATCTGCGACGGAACGACGACCAGCTTGATGCCGTTCGAAAGCGTCTGTTCGACCGGATGGACGGTCTCGGCGGGGACCCGCATGTTCGCGAGGACGTTCTTCGCGAACGCCGGGAGCTGCGTGTTCTCCTTGGGCACGACGGTGTTGTTCTCGCCGGCGCGCTCGCCGAACGCCGAGCCCGCCGCCGCCTTCGGCGTCGAGATTCCGATCGTCGCGGTCTTCTCGTCGTAGTAGCTGCGCAGCACGCGGTTCACGTCGTCGACCGAGACCTTCTCCAGCCCGGCGAGGTCTTGATCCGGGGTGCGATGCTCCACCGAGAGCGACTCGCTCCACAGCTGGGCGAGCCCGTCGATCGAGTTGCGCGCGAACTCGGCCTGCGCGACCTCGCGCCGCTTCGCCGCGTCGACGAGGTCGGCCGGGAGGCCGGTCTGCTTGTACTTCTCGAGCACCGCCTGCACGTCGCGAACGGCCGACTCGCCGCTGGCGTTCACCGGGACGACCGCGCCGACGAGCGAGAGCGCCGCCTTCGGATACGTCTGCGAGAACGCAAAGGTCTGCAGCGCCTTGCCGGTCACGCGGAGGTCGACGAGCGCTCCGCGCTCGCTGTTGAGCACGTCGTTCAGGATCTCCGACGCGTAGTAGTCCTTGCTGTCGTAGCCCGGCACGCGGTAGGCGGCGAACGCGATCACGAACGGATCCGAGCTGTTGTCGTGAAACGTCGCCGGCGTGAGCGGCGCGAAACGGACCGGCTTGCGCGCGGGGAGCGTCGCGGCGGGGATGTCGTCGAAGAGCGACTTCACCTTGGCGATCGTCTGCTGCGGGTCGACGTCGCCGGCGATCACCAGCAGCGCGTTGTTGGGATGGTACCAGCGCGCGTAGAACCGCTTCAGGTCGGGCGCCTGGATCTGCTTGAAGCTCTCCACCGTGCCGAGCCCGAAGTCGGCGTACGGCGTGCCGGCCATCACGTGCGGGATCGTCTTCGAGAGCAGGCGGAAGAACGCGCTCGAGTAGTCGCGCGTCACCTCCTGCGTGATCGCGCCGCGCTCTTCGTTCCAGCCCTGCTGGCTGTCGAGGATCCCGGTCGCGCGCGAGCGTTCGAGGTGCAGCGCGATGTCGAGATCCTGGGCCGGCATCTCGAAGAAGTAGTGCGTCACCTCGTTCTCGGTGTTCGCGTTGAACTGCCCGCCCGTCACCGCGGTCGTTTCGGCGAACTGCGAGGCGTCGAGCGTCTTGGACCCGCGGAACATCATGTGCTCCTGCGCGTGTGCGAGCCCGGTGATCGGCTCGTCGTCCGAGCCCGCCAGATAGCTCATGTAGGTCGAGACGACCGGCGCGAGCGTGTCGCGCAGGACGACGACCTGCATCCCGTTCGGAAGCGTCGCGCGCGTCACGTCGACGGCGTGCGCCGCCCCCGCGGGCGCTTGGGCCGCTGCGGGGACGAGCAGCGAAGCAGACAGGACGAGCGTCAGCATACCGGAGGAAAGCCGGCGGAACGAAGGCATGCGTTCGAGCTTCACGGCTCGTCAACGGCCGTCCCGCCGCACGCGGTTCCCGCGGGGAGCACCCGCCGCACCGTGGAACGACCGAGGCCGTGCCTGTCTCCGTTCTCCGCGTGAGCCGCGAGGGAGCGCGCGCCCGCGTAACGCTCGCGCGCCCCCAGGTCCGCAACGCCTTCAACGCCGAGCTGATCGCCGCGCTGGCTGAGGCGTTCACCGCGCTCGGCGCCGATCCCGACGTCCGCGCCGTGGTCCTGGACGGCGACGGCAAGACGTTCTGCGGCGGCGCCGACGTCAACTGGATGCGCGCTTCGCTCGAGCTCGACGAGACGGCGAACGTCCGCGACGCCGGAGCGATGTCCGACATGTACCGCGCGATCGACCGCTGTCCGAAGCCCGTCGTCGCACGCGTTCACGGCGCGGCGCTCGGCGGCGGCGCCGGGCTGTGCGCGGTCGCCGACGTCGTCGTCGCGGAGCGCGAGACGGTCTTCGGCTTCACCGAGACGAAGCTCGGGATCATCCCGGCGGTGATCTCGCCGTTCGTGCTCGCGAAGATCGGGCCGTCGCACGCCCGCCGGCTGTTTCTGAGCGGCGAACGGTTCGACGCCGAGCGGGCGCAGGCGATCGGCCTCGTCCACGAGGTCGTCGGCGCCGACGCGCTCGACGGCACCGTCGACGCGATCCTCGACGAGCTGGCGAGCGCGGGGCCGCGTGCCGTCGCGAGCGCGAAGGCGCTGATCCCGGCGGTGCTGGCGACCTCGTACGCCGATTCACGCGAGCTCACCGCGCGCGCGATCGCCCGGCAGCGCACGAGCGCCGAAGGGCAAGAAGGGCTCCGCGCGTTTCTCGAACGCCGCCCGGCGGCGTGGGTCGCGCGATGATCCGGCGGCTGCTGATCGCCAATCGCGGCGAGATCGCGATCCGCGTCGCGCGCGGCGCGCGCGAGCTGGGGATCTCGCCGGTCGGCGTCTACTCCGACGCCGACGAACGCGCGCCGTTCCGCGAGGCGATGGACGCCTCGCTGCGGATCGGCCCCGGCCCGGCCGCCGAATCGTACCTCGACGGCGAAGCGATCGTCGCCGCCGCGAAGACGCTCGGCGCGGACGCGGTCCACCCCGGCTACGGATTCCTCAGCGAACGCGCCGGCTTCGCCCAGCTGGTCGTCGACGGCGGCCTGACCTTCGTCGGCCCGACGCCCGCCGCGATCGCCGCGATGGGCTCGAAGATCGAAGCGAAGCGGCGCGTGCGCGCATTCGGCGTCCCGGTCGTTCCCGGCTACGACGGCGACGACCAGAGCGACGCGACGCTGCGCGCCGAAGCCGCGCGGATCGGAACGCCGCTGCTGATCAAGGCCAGCGCCGGCGGCGGCGGACGCGGGATGCGGGTCGTCGAGGACCTCGCACGCTTCGACGAGGCGCTCGCCGCCGCGCGGCGCGAGGCGAAGGCCGCGTTCGGCGACGACGCCGTGCTGCTGGAACGGTACCTCACCGCGCCGCGGCACGTCGAGTTCCAGATCCTCGCCGACGCACACGGGACGACGCTCCACATCGGCGAGCGCGAGTGCTCGATCCAGCGGCGTCACCAAAAGGTGATCGAAGAGGCGCCCAGCGTCGCGCTCGACGCGGCGCTCCGCGCGCGCATGGGCGAGGCGGCGGTCAGCGCGGCGCGCAGCGTCGGCTACACGAACGCGGGCACCGCCGAGTTCATGCTCGATGCGGACGGCGCGTTCTACTTCCTCGAGATGAACGCGCGCTTGCAGGTCGAGCATCCCGTCACCGAGCTGGTGTACGGCATCGATCTCGTCCACGAGCAGCTCCGCATCGCCTCGGGCGAGCGGCTCCGCTTCGCGCAAGCGGACCTGCGCCCGCGCGGGTGGGCGATCGAGGCGCGGCTGAACGCGGAAGACCCGGCGCACGAGTTTCTTCCGCAGTCCGGGACGCTGACCGAATTCGACGTTCCGCGCGCGCCCGGCGTGCGGCTCGACGCGGGCTTTCGCGCGGGGAGCGAGGTTCCGGTCTACTACGACTCGCTGCTCGCGAAGATCATCGTCTGGGGCGCGGACCGCGACGCCGCGGTCACCCGGCTCGACCGCACGCTCCGGGAAACGACGGTCGCCGGCGTCGCGACGAACCTGCCGCTGCTGCGCGCGATCGCGCGCGACGACGCGTTTCGCACCGGCGCGACGACGACGCGCTTCCTCGACGAACGGCTCGCGTCGTACGCGCTCGGCGCACCGCGCGCGAGCGAGGCGGCGAAGCGCCGCGTGGCGGCGGCGCTGCTGGCCCGCGGCGCCGCGTGGCGGCTCGCCGGGGTCGGCGTCCCGCTCGGCTTCGCGATCGCCGGCGAAGAGGTCCGCGCTCAGGCGAGCTTCGACGGCGCGCACTGGCGGCTCGACGGCGATCTGGACGGCGCGCTCGAGCCCGACGCGCGCGAGGCGACGTACGACGCGACCGGCGGAACGGTGAGCGTCGACGGCACGCTCGTGCGCTGGAGCGTCCCCGAGCCGCCCAGCGCCGACGCCGAGCACGCGCACCACGCGTCCTCGTCCGGCGAGGTCACCTCGCCGATGCCCGGCAAGATCGTCAGCGTCGACGTCGAGCCGGGAACCGCGGTCGCCGAGCGCGCGCTGCTGGTCGTGCTGGAGGCGATGAAGATGGAGCACCGCATCGAGGCGCCGTTCGCCGGCACCGTGCGCGACGTGCGCGTCAAGCCCGGCGAGCTGGTCGCCGGCGGGGCGACGCTGGTGACGATCGCGTGAGGGTCGTCCTGCTCCCCGGCTGGAACGAAGCCGCGAAGCGTATGCGAACGTTCATCGACGGGCGCAACGGAAAAGACGGGCTCGCGTCGTTCGGCTTCGACTGCACGCTCTTCCCCGACGGCGACGAACCGCTCCGCCAGCGGATCGACCGCTTCGCCGCGTTCCTCACGCGGCTGCGCGCCCGCGAGCCGAGCGCGTTTCCGATCGTGACGATCGGCTACAGCGTCGGCGGCCTGGTGAACCGCGGCTTTCTGCGCGCGTATCCCGAGCGCGCGAGCGAGATCGCGGCGACCGTGCAGATCGCCGCTCCGAACGGCGGGCTGATCACGAACTACATGGTCGCGACGATGCGGCTCGCGCGCGTCCCCGCGCACGTGCTGGCCGACGTCGACGTCGCGGCGCGCTTCATGACCTGGCTCAACGGCACGACGGGCCACTGGGTGCCGGACCCGGACAATCCGAGAAAGCAGCGCTGGCGTCTCAACACGACGCCGTGGGTCGTCCCCGACGGCCATCCGTATCTGCACGTGATCGGCCGGATGCCGAAGTACCATCTGCAGAGCGACGGCGTCGTGATGATCGAGTCGGCCACGCTCGACGGCGCGATGGAGACCGTCGCGATCGAGCGCGACGAGGCGAACCACCTCAACCTCGGCGCGGTCGACAACTTCTTCGCGACCGTGTTCCGGCGGTTCGCGCACGACGACCAGGTCTGGCCGACGTGCGTCGACCTGATCGCGCGCTTCTTGCGCTCCAACGGCCTGCGCTGAGCCGGCTCACGGCTGCAGCTGCTCGACGGGGACGATGCGGTAGGTCGACGGATCGCCCGCCACGACCGAGCTGAAGTCCATCCAGCTCCCGTTCCAGCGCTCGCCGGTCCACACGTTCTCGAGCTGCGCCTGGTCGAGGATCCGCTGGTCGTACGCCAGCGCGGTCCGATCCTGCACGTGCTCGCGCTGCCAGTACGAGCCGGTGATGAGATCGCCGGTCTCGCGCATCGTTTGGGCCGCGGCGAACAGCCGGCTCGAGAGGACGTTGCCGTTGACGCCCCATGACTGCCACGACTTCCACAGCACCGGGGCGAGCTCGGGGAACGACGCGGCAGGCGTCATGAACATCGACTTGTAGAGCATGAAGCTGCGGCCGTCGACGGCGGCGAGGTTCACGAGCGCGAGCCCGCGATACCGGGCGCCGTCGGCGGCGTAGTCGAACAGCACGTACGCGGCGCGCCCGTTCGCGGTGGCCTGCACCGGCTTGGTCTCCGCGATCCGCACGTCGGAGACGCCGAGCCCGGCGGGCATCGGCGCGGTGAGATACTGCGCGAGCGCGCGCACCGGATCGGCGCTCGTGATGACGAGCACTTGGCGCGGATTCGTCCCGGGCAGCAGGGGCGGCGCGAGGGCGGCTTGCGCGCAGCCGAACGCGAGATAACCGTGGTCGGCGCGCGAGACGGCCTCCACGCAGCCTTGATACGCGTTCGCGACGCTCCACGAGTCGGGGAGCGCGATCGACCCCGTGCCGAAGTCGACGCGATGAAGCGCCCGCGCCGGCGGCGCGGCGGCGCGCCGGCCGCCGGAGGCGATGCGCCGCAGCGCCTCGGGGATCGTACGCGGGGCGCGCGCGGCCGCGTCGAACGCCGCCACGGCCGGTCCGTTCGCGGCCGCGATCAGCACGCCGGAGACGGGCCGGCCGCCGAACGACGCGGTGAACGAGCCCTGGACGAGCCGGTCGTGCGTGTCGGCGAAGGCCGAACGAAGGCGCACGTCTCGCAGCGCACCCAACCGCCCGAAGGCTTCGCGGAAGGCGAGCCGTGCCGAGCCGCGCGACGCGACCGGAATCGTCAGCGTCTGCGCCTGGCCCGCCTGCGCGGGCGCGGGCGCCGGTGCGGCGGCAAGCGCGAGGACGGCGGCGAGAAGGGCCGGCACGCGCTTCGGCGATCGAAATCCACGGATCATGGCGCTCTCCTCACTGACGGCGTCGACGGGGGCATCGTACGCGCGCCCGCAGCTCGCGGGGATGGGGAGAACGCCTACCGGTTGCGGGCGCAGCGAGGAGGCGGCAGATGCCCGGGGTCCGTAGCTCGCCCGAATGACGGTCCGAGACGTCCCGCCCGGGCGGCGGCTGCCGGCGGCGGTCACGCTCTGCGAGGTCGGCCCGCGCGACGGCTTGCAGAACGAGCCCGTCGCGGTCCCGACCGCGGACAAGATCCGCTTTTGCGACATGCTCTCGGACGCCGGCGTGCCGATGCTCGAAGCGACCTCGTTCGTCAGCCCCGAGCACGTTCCGCAGATGGCCGACGCGGCCGGCGTCTACGCTGCGATTCGGAAAGACGCGAACCGAACGTACGTGGTGCTCGTGCCGAACGAACGGGGCTTCGAGCGCGCCCTCGAGGCCGGCGTGCGCGCGATCGGCGTCTTCACCGCGGCGTCCGAGGCGTTCGCGCAGGCCAACATTCGGATGAGCGTCGACCGTTCCGTCGAGACGTTCGCCGGCGTCGTGCGCCGCGCCAAGGAGGCGGGGATGTTCGTGCGCGCGTCGGTCTCGACGGCGTTCGGCTGCCCGTTCCAAGGCGACGTCGCCGTCGACGACGTCGTGCGCGTCTGCGAACGGCTGCTGGCGATCGGCGTCGACGAGCTGAGCGTCGCCGACACGATCGGGATCGGCACCCCGAATCAAGTCTTCGACGTCGTCGACGCGCTGCGCGACGTCGTGCCGCTCGAGCGGCTGAACCTCCACTTCCACGACACGCGCGGCACCGCGCTCGCAAACATCTTCGCCGGGCTGCAGTGCGGCGTCTCGCGCTTCGACGCGTCGGCCGGCGGGCTGGGCGGCTGTCCGTTCGCGCCCGGCGCGACCGGCAACGTCGCGACCGAAGACGTCGTCTCGATGCTGCACGGGATGGGGATCGCGACCGGGATCGATCTCGAAAAGCTGCGCACCGCGACGCGCTTCATGGCCGAACGCCTCGGCCGTCCTCCGGCGTCGCGCGCCTACGCCGCGCTCGAGGCCGCCGACGCGCGAGCGCGCGCGCTTTCCGCGGCGCGCTGAGTTCAGCGGACGGCGACGCCGATTCCGCCGTCGGCGCCGACCATCGTCGCGATCGGCGCCTCGTTCAGCGTACCGGCCGGATTCGGCGGGAACACGAGGATCGCCGAACCCGTCGCGACGTAGATGAGGCCCGTCGGGCCGACGGCGAGCCCGCAGGTGACGCAGCCGGTGAGCCCGGTCTGGTCGCCGGCGATCGTCGCGAGCGGCGCTTCGTTCACGATGCCGACGGGTTTCGGCGCGAAGACCAGAACGCGGCCCGCATCCACGGTGTAGATCCGTCCCGACGGATCGAGGCCGATCCCGTACGGGAAGTAGAGGCCCGTGCGGTCGGGCGGCGATTCGAGACCGGTGATCACGCCCGTCGGGTCTTCCGGCGCCGTGCCGCGGGGGTTGGGCGGGAAGGCGAAGATCGAGTGGATGTTGTTCGTGACGTAGAACTCGCCCGACGCGTCGAACGCGACCCCGTTCAGCTCGGCGAGCGGGATCCCGGGCGGGGAGGCGTTCTTCACGCGCGCGACCGGCGCTGCGTCGCTCGATCCCGACGGATGCGCCGCGAACACGTCGACCTCCCCGGCGCTGCAGACGTAGATCTCGTCGTTCGCTGCGACCGCGACGCAGTTCGACTGGAACCCGAGCGAAATCGTCGCTACGGGCGGCTCGTTCACCGTGCCGATCGGGTTCGGCGGATAGACGAGAACCTGCTGCGTCCATGCATTGTCCACGAAGATGTAGCCGCGCGAGTCGACCGCGACCTCTTGCGGACCCTTGAGCCCGGTTTTGTTCCCGGCGATGGTACCGACGCGCGCGCCCGGCGTGCCGTCGGACTTCAGTGAATACGTGTCCACGCTGTTCGCTGCGTAGTTCGCGACGAACAGCCGCGCGAGCGGGGTCGGCGACGGGCTCGGCGAGGCGGTCGGCTTCGGCGTCGGGCTCGCGGTCGGACTCGCGCTCGGCCGCGGCGTCGCAGCCGGCGACGCCGTCGCCGACGGCGTCGGGAGCGGGGACGCGGTCGCCGAGGGCGACGGCTTCGGCGTCGCGGACGCGGCCGGCGAGGGCGTGGGCGTCGCGCTCGGTGCCGCACCGGGCCGAACCGGGACGGTGGCGGCCGTGCCGCCCGACCCGCTGCACCCGGCGAAGAGCGCGCCGAGCGCGCAGCCGACCGCGATCACGAAAAGAACGCGAACCGCGCGAACCGTGCTGCGTTCCCGGGGCGATGCGAAGCTCACGACCACCTCCCTCGACGGCGGGGCTGACAGCTCGATCGTGAGGCGGCCGCGTCGGTCGCGACATGGGGAGAACGCCTACCGCACACCCCGGCCGGAGCGCCATGCGCGTCCGCGGGCAGGCCTCGGTTCGGCCCGCTGCGTAGCCGCCGGGGATGATCACCGCGATTCGAGCCGGGGCGCTGTACGACGGAACCGCCGCGCCGCCGCGCCGCAACGTGACCGTCGTCGTCGACGGCGCGCGGATCGCGCGGATCGCGGAGGACGGCGTTTCCGCCGCCGAGCGCACGTACGAAGCGGCGTGCGTGGTGCCGGGGCTGATCAACTGCCACGCACACCTCGAGATGAACGGCGAGCCGGACATCCAGACGTTCTATCTGATCCGCACGACCCTCGAACGCACGCTGTACGCGGCGCACAACGCGCGGCTCGCGCTCGAAGGCGGCGTCACGACGCTGCGCGATCTCGGCGCCTCCGACGGCATCGCGATCGCGGTGCGCGACGCGATCGAGCGCGGCGAGCATTCGGGTCCGAGCGTGATCCCGGCCGGGCGCGCGCTCTGCATGACCGGCGGCCACGGCTTCTTCATCGGCCGCGAGACCGACGGGCCGTGGGACGCGCGCAAGGCCGTGCGCGAGCAGCGGAAGGCGGGCGCCGCGTGCATCAAGCTCATCGCGACCGGCGGCGTGCTGACGAAGGGCGCGGTCCCGGGGCTCGACCAGCTCACCGAAGACGAGATGCGCGCAGCGGTCGAGGAAGCGCACGCGCACGGGATGATCGTCGGCGCGCACGCGATCGGGACGAAGGGGATCAAGAACGCGCTGCGCGCCGGCGTCGACTCGATCGAGCACGGGCACCTGCTCGACGACGAAGCGATCGCGCTCTTTCGCGAACGCGGCGCGTATCTGGTCCCCACGCTGGCGGCCGTCTCGTGCATCCACGAGCACGCATCGGACGGGAAGCAGCCCGACTACGTCGTGCGCAAGGCGGCGGAGCTCTACGAGCGCGCCGCGGAGAACATCGGGCGCGCCTGGCGCGGCGGCGTGACGATCGCCGGCGGCTCCGACGCCGGGACGCCGTACAACTTCCATCAGAGCTACGCGTACGAGATCGAGCTGATGTGCACGATGCTCGGGATGACGCCGCAGCAGGCGCTGACCGCCGCGACGTCGACCGCCGCCTCGCTGCTGCGCGTCGAGGCGGGGACGCTGGCGGACGGCCGTCCCGCCGACCTGCTCCTGCTCGACCGCGATGCCGGCGAGGACGTGCGCGCGCTCCGCGAGCCGCGCGTAGTGGTCAAGGCCGGGCGCGTCGCGCACGAGCGCGCCGCCTGATCGCTCCGTGAGCGCCGCTCTCCGCGGGCTCCGCTTGGCGGTGCTCGGCGCCGTCTCGTGGCCGACGCCGCCGCCCGGCTACGGACCGTGGGAGCAGATCGCGTACAACATCGCGCGCGGGATGGCGAGCCGCGGGCTCGACGTGACGCTGTTCGCCACCGCGAACTCGCGCAGCCCGGCGAAGCTCAGCGCCGTGGTGCCGGTCGGGCTCAACGAAGACCCGGCGCTCAACGGCGAGGTGCTCACCGAGATGCACGTCGCGTCGTGCTTCGCGCGGGCGCACGAGTTCGACCTCATCCACAACAACCTCGACTGGAAGCCGCTGCTGCACGCCCTCGCGACGCCGGCGCCGCCGCTGCTCACGACGATCCACGGCTTCTCCTCGCCACCGATCCTCGGCGCCTACTACATGGGCGCGCGGCGCTCGTTCTACTGCTCGATCAGCGACGCCGACCGCGATCCCGGTCTGCAGTACCTCGCGACGACGTACAACGGGATCGATGCCGGCGCGTTCACGTATCGCGACGTCCCCGGCGACTATCTGCTCTTTCTGGGCCGGTTCCATCCGGAGAAAGGGACGCACCTCGCGATCGAGGTGGCGAAGCGCGCCGGCGTGCGGCTGAAGATCGCCGGGATCCCGCACGACGACGCGTACTTCCGCGAGCGGGTCGCGCCGCACGTCGACGGCGACGCCGTGCAGTTCGCCGGCCACGTGCAAGGCGCCGCGCGCGACGAGATCCTGGGGCGCGCGCTCGCGCTCGTGCACATGACGACGCGGCCGGAACGGTTCGGGCTGACGATGGTCGAGGCGATGGCGTGCGGGACGCCGGTGCTCGGCGCGCGGATGGGCTCGGTCCCCGAGATCGTCGTCGACGGCGAGACGGGCTTCCTGTGCGACGGCGTCGAGGACGCGGTCCGCAAGGTGCCCGGACTCGCGACGCTCTCGCGCGCGGCGTGCCGCGCGCGCGTCGAGACGACGTTCTCGCTGGAACGGATGGTCGACCGCTATCTCGCCGCGTACGCCGAGGCGCTCGCGGTGAAGACGCCGCCGCCGCCGACCGAAGAACAGCTGCGCTGGCGGCGCCACGACTGGTGGGACCGGCCGCAGGCGTTCACCGACGTCCCTCCCAAGCCGCGCCATGCGCCGCTCCTCGACGAGCAGGGCACGTAGCGGCGAGCGCGGGCGCGGGCGCGCTCAGATCCGATCGAGCAGCGCGCGCGGGTTGGACGCCGAGTGCAGCAGGTTGTGCGGCTCGTTCGGACAACGGGGGACGCGACGCGGATCGGCCTGGGAACCCGCCGCGAACCAGCAGTCGCCGACGATCGAGCAGTAGCACGTCGAGAGGCTGAGCCGCCCGAGCTGCGCGCCGAGCCGCGGTGCGAACGTCCGGCTCGTCAGCGTGAACACGGTGACGCTCTGCCCGGCGCGCAGCACCGACCCTTGGCCGGCCGACTCCATCGTCACGGCGATCGCCTTCTCGTGACCGCGCGCGCGCTGCACGAGGTTCGGACCGATCAGCGCGTGAACGGCATCGACGAGCGACAACCGGGGCTTCCCATCGACGCTCGCGACGACGCTGCGCATGATCGCGGGCCCCAGGCCGTCGTTCTCGATCGCCAGGGTGAGACGGTCGTCACCGTAGCTGCTGCTGAACGAGACGTAGGGCCAAACCTGCGCGCCGAGCTGCTGCGCGACGACGTGGGACTGCCACAGCGAGGCGGCGGTCGCGACGGCGCTGATGACCAGCGCGCAGACGGCGATCAGCAGGTCGGCGCGCACCGCGCGGCCGAGCGCGCGAACGTCCTGCGCCTCGTCGCTCATCGCACGGCCGCGGCGCGGTCTTCGACCCAGCGCAGCAGCGAACGCCCGCGCTCCGCCTTCGCGAGCGCGTCGTCGACGGTCGCGCCGAGCACGGTGAAGTGGCCCATCTTGCGGCGCAGCGCGGCATGCGCCTTTCCGTAGATGTGCAGCTTGAGATCGCGCTCGCGCAGCAGCGGCTCGACGCCGCCCAGCGTGTCGCCCGCCCCCGCGCCCAGGATGTTGACCATCACCGCCGGCATGAACAGACGCGGCTCGACCAGCGGCAGCCCGCAGATCGCCCGGACGTGCATCTCGTACTGGCTCACCTGCGTCGCGTCGAGCGAGTAGTGCCCGCTGTTGTGGACCCGCGGCGCGATCTCGTTGACGAGCAGCTCGTCGCCGGCCTGGAAGAACTCGACGCAGAACGTCCCGACGATGTGCAGCCGTTCGGCGATGGTGGTCGCGTAGCGCCGCGCGAGCGAGGCGATCTCCGGCGCGATTCGCCCGGGGACGATCGTCGTCGAAAGCACGCCGTGATCGTGCTGGTTCTCCGAGGTCGGGAACGCGACGATCTGCCCCTGGGCGTTGCGCGCGGCGATGATCGAGAGCTCGCGGTCGAACGCGATCATCCGCTCCCAGATCAGCGCGCGGCCTTTCGCCTCGTCCCACGCGCGCTCGGCGTCGGCGCGCGTGCGGACCACCCACTGTCCTTTTCCGTCGTAGCCGCCGAGCGTCGTCTTCACGACGCCGGGATAGCCGATCGTCCGTTCCGCGGCGTCGAGCTCCTCGCGCGTACGGACCGGCGCGAAGTCCGCGGTCGGGATCCCGCAGCGCCGGACGAACGTCTTCTCGAGGATGCGCTCCTGCGTGATGCGCAGCGCCTCCGAGCCGGGATGCACGACGCGCCGGTCGTTCTCGAGCGCCAGCACCGACTCGAGCGGGATGTTCTCGAACTCGTACGTGACGACGTCGCTGCGCGCGCCCAGCTCGCCGATCGCGCGCAGGTCGTCGTAGGCCGCGACGATCTGCTCGTCGGCGACCTGTCCGCACGGCGAGTCGGGCAGCGGCTCGAGCGTCACGACGCGGAAGCCCATCCGCTTCGCCTCGAGCGTCAGCATCCGCCCGAGCTGTCCGCCGCCGAGGACGCCGATGGTGCGAACGGCCAGCGCGCCCGACGCGTTCACAGCCGGATCGCCTCCACGTCGCGCGCGATTCGCGCCGTGCGCTCGTCGAGCCGCCGCGCGAGCGCCGCATCGCCGAGCGCGAGGATCCGCGCGGCGTAGAGCGCGGCGTTCGCCGCGCCGCCGATCGCCATCGCGGCGACCGGGACGCCGGCCGGCATCTGCGCGATCGAGAGCAGCGAGTCGAGCCCCTTGAGCGCCTTGGACTCGACCGGGACGCCGATGACGGGAAGGACCGTCTTCGTCGCGAGCATCCCGGGCAGGTGCGCCGCGCCGCCGGCGCCCGCGATGATGACTTCGATCCCGCGTGCCTTGGCCTCGGAGGCGTACGCGAACATCAGGTCCGGCGTGCGGTGCGCCGAGACGACCCGCATCTCGTGGGCGATCTCGAGCTCCTGGAGCGTCGTCGCGGCCGCACGCATCGTCTCGAGGTCGGACGTCGAGCCCATCACGATCCCGACGCGGGGCGGCGTAGCGCTCATCGGCCGGAGCGTTCGGGCCGCCGCGACGGCCGCCCTCGCTCGCCCGCCCGTCCGTCGCCAGGGCGTCCGCAGCGCGGGTCCGTACGATGTGCGCGACGTGAGCGAGACGCCGATCGGACCGTGGGCTTCGCGGTGGCAGGCGCGCACCGACCGGCTGCGGGCGATCGAGGCGCAGCTCGAGCGCGCGCCCGACGGCTCGCCGGACCTGTGGTTCGAGCGGGCGAAGCTGCTCGAAGAGCTCGGGCTGCGCGAGGACGCGCAGCGCGCCTATCTCGACGTGCTGGTGCGCGATCGCGCGCACTTCGGCGCGATGATGGGACTCGGGCTGCTGGTCGCCACCGGCGGCGACGTGAAGACCGCGCACATCCTGTTCGCCGAGGCGACGCTGCGCCATCCCGAGCGCGCGATCGCCCACGTCGCGCTCGGCAACGTCCTGCTCGACGAAGGCGACGTGGACGGCGCGCGCGCCGCGTTCGCGACCGCGCTCGAGCGTGACCCCGGGCAGCGTGAAGCCTACCGCGGGCTCGCGATCGCCTACGAGCGCGCGGGCGCGTACGCGGAGGCGGATCGCGCGTGGCACAGCGGTTTCCCCGACGGCTCGATCGCGATCGCCCCGTATCGCGGCGCCGGTCCGCCGGTTCGCGTGCTCTTCGTCGCGGCGGCGATCGGCGGGAACATCCCGATCCAGCATCTGCTGGACGACCGCGTGTTCGAGGTGGCGACGCTCGTCGCGGAGTCGTACGCGGAGTCGACCGTGCTGCCGCCGCACGACGTCGTGCTCAACGTCATCGGCGACGCCGACCGCAGCGCGCGCGCGCTCGCGCTCGCCGAGCGCGCGCTGAGGCGAACGAACGCTCCCGTCGTCAACCGGCCGTCGGTCGTGCGCGAGACGGGACGCGTTGCGAACGCGCGGCGCTTCGCCGCGCTCGAGGGCGTCGTCGCGCCGCGCATCGCGGCGTACCGGCGTGCCGAGCTGCTCGGCGACGACGGGCCGCGACGGCTGGAGGCGGCGGGCTTCGGCTGGCCGCTGCTGGTCCGCGCGCCCGGCTACCACACCGGCGAGCACTTCGCCCGCGTCGACGAGCCTGCCGCGCTCGCCGGCGCGCTTTCCGCTCTCCCGAGCGAGGACGTGCTGGCGATCGCCTTCGCCGACACGCGGCGTCCCGACGGAAGCTGGGCGAAGTATCGCGTGATGGTCGTCGACGGGACGCCGTACCCGCTGCACCTCGCGATCGGTCCGCACTGGAAAGTGCACTACTTCACCGCCGGGATGGCCGACAACGCCGCGTATCGCGAGGAAGAGCGCGCGTTTCTGAACGACATGCCGGGGACGCTCGGCACGCAGGCGGTCGCGGCGCTCGAGCGAATCGCGGGCGCGATCGGGCTCGACTACTTCGGGATCGACTTCGCGCTCGACCGCGAGGGGCGCGTCGTCGTGTTCGAGGCGAACGCGACGATGGTGATCAGCGGCGCGCACCGCGATCCCCGCTGGTCGTACCGCCGGGTCGCCATCGACCGCGTCGCGGAGGCCGTCCGCACGATGCTCACGACGCGTGCCGCGCGCGCGGAGGGGTAAGCGAAGGCGTGCGGTTCTCCGTCGGGATCAACTACTGGCCGAGGCGCAGCGCGATGGCGATGTGGCGCCGCTGGGACGCCGGCGAGATTCGCGAGGACTTCGCGCGCGTCGCGGCGCTCGGCCTCGACGCGGTCCGCTTCTTCCTCCGCTGGGACGACTTTCAGCCGAGTCCGGACACGGTCGACGCGACGATGCTCGCGCGGCTGGAAGCGCTCGCCGATCTCGCCGCGGAGGCGAAGCTGCGCACCATGCCCACGCTGTTCACCGGACACATGAGCGGCGTCAACTGGCTGCCGTCGTGGACGCTCGATCCGGGAACGCCGCACGGGCGCTTCCGCACGATCACCGAGCGCGGCGAGTCGCCGCACGGGATCGGCGACTTCTACACGGGGCCGCTGCTCGACGCGCAGCTGCGCCTCGCGCGCGCGGCCGGCGAGCGGCTGAAGCGCCATCCCGCGGTGTGGGCGTGGGATCTCGGCAACGAGTTCAGCAACGTCCGGCTTCCGGCGAGCGAGGGCGACGCCGCGCAGTGGAGCCGCCGGCTCACCGCCGCGCTCGAGGAGGCGTCCGCGATCCCCGTCACCGCGGGAACCCACGGCGAGGACCTCACCCGCGACCACGCGCTGCGGCTCTCCTCGCTGTGCGCGCCGTTCGCGTTCGCGACGATGCACGGCTACACGGTGTACAGCGCGTTCTCGCGCTCGCGGCTCGATCCGGACTGCGTGCCGTTTCTCGCCGCGCTGACGGCGGGGTTCGCCCGCAAGCCCGTGCTCTTCAGCGAGCTGGGAAACCCGACGTGTCCGCCCGGAAAGCGCGCGCCGTACGAGCGCGTCGCGCTGCCCGACGAGCCGCCGGACGAGCCGGTCCCGCCGAACGACCCGCAGCGTGCCGCGTACGCGTGCTTGAACGAAGAGGAGATGGCCGCGTACTGCGCGGCGGTGCTCGAACGGCTCCACGCGCAGGGCCGGCTCGGCGCCTGGTGGTGGTGCTGGGCGGATTACGCGGACGCGCTGCGCGACGAGCCGCCGTTCGACCGCGCGCCGCACGAGCTCTCGTTCGGCATCGTCCGTTCCGACGGTTCGGAGAAGCCGGTCGCAGCGGCGCTCGCCGCCTTCGCGCGGGAACGGCGCACGGTCGTCGAACCGCACGACGCGATGACGGACGAAGCCGACTACTACCGGAACCTCCCGCGCAGCACGTTCGCGCGGTACGCCGAATTCACGGAGACGCGCGCCGATGCGTGAGAACGCGCTCGCGCGCCGGCTGCGCGCCGGCGAGACGGTGCTCGGCGCCTGGCTGCAGCTCTCGGACGCGTTCGCGGCCGAAGCGATGGCCAGCCTCGGCTGGGACTGGCTGATGATCGACATGGAGCACGGGCCGATCGGGCTCGACGACGCGGGCGCGATGGTCGTCGCGCTCCGCGCGCAGGGCGTCACGCCGTTCGTGCGCGTCGCGTGGAACGAGGCCTCGCACATCCAGCGCGCGCTCGACTTGGGCTGCGCCGGCATCGTCGTCCCCGTGGTGAACGACGCCGCCGACGCGCGCGCGGTCGTGCGCGACGCACGCTTTCCGCCGCGCGGCGAGCGCAGCCGCGGCGGCCTGCGTCCGACGCTCGCGTTCGGAACCGACGCGATGACGTACTTCGAGCGGGCGAACGACGAGACGATCGTGCTCGTGCAGATCGAGACCGAGCGGGCGGTTGAGAACGTCGAGGCGATCCTCGCCGTCGACGGGATCGACGGCGTCTTCGTCGGCCCGAACGATCTCGCCGCGTCGGGCGTGAAGCGCTGGCCCGACGTGTGGGAGCGCGACGATGCGTACATGGGGCTCGTCCGCCGGGTCGCCGCGGCGGTCACCGCCGCCGGAAAGATCGGCGGCTTCCTCGCGCGCGACGCGGCGATGGCGCGCGGCGTCGCGCAGCTCGGCTATCGCTTCGTCGGCGTCTCGAGCGACGTCAACTATCTGACCGGCGCCGCGCGAGCGGCGCTCGCGGCGACGCGCGCGGAGCTCGCGCGGTGAGCGCCGTGCTGATCACCGGCGCGTCGTCGGGGATCGGCCGCGCGCTCGCCATCCGCGCCGCCCGCGCGGGGTACGACGTCGTCGCGATCGGACGGAATCGGAGCGCGCTCGAGGCGCTGGCGGCCCGCGTCCGCGCCGAGCGCGGAAGCATCGCGGTCGACGCGTTCGACGTCGCCGAGCCGGCGAACGCGCGCGCGATCGTCGACGTGGCGCGACGCGCCTTCGGCCGGCTCGACGTGCTCGTCAACAACGCGGGACACGCGGCCGCCGGTCCGCTGATCGCGCAGAGCGACGAGGCCCTGCGCGCGCAGTTCGGGACGCACGTGATCGGCCCGCTCGCGCTCGTGCGCGAGGCGCTCCCGCTGCTGCGCGCGGCGCGCGGCCACGTGTTCATGGTCGGCAGCGGCGTCGCGCGCATCCCCGTCCCGGGGCTCGGCGCGTACCCGCCCTCGAAGGCGGCGCTGCGCTCGGCGACGCGCATTCTGCGCCGCGAGCTGGTCCCCGACGGCATCGCGGTCACGTACGTCGACCCCGGCGCGGTCGACACGCCGTTCATGGCGCGGGCGGGGATGCCGGGCGCGCCGCAGGCGCTGCTCGCGACGCCGGAGGACGTCGCGCGCGCGATGCTGCTCGCCTTCGCGACGCGCCCGCGCGTCGTCAACGCGGTTCCGTGGCAGACCGCGTTCGTGGCGCTCGCCGAGCTCTTCCCGGCGATCACCGACGCGGTGATCGACCGCAACCCCGCGCTCGTCGGGACGCAGGCGGCCGAGGCGCCCTCCGTCCCCGTCGCGGCGGAAGCGCGCGCGCCGGCGATCCCGAGCGCAGCCCCGGCCAACGGTCCGCCGGCGGAGCCGGCGCCCGAAGCGTCGCGCCCCGCCGAGGCGGACGCCTTCGCGGGGGCGATCGCGCCGCTGCGGCGGCGGATGGAGCGCGTCAAGCTCGGCGAGCGCTTCGTGCGGGAGCTGCTGCAGCCGGACGACGTGCTCGACCCGGCGGAGGTCGCGCTTCGCTGGGCCGGGATGCCGAACAAGAACGAGCGTGCCGCCACCATCGAGGTGCTCGACGCGCTCGCCGACGCGGGTTTCCTGGTCCGCGAGGGCGAGCGGTACCGCGTCGCGCGAGCGCCCGGGTGAGGCGGCGCCCCGCCGCGTGACGACCAGGCCTCGCGCACCCGCGCCGTCCAAACCACGCTGAGGATGAACGTCTTCGGGGCCCCGGACGCACGCTCCGCCGACCTGCTGCAGGCGATCAGCGAGAGCGCGCCCCAGCTCATCTGGGTCTCGCGCACCGACGGCTTCATCGAATACTGGAACGGCCGGCTGCGCGAGTACACCGGATTCTCGCCCGACCCCGAGCGCGGGATCGACTGGACCGCCGTCGTCCATCCCGACGACGCCGCGCGCGCCGCGGTCGCGTACGAGCTTGCGCTGCGCGAAGAGTCCAGCTACGAGATCGAATACCGGCTGCGCCGGCACGACGGCACGTACCGTTGGTTCCTCGCGCGCGCCGAGCCGGCGCGGGACGAGAACGGCCGGGTCGTGCGCTGGGTCGGGACCGCGACGGACATCGACGATCACAAGCGCGCCGAGGACGCGACGGCGATGCTGCTCGACGCGACCGCGCTCATCGCCGGCTACCGCGAGCTCGAAGCGGTCCTGCCGGCGGTCACCGACCTCGCCGTGCGGCGCTTCGCACGGACGTGCTCGGTCTACCGCCGGATGCGCGACGGCAGCGTCGCGCTCGAAGCGCTCAGCGCGCGCGATGCGCGGCTCGGCACCCTGTGGCGCGAGATCTCGCGCATGTATCCGCCACGCTCCGACGGCGTGTTCGCGACCGCGATCGCGCGGAACGAACCGATCCTCATCTCGCGTACGGACGAAGCCGCGCTCACCGCGCTCGCGCACGACCTGCGGCACCTCGACCGTCTGCGCGGCGTCGAGCTCAGCTCGATGGTGATCGCGCCGTTGACGGTGCGCGGCGACGCGCTCGGCGCGATGCTGTTCACCCGTCACGAGGAGGACCGGCCGTTCGACGAAGGCGACGTCGCGACCGCGCAGATCCTCGCGCACCGGCTGGCCGGCGCGATCGACGAAGCGGCGACGCGCGAGAGCGAACGCCGGCTCGCCAAGACGTTCCAGGCGTCGGCGCTGCCGCGCCGGCTGCCTTCGCTCCCCGGGATCGACATCTCCGCGATCTATCAGGCGGCGGAGATCGGGATGAACGTGGGCGGAGACTGGTACGACGCGTTCGAGCTGGGTCCGTGGCGGCTCGTCGTCTCGATCGGCGACGTCGCCGGAAAAGGCGTCGATGCGGCGGCGACGATGTCGCTGATTCGCCACGGGATCCGCTTCGCGGCGCACCGCGGGCAGGATCCCGCCGACATCCTCGGCGTGGTGGACAACGCGTTGCGCGCGGAGAGCCCGGAGCTCACGGCGACGGCGTTCGTCGCGATCGTCGACATCCGCGAATCGCGGGTGCGCTACGCGAGCGCCGGCCATCCGCCGGCGGCGCTGCGGCTGCCGACCGGCACGGTGCGGTTGCTGAACGCCGATCCCGCGCCGCCGCTCGGGACGTGGAACGAAGGGATGCGGCCGCGGGTCGACGCGGCGCCGCTCGTCTACGGCTCGCTGCTGGTGCTCTACACCGACGGCCTCACCGAGGTCGACCGCAACCCGATCGAGGGCGAGCGGCGGCTGATCGGCGCGCTGCGCGACGAGGCGGCGTACGCCTCGACGAACCCGGCGCGCTGGGTGCGCGACGTCGTGATCGGCGCGCGCCCGGTGCGGGACGACGTCGCGGTGATCACGCTCGCCTACGGGCGGCGCACCGGCTGGCACTTCGAGGCGCCCGACGCGCTGCGCGCGCAGCCCGCGCGCGCCTCGTTCGAACGCTGGCTCGCCGACGAAGGCGACGGCGACGCGTACGCGGCCGCGCTGATCTTCGGCGAGCTGGTCGGGAACGTCGTGCGCCACGCGCCCGGCCCGATCGAGATGCGCGCCGAGTGGCGCAACGACGAGCTCGTGCTGCACGTGCTCGACAGCGGCGGCGGCTTCGACGTCGCGCGCGGGCTCCCCGACGACTCGAGCGAAGGCGGCCGCGGGCTCTACATCATCCGGACGCTCTCGCGCGGAATCGCGGTCGCGCGCAACGCGCGCGGGACGCGCGTCTCGGTGCGGCTGCCGGTCGCGCGCCGCCCGCTCACCGAACGCTGAGCGCGCCGGCTACCAGTAGGCGACCGTCTTCGCCTCGGTGTTCTTGTACTTCCCGAACGTCGCCGGGTCGTTGTTGAACTCGGTGATGAGGTCGGCGATCCGCTTCTGATCGAGCGGGTGATCGCGCAGCCAGGTGTTCTGCCCCGGGCCGTACGTGTCGGTCATCACCTGGAAGAACCAGACCATCCCCCACGGATTGAACTGCCCGGTCGCGGCCATGATGCGCGCGCCCTCCTCGTCGGCCTGCGCCTCGATGTGGCGTGAGAGCGCGGCGTCGTGCCCGGCGTACGCGTTGTCGATCCCGTAGCCCGCGGCGGCCCCGGCGATCGGCCCGAGGATGATCTGCGCCAGCGTGCCGAGGACTTCCGCGGCCGTGCCGGTCTTCTGTGCGTCGGCCATGTGCTTCGCGACGTGGTGCAGCACCATGTGGCCCGTCTCGTGGGCGAGGACGCCGGCGAGCTCGTCGCGGTTCTTCGCCAGCCGCAGCAGCGGCTCGTTGACGTAGATGTTGCCGCCCGGAACCGAGAAGGCGTTCGCCGAATCGCCGCGCACGATGTAGTAGCGGATCGGATACGGATAGCGCGAGCGCACCGTCTGCGCGATCACCGAGCCCACCTCGTTCAGGTGCTCGTAGAACGACGAGTCGAACAGGACCTCGCCGTCCTCGCGAAGCTGAGCGAAGACTTGCCGCCCGACGTCGGCTTCGTCGATCGCCGCCGACGCGGGCAGCACGTGCGTCAGCTCGGCGGCGCCGACGGCGGCCACGAGACTGCTGATGAACGCGCTGCGTTGCACGGATCGAACCCCTTCGGAAAGGACGCGGTTGACCAGGAAACTCGTCCGCCGGCCGCTGAGTTTCGCCGCGGCGGCGTTTTTGCTTCTCGTCCCGGCTCGCCACGCGGACGCGGCCGCCTCGCGGGTCGCCGTCCCGCTCGCGGCGATCGCGGGGATGCACCAGGCCGGCGCCCCCGACCCGCGGACGCTGCTGCACGTGGCCGTCGAGCTGCAGCCGCGCGGCGACCTCGACGCGCTCGCGCACCAGATCGCCGATCCGGCGAGCGGCTCGCACCGCGCGGTGCTGAGCGGCCCCGCGTTCGTCGAGCGGTTCGGCCGCCTCGCGGAGAACCGCGCCGTCGGACAACTCCTCCGCGCGGCCGGCGGCTCCGACGTCGAGGTGGCCGGCGACGGGCTCGTCGCCGGGGCGATCCTCACGCTGCCCCAAGCGCAGCGGCTGTTCGGCACGCGCTGGGAGCGCTGGACGGACGGGACGCGGAGCGTGGTCGCGCCGGCCGGGCCGCTCACCGTACCGGTCGCGAACGTCCGCGCGGTGAGCGGGGCCGTCGTCGCCACGACCCCGCGGCTCGCCGACACACGGCCCTCGTTCACGTACTTCCGCGGCGACTGGTACGAGCCGTCGCGCTTCCGGGCGATGACCGATGCGGTCGACGGCGGCGGCAGCGGTCAGCGCATCGTCCTGCTCGAGGACGCGTCCGACCGCTTCGATCTCAAGGACGTCGCGCTGTTCCTCGCCGCCGGCGGCGCGCCGCCCGGCGCGAGTGCGAGCCGCGTCGAGGAGCGGAGCTTCGCCTTCAAGTCGCCCTCGAGCGAGTGCGGCCGCGACGACCGCGGACAGGAGGCGGCGCTCGACGTCGACTCGGCGGTGACGATGGCGCCGCTCGCCGGCGTCGTGGTCGACTACGACGACGTGTGCTCGCCGGGCGACGACGGAACGCTCGCGCTCGCCCGCGCGCTCGACCTCGATCCGACGGTCGTCGTCTTCCCCTTCGTCGTCGGCCCGCAGGACGGCCCGGACGCGGCGCGTTACGGCCCCACGCCGCTGCCGTTC